>OLSQ01001516.1_pt1 | contig 19002 bp, 17 predicted proteins | sample 1672561 | NCBI WGS metagenome assembly OLSQ01 (sample SAMEA3136699, study PRJEB25190) | human gut metagenome | biome: human gut; feature: human-associated habitat; material: faeces | place: Austria | collected 2013 | reverse complement strand
CATATTTCGCATTTTGCCGCCCTAAGGGCGGCATTTTCGATCCGGAGCGGCGGCGTGTACGGCGCGAGGAGAAAATTTCCGAAGGAGATTTCCTCCGAAAGGAAATTTTCATTCCTAACAGATTTTCTGTCCGTGAGCTGCAGGCTCACAAGAAAATCTGCAGCCCGAAAAATGAAATCTCATTTTTTCGGTGGGCGGCGGCTTTGCCGACGTCCCCAAAAAGCCGCCGAATAGGCGGCTTTTGCATTACTTGCGCAAACCCTTGGGATAGTGATTTTTCAGTTGGCCGTTAGAAGCCTTGCAAAAGCCCAGCGCATAGCCATCCACCGTGACCGTATAAAAACCGCGCATAGACTCAGCGCAGGGCAGGGCCTCGCCGTGCAGATAAGCGAGTGCCTGCGCGTCTGTCAGCGGGTATTGGCGTGGGATGTCCGTCCCCAGCGCCAGCGCGTGATCGGGGATAAACACCTTGCCGCGCAGCTCGCCTACATGCAGGCCGACACGCAGCGTGCGGATGCGATCCAGCGGCGGAAGGACTACGGGCGCGTGAATCAAATGGCCGCTGAAAACGGCGTTTGGCACGATGACACAGCCGGTTTCATCAGCAAAGGCGGCATAGGCCTGCAGCGCGGTACGATCCGGCGCAGGCAGCGGCGGCGCGCTAAGCGCAGGGGATGCATCGCCATCCTTTTCAAGCAGCGCGACAAAGTGCCCTTCGCCGCGCACGTGGTGCGGCCACAGGCGCAGGATGCCCTGCGGCGTCAGGCCGTGCTCCTTGGCGTAGTCCAGAAGCTGGCGGCCCACGGCGGGGAGCTCCTCATACGCACCGTGGTGATAGATGCAGATGGCCCGCATAGGCGCTGCGGTCTCCACATATTCTCCCTCACTGCCCGGGGGAACGGCCACGCAGAAGGACACCTCGGCCGGGCGGTCGATAGGGAACTGGATGAAGTACATCCGCCGGGTGATATCCGTACCGTGGGCCCGCATGGCCTCCAGAGCTGTGTTGCGGAGCAGAACGGTCTTGTCCGCCACGTTATTGCTGCGGTAGGTGCGGCGGTATATGAGCTGCTGCGGCAGCTCCAGCTCCTTGACCTGAGCGGAGGAGACCTTGGCCCGCTCGTACAGCTTTTCGATATTGAGATTCAGCTGGTCCCGCATTTCCTCCATCCGGCGAATGAGCGGCATCAGATCCGTGGAATCGTTGTAGTAGTCCCGGATCTCATCCAGCGTCAGTCCCAGATTCTGCAGACTGCGGATGCTCCGCAGCTTGGTAAAGGTGTCAATGGTGTAGTAGCGGTTGTTGGTGGCGTCATCCCGCTTATCCGGCTCGATCAGCCCCCGTTCCTCATAGTGAAGGATGATGCGGCGGGTCACGCCCAATGCCTTGGCGATCTCGCCAATGGAAAACAGCTTGTCATCGCGTTTCATAAAAAATCCTCGGAGTCAAAAAGAGTTCTCCTGCTGTATATCGGTGTATGGTGTACGGTTTAATATTACAAAAAATGAGGAAAAATGCAAGAAAAAAGTTTGGCTGCCGGGGGAGGCTGCCGCGATTTTCTCCGCTCGCACCGGAGGCGGCAGTGCGCGAAAAAGCGAGATCAAAACCTCTTAAATATAGCCTCTTCGTTCCAACAAAAACTATGCGCAGGGCGGCTGTCCTGCGCATAGTCTGCAATTACGTGTTCAGAAGTCTCTCACAGCGCTTCAAAATGATAGCGTGGCTTGCCGAGGCTCTTTTTGCCGTACTCGATGGCCTCCGCGGGGCAGTAGCAGATGCAGGCCATGCAGTGGGTGCAGCTGCCGCCCCAGACGGGCCTGCCGTTCTGCAGGGAAATATTGTTGGTCGGGCAGCGCTTCACGCATAGGCCGCAGCCTGTGCAGGCCGGGCCTGCGGTGAAGGCTCGATCCTTGACAAAGCAGGCGTAGAAGATCGGGTTCACCGGGCCGCTCATCAGGCGGTCGTAGAGGTTGTTCCGGGTCGGCGGGAAGGGAAGACCCTCCCGGAGGGCGGCAATGGCGCGGTCAATGTCTGGCTCGGCCTTCGTGACGATCCTGCGCGCTTCATCTGCCTGCGGGACGCCGAACATGGCGATATAGTTTTCAGGCATGACGATCTGTGCCGTGCCCATGCAGGATAGGCCCTTCACGCGGCAGAGCTCACGGTTATAACGATCGGCGCTGCCGATCTCGCCGCCGCAGGTCATGACGAACCACGCCTGCCTCGCGCCCCGAAGCTCCGTCTGCAGCAGCCAGTCGCGGACGAGGCGGGGAATGCGCCAGGCATAGGTCGGCGTGACGATGACCCACGGCTTTTGCGATTCAAGCGGCGAGGTGTCGTTATCGCGCAGCCTTTCAAAAAGATCCGCGGCCTCGTCGCCGATGGCGTTTGCAATGCGCCTTGCAGTATAGGCGCTGTTGCCGGTTCCGGTGTAGTATAATATCATAAGCTCTTCCTCCGCTTTATCTATCACGGATATTATACATATCATTTGTATAAAATTCAACCGGCAGGATCGTATGACCCTGCCGGAAGTTTTATCAGTAGTTTATTACTCTCAGCTCGAAATAGCTCTGGGGATGCGCGCAGGTCGGGCAGCTTTCGGGAGCCTCGGGACCCTCGTGAATGTGTCCGCAGTTGCGGCATATCCAGATGACCTTCTCGCGCTTTGCAAAAACGCTGCCGCTGCGCACATTGTCAAGCAGCTTGAGGTAGCGCTCCTCGTGCTCTTTTTCAATAGCGCCGACGCTGCGGAAAAGCTGCGCAATATCCGCAAAGCCCTCGGCGTCGGCCTCCTCGGCCATACGCGCGTACATATCCGTCCACTCCTCGTTTTCTCCGGCTGCCGCCAGAACGAGATTTTCCTCGGTCGAGGGGATCGCGCCGCCGCACAAAAGCTTGAGCCACAGCTTGGCGTGCTCTTTCTCGTTTGCCGCGGTCTCCTCAAAAATCGCCGCTATCTGCTGATAGCCGTCCTTCTTTGCCTTCGACGCAAAATAGGTGTATTTGTTGCGTGCCATGCTCTCGCCTGCGAATGCTTCCATAAGATTTTTTTCGGTTTTTGTGCCTTTAAGCTCTGCCATAATTTCCGCTCCTTTTGTTTTTTCTTGATTATATCATCCGTGTACCGCGCAAGCTGTAGAAAACACTACAAAAATACGCCTTGATTTTCTTCGGCCATGCGGCTAAAATAGCTCTTATCTCAGAGGTGATGATATGAACACAAAACGAAGCTGCGGCGTGCTGCTGCCGCTGTTCTCTCTGCCGTCGGAGCACGGCATCGGAACGCTGGGCAAGGCCGCTTATGATTTTATAGATTTTCTCGCCGCCGCCGGGCAGTCGTGGTGGCAGCTGCTGCCCGTCGGGCCTGCCGGAAGCGGCGATTCGCCGTACAACAGCTTTTCAAGCTTTGCCGGCAATGCGTATTGTATTGATCTCGATATGCTCGTGCAGGACGGGCTGCTTACCAAAGCAGAGGTCTCCGCTGTCGATTGGGGCAATGATGAGCAGTCGGTCGATTACGAAAAGCTGCGCGCTCACCGTATGCCGCTTTTGCGCAAGGCGGCGCGGCGCGGCCTTGAAAAGAACGCTGAGGAGTTTGACTCATTTTGCCGCGATAACGCTTCGTGGCTTTCCGACTATGCGCTTTATATGGCGCTCAAGGAGCATTTCGGCGGCGCTTCGTGGACCGAGTGGCCGGAGGATATCCGCCTGCACCGAGCGGAGGCCGTGGAAAAATACCGCTCCGAGCTTGCGTCCGACGTGCGGTTTTATTCTTACGTTCAGTATCTTTTCTACCGCCAGTGGGATGCCCTGCGCGAGTATGCGCGCAAAAACGGCGTCGGCAGGATCGGCGATATGCCCATATACGTCGCGCTCGACTCGGCCGACGTGTGGTCAAGCCCGGAGTTTTTCCTGCTCGACGAGAAAAACGTTCCCATAGAGGTCGCCGGAGTTCCGCCGGACTATTTCAGTGCCGACGGTCAGCTCTGGGGCAATCCGCTGTACGATTGGGACGCCATGCGCCACGACGGCTACGGCTGGTGGATACGCCGCGTTGACGGTGCGTCAAAGCTGTATGACATGCTGCGCATTGATCACTTCCGCGCATTTGAAAGCTACTGGGCCGTGCCGCGCGATGCCGAAAGCGCAAAGGAAGGGCAGTGGCGGCCGGGACCGGGCATGGATCTTGTCGGCAGGCTCACCGCGTGGTTTAATAACGTCAGCTTTATTGCCGAGGATCTCGGCTCGCTCACGCCGGAAGTGCATAAAATGCTCGCCGACAGCGGCCTGCCGGGCATGAAGGTGCTCGAATTTGCGTTCGACCCCAATTCGCTCAGCGACTATCTGCCGCACAGAATAGGCGAAAACAGCATTTGCTACGCCGGAACGCACGACAATAATACTCTGCGCGGCTGGATAGACGAGGAGAACGCCGAAACGCTCGCCTTTGCGCGCGAATATCTCGGCATAGGCGAAAGTGACGACCTTGCCGCCGCAGTTCTGCGCGCCGGCATGAGGTCGAAAGCGGAGCTTTTCGTGTTTCAGATGCAGGATGTCCTTGGCCTGGGAGCCGAGGCGCGCATAAACACTCCGGGAACTGTCGGCGGCAACTGGTGCTGGCGCATGAAGCCGGGGCTGCTCACGCCGCAGCTTGAAAAAAGCCTGCGCCGCATGGCGTATATCTACGGAAGGAGCGACAAAGCATGAGCAATGTAACGCTGCGCATTGCGCGCGTTTCCGACGCGCACGAGCTTTTGGCGCTCTATGTGCCCTATGTTGAGGAAACGGCAATAAGCTTTGAAACCGAGGTACCGAGCCTTGAGGAATTCACCCAGCGTATGATAAAACGGCTTCCGCAATATCCGTATATCGTCGCTCAGCGAGGCGGTGAGCTTTTGGGCTATGCCTACCTCAGCCCGTTTGTCGGGCGCGCTGCGTATTTGTGGGCGGCGGAGACGACGATATATCTGCGGCGCGACTGCCGCAAAATGGGCATCGGCAAAATGCTGTACACCGCGCTTGAGAGCCTTGCCCGTGCTCAGGGCATAATAAACCTTGAAGCCTGCATAGGCTGGACGGATGAGCCGGATGAGCATTTGACGAACAACAGTGCCGAGTATCACGCGCATCTTGGTTATCGCATGGTCGGCAGGTTTTATAAATGCGGCTACAAATTCGGAACATGGTATGACATGGTGTGGATGGAAAAGCTCATTTCCGAGCACCCGGAAACGCCGCAGGACATCATCCCGTTTTCCGAGCTGAGCGCCGAAACGCTGAAAAAAGCAGGACTTGAAGCATGAAAAAAGCACCCCACGGGTGCTTTTTTATTATTCGGTGCGCTCGCGTGGGAGCAGAAGCTTTTTGTTCAGCCAAAAGCCGACCGATGCGCCTAAAATGTTCAAAAGATAGTCCTCAATATCCGCGCTTCCGAGCATCAAAAACAGCTGCAAAAGCTCGATAATAACTATAACGATCGAGGTAAAAACAAAAAATCGTCCGAAGCTGCGAAGCTTGCCGGCTATGCTCGGCAGAAGCAGACCCCACGGCAGAAACAGCAGCAGATTGCTGGCAAGGTTTATGATAAAATATTTGACAACGACCGCCGACTTATACGGCGTTGTGATGAAAACATAAAAGCTGAAAAAAGGGATGATATTGCTGTTTGCCTTAATATACTCGGCGTAGGTCATGTCAAACGTTGCGCCGATGCCCTTGAGCAGCGTAAGATATGCCAGGGCCGCGCAGTAACCGGCAAAAATAACGATAAGTATTGGCTTTTTGCTCTTGCTCATGTTTGTCCTCCGATTGGTTATATTCACGGATTTTTTTGGTAATTTCATCATAACACAAGGAAATGATTTACGCAAGAGAAAAATAAATACATATTACTGCGCGCCAAAAGCGCCCTTTCATGTTTTGAAAGGGCGCTTTGAATCATCTTTCGGGGATCGTGCCGCCGGTGAGGTTCATGTATTCGTCGAAAGAGCACATGCGGTCGATTATGCCGTCGTCGGTGATCTCGATTATGCGGTTTGCGACGGTCTGCGTGAGCTGGTGGTCGTGGCTTGAGAAAATGATGTTGTATTTAAACGCCTCAAGACCGTTGTTGAGCGCCGCGATGCTTTCAAGGTCGAGGTGGTTTGTCGGCTGATCGAGCACGAGGAAGTTTGCGCCCGAGAGCATCATCTTGCTTATCATGCATCTGACCTTTTCGCCGCCGGAGAGGACCTTCACGGGCTTGTACACATCGTCGCCGGAGAAGAGCATGCGGCCGAGGAAGGTGCGCAGATAGCTTTCGCGTTTATCCTCGGAAAACTGGCGCATCCAGTCCATGAGGTCATAGTCGCAGTTTTCAAAGTAGCTGTTGTGATCCTTGGGGAAGTAGGCCTGCGTCGTTGATGCACCCCACTTGACCGTACCGGAATCGGGCTCCTCCTCGCCCATGAGGATCTTGAACAGCATCGTAACGGCAAGCTCGTTTTTGCCGAGGATGGCGATCTTGTCCTCCTTGCCGACGATAAAGCTTATGTTGTTTAAAAGCTTCACGCCGTCAACGGTCTTGCTGACCTCGGTGACGAACAGCCTGTCCTTGCCCGGCTCGCGGTCTGCCTTAAATCCGACCCAGGGATAGCGTCTGCCGGAGGCGGGCATTTCCTCAACGGAGAGCTTATCGAGAAGCTTGCGGCGGCTCGTTGCCTGACGGGATTTGCTCTTGTTTGCCGCAAAGCGCGATATGAAGCTTTGCAGCTCGGCGATCTTCTGCTCGGCCTTCTTGTTCTGATCCTTTATGAGCTTCTGCATGAGCTGGCTGGACTCGTACCAGAAGTCGTAGTTGCCGACGTACATCTTTATCTTGCCGTAGTCGATATCGACGATGTGCGTGCAGACGTTGTTGAGGAAGTATCGGTCATGCGAAACGACGAGCACCGTGCCCTCGTAGTCCATGAGGAAATCCTCAAGCCACACGACGCTTGCAAGGTCGAGGTTGTTCGTAGGCTCGTCGAGCAGGATGATGTCGGGAGAGCCGAACAGCGCCTGCGCGAGCAGCACCTTGACCTTAAGGCGCGGATCCATATCGCGCATCATCGTTTCGTGGAAGTCCGGCGAAACGCCCAGACCCTGGAGTATGCGGCTTGCGTCGGACTCGGCCTCCCAGCCGCCAAGCTCGGCAAACTCCTCTTCAAGCTCGGCCGCGCGTATGCCGTCGGCGTCGTCGAAATCGGGCTTGTCGTATATCGCGTCCTTTTCCTTGCCGCAGTCGTAAAGGCGCTGATTGCCCATGATTACGGTGTCCATGACGGTGTAATCGTCGTACATGTTCTGGTTCTGCTTGAGCACGGACATGCGCTTTTTCGCGGCGATGGTGACGGTGCCTGTTGACGGCTCAAGCTCGCCGGAGAGAATTTTTATAAACGTCGATTTGCCTGCGCCGTTTGCTCCGATTATGCCGTAGCAGTTGCCGGGCGTAAATTGCAGATCAACGCGCGAAAACAAAACGTTTCCGCCGAAATTTATCGAAAGATCATTGACTGAAAGCATTCGTTATACCTCTACATTAAAAAATCTTATTTATTTTATCATCATCGGCCTGCGTTGGCAATAATTAATAGGATTTTTTGCGGCATGAGTGAGCAGTATAAATACGAAGGGTGGCGAAAAAATGAAAATGATAATCGCGGCGGCGCTGCTGCCGATAGGGCTTGTGCTGGGCACATCGCTTCTCATATCGCTTGTGAGCCGGCTTGTTGCGCGCCTGCGCAAGACCGAGCATAGCGATGATAACAGCTTGTAACGGCGGAATATCTATGGTATGATTTTGTTATAAAAATTAAGGGGTGATACGGTGAGTATTACATACGAAAACGGAGTTTTTGCGCTCGATACCCGGCGCACGAGCTACATATTCCGCGTAACGAAATTCAGGCACCTTGAGCACATCCATTACGGCGAGCATGTCGAAATAAGCGACGCGCAGCCGCTTGCGTCAAAGCACGATATCCAGCTCGGCAGCAGCGTAATGTACGACACGACCGACGATAACTACTGCCTTGATAATCTTTGCCTTGAGTGGTCGGGCGTCGGCAGGGGCGACTATCGTCAGACGCCTGTTGAGGCAAAAATGCCCGACGGCAGCTTTTCCTCGGACTTTCTGTATGAAAGCCACGAGATCGTTCCCGGCTGCGTTCCCATGCAGAGCCTGCCGACGGCTTACGACGACGAAAAAACGGTGCAGACGCTTATCATAAGCCTGCGCGAGCGCGACAGGGACGCGGCATTGACGCTTTATTACACGGTGTTTCCGGAGTCGGATGTAATATCGCGCCGCTGCGTTATTAAAAATAACTGCACCGGCGATATCTCGCTCAGGCGCATCATGAGCATGAGCCTTGATATGCCCGATCGCGGCTTTTTGATGCACAGCTTTGACGGCGGCTGGATAAAGGAAGCTCACCGGCATATCCGCCCCGTGGAGTACGGCATGTATGTAAACTCCTCGACCACCGGCGCATCGTCGAATCGGCACAATCCGGGCTTTCTGCTCTCGGAAAAGCACACGAGCGAGGACTCGGGGCGCGCATGGGGCTTTAATCTTGTCTACAGCGGCAACCACTTCGGCCTTGTCGAAAAATCAAACCACGACCTTGTGCGCATCCAGCTCGGCATAAATCCGCATTGCTTTGACTGGACGCTGCACCCCGGCGAGAGCTTTGAAACACCCGAGGCGGTCATGACATTTTCCGATCGCGGCTTTAACGGTCTGAGCGCAAATTTCCACGACTTTGTCAACAACAACATCGTGCGCGGCGATTGGAAGAATATCGAGCGCCCGGTGCTGATAAACGACTGGGAAGCCTGTTTTTTTAAATTCACCCGCGAAAAGCTCCTGAAACTGGCACGCAGAGCAAAAAAGCTCGGCGTGGAGCTTTTCGTCCTTGACGACGGCTGGTTCGGCGCACGAAACAGCGACACGGCAGGGCTGGGTGACTACGACGTTAATCTGAGGAAGCTGCCGGGCGGCCTCGGAGAGTTTGCCGACAGCATTGAAAAGCTGGGGATGAAGTTCGGACTGTGGTTCGAGCCGGAGAGCGTGAACGTCGATTCCGAGCTTTACTGCGCGCACCCGGACTGGGCGATAAAGCCGCCCGTCGGCGAGCCGTGCTTCGGCAGAAATCAGCTTTTGCTGGATCTTACGCGCAAGGAGGTGCGCGATTACATTGTTGAAAGCGTCGGAAAAGCGCTCGACGGCGCGAAGATAAGCTATGTTAAATGGGATATGAACCGGCATATGTCCGATGCGTATTCGCCGGCGCTGTCCAATCAGGGCGAGTTCGCCCACAGATATATCATCGGACTTTACGAGGTGCTCGACCGCGTATTCACACCGCGCAGGCATATTCTTTTTGAAAGCTGCTCCTCCGGCGGCAACCGCTTTGACCTCGGCATGCTGTGCTATTCGCCGCAGATCTGGGCTTCCGATGACACCGACCCCATAGAGCGGCTCGATATCCAAAGCGGCCTGTCGTATCTGTATCCGCAATCGACTGTGGGAGCGCACGTCTCTGCCGCGCCGCACCAGCAGACGCTCAGGGATACGCCCCTGTCAACGCGCTTCAACGTTGCGGCCTTCGGCGTGCTCGGCTATGAGCTTGAGCTTAAATATATGACGCACGCCGAGCTAAAGGAGCTGCGCGGCCAGACAGAGTTTTACAAAGCCCATCGCAGAACGCTCCAGTTCGGCAGGTTTTATCGCTTTGACGAGCGCAAGGATAACAAAGTACACTGGCAGGTCTCCTCGCGCGACGGAAAAGAGCACATAGTCGGCCATTTTCAGAAGCTGTGCACGGCCTCCGAGGGGCCGGACGCGCTTTGCGTACACGATCTTGACTCCAAGGCAAAATATCATCTTTCCTGCAAGCGCCAGAGCCTTTTCATAAAGCGCCTCGGCGGACTTGTAAAGCATGTTATGCCTGTTGAGCTTGACCCCGACGGGCTTATCCTGCGCACGGCGAACAAATTTTTCACCATGCCCGACGGCGCGGAGGACTTCACCGCGTCCGGAGCCGCGCTCATGTCCGGTGTGGGGCTTAATAACCAGTTCCTCGGCACGGGGTATAACAATAAAATACACATGTTCGGCGACTTCGGCAGCGCGGTTTACACGATAGAAAGAAAGCCTTGATGGGAAAAGGCTAAAGCCGAACACCATCCTGCGGATAGTGAGGACATCAAAATACAAAAAAGTAATGAAAAAAGCACCCGAAAAGGTGCTTTTTTCATGCGTTTCGCCTTATCTTTTTGAAGAACAGGAAATAGATAAGGACGAGGTTTATTAAAATGTTGAATATGTCCGGGTCGCCGAACATGAGAAAATTCAAAACGACCGAGGCCAGGACTATGCCGACGGAGACGAGCTTTCCCAACGCTCCGGGCTGCTTTGCCATCCAGGCAAACCACGCAAGCACCGGCGTGCACAGGGCAAACACCGTCCAGCCGATTATGAAGCTTCTGCCGTAAACGCCGTGGCTGATTATTGCCACCGCATAGTAGGTAAGCAGCATGCCGAGGCAGAACGGCAGAATGTTCAGTGCGGCGGCCTTTTTAGTCGGACTGTAAATGGCGATGAGCGTGCCTAAAAGTATCCACACCGACATCTGCGAAAAAATTTCGCCGAGGTTTTCGCAATAAATATCCATAAGCCTTGCCGCCGTGCCGATAACAAGACCGCAGACAAGCATCGAAAATGGGTTTAAAAGCTTCCGCATTATTTGGCGATGAAAATGTTGTCCTCGCCGATATCCGCAAGTGTGGGAGTGCCGCACATGTTCATTGTGTCGCGCAGTTGGGAAACTATTCTGTCCATATAGACCTTGAAGCCCTCCTCGCCCTCGGCGTAGATGAAGGGAACGACGGGACGGCCGATGAGTACCGCGTCCGCGCCGAGACCGATGGCCTTGAACACGTCAACGCCGCTGCGTATGCCGCCGTCAACAAAGATCTTGATCTTGCCCTTGACTGCCTTCGCGATAGCCGGCAGGACCTCCGCCGTTGCCGGGGTGCAGCCCTGAACTCTGCCGCCGTGGTTTGAAACGACGATGGCGCTTGCGCCGGCCTCGACTGCCTTTTCTGCGCCCTTTACGGTCATGATGCCCTTTATGATAAACGGCTTGCCTGCGTAGTCGATGATCTCACGCATCTCGTCAACGCTCTTCGAGCCTGCGTTGGGGCTGAGCTTTTTGAGGAAGGGAAGACCCGCTCCGTCAACGTCCATCGCAACGGCGAACACGTTGTGAGCCTTCACATAGTCGAGCTTTTCAAAGACGACCTCCTTGTTCCATGGCTTTATCGTCGGGATGCCGATGCCGCCGATCTTGCTCATTTCGTCAACGGCGTCGGGAATAAGCTGGGGAAACTCGCCGTCGCCGGTCATGGCGCATATGCCGTAGTTTGCCGCAGAGTTTATAAGCACGCGGTTGTATGTGATATCGTCGTACTTATCGCCGTAGTGCAGGGGCAGAGCGCCGAGCGGAGCGATGAATACGGGGGCGGAGAACTTTTTGCCGAACAGCTCAAAGGACGTGTCCACGTTGGCGTTGGGATTGAGCGTGTCCATATTGACGAAGATCTCCTGCCACTTGTCGTAGTTGCGCGCGGCGGTGTTGCCGGGCAGCTTGCTGCCGGGACCGGGGACGCAGTTGCCGCATGCTCTGCCGTTGCACACCGGACATGCCTTGCAGTACGGTCCCATAAGGCCGGCTGCTTCCTTGAGAATTTCGTTGTAATCCATAATTGTACCTCCTGTTTATCTTGTAACTTCCTATTTATATCAGACTCCGGTAAGATCAAAATCCGGGATCATGTCATCGGTTGCCGAGCACGGCTCCTGCCAGAAGCCGTTTTCAATTCCGCGCATGGTCATATATTCGACAAGAGCATCGTTTGTCTCTGCGGAGACGGTCTTCTGAAGCTCCGGAAAGCGCTCGGTGTTCGGCATGGGTGTGTACTGCGCCATGAGGGAAAAGAGAATATCATCGCCGGGAAAATTTTCGGCAACGAAATCTATGACCGCGCGGCTGTTATCTTCGGCGCCGGGCAAAATGAGGTGGCGGATGAGAACGCCGCTTTGCAGCATGTCCTCATCATCAAGCACAAACGGCCCCGTCTGACGGAACATTTCGCGTATAGCCGCCTTGGCCGTTTCCGGATAATCGGGCGCTGCCGAGTAGCGCTTTGCAAGCTGCGAGTCCATGTATTTAAAGTCGGGCATGTATACCCGCACAAGGCCTTCGAGCTTTTTTAAGCTCTCGACGCTGTCGTAGCCCGAACTGTTCCACGCAACGGGGATGCGAAGCTTTGCCCTTTCGAGCGCTTTTATTATCGCGTCGGTGTAGTGCGTCGGCGTTACGAGGTTTATGTTGTGAACGCCCTTGTCCTGAAGCTCGAGAAAGATATCCGCAAGGCGTTCGACGGAAACCGTCTTGCCGAGCTTTGAGCGGCTTATCTCGTGGTTCTGGCAGAATACGCAGCGCAGATTGCAGCCGGAAAAGAACACCGTTCCGCTTCCGCGCTCGCCGCTTATGCACGGCTCCTCGCCGTAGTGCGGAGCGGCTCGGGCTATGCGCGGCAGGGCAGGACTTGCGCACACTCCGCCCGGCTGGTATTCACTTCTTTCGGCGCCGCAGCGGCGCGGACATGCGTTGCAGATCATTTTTCGCCTCTGAAAACAGTTTCAAGATGTGCAGAATGCCGATTTGACGCTCACTTACGGCACCCGTTGAAGATAAAAGTTGTCAAAAATGCAACAAATCTTAAAAAACTCAAAAAAGTTCATCTTTTTCGAGAAAAATGTGCTAAAATATACGCGTAAAAGAGATATTTGATAACGAAACGGGATAAGATAATGCTTAATATAGTTCTTCTCGAACCGGAAATACCGCACAATACAGGCGCAATTGCCCGAACCTGCGCGGCAACGGGCGCAAGACTTCACCTTATAAAGCCTCTGGGCTTTGATATTTCCGATAAAGCCGTCAAGCGCTGCGGCCTTGACTACTGGCACCTTGTCGATATAAGCGTGTATGAAAATCTCGACGAGTACCTCGAGAAAAACGGCGACGATAACCTCTGGCTCGCAACGACGAAAGCGCCGCACGCATATTACGAGGCCGATTTTTCGACCGAGTGCGTCAGCATAATGCTCGGCAAGGAGACAGCAGGCCTGCCCGAGGAGCTGCGCATGCGATACTGTGACCGCTGCATACGAATCCCGATGGTAAGCGCCGCGCGCAGCCTCAATCTTTCAAACTCGGCCGCGATACTGGCCTATGAGGCGCTGCGTCAGCAGGGCTTCCCCGGACTTATGGACATCGGCTCCATGGCCGAATCATAACAGTTATTTATTAATTTTTCAATACCGAGTCGGAATTTCCCGACGGAAAGGAGCTTTATCATGAATTACAACAAGAAAAGCGTGCTCGATGCGGATGTTAAGGGCAAGAAGGTGCTTCTGCGCTGCGACTTTAACGTTCCCCAGAACAAGGAGACAGGTGAGATAACAAGCGATAAGCGCATTGTTGCCGCCCTGCCTACCATCAAGTATCTGCTGGATAACGGCGCTGCCGTCATTGCATGCTCCCACCTTGGCAAGCCCAAGGGAGAGTGGAAGGAAAAGCTCACTCTCGCACCTGTTGCAAAGCGCCTTTCCGAGCTGCTCGGCATGGACGTGATCTTTGCAAAGGACATCATCGGCGAGGATGCGCAGGCAAAGGCCGCCGCTTTGCAGCCCGGCCAGCTCATGCTGCTTGAGAACCTCCGCTTTGATATCCGCGAGGAGAAAAACGGCGACGATTTCGCAAAGGCGCTCAGCGATATGGCAGAGCTTTATGTCTCCGACGCATTCGGCACCGTTCACCGCGCTCACGCCTCCACCGCAGGCGTTGCAAAGTATCTGCCTGCATATGCCGGCCTGCTCGTTGAAAAAGAGCTGTCGGTCATGGGCAAGGCGCTCGACGATCCCGCGCGTCCCTTCGTCGCGGTCCTCGGCGGCGCGAAGGTCTCCGACAAGATCGGCGTTATCAACAACCTGCTGGACAAGGCCGACACCGTTATCATCGGCGGCGGCATGGCTTATACATTTATTAAGGCAATGGGTCACGGCATCGGCAACTCCCTGCTCGAGGCCGATAAGCTCGACTATGCGCTTGAGATGATCGCAAAGGCGAAGGAAAAGGGCGTTAAGCTCCTGCTGCCCGTTGACACCGCGATCGGCAGCGAATTCAAGGCCGACTGCGAGAAGAAGATCGTTTCCGTTGACGCTATCCCCGACGGCTGGATGGGTATGGACATCGGCCCCAAGACCGTTGAGCTTTTCTCCGACGCGATCAAAAACGCAAAGACCGTCGTTTGGAATGGCCCCATGGGCGTTTTCGAGTTCGAGGCATTTGCCGAGGGCACCAAGGCCGTTGCAAGAGCGCTTGCCGAGTCCGGCGCGATCAGCATCGTCGGCGGCGGCGACAGTGCGGCTGCCGTTGAGCAGCTCGGCTTTGCCGATAAGATGACCCACATTTCCACCGGCGGCGGCGCTTCCCTCGAGTTCCTCGAAGGCCGCGAGCTCCCCGGCGTTGCATGCCTGCTGGATAAATAATGTAAGCGGAGGCTGAAACAATGAATACTAAATACAGAAAGACGATTATAGCCGGCAACTGGAAAATGAACATGCTCTCTTCGGATGTTAAGCCCTTCATCGAAGAACTCAAGCCTCTTATGCCGAAAATAAAAAGCTGCGAGACCGTGCTGTGCGTTCCTGCGGTGAACGTTGCGGCAATGCTCAAGGCAGGCAAGGAAGCCAAGATCATGACCGGCGCACAGGATGTGTCGAAGTTTGAAAAGGGCGCATACACCGGCGAGGTCTCAGCCTCGCAGCTTGAGGATATCGGCGTCAAGTACTGCATCGTCGGCCACTCCGAGCGCCGCCAGTACCACGGCGAGGACGATCTCCTTATAAACGCAAAGACCCGCGCTCTCATAGAGCACGGAATAAATCCCATCATCTGCGTCGGCGAAAGCCTTGAGCAGCGCGAGATGGAGCTTACCATGGCGCACATCAACTATCAGGTCCGCGCCGCGCTGAGCGGAGTTGACGCTGCGTCGCTGCGCCGCTGCGTCATCGCCTATGAGCCTATCTGGGCCATCGGTACCGGCAAAACCGCGACCAGCGAGCAGGCCGAAGAGGTCTGCCGCGAGATCCGCGCTATAATCCGCGATATGTACGGTGCGCGCGCAGCACGCGGCGTGAGCATCCTCTACGGTGGCAGCATGAATGCCAAGAACGCAGCCGAGCTTCTGGCTCAGCCGGATGTTGACGGCGGCCTTATAGGCGGCGCATCGCTCAAGCCCAATGATTTTGCGACCATTATTGCCGCAACGGGGGAAGCAAATGAGTAAGTGCGTTCTCGTTATCATGGACGGCTTCGGCATAGCGCACGAGGGCGGCGGCAACGCCATAAGCCTTGCAAAAAAGCCGAATCTTGACCGCATATTTGCCGAAAATGCATATACGCAGCTGTCCGCCTCCGGGCTTGACGTCGGTCTGCCCGAGGGGCAGATGGGCAACAGCGAGGTCGGCCACACGAACATCGGCGCAGGCCGCGTCGTGTTTCAGGATCTGCCGCGCATAAATAACGCCATAGCCGACGGCAGCTTTTTTGAAAACCAGGCCTACGTCAAGGCAATGGACGATGCCAAAGCCGCCGGCAAGGCGCTGCACATCCTCGGTCTTTTGTCCGACGGCGGCGTACACAGCCATATAAATCACATATTTGCCATCCTCGACATGGCCAAACGGCGCGGCCTTGAAAAGGTCTATGTCCATTGCTTCCTCGACGGACGCGACGTTCCGCCGAGAAGCGCCGTTGAGTATGTAACAAAGCTCAACGACAAGTGCGTCTCCCTCGGCAACGCGAAGATCGCGACCATCCAGGGCAGATTTTACGGCATGGATCGCGACAAGCGCTGGGACAGAGTCGAGGCAGGCTACAATGCCATCGTCTGCGGTGAGGGCGCAGTAAACCCCGACCCCGTGAAGGCAGTCGAGGACAGCTACGAGGCAAACGTATCCGACGAGTTTGTTAAGCCCGTCGTCGTGTGCCCCGAGGGCGTCGTGAACGAGGGCGACAGCGTGATATTCATGAACTTCCGCCCCGACCGCGCACGCGAGATGACCTGGGCGCTCACCTTGCCGGAGTTTGACGGCTTTGCGCGCAAAAAGACCGTGTATCCTCTGAGCTTTGTCTGCACCGCGCAGTATGACGAGGCGCTGACTCTGCCGATAGCGTATCCGCCCGAGAAGCTTGAGAGCACGATCGGTGAGATCGTTTCGGCAAAGGGTTATGAGCAGTTCCGCGTTGCCGAGACCGAGAAGTACGCGCACGTCACGTTCTTCTTCAACGGCGGCGTCGAAAAGCCCTGCGAGGGCGAGGAGAGATGCCTCGTTCCGTCGCCGAAGCAGTTCCCGACATACGACCTCATCCCCGAGATGAGCGCAGCAGCCGTTGCGGAAAAGTGCGTTGAGGCCATAAAGAGCGATAAATACGAGATGATCGTCTGCAACTTTGCCAACTGCGATATGGTCGGACACACCGGCGTTCTTGACGCTGCCGTGAAGGCCGTCGAAACTGTCGATGAGTGCATGGGCAAGGTGTATGAGGCGGCAAAGAACATGCCCGACACCGTCCTTTGCGTCACCGCCGACCACGGCAATGCCGACTGCATGATAAATGCCGACGGAAAAATTAATACGCAGCACACTACCAATCCCGTGCCTTTTGTGGTATGCTGTGACGGTGTTGAGCTGCGCGAGGGCGGCCGCCTTTCGGACATCGCCCCGACGATGCTTGACATTATGAATATCGAAAAACCCGATGTGATGAGCGGAAGCTCGTTGATAATCAAATAAAAGGAGATTGTGAATCATGAAGCAGTATTTTGAGATCGTTGACGTTATGGCAAGAGAGATCCTTGACTCCCGCGGCAACCCGACCGTCGAGGTCGAGGTCACCCTCGATGACGGCACAGTTGGCCGTGCAGCCGTTCCCTCCGGCGCATCCACCGGCATGTACGAAGCATGCGAGCTGCGCGACGGCGACAAGAGCCGTTACGGCGGCAAGGGTGTCAGCAAGGCAGTTGAGAACGTAAACGGCGAGATCGCCGAGGCTATGGTCGGCCTGAACGTCCTCGATCAGCCCGGCATCGACAAGATGCTCATCGAGATAGACGGAACCCCCAACAAGTCTCGCCTCGGCGCAAACGCCATCCTCGGCGTATCGCTCGCATGCGCACGCGCAGCAGCCGAAGCCACCGGCCAGAGCCTTTATAACTACATCGGCGGCGTGAACGCCAAGACCCTGCCCGTTCCCATGATGAACGTTCTCAACGGCGGCGCACACGCAACCGGCTCAAACGTCGATATCCAGGAGTTCATGATCATGCCCGTCAGCGCAAAGAGCTGGAAGGAAGCACTGCGTATGTGCGCAGAGGTTTTCCATGCTCTGAAGAAGGTCGTTCCGGCATCCGGCGTCGGCGATGAGGGCGGCTATGCTCCCAACCTCGATTCCGACGAGGACGCACTCAAGGCTCTTGTTGCAGCCATGGAAAAGGCCGGCTACAAGCCCGGCGAGGACTTCAAGATCGCGATCGACGGCGCAGTTTCCGACTGGTACAACGAAGAGGATAAGTGCTACCACCTGCCCAAGCGCGGCACCGTCATGACCAGCGAGCAGATGGTCGATATGTACGCTGATTTTGTTGAGAAGTACCCGATCATCTCCCTCGAGGACGGCATGGCCGAGGATGACTGGGAAGGCTGGCAGATGCTCATGGATCGCCTCGGCAAGAAGATCCAGCTCGTCGGCGACGACCTGTTCGTCACGAACGTTCAGCGCATCAAGAAGGGCATCGAGCTCGGCGCGGCCAATGCAGTGCTCATCAAGCTCAACCAGATCGGTACGCTGACCGAGACACTCGACGCGATCCAGATGGCGCACCGCGCCGGCTGGACGGCTGTCGTGTCTCACCGCTCCGGCGAAACCGAGGACACCACGATCGCGGACATCTCCGTGGCCGTCAACGCCGGTCAGATCAAGACCGGTGCTCCGAGCCGCACCGACCGCGTTGCGAAGTACAACCAGCTGCTGCGTATCGAGGACGAGCTGTTCGACGTGGCGCAGTATCCCGGTAAGGACGCATTTTTCAGCATCAAGTAATTTTCCAAAGCGGTATAAAAGGTGTTTGCGTGGGTGACAATACCCATGCAAACACCTTTTTTCTTGGAGGGAAATACGATGGAACCGAATCAGGACAAAAACCCCAAAAAAAGATCTGTACGCTTCATCGAAGGCAAGGGCTTCTACATAGCCCTCGTCCTCTGCGCGGCGGTGATCGGCGTCTCTGCGTGGTCACTGCTGGCAGATACGAAGACTATGGATGATGAACGTGCACACAGCGCAGTGCTGGAGGTCGTACCGACGCCGGTCGTACCCGTCCCGGAGACACCGCAGCCGACGCCGGAGCTGTCGCCTGAGCCGGAAATTCCGGCGGAGGAAGCTGCAGAAACGGCGGCGCAGGATGTGTACCTCTGGCCGGTCGATGGCACGGTGACGCGCGCCTATGCGATGACGGCGCTGGCCTATGATGAGACAATGGCTGACTGGCGCACGCATGACGGCATTGACATTGCGGCGGATTACGGCGCGGTCGTCTCGGCCATGGCGTCGGGCACGGTGACGCAGGTATATCACGATGACCGCTACGGCACGACCGTCGTCACGGAACGCGCCGACGGCCTGCGCTGCACGTATGCGAATCTGGAGGCGATCCCCACGGTAAACGTCGGCGATTCGGTCTCGGCAGGGGATACGATCGGCTCGGTCGGCGATTCCGCCGGCTGCGAATCGGCGCAGGAGAGCCACCTGCACCTGTCGGTTTCGGTCTCCGGGCAGAGC
>OLSQ01001515.1_pt1 | contig 19006 bp, 18 predicted proteins | sample 1672561 | NCBI WGS metagenome assembly OLSQ01 (sample SAMEA3136699, study PRJEB25190) | human gut metagenome | biome: human gut; feature: human-associated habitat; material: faeces | place: Austria | collected 2013 | reverse complement strand
GCTCGCTGTGCACGATGCGGTCTGCGCGGGCGGCGTCGCCACGGTAGGGCTGGTCGAAGAGCCCCAACCAGAACTTCACCCTCAGCACCTCGCCCACGCGCTCGTCGAGCGTCTCGCGGCTTATCTTGCCGCTCGCCACAGCCTGGCGCAGAGGCGTGATAAACTCCGAGGGTTGGGTAAACTGTGTGCGCACGTTGAGACCGGCGTTGACAGCCAGTGCGCAGGCGTCTTCGTAGGAGGCAGCCACATGGTGCTTGGTGTAGAGAAACTCGAGGGCTTCGCTGTCAGACACCACGTAGCCCTTGAAGCCCCATTCGTGGCGCAGTATGTCGGTGAGAAACCGGCGGCTGCCAGTGATGGGCTCGCCGTTGTAGTCGTTGTACGAACTCATCACACCCAGCGCGCCGGCCTCAGCTATGGCCTTGCGGAAGGGTTCGAGGTAGAGGGTGCGCATTTCGCGCTCGCCCACATGAGGGTCGGTGCGGGTGTTGCCGTCGCGGCCTCCCACTGGGATGGAGTACACCGCAAAGTGCTTGGGGGTAGCCACCAGCCCGTGGGCTTGCAGTCCGATGACCATCTGCTTGCCCAGTTCGCCCACGAGATAAGGGTCTTCGCCATACGACTCCACGCAGCGGCCCCAGCGGGGGTCTTGGGCTATGTCGAGTATAGGCGAGTAGATGTTGGTGTAGCCCAGCGCCACGGCTTCTTTGGCTTCTGCGTCGGCTATCTGCCTTATCAGCTGTCGGTTCCATGTGCTTCCCTGACCTGTCTGGTTGGGGAAGTAGGTGGCGCGATAGTGGCAGAGACCGCGTATGCCCTCGTTGGTGAAGTCGACGGGGATGCCCAGTCGGGTCTGTTCGACAAACCAGCGCTGCACGGCGTGGATGGCGTCGATATGTCGCTTGAAGGGGAAGGCGTATTGGGCTCCGAAGCGGCCCACGCCGTTGTGCTGCTCGTCGATGTTGCCGATGCCGTCTTTCCACACCTCGTTCTTCCATCCCTCGGTGGGCAGGGCGTCGGCGAGCACGCGGCCCGAGCCATAGAGCGTAGCCAGCTGGCAGGTCTTTTCCTCTATGGTCATCTGCTGCAGCAGGTCGGCCACGCGGGCATCAATCGGTGCGCGGCTGTCTTCATAGACATCCATGCGCCCGTTCTTGTTGAAGTCTATCCAACCTTTGTGGTAGATGCGCTGGGCTTCTGCGTGCTGTCCAGACAGAAGCGCCAGCATCAGCGCCAGCGCTACAAGGACAGTGCGCCGGCTCTTGTACATAGTTTGTTTGGTCATATATAGTCAGTCCATTGTCGGGCTGATGTGCAGCAACCCTCCCGGGCGCGTTCAGCCGCTATATATATAAAAGGTATCGCGCGCGAGGCGATGCCGTCAGCCCCGATGGCGCTTGCGGGCACAGTCGGGGCAGATGCCTTTGACCATGTAGTCGATGGTAGAGACCCAGAAGCCGTCGGGCACATCTATCTTGGGTATGGCCACATGGTCCAGACAGAATGTCTTGCGACACTCCTCGCAGTAGAAATGGGCGTGGCGGTCGTCGTCGACGTCATGATGGTGGCTGCGGCAAAGCTCGTATTTCACCTCGCCGTTGCCACCCTCGATGGCGTGTACCAGCTGGCGCTTGTAGAATTCGGCCAGGGCGCGGTAGATGCCCGACTTGTCGATGGTGACGATGCTGGCTTCGAGCTCGCTCATCGACATGGGTCTGCCAGCCCGGTCCAGCGCCTCGGCTATCACGATGCGGTTGGCTGTGGCTCTGATGCCGTGCTTGGCGAGCATCTGTGCATAGTCGTCCGGTTTCATCTGCGAGGTAGGATGGTTAGCGTTCAAACTCCAGAGTGCCGAAGAAGTCGGGACGGTGGAAGTTGGGCGAAGGCAGGTCTATGCGGTTCCACGACAGGAAGTGGGGAGTCTGCAGCTTGTCGCCACACTTGTAGAAGTTGGCTTTCATGCGGGCTCCGTCGAGAGTGGCTATCTGTGAGTGGAAGGCTGTGCCTGTGGGGATGATGAGCGCCATGTGCCATGTGGTGGGCTCTATGCGCTCGGCAAATGGTGCGCGTCCCAGCGACGACCAGCGGCTTATGGCGTTGAGCACCTCGGCGGGAGCGGCCTCGCGGGCCTCGCGGGTCTCGCCGCAACCCACCAGCACCGTGCCGGCACAGTTGGTCTCTACATTATAATACACGTTGCCGCCCTCGGGCTGGAAGAAGAATTCGCAGCAGCTGTCTTCCCACACGCGGCCGTTGTCGTGGGGAGCCACGGCGGCCACCGACTGCTCGCTTACGCGGTATTCTATCAGCACGGCATCGCCCTTGTGGGCTATACGAAACTCTACCTTGGGGGCATAGGGATAATCGGCAGCCCAGTCTACGCAGTCGATGGGCTGGAACTCCACTCCCTGGGCGTCGAGCAGTGCCGGAACATCCTCGGCACGAGCCACGCTGGTGGCTATCTTCTTTACACTGAGATGTTTCATATCTTTCTTCGGGTTATTTACACTGGTTGATGAAGTCGCGCATGTATTGCTGCTGAGCATATACTTCGCGGAAGAGCTGCAATTGGTTGCGAGTGCGCACCAGATTATGCTCAGGATACTTAATTTTGTAATATGTGTCGCCATTGATGTAGTCGGTGAGGAATCTTACGCATTGCATGTAGGGGAAGAGGGCAACGGCGTAGGGCAGATTGTCGCGCTCTGCCGGGGTGAGGAATGTGGCCGACTCGAGATAGCCTCGGGTGAAGGCTTCGAAGATGTCGCGGCGGAAGGCTACGCGCTCGATGGCAGGGTCGTCCTCGGCCACGGCGTTGGCACCGGTGCGCAGGAAGTCGCCATAGTCAGAGAAGACAAAGCTGGGCATCACCGTGTCGAGGTCGATGACGCAGAGCACGCGGCCGTCTTCGTCGAACATCATGTTGTTGACCTTGGTGTCGCAGTGGCAGATGCGCTTGGGCAGCACACCGTCTCTCCCCATCTGCTCGGCCTTGCACATCTCCTCGGCATGGGTCTCCAGCTCGTCCACCATGTCCTTGACCTCAGCCAGACGGCCTACGGGGTCTTGGGCCACGGCATCGCGCAGCTGGCGCATACGCAGTTCCATATTGTGGAAGTCGGGGATGGTCTCGCCTAAGGGCTCGTCGAGGTCCACCAACATGGCTTCAAAGTGGCCGAAAGCCTTGCCGGCATAGTAAGAGTATTCGGGGTTGACGGCCTCGAAGGTCTTGGCACGGGGGATGAACACCATCACGCGCCAGTAGCGGTCGGCATCGTCGTGCCAGTAGGTCTTGCCCTCGGCGGTGGGCACAAAGCGCAGCACGCGGCGGTCTATGTCGTCGGCACCTTCGGCCTCGAGCTTGCGGCGTATGTGGGCGGTCACAGCCTCGATGTTGTGCTGCAGCAACTCTACGTCCTGAAAGATGGCGTTGTTGATGCGCTGCAGCACGTAGTCGGGCGCATCGCCTTCGGTCGTCACCTTGTAGGTGTCGTTTATCAGTCCGTTACCCAAGGGAGCCACCGCGATGACGGGCGCCTCGACCTCAAATTGAGCTACAATAGCTTTCAGTTCTTTTTCGTCCATGTCTTCATGATTTGTAATTGCTACAAAATTACGACATTATTTCTCCAATGCCAAATATTTCAACCACTATCTCTTCTGCCGTCCTCGTAAAAACCGCCGCAGCCCGCTCTCCGGCCCTGTCGGCGGCGACGATGGGCATGGCCGTGGCAATGACGGGTAGGGCTGTGCGGCGAGGAATGGCCGTAGCGAGGCGGGATGGCGCCGCCACCGTCTTCAAGTCTGTTGCAAGTCGCGAAACGGTGAAATCAGGGCTTGCCGTCATCATTGCAGGCCGCGCATCGGCCAATTCGCAGTCCGCAATGCAGATAAATGTCGTCTCGGGCGTGTTTGCAACCCGGTTGCATGCGAAACCTTGTACCTTTGTCGCCGTAAACATTAAAAGCAATACTGTATGTCAGATCATCATCACCATCATCATAGTGGTTCTTGTCGCAAGGTGGCTCTTATCCTTGCGGCATCGTTGCTGCTTGCCGTTGCAGCATGGATAGAGCATGCGCTGGCGCTGCCCACCTGGCAGCTGCTGCTGGTCTATCTGGTTCCCTATCTGCTCGTGGGCGCGTCGACGCTGCGCGAGGCAGCCGAGGGCATAGTGCATGGACGCGTGTTCAATGAAGACTTTCTGATGGCAGTCGCCACCATCGGTGCCCTCGCCATCGGGTTCATGCCCGGCGCCGACACCGAGTTTGCCGAGGCGGTCTTTGTGATGCTCTTCTTCCAGGTGGGCGAGCTCTTTGAGGGCTACGCCGAGGGCCGCAGCCGCGACAGCATTGCCCATCTCGTAGAGGTGCGCCCCGATACCGCCCATGTGGAGCGCAGAGGGGCGGTGGAGACCGTTGCGCCCGATGAGGTGGCTGTGGGCGAGACCATCGTGGTAAGCCCCGGCGAGCGCGTGCCTCTCGACGGCGTCATCCTCTCTGGCCAGGCTTCGCTCAACACGGTGGCTCTCACCGGCGAGAGCATGCCGCGCGATGTCGGCGAGGGCGACGAGATAGTCTCTGGCTGCATCAATCTCTCGGGTGTGCTCCGGGTTCGTACCACCCGCTCGTTTGGCGAAAGCACCGTGTCGCGTATCATCCATCTTGTCGAGAGCGCCAATGAACAGAAGTCGCGCAGCGAGTCGTTTATCTCCCGCTTTGCCCGTGTCTATACCCCCATCGTGGTCATCTCTGCCGTCATGCTGGCTGTGGTTCCGCCCCTCTTCCTTGGCGGCATGGCAGTCTTCGCCCAGTGGCTCCACCGGGCCCTCATCTTCCTCGTCGTGTCGTGTCCCTGTGCGCTGGTCATCAGCGTGCCTCTCACCTTCTTCGGCGGACTTGGCGGGGCGTCGCGTCGCGGCATACTCATCAAGGGCAGCAACTACATGGACACCCTGGCGCGGCTCCACACCGTAGTCTTCGACAAGACGGGCACCCTCACCCACGGCGAGTTCTCGGTGGTGGCAGTCCATCCCGAGAAATGCGACGAGCGCGAACTGCTGCATCTCGCCGCCCATGTCGAACACTATTCCACCCACCCCATAGCGGCGGCGCTGCGCGAGGCTTTCCCCAGTGAGGCCACCGACGGATGCCGCGTCGAGGCGGTCGAGGAACTGAGCGGTCGGGGCATCCGTGCACGGGTAGACGGTCGCATCGTGTGCGTGGGCAATGCCAAGATGATGGGCGACCTGGGCGTGGAGTGGCACGATTGCCATCTCGTGGGTACCATCATCCATGTGGCTATCGACGGGCGCTATGCCGGCCACATAGTCATCAACGACCGCGTCAAGGCCGATAGCCCTCAGGCTGTGGCAGACCTCAAGGCTCTGGGAGTGGGTCATACCGTGATGCTCACGGGCGACCGCGAGGCTGTGGCTGCCGATGTGGCGCGCCAGACTGGCATTGATGAGTATCATGCCCAATTGCTGCCTATCGACAAGGTGTCTCACGTGGAGCGTCTGCTGGCTGCGGCTCCACGGGGTGCCACTCTGGCGTTTGTGGGCGACGGCATCAACGACGCCCCCGTGCTCAAGCGTGCCGACGTGGGCATCGCCATGGGAGCCTTGGGCAGCGATGCCGCGATAGAGGCAGCCGACGTGGTGCTCATGGACGACTCGCCCGCCAAGATAGCCACTGCCGTGCGCATCTCGCGGCGCACCATCGCCATAGCCCATCAGAATGTGTGGTTTGCCATAGGCGTCAAGGTGGCAATCCTTGCTCTCGCCACCGTAGGGTTGGGCAGCATGTGGATGGCGGTCTTCGCCGATGTGGGCGTCACCGTCCTGGCTGTGCTCAACGCCATGCGCGCCCTCGTGGCTGGCCGTGCCCGGTAGCTGCAGGGCTCCCCGGCTGAGCGCAATGTATTATAGGGAACAGCGCAGGAAACCTGCCTGAACATAATGGGCCCAAGTCAACGCGCAGCAACGGTCTGCGGCGTCGCGCGGGTCATGGCGGTTGGACGGTGAGTCTCTTCGCCTGACATAAGAAATCCCCATAGTCGCCCCGGGTGGGTGGCTATGGGGATTGATGTTATTGCTGTCAGCCTGGACGGCAGTGATTACTTGCTGAACTTCTCTACCTGCTGACGTATCAGCTCCTGGTCGTCGAAGTAGTTGATCTGCATGGCTGCGCGCACTTCGTCCATGGTCTTTGCGGCGGTTTCGCGTGCTGCCTCCGAGCCTTTCTTGAGGATGTTGAATATCTCGGGGATATCCTGCTCCCACTCGTGACGACGGGTGCGGATGGGGTCGAGCATCTTGTTGATTACGCTGTTGAGGAACTTCTTGCAGGTGCCGTCGCCGATACCTCCCTGCACATACTGCTGCTTCAGGGCTTCGAGGTTCTCAAACTCGGGCCAGAACTCGGCAAAGTCTTCGTCGGTGCTGAAGGCTTCGAGGTATGTGAATACGGCGTTGCCCTCGAGGTGGCCGGGCTCTTCCATGCTCATACGAGGCTCGCCGTTAGACATCTTCTTGACCTTTTTCCATACAGTTGCCGCATCGTCGCTCAGATAGATACAGTTGCCGAGGCTCTTGCTCATCTTTTCCTTGCCGTCGGTACCGGGCAGGCGTCTGCATACGGCCTGCTCGGGCAGCAGGATATTGGGTTCGACGAGCACCTCGCCGTAGGTCTGGTTGAAGCGGCGCACCAGCTCGCGTGTCACCTCGAGCATGGGCTCCTGGTCTTCGCCTGCGGGCACGGTGGTAGCCTTGAAGGCGGTGATGTCGGCGGCCTGAGAGACAGGGTAGCAGAAGAAGCCGAGGGGGAGATTGGCCTCAAAGTTGCGCATCTTGATTTCGGTCTTAACCGTAGGGTTGCGCTGCACGCGCGACACGCTGATGAGGTTGGAGAGATAGGTGGTGAGCTCGGCGAGCTCGGGTATCTGGCTCTGGATGAAGAGCGTGCACTTCTGTGGGTCGAGTCCACATGAGAGATAGTCGAGCGCCACCTCTATGATATTCTGTCTTATCTTCTCGGGGTTGTCGGCATTGTCGGTGAGCGCCTGCACGTCGGCCATGAACACGAACATGCGTTCATAGTCGCCTGCGTCTTGCAGCAACACCCTTCTGCGGAGTGAGCCGATGTAGTGTCCCAAGTGTAATTTGCCGGTGGGACGGTCGCCGGTAAGAATGATTTTTCCCATTGTCGTTATGTGATATTCTTAGAGTTACTAATCCATGATGCCTATAAATCGCAGCACGTCGTTGAGGTTGGCTACGACCATGAGGAGTACGAGTATGCCTATGCCGATGTATTCGGCTCGTATCATGAAGTTCTCCGACGGTTTGCGGCGTGTTATCATCTCGTAGAGCAGGAACAGCACGTGTCCTCCGTCGAGTGCGGGGATGGGCAGGAGGTTCATGAAGGCGAGGATGATACTCAGGAAGGCGGTCATCATCCAGAACATGTGCCAGTCCCAAGTCGGGGGGAAGAGGCTGCCGATGGCGCCAAATCCACCGAGGCTCTTGACGCCATCGGTCGAGAATACGTACTTCATGTCGTTGACATAGCCCTTGAGAATGTTGATGCCGTAGCGTGTACCTGCGGGGAAACTCTCAAAGAAGCCATACTCTACCTTGACGGGCTCGTAGTAGGAGAGGAGCGAGGTGAGGCCTACGCCCATCTTCATCTCGGGGGTGAGCACCAGCTGGGTCTCCACGGTGTCCTTGGCGTTGGCGTAGGTGATGTTTACGGTGCGCAGAGCGAGGCTGTCGCTGCCGGTCTTGGCGTCTTCGAGCTTCTTGTTCAGCCCGGCCATGATGTCCTGAAACTCGTTCCATGTCTCAATCCTGGTGCCGTTGAGGGCGATGATGCGGTCGCCTTTGGCTATTCCTGCCTTCTGCGCGGGAGAGCCTTCCTCGGTGAGTGCCACCTCTGAAGGGATGTATGGGGCGACAAACCGTGGCGACTGCTTGATCATATCGAGCAGATTGAGATTGCCGGGGAGGTGAAGGCTGATGTGCTTGCCGTCGCGGATGATGTCTACGCGGGTGGCTTCAGAGAGTTCGCGCACCAGGTCGATGTTGAAGTCCTTGAACGTGCCGAGGTCGGTGCCCAGCAGGATGTCGTGGTCGGCAAATCCTAATGCCTTGGCCTCCTTGTTGAATTTCATCCCCATGGTCATGTCCTTGGTCGGGACAAACTGTTCGCCCCAGGCGAAGAGCACCATGGAGTAGATGAAGAGCGCGAGAAGGAAGTTGACCAGCACGCCGCCAATCATGACCAGCAGTCGCTGCCAAGCGGGCTTGGAGCGGAACTCCCAGGGCTGGGCAGGCTTTGCCATCTGCTCTTTGTCGAAGCTCTCGTCTATCATACCGGCTATCTTGCAGTAGCCGCCCAATGGCAGCCAGCCTACGCCATACTCGGTGTCGCTGGTCTTGGGCTTGAAGCTGAAGAGCTTGCCCGACCACTTGCCGATACTCATATCGAAGAAGATGAAGAATTTCTCTACTCTTATGCCGAAGAGCTTGGAAAAGAACATGTGTCCTCCTTCATGCAGGAAGACAAGCAGCGAGATTGCCAGAACGAACTGGAGCAGTCTGATTAAAAATATTTCCATTATGATGATTATAACAATTTGTTTAACTGAGTAACTGGGCAGCCACACGGCGGGCCTCGGCGTCGGTCTGGATGTAGACGTCGTAGTCGGGCGAGGCGTCGAAGGAAACCAGGTTCATGGTGCGCTCGATGACGTCGGCCATCTGGAGGAATCCGCAACGATCGTGGCGGAACGCCTCGTTCACCACCTCGTTGGCGGCATTGACGATACAGGGCATGTTGCCACCCTTGCGGATGGAGTCAAACGCCAGGGCAAGACACTTGAACTTGCGCATATCGGGCTCGTAGAACTCGAGGCTCTTGCCATAGAGGTTGAGCCTGTCGCCACGCAGGGGGAGACGGTCGGGGTAGGAGAAGGCATACTGGATGGGCATGCGCATATCGGGCACGCCCAGCTGGGCCTTGACCGAGCCGTCGACAAACTCGACGGCGCTATGCACGATGCTCTGCGGATGCACAAGCACCTGGATGCGGTCGGCTTCGACGCCGAAGAGCCACTTGGCTTCGATGACCTCGAAGCCCTTGTTCATCAGCGAAGCCGAGTCGATGGTAATCTTGGCGCCCATGGTCCAAGTGGGGTGCTTGAGGGCGTCGGCGGCAGTGACCGAGCAGAGTTGCTGGTCGGTGAAGGTGCGGAAGGGACCGCCCGAGCAGGTGAGCAGTATGCGCTCTATCTCGTTGTTGCCCTCGCCGACGATAGACTGGAAGATGGCGCTATGCTCCGAGTCGACAGGGAGAATGGGGGTGTGGTACTGTTGGGCCAGATTGCATATCAGCTCGCCCGCCACGACCAGAGTCTCCTTGTTGGCGAGGCATATCTTCTTGCCGCTCTTGATGGCGTGGATGGTGGGGGTGAGCCCGGCAAATCCTACCATCGCGGTGAGCACCATGTCTATGGGCTCGGCTTCTACTATCTGGTTGAGGGCGTCGCGGCCGGCATAGACCTTGATGTCGGGCTGGTCATCGAGCAGCGCGCAGAGTTCACCGTATTTGTCCTCGTTGGCTATGACCACGGCAGCCGGGTGGAACTTCCGGGCCTGCTGAGCCAACTCCATCACGCGGTTGTTGGCCGTGAGGCAGTAGACTTCGTAGAGGTCGGGATGCTGTTCGATGACATCCAGCGCCTGGGTACCTATCGAGCCCGTACTGCCAAGTATGCAGATTTGTTTCTTCATTATTATATTATATATCCATGATGCCTTCGGGCAGCCGGGTCCAGATGGCCCGAGCCTCGGCATCTACCTTTTCTATCAGTTCTTCGTGGGCGGGAACGAGCAGAGAGTCGCCCGCCGGGGTGGTGATGTCAAACAGGGTGTTGATGGTGCTGTCGTCTACGTGGTCGATGGTGCCCACCTCTCTGCCGGTGGTGCTGTCGATGAGCTTGAAGCCCACTATCTCGCTCCAGCCGAAGCCGGCCTCGTCGCTGTCCGAGAGCTCACGGGGGAAGTAGACCTTGGCGCCGGTCAGGCTGCGGGCCTGCTCCTGGGTGTCGATGTCGCAAAACTTCATCAGCACGGTCTCGTCGCTCTTGAAGCGGTATTCCTCCATGAAGAAGGGGACGAGGATACCGTCGAGTTCGAGCAGCAGATATTCGGCGTCGACGCGGTCAAACACGTCGTCGCTTATCTGGAAGGTTATCTCGCCCTTCACGCCGTGGGGTCTGCCCAGGCGTCCTATCTGGAATACGTCGTCGGGGGTTATCATCAGCTTTCGATGCGTTGGATGTGGGCGCCCAGACGGTTCAGACGGTTTTCGATGTCTTCATATCCACGGTCTATCTGGGCGATGTTGTCTATGCGGCTGGTGCCGTTGGCACTCATGGCGGCTATGAGCAGTGCTATTCCGGCACGGATGTCGGGACTGGTCATGCGGCCGGCTCTGAGCCTGCGGGCGTGGTCGTTGCCGTTGACCACGGCGCGGTGGGGGTCACAGAGGATAATCTGCGCGCCCATATCGATGAGCTTGTCTACGAAGAAGAGACGGCTCTCAAACATCTTCTGGTGTATCAGCACATTGCCTTTGGCCATCGTAGCCACCACGATGAGCACCGACAGGAGGTCGGGGGTGAGCCCGGGCCAAGGGGCGTCGGCGAGGGTCATGATAGAGCCGTCGATAAACGAGTCTACCTCGTAGTGGGGCTGCTCGGGGATGAACAGGTCATCACCGTCTTCCTCTATCTTGATGCCCAACCGTCTGAAGGCGTCGGGTATCATGCCCAGGTTGGGCAGCGACACGTTCTTGATGCGTACACCCTTGCCCACCATGGCTGCCATGCCGATAAACGAGCCTACCTCTATCATGTCGGGCAGTATGGTGTGGCTTGTGCCGTGCAGCGAGTCCACTCCCTCGATGGTGAGCAGGTTCGACGCCACGCCGCTGATGCGGGCGCCCATGCTGTTGAGCATCCGGCAGAGTTGCTGGATGTAGGGCTCGCATGCCGCGTTATATATAGTGGTGGTGCCCTCGGCCAGCACTGCCGCCATGATGATGTTGGCAGTACCCGTTACCGATGCCTCGTCGAGCAGCATATATCTGCCGTGCAGCCTGTCGGCCTTGATGGTGAACACGTTGCGATGGCTGTCATGGGCAAAGTCGGCCCCCAGTTGCTTGAAGCCGATGAAGTGGGTGTCCAGACGCCTGCGGCCTATCTTGTCGCCGCCAGGCTGAGCCACCGTGGCTTGCCCGTATTTGCCCAAGAGCGGGCCGATGGTCATCACCGAACCTCGCAGCGACGCACTCTTGCGCACAAACTCGTCGCTGGCCAGATAGTTCAGGTCTATGTGGGCTGCCGTGAAGGTATAGTCGTTCTTGGCGTTGCGCACCACGTCGACACCCATGTCCTGCAGCAGCTTGATGAGATTGCATACATCCAGTATCTCGGGGATATTGGTTATCCTTACCGGCTCGGTGGTGAGCAGACAGGCGCAGATTACCTCCAGAGCTTCGTTCTTGGCGCCCTGCGGGGTTATCTCTCCGTGCAATCCATGTCCGCCCTCGATGATAAATGACTCCATAGACGTTGGGGGTTGGGGTTATTTCTTCTTGTTATTGCGTTTCTTCTCGGTAAACTCTCTGACGTCAATCTTCTCAAACTTGAAGGTGCTCAGGTCGAGCTGTATCTTGCCGTCGGTAAACTTGGCGAGGTCCGACGCCACCTTCTCGTCGTCCGACGAGCCATGGCTCCACTGATAGAGGCAACGCTTCATCTGGTTGGCGGTGAGCTTGACGAGATTGTCGCGTTCCTTGCCGGGCTCCATAGTCTTGAGTTTGGCGAAGAGCTCGAATATCATGTTGCCGTAGTGTCTTACCGGGATGCGCTGCATGGGATAGTCCATGGGCTGCGGCTTGGCGTCCACGGCGTGGGCCTGCTTGATGTCGTAGGGCCAGTCTATGTCGAGCTCGAAATGGCTCATGATGGCCAGATGGTCCCACAGCTTCTGCTTGTAGTCGGCGCTCTCGCGGTTGGCGGGATACATGCGGTCCATGATGGCGATGATGGTTTGGGCACACTGCTGGCGCTCTGCCTTGCTGGGTAGTGTGATGGCGTGCTCCACCATCTTCTGCACCTCGCGGCCATATTCGGGCAGTATCAGCTTCTCCCGCTGGGTGTTGTAGTCAAGTCCTTCTATTTGCATAGTCCTTACTTAATGTCTTGGGTTGGGTATATGTCGTGTCTCAGAGCAGCTTCTTGGGCATCTTGGCCACAAAGTCTTTGAGATAGAATGGCACGAAGTAGGCCACGTCTTCGGTCTGGCCCTGGGCGATGCGGCGCTCAGCCAGAGGGAACATGTTCTTGGCCAGGGGCTCGATGCCGTCGATGTAGCGGGCATTGGGGTGGGCGATGACGTCCATACACTTGGCGGCGCCGTTGCCGAAGAAGTAGACGGGGCGCTCGTCGAGATACTTCCTGTAGGTGTCGGCGTCTACCACGTCGGCCTGGATGGGACGCACCTCATGCAGGGCGCGGTCGAAAATCTGTGCATACACCTCCATGCGGCGGGCGTCTATCATGGGGCAGAGCAGCGCGTTCTCCTCCTTTACCATCTCCTGCAACAGCACGGGCACACACATCAGTTCGAGAGTGGGTATAGCCACCAGGCTTACACCACGTCCGTAGCACACACCTTTGGCCATAGACGTGCCGATGCGCAGACCGGTATACGAACCGGGGCCGCAGCTCACTGCTACGGCGTCGAGGGGTATGGCATGGCTCTCGGCAAAGGAGAGCGCTTCATCGACAAATTTACCCAACCGCTCGTTGTGGTTGGGGCCGGTATGGTCTTCCTGATTGAAGATACATGCACCGTTTTCGCTCACCGATACAGAGCAGACATTGGTGCTTGTTTCAATGTTTAATATACACGACATGAATTTTAATTTACTAAATAACTGCAAATTTACGGTTTTTTTCCTACATTTTTGTTACTTTTGCAGAAATTTAACGTGTAACTACTATGATACAGTCAATGACGGGCTACGGAAAGGCAGTCCTTACTTATGGAGAAAAGAAAATCAACGTCGAGGTGAAGTCGTTGAACAGCAAGACGATGGACCTCTCTACCCGTATAGCGCCACTCTATCGTGAGAAGGAGATGGAGATACGACAGATGCTTACCCGCAAACTGGTCAGGGGCAAGGTCGACTTCTCTATTTGGATTGAGAAGGACGAGGTGGTCGACGCTGCCACCATCAACGCCGCCCTCGTAGACAACTATTACCACCAGATACGTGACATCGCCGCCAAGACGGGTATTCCTGAGCCTCAGGACTGGTTTTACACGTTGCTTCGCATGCCCGATGTTACCTCTCGTGTCGAGGCTGTTGTCCTCGAGCCCGAGGAGTGGGCAGTGGCATGCCAGGCTATCGACGCCGCCGTCGGCGCGCTCATAGACTTCCGCCATCAGGAGGGTGCAGCCCTCGAGCGCAAGTTCAATGAGAAGATAGACAACATTGAGCGGCTGCTCGCCAGCATTGAGCCCTTCGAGAAGGCACGTGTCCAGAAGATACGCGAGCAGATCGTCAAGGGCCTCGAGCAGCTCCCCGAAGCCAGCTACGACAAGAACCGACTCGAGCAAGAGCTAATCTACTATATCGAGAAACTGGATATAAGCGAAGAGAAGCAGCGCCTCACCAACCACCTCAAGTACTTCCGCGAGACTATGGCCGAAAACCAGGCCAACGGAAAGAAGCTGGGATTTATCGCACAGGAGATGGGACGCGAAATCAATACCACCGGCTCCAAGAGCAACCAGGCTGAGATGCAGAACATCGTGGTCAAGATGAAAGATGAGCTCGAGCAGATTAAGGAACAGGTACTCAACGCACTCTAATCATGACAAAGCCAGGCAAACTCATCATATTCTGCGCACCATCGGGCTCGGGCAAGAGCACCCTGGTGCAGTGGCTCATGGCTGCACACCCCGAGCTCCATCTCGCGTTCTCCATCAGCTGCACATCGCGCCCGCCGCGAGGCACCGAGCAGAACGGCGTCGAGTATTTCTTCATCTCGCCCGACGAGTTCCGTCAGCGCGTGGCTGCCGACGAGTTCCTCGAGTACGAGGAGGTCTATGAGGGCCGCTTCTACGGCACCCTCAAGAGCCAGGTAGACACCCAGACACAGCGCGGAGAAAACGTGCTCTTCGACGTCGATGTCAAGGGCGGATGTAACATCAAGGACTTCTATGGCGACCGTGCCCTGAGCATCTTTGTCCAGCCTCCCTCGATCGACGAGTTGCGCCGCCGCCTCGTGGCACGTGCCACCGACACCCCCGAGGCCATCGAGCAGCGCGTGGGCAAGGCTGCCTACGAACTTACCTTTGCGCCGCGCTTCGACCATGTCGTGGTCAACGACGACCTGGAGCGTGCCAAGGAGGAGGTCTACCGGCTCGTGAGTGGTTTTGTGAACCGATAGCCCCGCACCCCATCCCTTCACCCTCATTCCCATGACCCTCTCGACCAGACAGATAGGCATCTTCGGCGGTTCGTTCAACCCCATCCACTGCGGACACATCGCCCTGGCGCGCCACCTGCTCACGGCGCTCGGGCTCGACGAGATATGGTTTGTCGTGTCGCCCCTCAACCCCTTCAAGACCCAGGCCACCGACCTCCTGGCCGACGATGTGCGCTATGCCATCACCGCACGCGCCCTGGCCAGCCAACCCGGTCTCAGCGCCAGCGATGTAGAGATGACCCTGCCGCGCCCGTCGTATATGTGGAACACGCTCTGCCACTTGTCAGAGCTGCATCCCCATGCCCGCTTCACCCTGCTCATCGGCGCCGACAACTGGCTGGCGTTCGACCGCTGGGCCCACAGCCAAGACATCATCACCCACTACCGCATAGCCGTCTATCCGCGGCCAGGCTATGAGGTCGATGCCGCCGCCATGCCGCCCTCGGTCACCTACGTCCATTCCGACCTGTACCCCGTGAGCAGCACCGAGATACGCCGCCGCATAGCCGCCGGCGAGTCGATAGAGGGCATGGTGCCCCAAGACATCCAGGCGCTGGTAGAGCATTACTACCGCTGACCCGCCACCATCGCCGCGCCAACCCAATTCAACGCCGTACACATTCTCATTCTCTCCACCTGCGCGCAGCCCATCTCCGCTTGCGCGCAGCCCATCTCCGCTTGCGCGCAGCCCATCTCCGCTTGCGCGTAGCCCATCTCCGCTTGCGCGTAGCCCATCTCCGCTTGCGCGTAGCCCATCTTCACCCACTCTCCGCACCTCGCTCCACCATCCGCGTTCATCGTGGCAGCCACCCTGGCAGCTTGCGATACTATGCCGCTGCTTCTCGTTGAGGCTCAGCTATCCTCAATCTTGCTCTTCATCATGTTTATCTTGGTTTCGTGCCATGATACAGTCGTTTCGTGCTTTGCCGTCACGATTTCACGCCACGATTTTATCGTTTCCCGCTTTGCAATAAGTCTTATGTGGCCCTCTGCGCCTTTGGCCAGCCGCGCGGATGTCGGGGGAACCATCTCCAGCGGCGTGGAGAGTACCTTGGGCGGTGTGGAGAGTACCTTGGGCAGCGTGGAGAGCTCCTCTGGCAGCGTGGAGAGTACCTTGGGCGGCGTGGAGGGTTCCTCTGGCAGCGTGGAGAGTACCTTGGGCATCGTGGAGGGCTCCTCTGGCGGCGTGGAGGGTATCTTGGTCGACCTGCTGTCGGTTCCCACCACTACGGCGACAGACGCCAGAGCCCCCGCCTTGCTGCTCCATCGGGTGGAGTGGCAGAGCGGGGGCTCTTGGGATATGGATGTGACGATGGGGGCTTATCGCTTCAGGTTCTCGGGCAGTGCGGGCATCGCACCGTGCTGGGTGCAGACATAGGCGCTCACCTCTACGGCGTGCTTATGTGCCTGGGCGATGGTCATGCCCTTGAGGATGCAGGCGCAGAAGGTGCCGGTAAACGAGTCGCCGGCGCCCACGGTGTCGGCAACCTCCACATGAGGAGTCTCGTGGAACGACTTGCAGCCGGGAGCGAAGACGTAGCTGCCGTTGACACCACAGGTGAGCACGAGCATGTCCAGATTGTACTTGCCGAGTATGAGCCAGCACTTGTTCTCGATGTCCAGACCGGGATAGCCGAAGAGGCGGCCCAGCGTGATGAGCTCTTCATCATTTATCTTCAGTATATTGCAACGCTTCAGACTCTCGCAGATAATCTCCTTGGTATAGAAATTCTGGCGGAGATTGATATCAAAGATCTTGAGACAGTCATCGGGAGTGCTGTCGAGGAATTGGTAGATGGTCTTGCGGCTTACCTCGTTGCGCTGTGCCAACGAGCCCCAGCATACGGCGCATGCCTGGTTTGCCACTTGGCTGACGGCGTCGGTGAAGGGTATGTTGTCCCACGCCACGCCCGTCTTGATTTCATAAGTAGGTACACCCTGGTCGTCGAGCTGTACCTGTACGGTGCCTGTAGGATAGTTTACGCGGGGCAGGAGATAGTCCAGGTGCTTCTCTTCGAGCTGGCGGATAGCCTCGTCGCCATAGGCGTCGTTGCCCAAGGCACTCACGGCTATCGAGCGCAGACCGTGCTGGCCGGCATGATAAGCGAAGTTGGCAGGGGCGCCACCCAGTTGGGAGCCGGAGGGGAACACATCAAACAGCACCTCACCCAGGCCCACACAGTATTTGTTCTTGAAATCGGTATTCATAGTCTTGTCTTTGTTGAGTTGTTACATCTTGATTTTACCAATATATGTGAAGAGGTAGGCCACGCCTACAGCCATTACCAGCACAGCGCCTATCTGGCCGATGGCATCGCTGGCGAAGCCCATGAGCAGTGGGAAGACAGTGCCACCAAAGAGGCCCATAATCATCAGGCCGCTTACCTCGTTCTTCTTCTCGGGCAGCGCGAGCAGAGCCTGAGAGAAGATGATGGAGAAGACGTTGGAGTTGCCGTAGCCTACGAGTGCGATGGCGATGTAGAGCATCTCTCTGCTCTCGCTGACAAACATGCCTGCCATGCTCAGCGCCATCATCACGATGCTGATGGTGAAGAACGTGCGGGGCTTCATCACGCGGAGGAAGAATGAGCCGGTGAGGCATCCGATGGTACGGAAGATGAAGTAGATGGATGTGGCTTCTGCAGCCTCGTTGAGAGTCCAGCCCAGGCGCTCCATCAGCAGCTTGGGGGCTGTGGTGTTGGTGCCCACGTCGATGCCCACATGGCACATGATGCCCACAAAGGAGAGCAGCACGATGGGCTGGCCCAGCAGACGGAGACATTCGCCCATGCCCGAGGCCTTGCCCTGGGGCTTCTCTTCATCGATGGGAGTGCCGGCGAGGAAGATGGAGGCGCAGATGCCTATCACCATGTAGATGGGGAACAACACCTTCCAACCCATGCCGAAGGAGGGAACAGCCCGGATGGCGCCCCACATGGCGATGTATGGTGCCATGAACGAGGCGATGGCTTTGACAAACTGGCCGAAGGTGAGGGTCGACGCCAGGTTCTTGCCCGTGGTCACAGCCGATACCAGCGGGTTGAGCGAGGTCTGCATCAGCGCGTTGCCGATGCCCAGGAGGGAGAACGAGGCCAGCATGATGCCGAAACTCTCGCCCACGATGGGCAGCAGCAGCGAGACTACGGTGACCACCAGCGACAGCAGCACTGTCTTCTTGCGCCCGATGCGGTTCATCAGCATGCCCGTAGGCACCGAGAAAATCAGGAACCAGAAGAAGACCAGTGACGGAAACAGGTTGGCTGTGGCGTCGTTGAGGTTGAGGTCTTCCTTGACATAGTTGGAGGCAATGCCGACCAGGTCTACAAATCCCATGGTGAAGAAGCAGAACATCAATGGGATGATGGTGAGCTTGGATGAAGTCTTCATAATTATAGCGCGAGTTTATGTACGTTGATGTTGTTGAATTGTGCCTTGCCACCCTCGGCGTAGAGCTTCACGTTCTCGTAGGGGGCAACGGGGAATACGAGGTTGGTCATGGCGATGCGGCCGCCGTCGACGAAGAGCTCGATGGATGACTTGTCGACGAAGATATCTACGTGGTAGGTCTTCTTGCCGGCCTGGCAGAGTGAGAGCGGAGCCCATGTGGCCAGGGCGAAGTCGTTCTTGTAGTTGATGGCATTGACCATGCGGGCGGGCTGCTTGCCCTCGGCTGCGCGCTGCTTGTCCCAGGCCAGCTCGATGTCATGGGGCACAGCCTGCTTGCCAAAGTCGGTGAGTCCGCTTTCGGTGCGGTCCATCACCACCTTGCCCTGCTTCATGTCGAAGTAGATGAGGGTGCGCTCGCGCTTGTTGTTGGAAATCTCGATGCCGGCTATGCCGTTGGCGTCGGGGGTGATGTCGGCCTCAATCTCGAAGGCGCCGTCCATGCCGGCGGTCAGACTGGCAAACGCCTTGGACTCGTCGACCGTCTCGTTGGCCAATGTGCGGGTTGTCTTGCGCAGAGCGTATACCTCGGGGGCAACATCTTCAGACAGATAGTACTTGCCGTTGTTCTCAAAGAGCTTCAGCTCGCGTGGCAGACCATTGGCGCCGCGGTTCTGCTTGAACGGGGTGAGGTTGGCGTACTGCCAGTTGCTCATCCAGGTTATCGCCAGCACTCTGTCGCCGGTGTTGGAGAAGGTAACAGTGGCATAATGGTCCTTACCCCAGTCCATCCACTTCACATCTTTGGCATCGGGGCAGGTAAACTGCTTGCCGTCGAAGTCGCCGACGAAGTACTCGGTGGCGCTGCCGCCAAACCAGCATCCAGGGTTGATGTTCATTGTCATCACCCATTTCTTGTTGCTCTTGTCGCCATTGACGGGCAGCTGGAAGAAGTCTGGGCACTCATACTGGCATGGCTGCTGACCCAAACCCTTACCAAAGGCACTCACGTAAGTCCATTTCTTGAGATTCTTTGACTTGTAGAAGCGGGTCT
>OLSQ01001513.1_pt1 | contig 19044 bp, 17 predicted proteins | sample 1672561 | NCBI WGS metagenome assembly OLSQ01 (sample SAMEA3136699, study PRJEB25190) | human gut metagenome | biome: human gut; feature: human-associated habitat; material: faeces | place: Austria | collected 2013 | reverse complement strand
CCGCGGGCGCCATGCCGAGCGCTGATACAGCGATATAGGGAATGAGGGAGAGTCTCATGTCGGGTACGGCTTTACTGCACGGCTACGCGGGCCGAGTGAGTGCCGTTGACGCTCATGATGTAGATGCCGCGTGCCAGGCCCGAGGTCGACACATCGGCCGATCCTTCGCCAGTTGCGGTGACCACCAGGGCGCCCTGCATGTTGTAGACGCTGACGTTGACAGCCTTCGCGCCGGGGAGAGCCACGTTCCAGGTGTCGGTCCCCGTACGGTCTACGATCAGTTCGGCGTCGCGGTCGGCAGCTACGTCGTTGACACCTCCTGCGAGCAGTTTGTGGATCGGTCCGTAGGCATCGAATTTGCCTGCACCCCACTGTACCGGGTCGGGTGCGCCGGTGACGAACTTGTCCTTGACGGCGAACTCGTTCACCAGGGCCTTGACGTCGTCGATGGTCAGCGAGGGATCGGCCTGCAGCCAGGTGGCGATGGAGCCTGCCACGATAGGTGTGGCCATGGATGTGCCCTGCATCACTTCCCAGTAGTTCTTGCGGCCATTGAATGTCTGGTTGGCCGATACCTGGTATGCATATGTCGGTTGGCTGGCTACGGCTACGTCATAATAGTAAGTCGAGATCGACGAGATAATGCCTGTGCCGGGAGCGCATACGTGCGGGAGCTTGCGTCCGTCGGCCAGTACGCCCCAGCTTGAATAGCCGGCGATCGAGTCTACTTCCATGCCCCAGCCGTCATAAGAGAATGCGGCTCCGGCGTTATTGCGGCCCAGGCAGGGAATGGTTTTGCGGGTGTTCCATGCTCCCACGACCAGTACATTGTCGCCGCAGGCCATCGAGCTGATCGAGAACGAGCCGGAGCCGTCGGCGAAGCCGGGCTGACCGAGGTCGGTGAATTCGGTCGTGTTGCTGTTGGTGGTCATGTGCACGGTCTGGCCCGGCGTGCCGGTGATCTTGATGGCGAACACGTAGCGGCCGGTGGGGTTGGTGGTGCGGTTGACGATCAGATTGGGCTGCATGCGGACGCTGTAGCGTCCGTTGGTCTCGAGATTCTTTGAGGTGGCTACGGATATGCTCGAGCGGGTGTACGCGCGGTCGAACATGTCGCTTGTTATGGCTGATCCGGACGATGACGACGAGTTGGCGAACGTGAGGGTCTGCTCGGTAGTGCCGGCAATGTCGCGGTTATATACTACGGATTTCGTGTCAAGATCATATATCATGACCGAGGTTGTGAAAGGCGTCGACGAATTGCTCCAGATGTCGATGACACCTCCGGCGTTGCCGTTATTGCCATAGAAGAAAGTCTGTACGGAATTATTGGTGGCGGTGAAGTTGCCTGTAACGGACATGGGCACGTCGCCTTCGTTACCGGAGGCGATGCAGATGATGGCCCTGCGGCCCATGCGGCTCAGGAACTGGCACACGGCATCGGAACCGTCGTGCGGGCCGATGGTCGAACCGATCGACAGGTTCACCACGGCAGGCTTGCCCTGGCTTTCGGCATACTTGATGATTTCCTCGACCGACGCGGTGATGTTGGCGTCGTAGAGTTCGCCGCAGCCAATGGCGAGGGTTGCTTCAGGTGCCATGCCGTAGTAAGGATTGGCGTAGCGGGCGCCTGTGGCCGCGGTTGACGAACCGGTGGTGAGGGCTACGGAGCCGCCGCCGCGGCGGTTGAAGCTGCCGGCCATGCAGCCCGTGGTGTGGGTGCCGTGAGTCTCGCCCGAGGCGTCGGTCTTGAACGAGGCGATGCGCTGGGGAGTGTCGTACTGGGTGAAGCGGCCCGAGCTGCCGGTGAAGTGCCACAGCGAGCCTATGCGTGTGTTGCCGCTGTCGTCGGTGAAATTGGCGTGGTTGGGGTCGAGTCCGGTGTCGAAGATACCGGCGATGACGCCATTGCCCTTGTAGCCGGCCACGAGTCCTGTGCCGTCGTGCACGCTGTTCATGTTGACACCTTCGCGGGCCTTGTCGAGCATGATTGTGCGCTTTTCGCCGAACGACAGAGCCTTGACGAAGTCGCATTTCTCCAGGGCGAGGATCTGGTCGAGCGAACCCTGGGCCAGGACCATGTCGCCGCAGTCGACTGTTACCTCAAGGCCGTAAGCCTCGACGTCGGCAGCCGTGTGACCGTCGGTGAGGGTCACGAATACGCCTGTGCGTACTCCCGCACGCGAGATTTCTTCGAAGTTGAACGGCAGGTACGCCTGGTCGGGAAGGTTCTCGGCCGTCGGATTGGCCTGATATGTGCGGATCTGTTCCAGCACCAGACGGCCGCCGATGTCAAATTTGCTCTGGGCCGACAGAGGCATAGCTGCCGCCGCACCCATGAGCGCTAAGAGGTAGAATCTGTTCATATATCCTTTTCTTTATTTTTTGTCAGTGGATTCGGATTGACTGCAAAATTAATTTTTTTTTATGATATTGCAGGCATCATGTTGCTAAAAAGTGTCGGATACTACGGATTTTTAACAAAAAGACTCCGATTCTTCGCGAGTCGGAGTCTTTTTGTCTAATCAAAAAAGCGAGTGTATCTGAGTTGTTGTTCCTTAATGAAAAAGTTGTTTTTGCTGCAATTCTGTTTTTTTGACTGCTGTTCCTGCCTATAGTTTAATGGCGCGCTTGGTATTTAACACACTTTAACAACAAGGCCCGCTGCCTGTCGGAAAAGGCGCGGCCGAGGGGGGCGGTCAGTCGTCGCAGTAATGGCGCAGGACCCGACGGTAGGAGTTGAAGATCTTGCTCTTTGATATGAAGCCGAAATAGTGGCCGTCGGAGTCGACTACAGGCAGGTTCCATGCGCCGGTTGTGTCGAATTTCTTCATGACCTGGTCCATGTGCTCGCCGATGATGATCTTGTCGGGAGGCGAAGTCATGAACGATGCCACATTCATTTTCCGGTACAGGTCGGGGCGGAACATGATGTTGCGGATATCGTCAAGCTGCACTACGCCCAGCAGCCTGCCGTCGGCACTCAGCACCGGGAACAGGTTGCGGTTCGACTTCGCTATGGTATCCACCATCTCCTTGAGTGTCATTTCCGGACGCACGCTCATGAATTCGGTCTCGATCACGGAGTCCATTTTCAGCAGTGTCAGCACAGCCTTGTCTTTCTCGTGTGTCAGCAGCTTGCCCTGCTTGGCCAGACGCATGGTGTAGATGCTGTAGGGTTCGAACACCTTGATCGTGCCGAACGATATGGTCGACACGATCAGCAGCGGCAGGAACAGATCGTAGCCGCCGGTGAGCTCTGCGGTGAGGAAGATAGCCATCAGAGGCGCGTGCATGACACCCGACATCACACCGGCCATGCCGATCAGGGCAAAGTTCTTGGTGCTAAGTTCCGGCCCCCAGCCAAGCATGTTGAACAGGTAGGCGAACAGGAAACCGGTCATACACCCTACGTAGAGCGACGGGGCGAACGTGCCGCCTACGCCTCCGGCACCGTTTGTGGCCGATGTGGCGAATGCCTTAAGGGCTATGATCATGGTGATGAACAGCACGATGAACCACACCTGGCCGCGGTCGCCGTAGAAGATCGAGCCGTCGACGATCGACGAGGCGTCGCCGGCCAGCAGCCCCATGATGCTGTCGTAGCCCTCGCCGTAGAGCGGCGGCAGCAGGAACACGAGTGCTGAGAGTATCGTACAGCCGATCAGCGTCCGCACCCACGGATGGTGGAACCGGCCGAAGAAGTTCTCCATCATGTTCATCACCCGCGTGAAGTAGAGCGATACCAGGCCTGCTACTATTCCGAGAATTATAGCCTGAGGAATTTTTTCCGTTGAGAAGTCCACGCTTTGCACGAAGAAGAATTCAAACGAGAAGCCCGTGTACATGTAGGCGATCGTGGCGCTCGTGATCGACGAGATCAGCAGCGGCATCACCGACACAGTCGTCAGATCGAGCATCAGCACTTCGAGTGTGAAAAGCATCCCGGCGATAGGCGCCTTGAATATGCCTGCGATGCCGGCCGCCGCTCCGCATCCGACAAGTATCATCAGGATTCGTGGCGACATGCGGAACATCGATCCCAGATTCGATCCGATCGCGGCTCCGGTATGCACGATCGGGCCCTCGGCTCCGACCGATCCGCCGAAGCCGATTGTAACCGACGAGGCAAGCAGCGATGTGTAGATGTTGTGGCGCTTGAGTCGCGATTTGTTCTGCGATATCGCCCACAGCACGCGCGTGACGCCGTGCGATATGTTGTCCTTCACCACATAGCGCACATACAGGGCCGTGATCACCACGCCCAGCGTCGGCAGCAGTATGTATAGGTAGTTGCCTGCGTCGAGGTTGACGTGTTGCGTCACCGCACCAGAAATTGTATGGATCAGGAATTTAAGCAGTTGCGCGGCAAGGCCTCCGAACACACCCACCAGTAGGGCGAGAAATACCAGGAACGTGCGTTCGCCGATATGCTGCTCGCGCCATTGCAGAAACCGCATGAAGGCGGCGTTCAGTTTGCTGTTATGTATATATCTTTGTGTCAATTTCCTTCAGTTTATGTCCTTATCTCAATCATCTCTCATCTCTCACCTCTCACCTCTCACCTCTTACCTTTCATCCCTCACACCCCCTTGCCCGTGAGCACGGTGTGCACCGTATAAAAAAGTATTTTCAGGTCCACGCCCAGCGACACATTCTCGAGGTAGATAAGGTCGTAGCGCAGGCGCTCGATCATCTCGTCGACCGATCCGGCGTAGCCGTATTTTACCATACCCCACGATGTGATGCCCGGCCGCACCTGATGGATCAGGCTGTAGCGGGGTTCGCGATCCACGATCTGTCTGACGAAATATTCGCGTTCGGGTCGCGGGCCGACGATCGACATGTCTCCCGTCAGCACGTTCCAGAACTGTGGCAGTTCGTCGATGCGGTATTTTCGCAGAAAACGGCCCACGCGTGTCACGCGCGGATCGTCGGCCGACGACAGCGATGGCCCGGCAGCTTCGGCATCGGTGCGCATGGTGCGGAACTTGATGATCCGGAACCGGCGTTTCCTGTAGCCGACGCGCTCCTGGCGGTACAGTACCGGTCCCGGTGAATCGAGTCTGATGGCCATGGCTACGACAGCGAAGACGGGCAGCAGACACACCAGTGCCAGCGCCGACACCGCTACATCGCCGACTCTCTTGAGGTTGACGGTCGATGGCGGTATGTTGGCCGTAGTGATGTTGATCAGTGGCTCCGACGCCACCGAGGTCATGCGTGGATTCGAGGCCATCAGCCGGTACATGCTCACAGGCACGTAGATATCGAGGCCTGTGCGCAGCAGCTTGCTTATCAGCGGCATGTCGAGTTCCATGCGCCCGGTGTCGTCGCTGACGATTATCACGCGCGGCTGTATCCGGGCGATCGCCGCACTGATGTCGTCGGTGGCCGGGTCGGCCGTGCCGGCGATGATGAAGTCGCCCGCGCGCCGGCTTTTGGCAAGACGTCCCTCGAGGCGTTCCGCCGATTGGCGGTCGCCCACGATCAGCGCACGGTAGAGGTCCACGCCGCGCGCCCGTGCGCGGTTGCGGGCCGTGGTTATCAATGCTCGTCCGATCACTGTGGGTCCGAACAGCAGCAGCCACAGTATTGCCATCAGCTCATAGTTGTGTAGCCGTTCGGGTACTTCGTCATTGATCAGCGTGGTGAAGAAGATTATCAGCATGCCGGTCAGCGACACTATGGCCGTGTTGCCGGTCTCGTCGAGACGCGATTTCGCGCGTACATTATTATAAAAGCCCGACAGCGCATAAAGCCCCACCATCATCAGCGGGATCAGCAGCTGGCCCAGCAGCACGCTCGGGTAGTGGAAGAGCCATTGGTCTATGGTGGCGTATGCCCCCACACGCGGCAGCGAGAAGTATCGCACGATGTTGAATGAGAGCCATCCGACATTCGCTGTCAGGTAATCGCTGACGATGTACTTGATCCGCTGCCTTACAGTGCTCATTTACGCAGTATTTTGAACAGACCTCCGGCCGATATCTTGATTACCGACGATGCCTTGGCGGCCGGTACTTCATCGCGCCGCGAGCGGCACACGTAGTCGGCCATGGCAAGCAGCGACGGATCTATCGATTTGAAATCGAGTGGCGTTGGCTCGCCGCTGAAATTAGCCGACGTCGACACTACCGGTCCGCGCATGGCCCGACACAATGCGGCCGAGAACGGCTCTCGGGTCAGCCGCACGCCTATGCTGCCGTCCTCGGCCAGCAACTCAGGCGCTACACCGCAGCCGCGGTCGTATATCACTGTCACCGGCTCGACGGCTGCCTCGATGAGCTGTGATGCCACTTCGGGCACGTCCTCCACTATGCGCTCGAGCATTGCCTCCGAGTCGACCAGCGTGATCAGCGCCTTGGAATCGCTGCGCCGTTTTATCTCGAAAATCCGGCGTACGGCCTTCGGGTTGCGGGCGTCGCATCCCAGTCCCCAGACAGTGTCCGTGGGATACACTATGACACCTCCGCGCCGCATCACGGCCGCGGCGGTTTCTATGTCATCCTTGTATTGCTGCGGCAGGTTCATAATTTGTTTTTCGGCACGGTGGCCTGGAATTCTTTCAGGTAAAGAGGTGTGCTGTAGGCCAGATCTATGAACTCGCGGCGTGCGTAGGCGCGTTCGGCCAGTGCCACCATATCGGTAGCCAGCGGAACTATATCGGGAATGATCCGCACGTTCGGCGCGTCGATTATACCTGCGGCCTTTGCGCTACCGTCGCCGAAGAGCAGTACGGGCCGCCCGGTGGCGATAATCGGAGCGTAGGCGTTTTCGTCGAGGATCAGCGGGCCGGGCTTCATCAGCTCGCATAGTCCGAAGTCATACGCTGCGGTGAACACTTCCATGCGTCGGGCGTCGATCATCGGCACGAGTATCGAGTCAGGGTCGACGTCGTCGGCCGAGAACATCACCCGTGTGGCCATCAGTTCGAGTGTCGGTACGCCGATCAGCGGGATATCGAGCGCATAGGCAAGCCCCTTGGCCTCACTAAGTCCGATTCGCAGCCCGGTGTAGCTGCCGGGACCGAGGCTCACGGCCACGGCCTCGATCTTCAGTTCGCGTTCCGTGGCGAAATCGAGACATTTTTTTATGAAACCGCTCAGCAGCGTAGCATGGTTGCGGCCTTCGAAGTCCTCGGCATGGCACAGAACCATTCCTTCGGCTGTCAGGGCCGCCGAGCACACTGCCGTAGTGGTGTCGATATTTATTATTACTGCCATTTTAATGCAAATCTATGATGCAAATTTAATGAAAATTCGCGAGTCAGCCAACAGCAGGACGTCGGCCGCAGGCCGGTGTGCGGTGCCGCAGGCAGTTGGACTGACCGCAAATATAGCCAAAATTCGCGAGTCAGCCAACAGCAAAACGTCGGCCGCCGGCCGGTGTGCGTTGCCGCAGGCAGTTGGACTGACCGCAAATTTACTAAAAAATATTCTACGTACAATGAAACACTCGCTGTGTGTTGAAAAAAATATGTAACTTTGCAGAATGTTACCGTTCTTGCTAAAACCCTATTTCAAAAAGGTGATCTGGGGTGGATCTTCCCTTGCTGCTTTCAAAGGCCTGGACTCGAAGCTCGACAACGTCGGCGAGAGTTGGGAAGTCTCCGCTATGCCCGGCAGTGAATCGGTGGTCGACTCCGGTGAGTTTGCCGGGATGAATCTTGCCGAACTTTGCCGCAGCCACGGCCCAGAGCTGCTCGGCGAATCTACATATGAGCGCACCGGCGGCGAATTTCCGCTGCTGATCAAATTCATAGACTCCGAGGATGACCTTTCCGTCCAGGTACATCCGGCCGAAGACCTCGCTCGCCGCCGCCATGGTTGCCACGGCAAGTGCGAGATGTGGTATATTATCGCGGCGCGTCCCGGCAGCCGGCTCGGAGCCGGTTTCAGCCGTTCGCTCGAGCCCGAATCGTTCGAGCGCAGCGTCGCCGACGGTTCGTTTACCGACGCTATCGAATGGTACGATACACATCCGGGCGACATATTCTATCTGCCTGCCGGCAGTGTTCATGCCATCGGTCGCGGGAACCTCCTGCTTGAGGTGCAGCAGCCCAGCGATATTACATACCGCATCTACGACTACGACCGGCGCGATGTCTCCGGCGCTCCCCGTCCGCTTGCCATCGCCGAGGCGCGCGAAGCAATAGATTATGCTTCGGGCCGCGATTACCGCGTCTGCGCCGACGGTCACACACTTCTTGAGTCCGACCATTTCTCGGTGTGGCGCCACCGCGTCATCCCCGACGCACCTCTTGAGGTGAATTGCGGCACAGTCACAGCTGTAGTGGTAGTCGATGGAGCCGTCACTGCCCGGAGTGCGGGAACTTCGCTTCAAGTGAGCCGCGGCCACACGCTTCTCGTTCCGGCCATGGCTGTGACAGAACTGACCGGCGATGCGACTGTAATTCTCGTCACCCCCTGATATCCTCCGGACATGGCAATCATTGAATACAGCAACGTTGAGATTCTCCGCAAAGAGCACGTCGTGCTCAAGGATGTCTCCTTTTCGGTCGATGCCGGTGAATTCGTCTACCTCATCGGCAAAGTCGGGTCGGGCAAAAGCTCGCTCATGAAGTCGGTCTACGCCGAAGTACCCGTCAGTGTCGGCTCGGCTCGTGTCTTCGACTATGACATGACGGCCCTGCGCCGCCGCGACATTCCGTTCCTGCGCCGTCGCATCGGCATTGTGTTCCAGGACTTCCAGCTCCTTACCGACCGTACCGTCTATTCCAATCTCGACTTCGTGCTTCAGGCTACCGGCTGGACCGACCGCACGCTGCGCGACGAGCGCATCGACAGTGTCCTGGCGCGCGTCGGCATGGCCAACAAGTCGTATAAGATGCCGCACGAACTCTCCGGTGGCGAGCAGCAGCGAGTGGTCATAGCCCGCGCCCTGCTCAATGATCCCGAAGTGATCCTTGCCGACGAGCCCACCGGAAATCTCGATCCCGATACGGGCATGCAGATCGTCGGGCATCTCCACGACATCGCCGCCAAGGGCACCGCCGTGGTCATGGCCACCCACAATCATCATCTGCTTGATACATTTAGCGGCCGTACCATGCGCATCGAATCAAAAAAACTCATCACTGACTGATAAAATGAAGGTATTGAAATTCGGAGGCACCTCGGTCGGATCCCCCGACCGGATGCACCATGTGGCCCGTCTCATCCGCCGTGCCGGCCGCAATGTGGTGGTGCTTTCTGCAATGGCAGGCACCACCAACACGCTTGTCGAGATAGCCGGCTATCTGTTCAAGCGCAACATCCCCGGGGCGCAGGAGACACTCAACTCTCTGCGTGCGCGATATGCCGGTGTCGTGTCCGGCCTGTACGCCGAAGAGTCCTCCCGCGACAAGGCCCGCCAGATGCTCGACCGCACCTTCGGCTTCATAGCCCGCTTCTTCGACGGCGAATTCACCGTAGCCGAGGAAAAGGAGGTGCTGGCATGCGGCGAGCTGATCTCCGTGGCTCTGATGCAGTACTACTTCGAGGAGCAGGGAGTCCGGTCGGTCATCCTGCCGGCCCTCGAGTACATGCGCACGGCCCAGGGTGGCGAACCCGACATGAAGTATATCTCCGGGCGGCTGCGCCGCATGATCGACCTCGAGCCCGACGTCGACGTGTGGCTTACCCAGGGCTACATCTGCCGCAACGCCTATGGCGAGACGGATAATCTGCGCCGCGGCGGCAGCGATTACTCGGCTTCGATCATCGGAGCCGTTCTCGACGCCGAGGAGATCCAGATCTGGACCGACATCGACGGCATGCACACGGGCGACCCCCGTTTTGTCCGCGGCACGCGTCCGGTCAAGAACCTGCATTTCGAGGAAGCGGCCGAACTGGCTTATTTCGGCGCCAAGATCCTTCATCCGACCTGTGTACTGCCCGCCAAGCTCCATAACATTCCCGTACGGCTGCTCAACACGCTCGACCCTGGCGCCGAAGGCACGACGATCGCCAACTTCCCGCCCGACGGCACTATCAAGGCCGTCGCCGCCAAGGACGACATCACCGTCATCACGATCAAGTCCGGCCGCATGCTGCTGGCCTACGGTTTCCTTCACAAGGTATTCGAGACGTTCGACACGTTCAACACCGCCATCGACATGATGGCCACCAGCGAGGTAGGCGTGTCCGTGACAGTCGACGACACAGACCATCTGGCAGCCATTGTCGACCGTCTCAAGGACTTCGGCACCGTCACGGTCGACTCCGGCATGGCGATCATATGCGTGGTCGGCGATTTCTCCGGCGACCGCGGCAGCGCCTATTGCCCCGCCGTGCTCGACGCCCTGCGCGACATTCCCGTACGTATGATATCCTACGGCGGCAGCAACTACAATATCAGTGTCGTGGTCCGCAGCTGCGACAAAGTCGAAGCTCTCAATAAACTCAACAATCACTTATTCTCCGAAAAATGATAAAACATATCGTCACTTTCAAACTCAAGGGCTCGCCCGAAGAGCGCCGCGACGTGGCCACACGCTTTGCCGCAGCGCTCAATGAACTTCCCGCACTCATACCGGAGCTGCGCTCGATCGAGACCGGCGTAAACATCAATGAACGCGAGGACTGGGACGTAGTGCTCACCGCCACAGCCGACACCATGGCCGATGTGGCCGCATATTCGGCCCATCCTGCCCATGTGGCCGCCGTGGCCATCATAGCCGGACACCGCGCCGAGCGTGCCTGTGTCGATTACCAGGTCTGATCACGGTTCCGGCTCCTCGGGCTGCACACCAGCCCGGCAATGAACGCCGCGCCGATTCCCAACCACGTCAATCCTGCCGAAGGCGGGGTTGACGTTTTCGTTACCGACTGCTCTGCGGTCACACTGTCTGTGGCTGCAACGTGCAGCTGCGAGCGGACATCGGTATCGGTCCCGGTCTCAATTCGCTCGGCAGTCACGGTCACATACCGCGCCGGCGAATCGACGTACTCTATCCTGACGACCGGCTTGTCGATCGTCACTCTGCGCCTGACGACAGTAGTGTCGGTGGCTGCCACCGTCAGGCGGCCGGTGCGACGCAGTGCTGACTTCTCGGCCGACTGGCTGGCCGACCGGCATCCTGCAGCCGGCGACAACGCCATTGCCGCCACTGCTCCAACTACTATAGTCTTTCTCATAGGGCAGCATATTCTGATGTCGCGTCAAACGAAGGGCATGCCTTGCGGGCGAAGTCACGGTGTCCGCGGATCTGAGCCTGCGGATAGCGGCGCCGCAGGTCGCGCAGCAACGCGAGCAGCGCGCGGCGTTGAGCATCGGTGCGCGTGTCCGCCGGATGGCCTTGAGTGTCGATGCCACCGACATAGGCCACGCCTATTGAGCGGTTGTTGAGGCCCCGGCAGTGGGCGCCTGTTTCCTCTTCCATGCGTCCCGGTTCGATTTTTCCATCCAGATCCACTACATAGTGATAACCTATGCAGCGGAATCCCTGTGAGCGATGGTAGCGGTCGATGTCGGCAGCGCGAACGTCTCGTCCGGTCGGTGTTGCGGTGCAATGGACTATGATGTAGTCTATTGCGCGGGTTGTGTTTGGGTTGTTTTTCATAGTAAAAGATTTTAAATTAAAGATTTTTGATAAAAAATTTTGTCAAGTCAAACTTTAGCATTAACTTTGCAGTCGCAAACGGCGGGATAGCTCAGTTGGTTAGAGCGTCGGATTCATAACCCGGAGGTCCCGAGTTCAATTCTCGGTCCCGCTACGAAGCTTCGGTCACATGGCCGGAGCTTTTTTTTTGTTTTCACCGGCAAAATTACAACAAATATTTTAATTGTGCAATAACTATTGATTATTTTTTGCAAAAAAATTGTAGCTATAGTAGCCAACATGGCTATTTAATATTATTTCGGTAGTTGATGCAGGCCCAGAATATCCGTTTTTTTTCTGCAAATTATACAATGATTTATGGTTTTATAAAAAAAAACTATAAAAAATAGTTGCATAACTAAATTTTATAGTTTAACTTTGCGGCGTACTTGATTATTCAGTATTAAACCGATGTAATTTCTGTCTGATATGAAACATAGACTGACCGAAAAAGAAGAGGAACTCATGAATATGTTCTGGGAGCGCGGACCGCTGTTCGTGCGCGAGATCGTAGAAAGCTGTCCCGAGCCTCGGCCGCATTTCAACACTATTTCGACCTACGTCCGAGCTCTGGAGTCGAAAGGCCTGCTTCGCCACGAGGCTTTCGGCGGCACGTACCGTTACGAGGCTGCCGTGAGCCGCGAGCAGTACGGTACGTCGTGGCTGCGGTCGGTGGCCGAGCGTTACTTCGGTTCGTCGCTGCGCGCCACGGTGTCGGCCCTGTGCGCGGCGGAGAATATTTCGGACAATGAACTGCGCGAATTATTGGAGATGGTTCAAAAATCCGGGAAGAATTAACGCAATGGCTGATCTTTTTGTCTTCGCACTTGTCGCTTCGGCGGTGATGACCGTGGCCTATGCGGCATGGTCGGTGCTGCAGCGCGGCACGACATTCAACCGCTTCAATCGCCTGAGTCTGTTGTGTATAGTGGCCGTGAGCGTCATTGCCGGTTCGTTATATGTCATGGGAGCCTGGCCGCGGGCCGCTTCTGTGCTGGTCGGAAAACTTGAAATAATCACGGCATCGGCTCCAGAAGCCGCACATGAGATACGGCGGGATGCTGCATATGTTCTGCCTTGGCGCGGGGTCGCTGTGGCTCTGTACACGGTCGGCTTTGTTCTTACAGCGCTGTGGCACATGGTAAATCTTGGAGCCGTGGTCCGGATCATAGCGCGAAGCCGCCGATACAGGCTCCGCGGCGTGACACTGGCCGTCAGTCCGCGTGCGTGGCCCGGACCGTTCAGCTGGGGGCGATGGATCGTTGTCCCGCGCACGCCCGAGATGTCCGACCGCACGGTTCTTCATATGGTCGTATGCCACGAGCTGACTCATCTGCGTCGGTTCCATTGGGCCGATCTGCTGCTGACGGCTGCCGTCAAATCGGTCATGTGGTTCAACCCGTCGGCGTGGCTTCTGGCCGCCGATCTTAGCGACACCCACGAATACGAGGCCGATCGGGCCGTGACTGCCCGCTACGATGCCTCCGCCTATCAGATGCTATTGATAAAAACGACTGTCGGCTCCAGGTTGCAAGCTATGGCCGACAGTCTGAATCACAGTTCACTTAAAAAACGTATAACTATGATGATGAGAAATCCGACGAAAAGCCGCGCCCGCTGGCGCGCGCTGGCCATCGTGCCCGCAGTGGCGGTGGCCCTGACAGTAGTGAATGTACCCGCGGTAGCGGCGACCCTCACGTCGCTCGGCAGTACTGACCGGGGAGAAATGCAGGCGCCCGTGACCGGCGGCAAAGTTACGCAAAAAACCGATGCCGCGCAAGAGCAGCCCGTGACCGGTGGCGAAACGATGCCCCGGTACATCGGCGGTGATGCCAAACTGATACAGGACCTGTGCGACATCATGCAGGGCGTGCCCGAGGGAACACCCGAGGGACGCACTTTAGTGAAGTTTACCGTATCGGCCGAAGGCAATATCACCGATCCCGAGGTAGTGCGCACGGGCGGTGAGGAACTCGACCGGTTCGTGCTTGAGAACATCACGCGCCTGGGCCGCTTCACCCCCGGCACTGTCGATGGCAAGCCGGTGGCTGTAACGTACATGCTGCCTGTGGTCTACAAGCTTAAGGCAGACTGACCATCCCGCATATAAACAGCTTTTTTCGGGAGCGGGCCGGCGTCGATGCCGGCCCGCTTGCATTGCGCATTTGTGAAAAAATGGGTAACTTTGCCGTATGATTCAGAATGTGCACGACAACTGGGACAGAGAACATCTCTGGCACCCGTATACTTCCACCATAGATCCACTGCCTACCTATCTGGTCGACAGCGCCGAAGGTGCCATGATCACACTGGCCGACGGGCGGCGGCTGATCGACGGCATGTCGTCGTGGTGGTGCGTGATTCACGGTTATAATAATCCGCGGCTCAACGCGGCCGCCCGGGCCCAGCTCGACAGAATGAGCCATGTGATGTTCGGCGGTCTCACACACCGTCCGGCCATCGAGCTGGGTAAGATGCTGCTCGAAGTGGCCCCCCCCTCGATGCACAATATATTTTACGCCGACTCGGGATCGGTTGCCGTAGAGGTGGCCATGAAGATGGCTGTGCAGGCGGCTATCTCCGCGTCCGGATCGCACGAAAAGACCAATTTCGCCACGATCCGCTCGGGCTATCACGGCGACACGTGGAATGCGATGAGCGTCTGCGATCCCGTCACCGGCATGCATGGTGCTTTCGGCCCGGCGCTCCCGGTGCGTTACTTCGTACCGCAGCCACGTTCCCGCTTCGGCGGCGAATGGGATCCGGCCGACATCGCACCGGTCGAGGAACTGTTCGCCGGGCATTCCGACGAGCTCGCGGCATTCATCCTCGAACCAATAGTGCAGGGTGCCGGAGGCATGTGGTTTTATCATCCCGAATACCTGCGTTGCCTGCGACAGCTGTGCGACCGCTACGGCATACTGTTGATTTTCGATGAGATAGCCACCGGCTTCTGGCGCACAGGCAAATTCTTCGCCTGGGAGCATGCGGGCGTTGAGCCGGACATCATGTGCATAGGCAAGGGCTTGACAGCCGGATACCTTACCATGAGTGCCGTGCTCACCACCCGGGAAGTAGCCGACACCATCTCGCGCGGCGAGGCCGGCGTATTGATGCACGGCCCCACGTTCATGGCCAATCCGCTGGCCTGCGCCATAGCCATCGAATCGCTGCGGATGCTGCGCGAACAGGATATGGCAGCCCGGGTGGCCCGCCTCGAAAGCCGAATGAAGGACAGGCTCGCACCGGCGGCCGCGCTGCCGAACGTTACGGACGTGCGCGTGCTGGGCTCGATCGGCGTGATCGAGGTAGATCGTCCCGTCGACGTAGGCGAGTTCCAGAAACGCTGCGTCGAGGCTGGGGTGTGGATCCGTCCGTTCGGCCGCAATGTCTATATCATGCCGCCATATGTGATCGGTGACGCCGCTCTTGACAAACTGATGACGGCCGCAGTCAGTCTCGTGGCCGGGATGCCCGAAAATTAAGAATTACAGCCATATGAATGTCGAGAAAGAACTTGCGGGTCTGAAAGCTGCCGGCAATCTGCGGACCATACCGGCCGACTGGTCGGAGGATGCCGTAGTGGACCTGTCGGCCAACGACTATCTCGGCCTGGCCGGGGATATGGGGCTGCGCGAGCGGTTCCTGGCGGAGCACGATGCCCGCTCGCTGCTGATGACGGCTTCGGCCTCGCGGCTGCTGGCCTCGCGCCAGCGCTCGTTCGACGCTCTGGAGCGCCTACTCGCCGACAGCTACGGCTCGCCCGTGTTGCTTTTCAACAGCGGCTATCACGCCAACACCGGCCTTGTATCGGCCCTCGGTTCGGCTCCGTCGACGCTCATAATAGCCGATAAGCTCGTGCATGCCAGCATCATCGACGGCATACGTCTCGCCGGCGCGCCTTTCGAGCGTTTCCGTCACAACGACCTTGCCCATCTCACCCGTCTGCTCGAAAAGCACGCGTCGTCCTACGCCGGCGTACTCGTCATCGTGGAGAGTGTCTACAGCATGGATGGCGACAGCGCGCCTCTGGCGGAGATCGCCGGGCTGCGCCGCCACTATCCCAATATCATGCTCTATGTCGACGAGGCCCATGCCGTCGGCGCACTCGGCCCCGGCGGCCTCGGACTGTGCGCGGAGCTGGATCTGCTCGGACAGACCGACGTGCTCGTCGGTACTCTGGGCAAGGCCCTGGCCTCGTCGGGAGCCTTCGCCGTGCTGCGCGGACGCCTGCGCGAATACATGGTGAACCGTGCTCGCTCGCTGATCTTCTCCACGGCTCTGCCGCCTGCGTGCGCCGACTGGTCTGCGCTGACGTGGCGCCGCTCGCTTGAGGCCGACGACCTGCGCGAGAAACTTCGCGGACTCGCCGCTGAACTTGCGGCCGCAGTCCCCGGAGAGGCTGCCGCTTCGCACATCCGCCCGCTTGTCGTGGGCGATCCGCGCCGTGCCGCCGAACTTTCCGCCGATCTGCTCACCGAAGGCTTCAAGGTGCTTCCGATCCGCACTCCGACCGTACCTCCGGGGACGGAGCGCCTGCGTTTCTCACTCTCGGCCGCTTTGGATCCGGCCGACATCCGACGTCTGGGCCGCGTACTGGCCTCGCACGGCCTATGAAGTGGCGGCTGACGAGCGATACGGGGTCGGACCGCCTTCTGCTCATTTTCGCAGGGTGGGGGATGGATGCCGGCGTCTTCGCCGGAATCACCCGTCCGGGCTACGACGTGATGGTGGTGTGGGACTACCGTTCGTTCTATATCGACTGGAGCTGCACCGACCGCTACTGCGAGATATGCCTGCTGGCATGGTCGCTCGGTGTATACGCAGCCTCGCAGACCACTCATGCCATCGACTACAAGATAACGCGCCGCGTGGCCGTCAACGGTACGCCCGAACCGATCCACGACCGCTTCGGCATACCCGAAGCCACCTATGCGGGCACACTCGAAGCCCTGTCGGAGCGTACTCTTGGCAAATTTTACCGACGCATGTGCGCCACACGCGAGGATTTCGCCCGTTTCGAGGAGGTAATGCCCTCGCGCCCCGTCGGCGAGCTTGCCGACGAACTGCGGGCCGTGGCCGACCGTCTGCTGCTGAGTGTGCCGTCTTCGGCGCGCTGGGATGTGGCGGTGGTCAGTATCGACGACCGCATTTTTCCGCCGCATAACCAGCGGCGAGCCTGGGCTGCAGCCGGTGTACCTGTCGAGGCGGTCCGCAGCGGCCATTTCCCTGATTTCCGCAGTATCGTAAGCCATCATTTCGTCGACAAGCGCCGCATGCGCTCGCGCTTCGACGCAGGAATGGCCACATACGGCGACAACGCTCCGGTGCAGACTCAGGTCATTGAAGAGCTGATTGTCATGGTCCGCTCCGCAGGTCTCGTGCGCCGCCTGGGCATGGAGCCGCTGTCGATACTCGAGATCGGCAGCGGGAGCGGCATGCTCTCGCGCCGGATCGTGGAACTGGCGCCCCGGGCCTCACTGACGCTGTGGGATCTGGCGGCCGGACGTCCCGAGGGCATCCCGGAGCCGGTCCGCTTTGTCAGCTGCGATGCCGAGCTGCAGATAGCCTCTCTGGAGCCCGGGTCGCTCGATTTCATCTTCTCGTCGTCGACGATGCAATGGTTCAACTCGCCCGACCGCTTTCTGGCCGGATGCGCCCGCGCCCTGCGGCCGGGCGGCTATGCGTTGCTCACCACCTATGTGCGCGGCAACATGCACGAGATTTCCGACATCACCGGCGTGTCGCTGCCGCTGCTCGATCCTGCCGGTCTGCTCGCCATGGCTTCAGCCCGGTTCACTGTGGTCGACTACTGCCATTTCGAGCGTGATCTTGACTTCGGCTCGCCGGTCGAAGTGCTCCGTCACCTGCGGCTCACCGGGGTCGACTCGCTCGGCACCGATAATCCCATGCGGCTTGTGCGCCGCTATCCGATGATGCTCGACGGACGGTATCATCTCACCTACCGTCCCATGATCATAATTCTTCAGAAGCAATGAGCAAAGTATTCTTTCTGTCAGGCATCGATACGGACGCCGGCAAGACCTACGCCACCGCCTATCTGGCCCGCATGTTTATGGACAAGGGACTCAAGGTGGCCACTCAGAAGTTTATCCAGACCGGCTGTCGCGAATTTTCCGAGGACATCGAGGCGCACCGCCGTCTGCTTGGCACCGGACCGCTGCCCGAGGACCTCGACCACACCACCGCCCCGGTCATATTCTCTTATCCGGCATCGGCGCAGCTTGCCGCCCGCATCGACGGCCGCGAGATAGACCTCGGCACCATCGACAGGTCAACATCCATTCTTGCCGGACGCTACGATGTGGTTATCGTCGAGGGCGCTGGCGGCCTCATGGTACCGATTACCGACGAATTTCTCACCATCGATTATATAGCCTCGCGCAAGCTCCCCGTAGTGCTTGTCACCAACGGCGTCCTGGGTTCGATCAACCACACGCTTCTGTCGCTTGAGGCAATCGCCTCGCGCGGCATCGAACTCGCCGCCGTCATCTACAACAAACATTTCGACACCGATGCGGTAATCGCCGCCGACACCCTCGGCTTCATCCGCCGTCACCTCGCCCGCCGCTTCCCCGCCGCCGAGCTGATCGAGATGCCCGGCTTCATCGCGAAGTGACAAAAAAACGGCGGCGCCGAGGAGGCGTCGCCGAAGTGTACCCCCGAGGAGAATCGAACTCCTATTTAACGTTTAGGAAACGCTTGTTCTATCCGTTGAACTACAGGGGCGGGTGAATTCGGATATGCAAAGTTAGCGATTTTTTTGCGTCTGCCGAAAGTTTTCGGCATAAAAACGCCGTCCGGTCAGCATTTGGCTCAGGGCGCGCCCCGGTGCGGCCTGTCGCCGCAGACTCAGCCGCAGGGCTTTGAGTGCGATCCGTGCGATGGCTGTGATGGGATAGGCGGCTACGATGTAGAAGCCGAATGAGCGCAGCTGGCCGTCGGGCAGCGCTGCGCGTGCGGCGCTGCTTCCGGCGGCGTTTGTGTTCGTGCTGTATCTGTGTGTGTGCGTCATCCTCAAGCACCGCACCGTGGATGTGGCCAAGCTCAGCGGATTCGTGTGCCTGTCGGGCCTGATGATGCTCTGTTTCTATTCGCTGGTGGAGCTGAAGCGCCTGCTGCCCTACGAGACGTATCACTATGACGCGGTGTTCTTTGTGCTGCTGGCGCTGTGCTATGCCTGGGGCGGCGATTCGGCGGCTTATTTCACCGGCCGTTTTCTGGGCCGGCACAAGCTGGCGCCGGAGGTCAGCCCGAACAAAACCATTGAGGGGGCCATCGGCGGCGTGTGCGGCTCGGTGCTGTTGGGTGTGCTGGCTACCTGGATTTACAGCACGCTGGCCAACCGGCTGGAGATGTTTACGGCGGGCAGGGTGAGCGGAAAGCTGTATCTGCTCATCGCGCTGATGGGCGCGGTG
>OLSQ01001510.1_pt1 | contig 19087 bp, 18 predicted proteins | sample 1672561 | NCBI WGS metagenome assembly OLSQ01 (sample SAMEA3136699, study PRJEB25190) | human gut metagenome | biome: human gut; feature: human-associated habitat; material: faeces | place: Austria | collected 2013 | reverse complement strand
CCTTTGTTACCGCTGCAGCAAACATAAAGGTTCCTGCCTCGATCTGATCCGGAATGATTGTATACTCTGTGCCATGAAGTCTTGAAACACCCTTGATACGGATCACATCCGTACCGGCGCCCTTGATATTGGCTCCCATGCAGTTTAAGAAGTTCGCCACATCAACCACGTGCGGCTCCTTCGCTGCGTTCTCAATGATTGTCTGTCCTTCTGCCATTACGGCTGCCAGCATCACATTGATTGTTGCTCCAACCGTAACCACATCCATATAAATATGACTTCCTGCAAGCTTCTGTGCCTCTGCAAAAATCAACCCGTTGGCAATCTTCACGTCCGCGCCAAGTGCACGAAAGCCTTTGATATGCTGATCAATGGGGCGCAGTCCGATGTTACAGCCACCGGGTAAGGAAACCTGTGCCTTCTTATACTTGCCAAGCAATGCCCCCAGCAGATAATAAGAAGCACGGATCTTCTTAATGTAATCCCCTTCGATTACAAGATCCTTGATATTTTTGCCGGAAATCCGGGCGGTGTGGCGGTCCACCCGCTCCACGGTGCCTCCAATGCTTTCAATGGCCTGCATCATCACATTGGTATCACGGACATCCGGGATGTTTTCTATTAATACGGTTTCATCCGTCATAACGGCTGCTGCCAGAATCGCTAAGGACGCATTCTTTGCGCCACCGATTTCGACTTCGCCAACTAACGGATTACCACCTCTGATTGCATACTGTTCCATAGCATACCTCGAAATGCGTTTGATATATTCCATCCGGTATTTATCATCATACGTAGTAATATTTCAGTAGTTCTGCAACCGTATCATCTCTTCACGGTTACATTATTTCAATCAACTCAAACGGAATCTGGTACAAAAACTCTTTTATCATTATAACATAATGTAAAAGTCTGTAAACCCAAACATCTGTTTAGGACTAATTCAGGTATTTCAGCGGGTTCACCTGGGATCCGTTAATCAGGATCTCAAAGTGCAGATGGGGTCCTGTACTGACACCCGTATTTCCGCTCAAAGCAATCTTCTGTCCCTGGGAAACCGTCTGTCCCGCAGAAACGAGCACCTTGCTTAAGTGTCCGTACCGGGTCTGTCTGCCATCCGGATGATTGATATATACACAATATCCGTAGCCGCTTCCCCAGCCGGCTCTTGCAACGGTACCACCACAGGAAGCATAAACTGCGGTTCCTGTCGGTGTTGCCCAGTCAACTCCTTTATGATAGGAGCTTGCGCCTCTGGTCGGACGATTGCGTCGTCCAAAGTTTGACGTCAGACGTCCTCCGGAAATCGGCTTGATATAGGTCGGAGGAATTTTAGTCCCGCGTTCCACAACCTTCGGAACTGCCACATAAGTAATCTCCTCCTTGATAATCTCCTCCGAAACCTTTTTATTATTTTCAAAGGCTACAACCGCAACTACCTTGCGGTGTCCGGCGGACGGCTGCTGATGCACCACAGTTTCTGTTGTATACCAGTCATCATTATCAATATAAATAACATCCGCGTCATAATCTTCTTCATAATACATTTCTTCCTGACGCAGGACAGCCAGCATCGGTTCTTCGACCGTTACAATCAACTCCTGATCCGGACGGATCATTGAATTTTCATCCTCTAAGGACTCATTCATTTCAATCAGCTTGTCCAGCGGAACATTCGTCTTAATGGCAATTCCTGACAGGGTATCACCGGAAACCACCTTATAAATCTCATTTTTCTCTTCGTCACTTGTCACTTCATTGATGGCAAGACTGATATCCGTCAGTTCACCCTCATCCAGATACGCCTCAGCTACCTCTATATCATCCCCGAAACTCATGGAGATTATACCAAGCTGATAATCCTCAAAGTCCTTCTCCACATCCGGCTCAATCTGGTCAAACAATGCCGTCATATCTGCCTGGAACCCGGCTTCCAGTGCTACAGCCTCCGCCGCCTCTTCCTGCTCCTGCATCTCCTCGCGTGTTGCAACAGACGCACTCATAACCGGAAGCTCTCTTGTCGGATCAAGCTGCAGTTCCACCTGATACTCTTTGTCCTCATCATATTTATTTACTGCTGCCTGCAAAAGTGCAACAACCTCATCCAGATTGGCAAGATTGATGATTTTTTCATTGATTTTAACCACATAGGACTTAATCATGGATTCCTTCATGTCGGAGGAATAGACCTTCTCCATGTTATTGATCACAAGCTTCGGAGAGTCTACTCTGCCCCATAGCACTTCCTGCCCGACGGTTTCGATTTCGCTCTCTACCAGAACCAGATGATTGTTCCGGGAAGCCACATTTCTTCGCGCTTCCACCGCATAGCTCTGTGCATCTTCGACCGAATCGACCACACCGACTTCCTGTCCGTTCAAAAAAACCGTAAACATATTATTTCCGGTTTTTACAAATTTCACAAAAGACGGCATGAAAAAAATACTGACAAAAACTGCCAGCAGTGCCATCTTTAAAAACCGCATTTTTAACCGTTTATAATGTGATGATAAATGTATCATAAATCATTCCTGTTCTATAGTTTACATCAAAAAGGTAACTGTTTTATTTTAACAGTTCTGAATTTACTTGTAAAGAGCCTGTTCTTTCCATGTATTTCCGTTTATAATCATAATGTAACTATTCAGAGCCAACCTGGAAAATATTGCATGTTTCCCCGGTGCGGCATATCCACCAAATAATAAGAAAAGGAGAGAGCCATGGGCAGCGAAACCATTTTTCACATTGACGTCAATTCTGCATACTTAAGCTGGAGTGCCATCCGCCGCCTGCAAAACGGTGATCCGCTCGACCTGCGCACCATTCCTTCCATCATCGGCGGCGATCAGGAAAAGCGTCACGGCATCGTTCTCGCCAAGTCGATCCCTGCTAAGAAATACGGTATCCAGACCGCTGAGCCGATCGTCAGTGCTTTCCGCAAATGTCCCACTCTCGTCATGGAAAGTCCAGATATGCATTATTATCATCAGAAAAGTGAAGAACTGATGAACTTTCTTCGTTCTGTCTGTCCTGATATTGAGCAGCTCAGCGTGGACGAATGTTTCATGGATTATACCCCCATCCAACGCCACTACGCTTCTCCCATAGAAGCGGCTTTCCATATCAAGGACGAGATCAGGAACCGGTTTGGATTCACAGTGAACGTCGGTATTTCCGATAAGCGTGTGCTTGCAAAAATGGCCTCTGATTTCGAGAAGCCCGACAAGGTACACACCCTCTATCAGCATGAAATCAAAGAGAAAATGTGGCCACTCCCTGTTTCTTCCTTATATATGTGCGGCAAATCCAGTGTACAGGCCCTTCATAATTTAGGAATCCGTACGATTGGCGATCTTGCTACCACCGATGCATCCATTATTGCATCCCACCTCAAAAGTCATGGTGTCCTTTTATGGCAGTATGCCAACGGCATTGATGACTCCGGTGTCACCTCCGTACCTGCACAGGCAAAAGGAATCGGCAATTCCACTACCGTCGCCAAAGATCTCACAACAGCCAAAGAAGCCTATCCGATTCTTTTATCCTTATGTGAAAGTGTCGGTGAACGGCTTCGCCATGCAAGTCAGTCTGCTTCCATGATAAATGTTGAAATCAAATACGCAGACTTTCAGAACACTTCTCATCAGAGAAACCTCCCGGAACCGACGAATGCAACTACTCTCCTTTACCGGAATGCCTGTCAGTTATTTGACGAATTATGGAATGGTTCCCCGATCCGCCTGCTGGGTGTTCGCACCACCAGATTAAATGATATGGATGCCCCGGTCCAGTTAAGTCTATTCGACCAGATTTCCACCCAGCCGGAAAAGACCACAGGTCCATCCCGTGAAAAGCTCGATGCCCTCGACACTGCCTTAGATGCCATCCGCAATAAATACGGCAAGGATGCGATTGTGCGTGGAAGTCTTTTATCCCAACAAGTTCACTAGACTCACCTTTGGTTCGCCAAGTGAACTTGTATGGTTCGCACTAAGCTCGAAATAACCTCGCTAAGTGCTCTACTCCAAAAGAAAAACGATAGAGTCCTTTCGGAGTCTATCGTTTCTTTACGCTGTAACCAAATGTTCCAAGCTTCTCTCCGAGCGTGTAATACGTTCCGTGTGAATAAGCAATCGGGTCTGCTTTTTCAAGAGAAAACTTTCCATTTTCATCCATATATTTTTCATCCGCATGTACGGATACGACCTTCGCCACAAACATATCATGTGTTCCCAGCCGGAGCACCTGTGTTACCCTGCATTCAATGTTCACAGGGCTTTCGTCTAAAAGAGGTGCACTTACCTCAGACGCAGGGCTGATATGAAGCCCGAGCTCTTTGAATTTGTCCACATCCCTGCCGCTCTTCACTCCACAGTAATCCGTTGCAAAAGCCAAATCCCTGGTGGTCAGATTGATCACAAATTCTCCTGTCTCTTCGATCATATGATGGGAATAACGTGAGGGACGGACAGAGATTGATACCATTGCAGGATCGCTGCAAACGGTGCCTGCCCATGCCACTGTAAAAATATTGGGATTGCCCTGCTGATCCGCCACAGTAATCAGAACTGCCGGAAGCGGATAGAGCATATTCCCCGGTTTCCATGTCTGTTTAGCCATATTTTCTATCTCCTGATGTCATATATCCTTATGAATGCAGGCATTCGCCGTACATATCTCCATGATTTGCATAGCTCTGAACAGTTACAATATTCCAAGTAATCCAAGAACAGCTACGATCAGATTCAGTGCGGACAGAATCATTGTAATCAGGACAAGTGGGAACAATATGCCTGACTTCTTCTGTGTCTTCTGCAATTCCTCCTTCAGTTCCCCTGTCCGGCGGTCCAGTTCCTCTACCATGGAAGCCTGCACATTACGGTACACCTTCACATTATCGGTATGGAGAAAATCTTCCAGGTTCTTAATGACATTCTCGGTCTTATCCTGGAGTTCATTCACCATCTCCGCAATCTGCTGGGTGTTGTCTGCATGCTCCTTAATTTCGGCAATCTTCGCAAGACTCTCATCAATTGCCTTCTGGATACCAGCCATGGAAAGATCTGAGGTTTCCTTGATTTTGGAGACGGAAGCAGCTTCTACTTCTCCTGCTGTTTTACCTAAATGTTGTCCCATTTTGTCCGCTAACTGCTGAACATCCTGTGCCGTCTCTATATTCTTCAGATTCACCTGACGCATTTCCTGAAGGCAGTCGTCATATTTCTCCATCTGTTCTTTAAACAGGGTAAGCTGCTTTTCAAGGCTTTCAATCTCTGCCGCATCTGCTGCCGCATTGGCCCGGATCATCTCCTGTGGGGTAAATTTCTGTACAATTTCATCCATAAAATTATCCATACCTATCCTCTTTCCAAAAACAAATGTCTGTTTATAATCGCTTTATTATATCATAACTCTTACATTTTTACAATTACTGTCGTTTTTGTGCATATTGCACATATTTTGCATCTGTTTTTTTACATCGTTGTAAAAATTAACAGCATTTTCATAGCTTGTTCATAATTTATTCATAATTGTATTGTACTATATATACATAGCAACGGAAACATGTAATGTTTTTCATTACACACATAGATAAATTTTTTCATAATAGCCCAGGCGCAGAGATGTGTCTGGGCACTCCTCATTTTATAGAGCAAAATTTATGGAAGAAAATCAGTTACCGTTCAGAGCAGGTTCCTCTGAATATTTCAAAAAAAGCAACTGATTTCTTCTCCGCGAGCTGTGCATCCATACAGAGCTTTCTGCTTTATTAAGAAATTCCGTGGGAATTTCCTATAAAGCGTAAAAGACTCAAAATGTGGTATTATCTTATGTAATTCATATCAAAGATAATACAGCATTCTGAGTCTTTCTTATGTTCCTTTATTCTTCACCAAGATTATTCATACTGAGAACTTCTTCATTCAGCGAAAGCATCTTATCATCAAGCGCTGCCACCATATCCGCACACTCTATCAGCTCACTCTGGATATGCTCCGGCACATTTCCTTCGAACTTATAATGAATCTTATGCTCTAAGCTTGCCCAGAAATCCATCGCTACTGTACGGATTTGGATCTCCACCTTCGTATCCACAATCCGGTCTGACAAATATACCGGAACCGTCACAATCATATGATAACTGCGATAGCCGCTCGGCTTCGGATTCTTCAGATAGTCCTTCACCGAAATCACCTTAATGTCTCTCTGGTTACTGATCATATCGGCAATACGGTAAATATCAGACATGAACGAACAGATCACGCGGATCCCCGCAATATCATTAATGTATTCCACCATATTGGAAATCGTCGATTCATAGCCATACCGTCTTAACTTCTTAACGATACTCTCCGCGGTCTTAATCCGGGATTTGATATGTTCAATCGGATTATAGCTGTGTACGTGCTGAAATTCATCATTCAGAATCTCCAGTTTCGTTCCTATCTGCTTCAGAGCTGAACCATAAATAAGCATAACCTCTTTCCAGTTATCCACATCTCCGTCACGTCCTGTGATAATATCCATAAGCAACCCTTCCTCTCCCTCTTCGGGAGTCCCCATACTCCACTTATATCATAGCATATTTTCACAGGAAAATGCATGCTTTTATAAACTTTTTATACATTTCTCATAATAAACTTATCGACGAATTTCTTCTATTCCTTCCGGATATAGAGTTCATAATGCTCACTTTCGTTAACCTGCGTAAAATGATCCTTAATATAAACCGTATCCACTGCTCCATAGCCATAAAGTGTCGGCCATTGCGGAATTTCCTTCGTTTCGTCATAGATTTCCTTCGGAATGAGGATACACTGCGCATCCGTAACTGTCACCTCTGCCGGTTCCCTGTCATAATAAAATTTCAGCACATACTTCTGATAATCATCTACCGGAAAGCAGGTCTGCAGATTCTCCGTATGTCCCCGGAAAATATCAGCGATTTCTGTTTCACGCTCCGCATACTGGGAATGATACGAGGATCCGCAAAGCTCAAACACTGCAAACCCCAAAAGCAGTAAGCAGCAGTACTTCCCAGCAATAACCATCTCCCCTTCCGAAAATCGGAATACTCTCTCCACCAGAAGCTTCAGCAGCCACACCAGCATCAGGCTGACCGGAACGGCAAGGAAGGAAAATACCCTGTAATACGGCTGCACACTCTGAATCACCAGCATCACCGGAACCATCACTGTGGATACCGCCAGATAGACGTGGAAGAACCATGAAGCCTCATCCTTTTTACGGGAAAAGCATGCACTCACGACGGCAAGCGCACCCCCGATGGCAAGGATCACCACAAGCACCTCTCCAAGCCCTGCATAGAACAGATTAAACACACCCGTAAGATAATGGAACAGCTCCTTCACGATGTAGCTTCGCTCATCCCCTTGAATGTACGGAGTCGCCAGCATATATTCCATGCCGGTCCGCAATGCTTCAAACGGTGTTTTCAGAATGATTTTTACCTGATAAATTCCATAATAAATGCCGGACGGATCCTTTGACATAAGATTTGATCCGATTGCAAGCCAGATCACCGCATATAGCAAAATCGTCAGGCCCGCTGCCACTACGGAAGCGGCAATCAGCTTCCACAGTGTTTTATACTTTTTCGTAAAAAGAAGGGTAATTCCACCCGTGATACAGACCGGAATAACCCAGAAGGTCGAGCTTACCAGCGTATACAGCCCCCCTGTCAGGGAAAGGGCATAAAGGATATAATCTCTCCTCCGCGCCTGCTCCTTACAGATCTTAAAAAGACTTAACAGGGCAAGCAGATAACAGGTTGCCGCAAGTGTATAGCCGCGTCCCTGCACCGAAAGATTGTTGACCTGCCAGACTGCCACATACAGGAATACCACCCCTGCGGAAAAGAACCGGTTCAGGAATTTCTTCGCAAACTGATACAAAAGAAGCATATTGGCACAGGACATGAGAAATGAAACACCACGAAGTCCGATATAGGGATTTCCCAGATAATCAAGAAACGCTGACAGCACCGAATAAAAGACATGATTATTCGGCACCGGCCAGTGAATTGCCGCATAAACCGGTCCCCTTGAAATAAAGGAATAGTAGGTATACAGCTCATCATACCATGGTTTGATTGCAAACATGCTGACTGCATAATAGACTGCCATCCCTAAGAAAAACAGGCTGAATAATTTATTTTCTACTATAAATGCTTTGATTCTTTTCATGTAAATTCCTTTTCCCTTAAAATAAACACAGATCAAAAAATCTTCATCATATTCCGTCAAGGGTCAACATGACTCTGATTTGTTACCAAATGGTAAACATTAAAATAATACCTCTCCAGCAGATAGGTTCCTTCTTCGGTATAGGCAATCCCTTCGGTCTCCCATTCCTTCAACAGCTCCTCCCTGCTGTTGAAGCTGCCGAAGAAATAAACATCCCTTTCCTTCACAAGCTGCAAAAGCTCTGTGGTATCCTCAAGTCCCCGGCACTGCGGAAGCAGCTCTGCAATCAGGTCTTCCGGATTGCTTCCATACAGCCAGATCTCATTTGAATCCTTCAGATAACAGGCTGTCACGGCCTGCACATGATTGAAGTTGCAAAGTACCACAGCATCCTTTGGAAAATCTGCAAGAAAGCTCTGCGTTGCTTTCATCTCTGCGATCTTCTTATTCTCTTCTCCATAAAAGCCCTGCATATTCGAATATCCTGAAAGAAGAAACGGCACGAATAACAGAATGCCCCAGTTTTTCTCTATAAAATCCCACAGCACAACTGCTGCCACAAGCCACATAGCCCCAAGGCAGGGGATGAGATACCGGTATACGAAGATCGGACGGTTCAGAATCGAGCATACAAATCCAATCAGTGTGGTAAATACCGCAATCCATAATCCGGTAAGCAGAAAGAAGCGTCCCCTTGCATCCTTTCTTTTCATAAGGAAGGAATACAGGAAGGCTGCACCAAAGAGCAAAATCATCACACAGGCCAGCACGTAATTCTTCTTTACCGCATAGGAAACCGGTAGGAAAATATATTTCATGCATCCGAAAATACTTTTCCAGGTGAGCGGCTGAATCCAATAGCTGCTGCTTACCGTCCGTACCTGCGAGAAAAAGAACGGCAGCCACGGAAGATAAGCAAGCACGGATAATCCGGCACAAAGCAGAACCTTCCCTATACATTTTCCTGCTATCCTTCCGGTTTCCTGTTCCGTTGTATGTTCTGCTTTCCATCCTTTCACAGGGGCTTTTGTCAGAATTGCTTCCTGCTCTTTTAATTGTTCCTTATGTATATGCGTCTTTTTACAAGATGTTTTTTCTGTTTTTCCTTTATGCGCCTTAACAACGAAGAATACAAACAACGCAATATAAATCGCAATCACCGCTACGCAGGCATAATACTGGGTATATGCCGTGAGAATTCCATAAACCCAGAACAGAAGCCAGTGTTTATTTCTCTTCCACCATTTTATCAATCCATTTTCTCCAGTGACAGATCCTGATGCCAAAACTGCTCCGGAGGTTACTTCTGATCCTGCTGCTCCCGGTTCTGCTGCCTCTTCTGTTCCTGCAGCTACTCCCGGTTCTGCTGTCTCTTCTGTTCCTGCAGCTGTTCCCGGTTCTGCTGTTCTCTCTGCTTCAGATATTTCTTGCGCAGGAAATGCACAAACCAGTTCATAGCTATGTACGAAAGCAGCCGTAATAAAAAACAATGCCAGGGAATACATCCGGATCTCCACCGTATAGTTGGAGATCTGCGGCATCGTCATTATCAGAAACCAGAACAGCCCCGCAGTATGCAGTCCGAAGTTCTTCCGGATCGCTGTCAGTGTATAAACGAAGATTCCCACAAAGGGAAGCATTGATGCAAGCTTGCACAGTACGATCGAGGAAGCCGCCGGAACCAGTACCTTTCCAATATCATGAAAGAGCTTCAAATACCAGTAATAAAGTGGCGGATGCACATCCTTCCCGGTAAGGGCAGCAATTTCCTTATAACTATGTTGTATAAAATTCACGGAAAATACTTCATCAAACCAGATATCCTGTCCGAATGCCTGAAACAGGCATACAAAAAAGGAAAGAATTCCCAAAATCAGAAAGAGAATTCCACAACCATTCTTCCATTTTTCTTCCGGTGTTCCAAAAATAAGCCTTTGTATTATCCTCATAATTGCTATCCCACATTAATCTCCTGCGTCCTTTTTCTCTTACGCAGTACTCTGATCTGTCACTTATTTATCTTAACATGATCCCCCGGAAAAACAAAGCGATAAATAAAGCCGCTGTAGTTTTTCCACAGCGGTTTCTCTTATCCTGATATTTTGTCCCCTCCAGTGCCTGATTCCATCCGTACAGATTACCGGGATCGTAAAGCTCTTTCATGATATGATACCCATAACAATTTCCACATAAGCTTTAAGTGGCGCAGACCATCCCGTACCGACCTCAAATGAGAGTGGTGCCCTCTTTGATCCTTATAGAAGCGTACCGGAACCTGACGGATGTTCTGCCCCAGCACGGCAGCCCTTCCTATCATTTCCGTAGCGAATTCCATCCCCCCACACTGGCATCCGAGTCTCAGGAAACAATCCCTGTTCACTGCACGTACGCCACAGTGAAAATCCCTCACATCCGTTCGGAAACAGCACCTTCCAATAAAAGATAAGACAGGCACTCCGATATATTTATGGGAAAAGCCCATTGCCCCCTTCTCCATCGGGTAAGCAAAGCGATCTCCGATTACCATATCCGCACCCGCTCTTAATTTATCGAGAAACGGCTGCAGCTCTTCAAAGGAATAACTGCAATCACAATCTGCCATGATCACATATTTACCGGCTGAGTGCTTTAGTCCAAATCCCAGGGCATTGCCGTAGCCCTTCCGGTCACAGGACAGTACCTTCGCTCCGGCATGTAATGCTCTCTTTGCTGAAGCATCAGTACTTCCATTATCAATAACCAGCACCTCTCCATCAATATGGTAATCGTGCAGGAAAGAAACTGCCTGTCTTACACAGCCTTCAATTGTGTTTTCTTCATTCAGGCATGGCATCAGAATCGTCAATTCCATGTGCAGCGCGTCTCCTTCTCTGATTTAACGGAATAACACTATTTTTTCTTTCTCAGGATATTCCGGATTCCCAGCTCATACGTAACGAACAGCACCCCGGTAACGGTTACAAGCTGTGCACGATATGTAAAGAAGTAATGCAGATAAGCATGATTTTCAAGCACTATATAGCGCAGATACGGCACTGCACCAATCATCAGGATCAGTAACAACAGGCGTCCGTCAAACTGTTTTGACCGGAAAAGATAAATTAATGCCAGACAGACAAACAGCACCGCAAGAAAGCTGATTGCGGCTGCTCCCATTCCCATCGTATTACGGAAAGGGAACAGGCTGCCCTGGTTACGGATGACCGCTCCCAGAAACCGCTGTATTCCGGATGCCTCCGGATCAAGATTCGTATTGCCAAGATATACCTCTCCTCCGACCCGTTCTCCCGCTGCCTTCATTGCCTCTCCAAATGCCTGCCTGCCAAGCACCACCACAGCAAGAAGCCACTTGGTAATAAACATAATGGCATAAGAGCTTCCCCAGCAGAGCAGACCGCAGAGTAGACGTCTGCTTTCCTGCCGGATGCTTTCCAGCTCTCCTGCCTGATAACGCAGGACAAGCAGCAGTAAAATCGGCATGGTCACCGTCAGTGTCTCTGTTGTCAGAAAGTCAAAAAAACAGGTCCACACACCGGAAGCGCACAGAATTGCGTATACTCTCCGGTAGAAGGCGCCGGTATCGGTTCTGTGTGGAAACCAAAGCAGCAAAAGAATCAGAAAAATATTCATCAGAAGAAAGGTTGTAATATATTCTATACTGAATGCACACATCCAGGTCTGAATAATGACATTTCCCAGGAAATAGCAGACCGCCAGTGTTTTTACCTTTTGCTTCCACATGAGTGCGATCACTGTAAGAGTAAGCAGTAACAGCACGACTCCCAGTATGATTCTCGCTCCGCGTATTCCCGTAAACACAAAAAGAGGACGAAGAAGAACCATTCCTCCGTGCCAGTAGCGGAAATAATCAACGTCAGGTGTTTTATCACCTGCGAGGCTTTCGGCAAGGCTTACCTCCACTGACTGAAGCTCCGGATTATAATAGGAAGCTTTTATCAGGGAACGCAGCAGATCCTTCTTATCGATATGATATAAAATATTCACAAGAATACAATCTGCATAATTATCCTGTCTGGTATTAAACTGTCCCTCCAGTAATAGAGGAAACAGCTCGTGCTCTTCAAAGTAAGCCCCGCTCTCCACGCAGGACTCCCTGATCATGCTCTTCGGAATCCATCCGGTTATCATAAGGAGCAGCATCGAACACAAAATGCTTGCTATTACAACTCCTGCCATACCAACCAAAGATTTCCACTGCTTCTCCACTGTTCTTTTCGTCCTCATATTTGTTTATTCTGTTTTCAGGCTGTTCCGTTCAGGGAAAAGGGTTAGTTCCATCCATACAGATTGCCAAGATAGGTAAATCCATAAAACAGCTCACTGTCTGCCGGTGCCTGTCCTGCCGGGATCGTAAAGCTCTTTCTGCTTCCGTCCGTATCGGTAAAGGTCGTCTTTAATGATACATCCGGTCTCTTCGCAAGCTCTTCCATCATTCTTCTGGTATAGCAGCGGAACGGATCCGAATTCCATTCCACAAGTGCATTCTGCGGTGCATTCTGTATTGCCCCGCAATATTTATGGAAATAAACAAGTGAAGCTGATATCGGGTATTCATCATCTACCGCTCCGCATTCGCACCTATGCTGCATCAGACCGTCGCTCTCAAGTGTTGCTTCCAGCGTTTCCACCCATTGGAAGCTGTGCTCGTGGCTTGCTACGAGCTGCGCCGGCTGCACCGGCTGCACCGGCTGCACTTCTTCATTTGATTTCAGAGGATATCTCACCATCCAAAAAGTATTTCCCCCCGCTGCTTTCTTAACAGAATATGTATACCCAGCAGGTAGTGTTACTGATACATATACAGGGGGTGTAAATGATCCAGCAGAGTTCTCTAGAGTCTTGACACTATATTTCGGCCCCGGCCAAGGAGATTTCGTCTGGTTGTTGAAATCCTCCTCAATTTTATCCTCATTCTTATCATCATATATATAGACAACTATGTCTCCACTATACTTATAAGAATGATAAAGTGTTGTTCCTCCATGAATGTTGTCACCTACATTAATTTTTTCAAAATCAATTTTAGCTTCATCCGCCAGCACCGTCATGCCCGTTCCAAACATCATCGTAAATGCAAGCACAAGTGCAAGCAATCCCTTCATTCTTTGAAATAATACCTTCTTTTCCATTTCCATCTCCCTTCCTGCTAGTTATAGCTTTCTTATATAGCAGTTTAGCACATCCGTCCATGGAGCTCAATAGGTTTGGAATGAAATTTGACAGCAATGACGATCTATTGCATAATAAAAAAACATCCTGCTATGATGCAGGAGCTAAATAGTAAGCATAGAGCGAGGAATCATTCATGAGTAAAAAAGCATTCCATTTTTTTCAGGACATTGCAAAGCACCGTACCGCCATCATGATCGGCATATTCTTTCTGTATACTGTATTCATGCAGGCATGCCCTTCTCTTGCCGGCTTATCCCATGAATATAAGACCGGCATATTTGTTGTAATCCTGCTCCTTTATCTGGCAGGCTGATTTTTTATGGTTAAGAATAACCGTCTCACGACAGATGATAAGGTATTTCTTCTGATTACCGGGGGCGTAATTTTGCGAAGCTATTATGTAATCTGCACCGGCGTGGTCGACCGCCAGCATGACGAAGGCTACTTCTCCGGATTGTCCGATGATCTGATTAATCCCGGCCACCTCGGCTATATTGAATACCTGTGTAAGTTCGGGCATCTTCCGGATTTCAGCCCTTATAAGCTGTTCTCCTATTATCATCCGCCCTTTCACCACATCCTTTCCTGCCTGTTCATTGATCTGCAGATGCTGTTTGGTGCCGGTGACCGTCTGGCGTTTGAAAACATCCAGGCTCTGACCCTTTTATATTCTAGTCTGTGTCTTACCGTCGGATATGGCATTTTAAAGAAAATCAAGTGCTCCGATACCTGTATGGTTTCTGCCATGGCACTGCTCACCTTTCATCCGGGCATGATTTATATGTCTGCAAGCGTAAACAACGATATGTTATCGACATTGCTCACCTTTACCTGCTTCTACTTCGCCCTGTGCTGGATGGAACATAAATCTCTGAAAAATCTCATTCTTATTGCCTTATCGTTAGGCTTTGGAATGATTACCAAATTAAATGTTGCCGTAATGGCATTCCCACTGGCTGCTGTTTTCCTGATGCATTTTGTGAAAGAGTGCAAAGCCGGACGTGTCTGGAAATCCATCCGTGAATTTGCCATTTTCGGTGTTCTGACTGCCGGAATCGGACTTTCCTGGGTAATCCGGAACCTCGTTTTCTACAATACAAATCCCGGTGTACCGATTCTGCCTCCGGAATCCGAGCAGTACATCGGCAAGTTCTCCTACCAGCAGATTTTCGGACTTCCTGCCTCTATGGAGCTTGCCTATCCGTTCCACACCATCAACGGAAATACCATCTGCAACACCTGGCAGATTCTGTTCCGGACCTCCATCTTCGATGAAGTCCGTCCGGAATTATCCGATTTTCTTTTACAATGCTGCCGTGCTACCCTGATTCTTGCAGCGACGCTCGGCATTTTATTATTTGTCATCAACATCCTTATGGCAATCCGGGAAATCCGCAAAGGAAACCGTGAGCTTGGCGTGTTCCTGCTGGTTGGTTACGTTCTCGTTGTACTGACCTTTATTGCTTTTATCATCAAGTACCCTTATACCTGCAGTGCCAACTTCCGCTATGTGGTGGTCGGACTTCTGTTCTCCGTCATCGGACTGATCCAGTTCTGCGACCGTTCCCGTATGGAAAGCAGGATACATCAGGTCTGTGCAGCCATATTGGAATATCTGGTACTTGCCTTTGTCATCCTCATCACCCTGGTTCTGCTTACCTGGAATCAGTGGTAGACCACAGCCATTCAGAATATGGAAGAGGAATTTTAAACAGATACTGTCAAGATTATATAAGGAGATCCTGAAATGTTTCGTTTATGGGCTAAAATATTTAAAGAAAATCATTTACTAAAAGATGTAGTGATCTGTAATGATCAGGAGGATACCCGTACCCATAAGGTATTTCAGGCACTGGATGAGGCATGCTATGAGCTGGATCTCACCCGCCCCATCTGGCTGGACCTCAATATCAGAGACTTTAAGCGCCATTCCAAAACACGTTTTACACAGGACAGCTTCATTGAGCATATTGATTTTGATTATCTGGAAATTCAGATCATTGAAGAAGATTAAAATCAGATTTGTAACAGTTCAGCCATGGCCATTCATAAGCTGCCGGATTGTCGCAAAATCGTTATTCATCTGAATGTAAATTTGTACAAAAAGCAATTTGGAATACCTCTGATCGTTTGTCAATAATACCTCCAACTCGTTTATGAATAAAATGATTGACACTGCATATCTTATGTAGTAGTATTTACTTATTCCTAATGTAGTTTTAAATACTACGTATTGTTATTTAAAGGAGGTTTTCTTATGCAAATTACAATTCGTGAGCCCGGAAGTGCTCTTACTCATTTTATAGCAATGTTACTGGCAGCCTTTGCTGCTGCTCCGTTATTAACCAAGGCAGCGCTCTATGCAAGCCGGGAATCCATTATCGCACTCAGTATTTTCTGCGTGAGCATGATCCTTTTATATGGAGCAAGTGCAACCTACCACTCCTTGAACCTGTCCGGGCGCCCCTTACGCATCTTCCGTAAGATTGATCACATGATGATTTTCATACTGATCGCCGGTTCCTATACCCCGATCTGCCTGACTGTCCTTGGCGGGAAGCTTGGTTACACCCTGCTTGCCGTTATCTGGGGTCTTGCCCTGTTCGGCATGCTCCTGAAAGCCTGCTGGATCACCTGTCCGAAATGGTTTTCCTCTGTCATTTATATTGCCATGGGCTGGGCCTGTGTTGCCGTATTCGGTCCACTCCTTCAGGTACTTCCCACTGCTGCCTTCCTCTGGCTGCTTGCCGGTGGCATCATCTACACCATCGGCGGTGTGATTTACGCCTTAAAGCTTCCCTTATTTAATGCAAAGCATGAGTTCTTCGGCTCCCACGAAATTTTCCACCTCTTCGTCATGGCCGGAAGCTTCTGTCACTTCATCTTCATGTACTGCTATGTGGCTTAAAAGACCTTTATAGAAATTTCCTATAAAAAAAGGATCCTTACGGGTCCTTTTTTATTCATAAGCATTTCATCCTGTCATATTAAATCACTTTGCATCCGCATATCCATTGGGATTCATGCTCTGCCATCTCCAGGAATCCTCACACATTTCCTTAATATCATACTGTGCTTCCCATCCCAGTTCTCTCTTTGCCTTATCCGCATTGGAATAGCATGTGGCAATATCTCCGGCACGACGCGGCTTAATCACATAAGGGATCTTCACACCGGTAGCAGCCTCGAAGTTCTTCACGATATCAAGAACGCTGTAGCCCTTTCCGGTTCCCAGATTGTAAATTGCCAGTCCGACCTTCTCATCAAGCTTCTTAATTGCCTTCACATGACCGATGGCAAGATCGACAACATGAATGTAGTCGCGGACTCCGGTTCCGTCCGGTGTATCATAATCATTGCCAAATATACCAAGCTCTTTCAGCTTACCAACCGCAACCTGTGTTACATACGGCATCAGGTTATTCGGAATACCATTCGGATTCTCTCCGATCAGTCCGCTCTTATGTGCTCCAATCGGATTAAAATATCTTAACAGAATCACATTCCATTCCGGATCTGCCTTCTGCATATCGGTAAGGATCTGCTCTAACATGGACTTCGTCCAACCGTATGGATTGGTACACTGTCCCTTCGGACACTCTTCGGTAATCGGGATCACTGCAGGATCTCCGTATACAGTTGCAGAAGAGGAAAAGATAATGTTTTTCACGCCATGCTTACGCATTACATCTACAAGCGTCAGTGTTCCAGCAATGTTATTCTCATAATATTCCCAGGGCTTCTGCACGGATTCCCCAACAGCCTTAAGACCTGCAAAATGAATACAGGACTCAATGCTCTCTTTTTCAAAAATCCTGTTCAGTGCCTCACGGTCAAGAATGTCTGCTTCATAGAAGGTAACCGGCTTCCCGGTAATCTTCTCCACTCTTTTTAAACTTTCCCTGCTGGAATTGCTTAAGTTATCCACAACAACCACTTCATATCCGGCATTCTGAAGCTCCACCACAGTATGACTTCCGATATAGCCGGCTCCTCCGGTTACTAAAATTGACATCTTTCTCTCCTCACTTTCCTTAAGGACTTGTTTCCCTGTAATACCAAATGTCTTCTGTGAACTACCCATTGTCTTAAGCCAATGGGCTTCCTGCTTCAAGACCTGGTTTTGCTTTCTATGGACGTTACTGCTCACCCGTACCTCGTTCCACCATCAAATCTGCCACTGGCTGCTGTGTGAACTGTAACCTATGGGTTCATTATATGCCACCCGGAACAGTTTCACAATATAGAAATGTTGCTCTTATCTGTCAAAATGTTGTCTGGCTGCTGTGTGAACTGAAACTGTCCGGAAACAGTTCTGTATCCTTACACCCTGGTAGTTATAACTGGATTCCATTTAATTTACACAGCTCTCTTGCGCTCTCTACGGAATCCACACCGGTCGCATTTTTGATGGGTGCAAACTCTTTGCTGCGCTCTACCTCAAACGGCAGGCAGTTTTCCATTTCATGAATCATATCCAGCACAAGCTGTTCAAATTTATATCCGTTGGGAGCCTCCGGCTTCACCTTTTTCCCCTGCTCATCTAAATAAGGAATCTTCTTTTCTACCACGTGCAGGGGAAGATTCTTCTCACGGATCTTCTCAAGCTCCGAAATCCGGAACAGGTAATTCAGAATCACACCGAAGTTGTAGGCCGGATCGCCTGCCGCATCCTTCGCGTCACGCATTTCCTCCGTCAGTTCATAGTATTCTACAATAGATGGTCTGCCATCCTCTAAGCACATTACACCAACCTTCTCGTCCGGGGTTACCTTCTTTACCACTTTCGAGCCGGCTACACACTGGTTCTCCAGAACCGCACCCACGAAAACCGGATCGGCAATCCGTTGTAACACGTTATCTACTGCGAAAATGTTCAGCCATTCCACGCCATCCTCCATCGCCTTCTGTGCAATGCCCCATTTATGCATGGACAGATACCAGCCACCATTCCCGTTCGGAGATGTGGACATCTTCCACTTTTCTTCAAGATAAACCTTGCCCTCATAATCGGTTGCCGGTGCCATCTCCTGCATAAAGAAGGTGATATGCTCCGCTGCATAGCCGAAGTAATCATGCTCCTTCAAAAATGCAGTCGTTGCCTGATGATTCTTGTCACTTGTCATAATATAAAGCGGAATGAATACCCCAGCTTCCTTCACGACATCCATCAGGTTTTCAATGAGACGCTGGAAAATATATACTTCTTTTGTAAGACCGATATTAAACATTCCCTTCGGATTGTCGGATCCAAGCCGGGTTCCCATTCCGCCGGCAAGAAGCACCGCACCAACCTTTCCCTCACGGATCGCCTGTAAACCGGTTTCCCTAAACTGCGTCTTTTTCTCTTCGATCTCCTTAAGCTGCATGGCTGCAAGGGGAGTAATCACACCCTTCTGCGGCTCCTTCTTTCCATCCTTCACGGCATCCAGAATTGAAAAATCCGTATCCTCAATCTGCTTCAGCAGTGCTTCCTTCTGTTCTTCGGAAAGCTCCTCATAATATCTTAAAACCTGCTCCTGGCCTGCCTTGTGCAGCTTGTCCTTTGCTTCCTGTAAATTCATACCTTCCCTCCATTTCCGGCTCTTCCCCAATCGGAAATTACCCTATATTCCGAAGTGCAGCATTCTGCTTATAACAGTTCAGCCATGCAGAAATGATTGTGCAAGATGACCGTGGGAGCTTGC
>OLSQ01001503.1_pt1 | contig 19147 bp, 18 predicted proteins | sample 1672561 | NCBI WGS metagenome assembly OLSQ01 (sample SAMEA3136699, study PRJEB25190) | human gut metagenome | biome: human gut; feature: human-associated habitat; material: faeces | place: Austria | collected 2013 | reverse complement strand
GAAGCTCAAAGCACTGTTTCCGCTGAGAGTTCACAAACAGGGGTGTCCACCAGAAATGCCCATATAGCAAGTAAGCCTAAAGCGCAAAAAGAGGAAGAAATTCCTCATTGGTATGCTTTACGCACCACCTATGGTAGAGAGAAAAAAGCATACGACTATATGACCGCCAAAGGTATCACGGCTTTCTATCCTACTACAGATACTGTAAAACTTATAAAAGGTAAGCGCAAAGTTGTTACCGAGTCACGTTTACCAAACATCTTCTTCGCCTACGGTACCGAAGAACAACTCAAATCTTTCGTTTACGACAACGTAAATCTCCCATTCCTTCGTTTTTATTATCGCCACGAGCATGTCGGTAGCAGAGCAATAAAGACTCCGCTCATAGTACCCAAATATCAGATGGAAAGTTTGAAAATTATCTGCGAAGCAGAAGCAAGTGACATTATCGTCTCATTGTCAAGTGTGCCTAATTTTCAGACAGGCCAGATGGTGCGTGTTGTTGATGGCGCGTTTAAGGGAGTAATTGGAAGAGTGAAAAGATGGCAAGGACAACAGAGAGTGGGTGTTATAATCGGTGACATGGCAACATTTGCAACGGCATATGTGCCGAGCGCATTTTTGGAAAAAATTGATTAGACTTATGGAAATCAAAAAGATATATACGGAAGACTTGCAAATAGCCCAAGCTCTTATACAAAGGGATAATACGATTACGCGCAAGTACTTTTACCATCATTGCTTCCCTCTTTTCAAGTCCATATACGACAACTACTATACGGATTGCACAGACTACAAGGAGTTTATTGATGAGATCTATATCGTTGTGTTAACTCCAAGCAAGGCTACAGGACGATGTCAAATGGAGAATTTCAGAGGCGAAAGTACTTTGGCCAGTTGGATAAAGACTGTTTGTTTGTTCTATTGTTATAAGAAATTTGAGTTGAAGCAGCGTATGCCAGTTTATGAACCATTACCGCATACTGTCGAAAAGGAAGATAGCGAAGATGCGATAAGTGATAGAAGAAATGACAAAACGCTCTCTAATCCAATAGACTTTAGTGGAATGAATCGTGCAGATGTAGAAACATTGCTTGATTTGATGGCCAACGTAAGATATCGCAACATAATCCGTTTGCTCTATCTTGAGCAAAAGTCGCACAAGGAGACTGCCGAGGCACTCGGTATGTCAATGGATAATTATTATAACAAAAGGATTTTGGCAGAGAAACAATTCAAACAAGTTTGCAGAAAGGAGGCAAGACATGCTTAAACATACATCACTACCGAGTATAGAAGAGTTTGCTGCATTCCTCGATGGCAACCTATCAGCAAATGATATGCAGCAGTTTACGCAGTTGGCTGCACATGACGATGCTTTACACCAGTTGTTGCATGCAAATTCCGTTGTTGATGATACCCTTGACGGTTTAACGGATGCGGATTTGCAGTTGCCGGCTGACTTAATGAATGCAGATTTTGAATTGCCCGAAATACCTTCTTCTGACGATGCATCTATGCTTGTCTCGCTTTCGCCCGAGCCAATGGACGATATGCTAGTTGCCGCATGTGCAGATGATGACGTTTCTGCTTATTCAGATATAAACCAAGATGAACATATAACCATAGGAGAAGACATACTTGATAATTCGACACTGACAATGCCTGACAACGATGGTTTTGGCAACAGCGATGATTCGTCTGACACATTCTCCGACAATATATATTAGACACATAACTTATGGATATACCTATAGCATCACAGAATATAAGATTTCCTGGCTACGGCATGTTTTGGGTGGCAAACTCCATCAGCTCTACACTATTGGGATGGAACAATCGCCGATTGCAAGACAAGGCGCACGAACGGAATCAAGAGTTTCAGTTAGAGATGGAACGAGCTCGCCGCATTACTGACGATGAACGCATGCAAGAAGACATTGCCTTCAAGCGTAGACTCGTAGCCCTGGCTCGTGAACAGAGACAAGAAGTGTCTCGACAGTCCTTCAATGCGCAGATGCAAGCCATTGAACTGAAATACTACTTGCAATATTGTTGGCCACTCGATCCCTTGTTGCCTCAAACTATCTTGCACGAGATTCGCAACAATGCTACAAGCGCAGCACCACGGTTGAATGTAATTCTGATGCACGCACCTCTGTTGCCATTACGGGCTTACGGAACAGATGCCAATGCTGCAGATGCCCAAATATACAAGGAGTTGGAATATACTGTCAAAAAGAATGATATTCCTCTTATCGGGAATGTCGATTTCCGTAAGGATGCCTGCTTGAAGCCTGATTTGTCTGGAGGCAATGCCAGCATAATGAATATCCACTTCCTGATGAGCCAAATGCCAACCTTGGTAATTTCGCCCCAATACCGTGACGGAAAAATGTATCTCAGCGGTGCAGTATGGGAGCCTCAGGCTTCGCGTCCCCTCATTCGTCCACTTCTCAACTTTGACTTTAATCCTGTTGAGGCAGAAAAAAACATAGGATATCGCAATGAGGTGATAGAATTGCTGCATACCAGCGTATCTGTTATTACAGGTACTGTTCGTGACTCTTATATGGTGCTGACGCAAGGTGCAAAGCCCACGTTGCCTAACTTGTTGAACGACAATGAGCATGCTGACATGAAACGACTCGTAGATGGCAATGCCGAATTAAAAGCATTCATAAAGGGAGAGAACGACAATATCCTTGATGCACTTGATGAGAAGAATACACCACAGCTACTGGATGTATTCGATAAGAATGACATCGAGGCAATAAAGGAACAAGTAAGGTCAAACACATTGTAAAACGATATTGATATGGCAATAGGTGCTATAACCATGATACTCGCCAATGTTGGATTGCAAATCTACAACAATTGGTGTGGCAGTCGCCAAAATGCTGCGCTTCAACAGAAGCGTGATGAATTTGAGCGTGCTGCCAAAGAGCGCAACACGGAACACATGTGGCGGCTCATGCGTGAGGGGCAGGAACTGACCCTACAGTTAGAGAAGGAAAAGCATGCTGACCGACTCAATGAACTGAAGGATGAAGTTGATCATCTTTTGGAGAAACTCACCTACGAGACCACCATCAGTAACTGGCCTCTAAAGGTACTCCCCATTGTGATGAAGAACCAAGCTTTCGGTAATCTCTTGGCAAACCAAGAGGAGAACATTGCCATGCATGTTATCTTCACTCGTTCCAACTACGACAAGTTCAACAAACTCGTCTATCCAGTTGTCGAGAAACAATTGGAACAGTATTGTGACAAGCATTGGAGCACCATGACCGACCATCCTATTCTCTTCTATAGTGGGGCATGGAAACCCGTGGTCAATCCTACCGATGTGCAATTAACAGCCATGCGTGAGGAGTTGAAGAATCTCCCCTCCTTACTCATCACTCCTTTCTTCCGTCCCAACGATGGTAAGTTGGTCTTCCAACTCCACATGTGGGGCGTAGGAGCAAACAGCACCAACAAATTTGACGTGCCTGAAATAGAGCCAACCGACTTTCAACGTCCTTTCAATAATCAAGACGATTATGATAACGAAGAAGGCTTGTTAGATGAAATCGTTGAAGATGTCGTTCCCTATCTTGAATGTATGATAGGCTATATGGCCGATACTTACTTTTGGTCATCAGCAGGATTAACTCCAGTTTTGCCAAGGTTGTTGACAGATGGAAGTATAAATACGGATGGGATGAGATACCTCATTAATGATTGCAAAGATTATTATTGTAGGCTGGAAGACAATTTAATAAATAGTACTATGCCATGGGGTGAAATATATCGCCTTAATTTAGTAATAGGTATAGACTATTTTGATTTCAAAGAAAATGGAGCAGAACATTTAAGTCAAATATTGCTGAATCATTGTAGATTGGGCACAGATCGAATAGATTCATCATTAGATGAAGCAATAACATCAGTTCTGTGGACATTAAATGATCTACCTTTTATAAAAAAAATTCTAGACTATGCATCCATCTTGAAAGTAGATGATTCATACGGCAAATTAAAGGAGATAGAATCGGCGCTCCAAACTATCAATTATGACTATCGATTGTTAAGGAGTAAAGATGTTGATGCTATTGTAGATGCTGCTGATAGTGGGGATCCAGTCGCTATGTTTAGACTTGGAGAACTATATGAATATGCAATGGGAGTTGATGAAGATGAGAAAAAGGCCATGTCGTATTATTTTCAATCTTCTTCCTCTGGTTTTCTGTTGGCGGAGATAAAAACAGGAAAAAAAGATTATAAAGATCAACCCAATTGGATTATGGAGTTGCTTCATTCAATGGGTATAATACAGGTTGATTTGCTTTGTGTGGAAAGTCTATTAACCGATTGTACGCTGAGTTCAGAGGAATGCAAAAGATTATACAAGAAAATCACCATACCTCTTATATCTACAGGTAGGTTGCATAGCCATACAGGACTTATAACTGATTTGGCGTTACTTATGTTGAAAACAGGATGCGACAAAAGTGTTCCTATTTCGATGCTGCAGATAGCGTCAAAAATGGGATATAATAAGGCGAAAATACTACTAACTAAAATGTAAGAAATTAAATGGAATTATTAACATCATTGAAAAATTTGGGAACCAAATGTGTTCGGGGGGTTATTAAGGCTGTTGAATGCACTTGTGAAGTTTGTGAGAGTGCATTTAGATGGGGCAAGGAAAAATGTCATGAAATTGGAGAAGCAATTAAGGAATGGCAGACAAGTAAACCAGCTTCAGACCCAGTTCCAGTGGAGGTTAGGGCAATTCATCAGCCATCCATCCAAGAGGCAAAAAAACGTGTCCAGCAGAAATTTCCTAATGGTATAAAAACTGAATGTGAACGAATGAGTCCAGAAGAGCGTAAGACGAAAATAAAGGAAATAGCAGAAGAGGCTATTAAAATCTTGGATATCAAAGATCCTCCAGAAATTGTTATGGAAATTCCTGAGGATGAGAGTAAAATGTGGACTTCTTATGGTTCTTATTGTCATTCAACAAACCAGCTAAGGCTTAATTTGGCTATGATTGTTACAGACAATCCACAACTTTATCAGGAACAAATCAGCACAGTGTTTCATGAGATGATACATGCGCGTCAGTTAAGGGCTATTGAGGCTTTAGCTGAGGGCAGGCTCGATGAAAGTTATGGTTATTCAAAAAGTTATGTAGAGAAGTTGGCATATAATTTGCAACATTATATTCGTCCAAATGAAAATGCCGAAGCATACGTAAAACAACCGCTAGAGGCAGAGGCTTTTTGGTATGAACAAGAACTTGGGCTTACAACACTTAATTAAAATACAGATTATGAAAAAAATAAGTTATATCAAATTATACAATTATTTTCAAGAGAAGGAGAATCTTAGTAAGGTCGAAACCCTCCGTAACATGTGGAGAACACGTAATCTTCCAAAAGAATTCAAGGAGATGATATATTTTCTTGTAGAAGGAAAGACTGCGTCTATAAAAAACTTCCAGGTAGAAGGAATTTCTTTGAGCAGACTTCACAAAGATGAAGGGATGACTTGGATGCAGGCTATTTTCTTTTTAGACTGGTTGCGAAGAGAGCCTGCTAATGCTCGAGTTTACATGTCTTCAAGACGTTTCCGTACACCGATGATCATTGATGCTGATACCAAAGATCGAATATCGGATGCATTAGGACATCTCAAATCAGAAACAGGCATAGAACCAGAGTATACCACTGCACCCAAAGATACATCAAATGAAGATATTGATGTAGAAGATATAAAGACGGATACTTGCTCTAATGAAAGAACATCAGGACAGGATTCCAAAACTATAAACTAATTTTGAAAATTTGTGACATATGGTGCGGCGAGCATACAACGAATTCAAAAATCAACTTTGGACTTGCATCCAGAGTTGTCCTGTCGTATATATAAACCATTTTCACGCTTTGTATGTTGACGAAACTCTTAGAGAAATCCTGACAGATAATGGGCTGCCAACTGATACAATTGTTGAATATGATAATGGACGTGATGGGATTGTACGATTTGATACCAAGTCTGTTGACTATGAAATGAAAAGCATTAGGGGAATTAACGGTTTCCTTACTGCAATAATAGACGGAAAGATAAAAGACGAGGAGACTGATAATCCTGTTCCTAAGCGTCTGTTCCTCTTGAAGGGTATGGGTTGCAAAAGTCTTAAAGAAAATGAGTCCTTCTTGTCTCTATTACAAACGTTTGCCTCTAGATATGAGGCTGGAGCCTACGAGTACGACACTACAATCGTAATAGTTTCGCCCGAGCGAGTTGATACCCTTCCTTTGTCAATACGAAAAATTGTCACTGTGCTCGAAATTGCTCCACCTGTGACTGAGGAAATTCGTGAACTTATCAAGGCTATGATAGGAGAAAAAAACTACGATAATCCTCGTCTGAGACGTGCTGTTGAAGATATGGTTCGTACACTGCAGGGATTGCAAATGTATGAGGTTAAGCAAACATTAAGAACAGTTCTGAAACTGAATAATAATCGAATATCAGACAAGGCCGTCAGGTTGGCGTTGAAGGAGAAGAAACGTATCGTTAAGAAGTCTGGCATCATTGAAGTCGTTGATACAGATATTAGCTTTGATGATGTTGGTGGCTTACAAAAGTTACGCCAAGACCTTGATGTTAAAAGTGCAATTTACAATAATCTTGCTGATGCAGAGAAATATCATATTCCAATACCTAAGGGTATTTTGGTTATAGGTATGCCTGGTTGTGGTAAGAGTATGATAGCACAAGCTACGGCAAATAAGTTTGGCGTATCACTTCTTCGACTTGATGTTAGTCGACTTATGGGTAAATATGTAGGAGAAAGCGAGGCCAATCTTAGACTTGCCCTTGCAACAGCAGAAGCTGCGCACCCTTGTGTGCTTTGGATAGATGAAATTGAAAAAGCTTTTGCTGGGGGTAATGGAAAAAGTGGTGATAATGATATGCTTGTGATGCGTATGATGGGACACTTCCTTACTTGGATGCAAGAACGTAAGACTCCTGTATATATTGTGGCAACTGCGAATGATGTGATGCGCCCAGAATTTATGCGCAAGGGACGCTTTGACGAAGTCTATTTTGTAGATTTTCCTTCAGAGAACGAGCGTGCTCAAATTCTGGAAGTAAAGATAAAAAAGTACACGCAAGACATGAACAATCAACTCTTTGATTTCTCAGAAATAGGTGATTGTAGAGATGTGGTACAGGAAATGAAGGGAGAGTATGGTGGCTTCTCTGGTTCTGAAATTGAATGTGTTCTAAATATGGTTGTTGAAACACGTTTCCAAGACTACTTAAGAGAAAAAGCCAAAGCCGCCAATGAGAATTTTATTCCTTCACAGATAAAAATATCAAAAGATGACTTCAAGAAAGCTGTTGATAAAATCAAATCTTCTGTGATGGCAAATCAAAAGAGTAAGAAGAAGAAAGAAGAGGATTTTCTCCGTGAGAAGACATCCATAGAGCGTATCAAGGATATGCAAAGCACTTATAATTTTGTTAATGCTTCAAATTGAAAAAGTATGGTTATCATTATATATTAATGACGAACATTGTTCTAGTGTGGAACAATTAAGGGGATATTTTAATAAAGAAATTAAATATGGTTCACCATTGTTTATGGATTTGGTTGACTATGGGCGTGCAGGTGAATTAGCTCAGTGGCTAATGGAACAAGGTGAAACAGAACTCGCTAAGGCTGTTGATTCTATAAACGAAAAAATAGGAGATAGTGAATACATATCACTCCTTGCTTCTGCGTTTCTTGGTGAAAAGAATCTTGGTAAATTGCATAATGACTTCATAAAACCTCTTTTTTCTGATTGTTTTAATATTGAGGATGTTCATGCTGAAAGATCTGAAGAAAAAACAAGCATCATAGTTGTTTTAAAGGCTAAAATGATTGTAAATGAAACTTTTGAATTTGGCATTCAAACAATTTGGGGACGTCGAGCTGTTAACGTAAATTCCAAAGATAGAGTGGTTGGTGAAATCTTATCTCTAATATTTACATATCGTAATCGTCCCAATTCTAGTTTGAAAGAGGTTCTTGTTATGGCTAATGACAATATACTTAGGCAGGAGACTTTCAACAGCTCTTCCTCAGCTATTGAAATCGACAAAGCGAACACAAAAGAGTTTGATGATAATAAATATTTACCTTGGACAATATCCACTTTAATATGATTCTTGTAAAGTCTGGAGATTTTGAAATGGGGTGGTATGATAGTGGTTCTATTCAAGACGTAAGCATTACCTATGATTATTATATAGGAGAAATTCCTGTTACACAAGGGTTATGGAACTATGTTATGGAGCGAATTAAAGTGGATAGTGATTTTCCTAAAACTGGCGTATGTTGGAAGTTTTGGCATATATTTATATCAAGGTTAAATAGAATGCTGAAAAACGAATTGAATGGCATGGAATTCCGTATGCCAACAGAAGCAGAATGGGAATATGCTGCACGAGGTGGAAAGTTGGGAAAAAATAAAAAATATCCAGGAAGTGATGTTTTGGATGAAGTCGCATGGAACGTGAGAAATTCAGATTGGCATACTCATACTGTGGGGAAAAAGAAACCTAATGAATTGGGACTCTATGATATGTTCGGCAATATCAGCGAATATTGCTTGGATTCTCATATAGATAGACATTGTAAATTTGAGCAACCTGTTAACCCTATATGTTTAAAAAAACGCGGAAAATATATTGTAACAAGAGGAGGAAACTACAGCTTATCAGATTCTTTAGAATTTGAAAGGAGAGGAGTATCAAACGATTACGGTTGTGACCTTTGTGGGCTGCGACTTTGCCTTTCCTCGTATAGATATAAAAATGAAGATTAAGATAATCTTAATAACTATAGTGAATGGCTATAGCATATACAGTCTATGCAAAAAAAAACAGGTTTTTACATATTAGTCGAGGTTTAGGTATTACAAGTTACAGTCTTTTGTATGTCTATTGTTGCAACATTGCGAAATAAGATCAATAAATCTATGGTTATAAGATATTTATAAGTAGAAACATATGACAATATTATATATTGACAACGAACACTGTTCCAGTTTGGAACAATTGAAGGCGTATTTCAAAATAGGTGCGAACTACGACAATCCTATTGTGACAGATCTGTTGGACTATGGTCATGCTGGTGACATATCAGATTGGTTGCGTGAGAAAGGAGAGTATGAACTTGCGAAAGCTGTAGATAATTTAAGTGATAATCTTGGTGACAGCGAGTACTTCTCGCAACTCACAGCCATAATTACAGGTGAAAGAGGTGCAACAGAAAAGCCAGTGTTTCAGAAATGCTTCCATGTAGAGAGTGTTACAGCCGAAAAAGACGATAATGGAATAATTGTCTGTGTGCAGTTGAAAATCTTGTCGTCTGTAAATGAATCATATGAACTTGCTGTACGCACCAATTGGGGAACCAAAGGAAATATTGTTAATCCATACAATTTTGATGAAGGGAGTACGGTAAATCTGAAATTTAAGTTTCGAAAACGCCCAAATTCCGAAATAAACCAACTTACTTTGTTTGCAGATGAAAAGGAGGTATATAGTAAAGATGGTATTTTATCAGGTCAAAATATAATGGAATTTACAATTGGTGACTGTTGTTTCAAAATGATAAAAATTGAACATGGTACTTTTAACATGGGAGTAGGTAAAGATACTCATCAGGTAATTCTTACCAAAGACTACTATATAGGAGAGACTCAGGTGACACAGGCATTATGGAAAGCTGTTACGGGGAAAGCACCCTCCCATTTTAACGGAGATAACAGACCTGTGGAACAAGTTAATTGGGATCAGTGTTTGTATTTTATGAAAAGAATAAACGACGAACTCAGTTCTCAACTAAAAGGAATGAAATTTCGTTTACCGACTGAAGCTGAATGGGAGTTTGCGGCACGTGGAGGTACCAAGAGCCGTGGCTATAAATATAGCGGCAGTGATAACTTATATAGAGTAGCATGGTGTGGACGTAATGGTAATGGTGGAACGCATGAAGTTGCCACCTTGCAGCCTAATGAGTTAGGCATTTATGATATGAGTGGAAATGTGGATGAATGGTGTTTAGACAGATTTGACGTATACGAAAACTCGATACAAACTAATCCTGTAGGTCCGAAATATGGAGGAACTCGCGTGATTCGTGGTGGCTCTTGGAGAAATCTTCACTGGATGGATTTTTGCTCGTCGTCGCGTTCTTTCAGTGACCCTCATGAACACTACGCTACTATTGGTCTCCGCCTAACCCTCTCTGAGTAATGCTCATTTCATAAAGGTAACGGTTTGGAAACATGAATGAATCATTCAAGAGTTTTTTAGACAAACGAGAGTTACTAAACTGAATACATATGACATATATTGCGAGATGCAAATTCCTCAATTATAACTGTACAAAATAAAAATTATATTCAAAAATGATAAATTTATATATAGACAACGAACATTGTTCCAGCGTTGGGCAATTAAAACAGTTTTTCAAAGCTGTAACGAGTTACGACAGCCCTATCGTGATGGATTTGTTGGAATATGGTCGTGCCGGTGATATATCAGATTGGCTACGTGAGAAAGGAGAATCTGAACTTGCGAAAGCTGTAGATAATTTAAATGATAATCTTGGTGATAGCGAGTACTTCTCGCAACTTACAGCCATATTTACTGGCGAAAAAGTGGCAACAGAAAAGCCTGAGTTTCAAAAGTGCTTCCAAGTAGAGAATGTTGCGACAGAAAAGGATGATAATGAAATAACAGTATCTGTGCAGTTGAAAATCTTGTCGTCTGTAAATGAATCATATGAGCTTACTGTGCGAACCAATTGTGGAACCAAAGGAAATATTGTTAATCCATACGATTTTGATGAAGGGAGTACGGCAAATCTGAAATTTAAGTTCCGCAAACGTCCCAATTCCGCAATAAACAAAATCACCTTGTTTGTCGATGAAAAGGAAGCGTATTGTAAAGAAGGTATATTACTAGGACAAGACAAGGTGGAATTTACTGTTGGAAATTGTACTTTCAGTATGATACATATTGTAGATAAGAACTTTGAAACTGATGATGGGAATATTCTTCATAATCAATCGATTAAGGAATTTTATATCGGTCAAACAACTGTGACACAAGAATTATGGAAAGCAGTAATGGGAAATAATGATCGAAAAATTGGAGAATTGGAATATAAATCTTCGGACTGTAGATGGCGTTCTGTTTTTGGAGAGCATACAAAAAAACTAATAGGAGACGAAAAACCGATGGTTGGCATAACGTACGAAGACTGCTTGGAATTTATAAAAAAACTAAATGATATAACAGGTAAATACTTTAGGCTTCCCACTGATAGAGAATGGTTGTTTGCTGCAAATGGTACAATTATAGAAAACGACAGAAAACCGACAGATATACAAGAGTCTGCTTGGTTTGCAGAAAACAGCAAGCTAGAATTACACAATGTATCACAAAAAGCACCTAATCAGTTTGGTTTATATGACATGTTTGGAAATGTATGGGAACGTGTCTTGGACCGTGAAATCAAACGTGGAGGAAGTTATGCCACTCATGATAATTATGGTACTTGGCCTCTCATTCAATGTGACGATGATGATGAAAATTGTGGCAATGACAATACTGGATTTCGACTCTTATTAGTAAACGACGAAAAAAATGTTTCCAACGAAGAATATGTAGATTTGGGGCTATCCGTATTGTGGGCACGAAATTGGATTTCTTCTTTCAATGGAACATCTAAAGTCTTACCAACAGAGAATTTGGCAGAAGAACTTCTGAAAAAGTGTGATTCTGAAAAAATAGGCAACAGCATATATAAGATAATAGGTCCAAATGGAAACTATATTTATGTTCCTGATTTCTGGTTAATGTTATCTGGAGATAGAAATGGTAATAAATATCAGGCTTTAAGTTTTATGTATTCGCAAGTGGGTACTGTTTATCTTAAAAATATACATGGTTTGTTGCCAATTAAGAGTAAATAAATTGATTATAGTGAAAAATGAAAACCATTCTATATATAAACAATGAAAGGTGTAATACTTTCGAAATGTTAGAAAATCATTTCCTGTCTGTAAAATCATTTGATGATGTGTTTTATGACTTAGTTGATTTTGGTAGATATCAAGAATTATCTAGCTTCTTACGAGAGGTTGGAGAATTTGAAAAAGCAGACAAAATAGATACGATAGACTCGAACCTAAATGATTCTTGTTTTTTCTCTGAAATGTATTCTATCATCATCGGGGATACATTAAAGATTTCTCTAAAACCTGAATTCCAGGATTGCTTCTCTATTGAAGCCCCAATCGCTAATCTTTATGATGATAAACTTGATGTTGATATTAAACTAAAGGTGAAGTTATCTATTGATGAATCGTATCAGGTTAAGATAGAAACAAATTGGGGAACAAGGGCTATCTGTGTCAACCCATCTGATGCAAAGGAAGGAGAATACATTTCGCAAAAGATTACTATTCGCAAAAAGCCAGGCAAAGAAATAGGAGACGTAGTCTGTTGTTATGAAGACCAAAGAATAAAATGTACTAATATACAATTAATTTCTTCCAGTAGAAATGACGAAGATGATGAGATTAAAGAAATAATAGATGAATTATCAGAGATGGGAGCTCCTAATTCAGTGAAAGAATTGATACAGTTTTTATATAATAACCAAAAGCAGAATGGCAACAATGGCAAGAAAGCAGACCCTGAAAATGTCAATGGTTTAAAAGCCCCTGTTTCTTCTCGGGATACTTCTGTTCAAGATAAGCCTATTAGTGGAGAACCAAAGAGATATCGTTGGCAAACAGATTCATTTCTCAGGCAAATAGAAAAAGATAAAAAAGAAAGAGAACAGAGGTTGGAACATCAAAAAAAGGTTCGTGAAGAATTAGAAATGAAATTTAAGCTTGAACAAGAAGAACGTGAAAGAAAGGAAATGGAAGAAAAATATAGGAGAAAGTCTTGTGAGCAAGAAATGAAGGATTTTAAATGTCCAAAGTGTGGTTATTGTACTCAACTTCCCTATAAAAAGGTAAAATATAGATGCCATATGTGTGGCAGGGTATGGTCTGTATAGCCACATTCTATAATGACTCAAAAGCGTAATTTTGCTCATATATTTAATTTGTTGATACTCTGCTGTTTCATGTAGAGTTTAATAAAGAACACATTTTTTATGTTATTATACAACGGCACCTTAAACGTCTATTTCCCCTGTGAGTTGAAAAACTCACAGGAGATAAAGCGTGCGCGGAAGATGTGGAAAGATATTGCGCAATGCCATAGGCGAGGAACTCGTAGTCAGAGATTGCCTAATACCAATCAGATGGATATTCTTGCCTTTAGAACACAGAAAGAAAACATTCTAAAGGCTTATCGGGCGTTTTGGGCTATGCATCTCGGAGTAACATTGGAAGATAATGGTTCTGCGTGTTATGCCACACAGGTAATAGCTAATGAATATAGACATCCAAGAGAGGATAATCTTTTTGTAAAAAATGTAAGTCTACCAATATCAACTTTTGAGGTGAAATATTCACCTTTGACAGAAGGCAATGATGGTGTAAAGATAAATGGTCAGTTGCTCTTTTCTGTTAATGTCGATAACAATGTAGCAACGGCTATTGTTGTCTTGAATTTTGAAAAATTGAGAGTTGATGATGTAATTCTTTTAAAGCACACCTTTTACAAAAGATGCCACATCTCAATTTATGAAGATAGAATACTGCAAAATGTGGATACATTCCAAGAATATGTCACTTCAAAGTTAAGAGCGATATACCCTTATCTTAAAGATGATATTGACAGTCGTGCTCGTTATATGCTATTGGAGGTAGAAGAGCCTATAGCTAATTTACAAGATGAGGCGCTAAGAGATAGCATCATATACGCAATGTTGACTAGTGATGAAGGCTGGGAACATGCTGAAAATATTAGGTATTCTTTGGGTAGAGATCGCTCTACACGTGATTCGTATAAACTCTATTACAACTCCAAAAATGCTATTATTGTTTCTTCATGTATGGAATATTCGCAATATCTGCAAGAGAAGGCGTGTTTTTGGGAACGTATTATTCATGCTCCTAATCACATTGAGAAACCTACGTTTACGGAATATCGTAATATTGCTGGAATAGACAAGCACCTTTATGCCAAGTATCTAAAGACAGTAGAGATAGACTATCTAATCACTAATGCGCTAACAAACGAAATCTCTGACAAGATAAGTAAAAGTCTACTCAATCCCATTAAATTAGGATATAGAGCCTATAAGTTGTGGAAGATACTGAATGAGTTAGATTTGAATCTTTATCATATAGACAATACGATGCTTCGCTCTTTTGGCGTGACAAGGAGAATCAATGAGATTCGTCAAGAATACAATGAAATTGTGGGAGTTTTAACCAATTATCTTCTTCTTTTGGTGGCTGTATTAACTTTATTCGCTACTATAGTAACAATTCTAAAATGATATTGATATGGAAATAACGAAGATATATCCTCCGTGCTGGTTTGCAAAAATGAATAATCCAATATTACAATTGGTTATTTGTGGCGGTGATTTAACAAATGCTCATGTCGATATAATGGGCTGCCCTAAATTGAAGAATGAGATTATTACCATTTCGAATAATTATATAGTGCTAAACGTTGATACGAGTGATGCCAAATCTAACACAACTTATAGATTACAACTTAAAAGAAACGGCGAAACTGTAGAAGAAGAATATAAGTTCTTACCAAGAAGGAATAAGGCATTTGAAGCTCTTTCGATGAAAGACGCAATCTATCTTCTTATGCCAGATAGGTTTGCTATAACCGATAGTAAGCATTGTCTTAAAAGAAATGTAATCGATGAGAATAATCCTGTTTGTTGGCACGGTGGAACATTAGAAGGAATGAAGGCTCACATTGGTGATATAGCTGATATGGGATTTACTGCAATTTGGCATACTCCTGTTTTTGAGAATAAACAAGAAGTGACAAATGGTACGAAATACTATAGTTATCATGGTTATGCCATTACTGATTTCTATGAAATTGATCCTCATTTCGGTAACATTGGTGATTACTGTGACTTTGTTGATGCTGCGCATAAGAAAGGTTTAAAGGTGATTATGGACATGGTCTTTAATCATTGTGGCATAGATCATCCTTTTGTAAAGAATCCGCCTGTAAAAGATTGGTTTAATGACCTTGGGGAGGGAACATGTAAACTTACCAATTATTCACCATTGAGTGCCTACGATAAGTATGCGTCAGAATATGATAAAGAGCATTTCGTTAGAGGATGGTTCACGCAGGATATGCCAGACCTCAATCTGTCTAATGATATTGTGTTAGACTATATGACACAAATGAGTATTTGGTGGATTGAAACTACTGGCATTGATGCGTTCCGCATAGATACCTATCCTTATGCAGGAGTGGAGTATATGCAAGAATGGCAAAGACGCTTGTATGCCGAATATCCTCAATTCCCTATATTATCAGAGGCTTGGGTTGGAGAAACTGAATATACGGCTAAGATGCAAAGCGACAATCTTAAGGCTATTCCAGAATCAACTATGACATTTATGGATTTTGCCTTTCAACGTCGTATATCTGAAACTCCTATCAAAAATAAAGCAAGGGAAATCTATTCCCACTTTGCTCTTGACTTTGTCTACAAGAACTCTCAAAATCTGCTTGCATTTATAGATAACCATGATGTAGCTCGTTGGTTGGTTAAGCATCCGTCTGTGGAAGGACTAAAACAAGCGATTGGGCTTTTGCTTACAATACCTCGCATACCACAAATATATTACGGCACAGAAATTTTGATGGCTGGAGATGGAAAAGGAGATACTGATGGCAATATGCGTCAAGACTATCCCTGGAATATATCTTTAACAGCCGAGCAACAAGACTTTAAAGCTTATGTATGTAAACTGCTTAAATGGAGAAAAGGCTGTAAGGCTATAACGGATGGCGAAATGATGCATTTTGTTCCTCTTGACGGGAAAGTATATGTGTATTTCCGCTACCTTAGGGACAATAATGGAAATGTTGATGATTCAAATGTCGTAATGATAGTTGTAAATTTCTCAGAAGAAAATAAAGAAGTTGATTTGTGTCGCTTTAAGGAAATGCTTTCTGTGTGTGAATTATGGCATGATGTTATTGACAATAAGGTGATGTTATTGAACTCTATGAATTCAATAAATATTAAGGCTAATGGTATAATAATTTTAGAAAGTAACAAGAATGATTAATTATTTTGTGAGTTGTGAAAAATGTTGTTGTGGTTGCTCACACAACTTGAATCTTTATATAGTTTTAGCTGGTACACTTTGTATTTGCGTGTTGCTAATACTGGTATATTTCTTATTATCCCAATGTATCCAATGCAAACATGAAAGACGTTTGTTAGATTCTTGCAAAAAGAAAGGAAGTGATAGATATATCGCATATTGAAAATCTATATCCATAAAACATAAAAAGGAAGAGTTATGGATGGACTATTAGATTTTTTTAGTGTAGATTTTCTGCATGACCATCTGCCAGACAGTTGGTTTGACAGTTTTCATAAAGCTTGGGGAGATACCATCTCTGATGAAATGGTGTTACAGTCGGTGCAAGAGGCAAGCGACTTCTTCAACATGAATGCTCCGATGGACGTCCATGAAGATTGGACCACTGGCGTGATGACAGGTATGGAATTCACAGAGGATGATGATATTCTTGTGTTCAACCGTCAACAAATGCTTGATATGGGCATTACGGACAAGGAAGGCTTCGACTTGGTTATGACGCATGAAGGGGCGCACCGTGCCCTGCAAGGACTGAATACTGGTTTTGACTCTCACCAAGAAGAACTCTGCTGTGACTATATGGCTGGTGTGCGTGCTGGACTAAATGGTATGGATGAAGGAAAGATGGAAGCTTCGTTGGGTGGAACAGTTGAGAGCGAAACACATCCCGATGGTGCTGCTCGTGTGGCAGCTATAGAAGCAGGAGTATCTTTTGCTCATGATTATATGGAAGCACACAACGGAACACCGCCTACCTTCAGTGATTGTCTTGACCACTTTAATCAGACTGATGTTTATGCCTCTACTGTAACACCTCAAGAGCAAGGTCATGTTAACTTGCGCCCGGATGTGGCTTTTGCTGATGTTGCAGATCAGAATCAGTTGCATGGGTTTGTAAATGACAAGTCATACCATCTAGACAAAGCAGAGTCTGCTCAGCATAATGCTGAATGGCATGAAAAACGTGCAGAGGCGGCAATAGCAAGGGGGGATTTGAGTGCGGCAAAGGAACATACGAGCAAAGCGGAGTCTTTTCGTAAATGGGAGAAAGACCATATCCAATCTGCTCAAAGAAGTACTAAATGAAATTAGACAATGGGATTACTTTCAGATATATTTGGCTTTATAGATGATCTCACAAGCGGCGGTTCTTATTACAAGGAAAATAGTATAGAATGGTGCGACAAGGCATGGCGACGTATGCGCAACGCTGAACGTGGCGAAGCACGCCTTTATCAAATAGGTGATAAGGTTTACCGACAACTATACGTTGTGCTTGAAGATGGTATGGAGGGATATTTCACCGACACGAACGACCGAGGGCATAATCCCGAAAATCTGCATTTTAAGCGTGAAGTCCGAAAGGAGTTGGAACGTGTAGGACATATCGTAATCAAGAAATATCGATAAAAATATTATGAACGGAATAGATTTCAAGAACTTGATGTTCTATATAGGTGAATACACCAAGAAGGTAGGACGTGTGGCTGCACGACCAGTGCTGCTTACCTATTTTGTGATGTTAGACAGCAAGACACCTGCAAGCGATAAGGTGGCTTTAGCCACAGCCATTGCGTATGTGGTGCTGCCCATTGACTTGATTTCTGCAAAACGTATCCCGATTATCGGGTGGTTGGACGAAGTGATGTCGTTGAGCGTAGCTTATAGCAAGGTGCAGAGCCATGTCACCAGAGAAATGGAGCGTAAGGCTGATGAACTTTTGGATAAATGGTTGCCTGAATATACGAATTATGAAATGGTTGAATAATATGAGAAGAATATTCTTTGTATTGTTGGTAATGTTAATGGCAACATTTGCATGTGTCCTTGCAAATATTCCTGTTGATAAGACCTCTTCATCCCTTATACAATCGCTTAATCTGCCAACAACGGCACGAGTTGCTGCAGAGTCATACAATCTTATTGTATTTGCAAACGTAGACAGCACATACAATGAAATGGATGTCGTGACATTATGGACATACAAGCCGAAAGACAAAACGTTATTGAAACTGTTGACTACAAATCCACGCAGCGATTATGAATGTCTTGGCTATGAAGATAAAGCGCAAAGGGTTTCATTCACATCCATTCCAACGATAAGTAACGTGTACATCAATGCGGAAGAGGATAAAATCTTGGTTGAGGGTTGTGACGACAGGAACTGCTATTCGTATATAATCCCTCTAACCGAAGGATTGCCAACAATACAGTTGCCTTGCAATGCTGGTGTCCTTGGGATGTCTTCGGAAGAAGAACTGCCCATTGCGCAGTCATACACTTATTACAATGGCGGAGGAAGATACAACATCATATCAGTCTTTGACTGGAATGGAAAATGTTTGAAACATTTCAGTTTGAAAGGCATGGAAAGTCAATAAATAGGCATAAAACAAAAACAGATGGATAAAGATGCATATAATGATATATAGTCTCTTTGCCACGTAATATGAGATACTTTGTAAAGTGATCTATATATACTTATGAACACCGAATGAGGACAAGAATCATCACATACCTTCTCCTATTGCTCTCTTTGTCTGTCACAGCACAGACAAAGAGAGCTTTGGTTATAGGGTTAGGAGAACAGCAAGATAAGGCATGGAACAAAATTAATGGTGACAAGGATGTTCCGCTTGTTCAGACAATGCTGAAAAGCGCAGGATTCAAGTCGGTAACGACATTGGTGAATCGGCAGGCAACAAAGACTGGTATCATTGGGGCATTCCGAAAAATGGCGGCATCTTGTAAGCAAGGAGATGTGGTGTATATCCATTACTCTGGACATGGACAAC
>OLSQ01001501.1_pt1 | contig 19153 bp, 18 predicted proteins | sample 1672561 | NCBI WGS metagenome assembly OLSQ01 (sample SAMEA3136699, study PRJEB25190) | human gut metagenome | biome: human gut; feature: human-associated habitat; material: faeces | place: Austria | collected 2013 | reverse complement strand
CTTTTTTACCCCTCCGCCAAACTCGCACCGCAAAACAGGCCAACCGACGAAGTCGGTCTGCAAAGCAGAGAACGCAGGCGTCCTCGCCAGCGCATCCAGGATGCCGTGCTGACTGCCCCCGCGGAAAGCGCCTGCGGTGCAACCCTGACGGTATAAAAAATGTTATTTAGTTGGATTGTTGGCGACAAGTGAGTAACTTTGCCGCGACGTTTCCGCTAATTATTAAAAATACGACGATAATGGAACAGAAAGATTTCGACCGCCTCAGCTATGCACTGGGGTTGAGCATGGGCAATAATTTCCGCGCCTCGGGTATCGACAAGATCGATGTCGACAGTTTCGCCGACGGCGTGGCCGCAGTGTTCTACGGCGCCCAGCCCAAGATGACATATGACGAGGCCAAGCAGGTAATCCAGGAATATTTCCAGCAGCTTGAGGCCCGCCAGCAGGAGGAAGCAAAGGTGGCTTCTGAGGCCAACGCCAAGGCCGGCCGCGACTTCCTCGACGCCAACGGCAAGCGCGAGGAAGTGAAAGTGACCCCCTCGGGCCTGCAGTACGAAGTGCTGAAGGAGGGCGACGGCGCACAGCCCACAGCCACCGACCGCGTGGTGGTGCACTACACGGGCAAGCTGATCGACGGCACCGTGTTCGATTCGAGCGAGGAGCGCGGCGAACCCGCCACTTTCGGCGTGACCCAGGTGATCCCCGGATGGGTCGAAGCCCTGCAGATGATGAAGGCCGGCTCGCAGTGGCGCCTCTACATCCCCGCCAATCTGGCTTACGGCGCGCAGGGCGTGCCGGGCATCGGCCCCAACCAGACGCTGATCTTCGACGTAACACTCCTCGAAGTAGTAGGCAAATGAAACTGACCAAGACAGCCGCGCTGCTGGCCGTGCTGGCCGTGGCTCCGGCCGCCGGTGCACAGACAGCGGCTCCGGCGCCGACTCCGGCCCAGCTCGACACGCTCTCGGAAGCGGTGGCATGCTACATGGCACCGTCGATCGTCAACGTGCTGGCCGATCTTTCGACGCTCGACGCCGCAGTCGACCGCGAGAAATTCCTGGCCGCTTTCGCCGACATAGTGCGCGGCGCCGAGGCGTCCATGACTCCGCGCCAGGCCGACGCCTACATAAGCGCGTTCGTAGCATCGCGCCGCCCGGTGATACCCGACAGTCTCACCGCGGCATCGCAGCAGGCGTTCATCGACAGCGTGGCCGCGCTGCCGGGCGCGCGACAGTTGCCATCGGGCGTGGTAGTGGTCACCGAACAGGCCGGCTCGGGCGACTTCCCCACCGACTCGTCGACGGTGATGGCCCGCTATACGGGCCGCTTCTCCAACGGCTTCGTGTTCGACTCGACGGATGAGCCCGTCGGACTCCCGGTAGGCGAGCTGGTGAGCGGATTCAGCGAAGGTCTCAGGCTGATGCAGACGGGTGGACGCTACCGCCTGGTGATACCGGCCGACAAGGGCTACGGCGCCGCAGGCGTGCCGGGCCACATCCCGGGCAACGCCGCCCTGGACTTCACGGTCGAAGTAAGTGAAATAAAACAATAAAAATATCAGAACAATATGAAAAAAGTTATTCTGGGCGTCGCTGCCGTAGCCATGCTGGCCATGGGCGCATGCTCGAACAAAAATGCCGGCGCTGCCGGCGAGAGCGAGGTAAGCAAGGAATACTCCGACTCCGTATCGCGCATCTACGGCGCCATGGTAGGCGGCTACGTGCTGACCGACTTCCGCAACTTCAATCCCGAACATCAGAACGACAACACTCGCGACGAGATGATCAAGGGCGTGCGCATGGCATTCTCGCAGGGCGACTCCGAGGGCCTCGCCATGGGTCTGCAGGTCGGCATGAAGATGCTGCAGGAAATCAAGCAGCTCGAAGAAATGGGCGTGCCCGTCGACCGCAATCTGGTGCTGTCGAACTTCATCGACGCATTCAACGCCGACTCCGTCGACATGAGCCAGCTGCGCGAGCTTAGCAACACGTTCAGCGGCGCCATGGCACGCGCCAGCGAACTGCAGCACAAAAAGGAGCTCGCCGAACGCTCAAATTCGCCCGAAGCCCAGCAGAACGCCATCAGCGGCAAGGCCTTCCTCGACAAGAAGCGCGCCGAAGCGGGCGTGAAGGAAACCGAGAGCGGCCTCCTCTACACCGTTGAGGTGGTTGGCGACACCACCGGCATCGCCGACAACGCTCCGCTGAACGTCATCTACAAGGGCATGCTCATCGACGGCACCGTATTCGACCAGCAGACCGAGGCCGTGCCTCTGGCACCTGCCGGCGTCATTCCCGGCTTCGCCGAGGGTCTGAAACTCATCGGCAAGGGCGGCAAGGGCACCATCTACATCCCCGCCGAACTGGCCTACGGCGTTGAGGCTCCCGACGTGATCGGCCCCAACCAGGTGCTGGTATTCGACGTGGAGATCGCCGAATAAGCCACAGGGCAAAAGGCCGCGACAGCTATTGGTCCGGATACTGCAAGGTGGACAAGTTGAGTTAAAAATACTTAACAAATCACTTGCGGTGTTAAAAATCACGGTTGTGTGAGAATTTTTTCGTAACTTTGCAATACTTCAACGAGTTGGAGGGGGCCCGCAGGGCTTCCTCCTTTTGTTTAAGCCAACTGATAATAAAGGTTTACCGCTTAATCAGGCAAAATGATAGATAAAGAATTACTGAAACGCACGGTCGAGGACGCCATAGCCGGCACGGATATGTTCGTGGTCGACGTGCGCGTGACCCCGGCCAACGAGATCACCGTCGAGATCGACTCGCCCCAGGGCATCGACATAGACACATGCGCGGCGCTCACACGCCGCATCGAGGAGGTCTTCGACCGCGACACCGAGGACTACGAGCTCGAAGTCGGCTCGGCCGGCCTGACAGCCCCCTTCAAGGTGCGCGGCCAGTATCTGAAGAACATCGGCAACGAAGTACAGGTGCTCACACGCGACGGCCGCAAGCTCCGGGGCATCCTCACCTCAGTCGGCGACGACGGCCGCTTCACCGTCGAAGTGCCCGTGAAAGTGAAACCCGAAGGCGCCAAGCGCCCCGTCATCGAGATGCAGCCGCAGATTTTCGATCCCGCGGAATGCAAGTCAGTAGAATACGTAATTAATTTCAAATAAGCATACTTCCCCATGGCAAAGAAAGAGGAAACCCCCAATATGGTCGAGCAGTTCGCCGAGTTCAAGGAACTCAAGAACATCGACAAGGAAACAATGATCAGCGTGCTCGAAGAGTCGTTCCGCAACGTGCTGGCCAAGATGTTCGGCACCGACGAGAACCTTGACGTGATCCTTAACCCTGACAAAGGCGACGTGCAGATCTTCCAGAACCTGACCGTAGTGCCCGACGGGGAAGTGGCCAACCCCAACCTGGAAATCTCGCTCAGCGACGCCCGCGCCGACAACGACCCCGAAGCCGAAGTAGGCGAGGAACACACCAAGGAGATCTTCTTCGAGAAATTCGGCCGCCGCGCCATCCTGACCTTGCGCCAGACCCTGCAGTCGAAGATCCTCGATCTGCAGAAAGAGGCCGTCTACAACAAGTTCAAGGAACTCGAAGGCGAGCTCGTCAGCGGCGAGGTGTACCAGACCTGGTCGCGCGAGACCCTCCTGCTCGACGACGACAAGAACGAGCTGCTGCTCCCCAAGAGCGAGTCGATCCCCGGCGACTTCTTCCGCAAGGGCGAGACCGTGCGCGCCGTCATCGCCAACGTCGACAACAAGAACAACAATCCCAAGATCACCGTATCGCGCACCAACGAGCAGTTCCTGCGCCGCCTCTTCGAGCTTGAAGTGCCCGAAATCCACGACGGCCTGATCAACATCCGCGCCGTGGCCCGCATCCCGGGTGAACGCGCCAAGATCGCCGTCGAGAGCTACGACGACCGCATCGATCCCGTAGGCGCATGCGTCGGCGTGAAGGGTTCGCGAATCCACGGCATCGTGCACGAGCTGCGCAACGAGAACATCGACGTGATCAACTACACGGCCAACCCGTCGCTCTTCATCCAGCGCGCCCTGTCGCCCGCCAAGATCACATCGATCCGCATCGACGAGGACGAAAAGAAGGCCGAGGTGATCCTCCGTCCCGAGGAAGTATCGCTCGCGATCGGCAAGAACGGCCTCAACATCAAGCTCGCATCAATGCTCACCGGCTACGTCATCGACGTTTACCGCGACACGGAGGAGACCGTCGAAGAGGACATCTACCTCGACGAATTCAAGGACGAGATCGACGAGTGGGTCATCGAGGCCCTCAAGAATATCGGCTGCCTCACGGCCAAGAACGTGCTCAACGCTCCCCGCGAGATGCTCATCGAGCAGGCCGACCTCGAGGAATCGACCGTCGACAACGTCATCGCCGTCCTCAAGGCCGAGTTCGAGGACTGATGCCCGGCTCCGCCCCCGCCGCGGGGCGCATACTGCTAACCACGCCGCCCGCACGGGGCGGCAAAGACAAAAATAAGTAAAACGAAAACCCTACTATATGGCGAAAACTAAAATCAGCACTATCGCAAAGGAACTGAACGTGGCCCTGCCCACAGTCTTCAGCTACCTGAGCGAAAAAGGGATCAGCATCGAGGAAAGTCCGAACACGCGCGTCGAGGACGACATCATCGATCTGCTGGCCAAGAAATTCATGCCCGACAAGGACCTCAAGAACAAATTCGGCCAGACGCAGGCCGCGCGCCAGACGCCCCGTACGCCTGCACGGGAGGAGACTCCCAAGGCCCCGGAAGTGCTGACACCCGCCACCGACTCCACTCCCACTCCCCGCATCTTAGGCAAGCTCGAGCTGGACAGCGAAGGAAAGCCCGTGATCAAGAAGCCCGAAGAGCCGAAGCCTGCTCCCAAACCCGAACCCAAGCCCGCTCCGCAGCCCAAGGCCGAGCCCAAACCGGAACCAAAGCCCGAGCCAAAGGCTCCCGAAACGCCCAAGCCGGAACCCCAACCCGAGCCTAAGGCCGAAGTGAAGCCGGAACCAAAGCCCGAACAGCCCAAGGCCGAGACCAAACCCGCCGAGGCGCCCAAAGCTCAGCCGAAAGCGCCCGAAACTCCCAAGGCGGAAGCTCCCAAGGCGGAAACGGCACCTGTTGATACCAAAGCCGATACACCGGCGGCAGAAGAGGTGTTCCAGCCCTCGACTCCGCGCCCTGCGGTGTCGCTCAACATCGTGGGCAAGATCGACCTCTCGGCAATCAACCAGAATACCCGCCCCAAGAAAAAGGGCAAGGACGACCACCGCGGCGGCAAGCCCGGTGAAGCCCAGGGCGACCGCAAGAAACGCAAGCGCATCGCCGGCAAGGACAAGGTCGACATCGAAAAGGCCGGACGCCAGGCCGACGACCGCCAGGGTCAGAACCAGGGCGGCCAGAATCAGGGCCAGGGACGCGGCAAGGACCAGAACCGCCAGGGACGCGGCAAGGACCAGCGCGGCCAGCAGCAGCGCCGTCCCGTCGCTCCGGTAGTGTCGGAGGAGGATGTTTCGAAGCAGGTAAAGGAAACCCTCGCCCGCCTCACCGCCAAGGACAAGGGCCTCAAGAAGGCCGCCAAGTGGCGTAAGGAGAAGCGCGAGGCCAACGCCGAACGCACACGCGAGGCGTTCGCAGCCGAAGCCGAAGAGAACAAGATACTGAAACTGACCGAGTTCGTTACCGCAAACGATCTTGCCATCATGATGAATGTCCCCATCAACCAGGTCATCGCCACGTGCATGAACCTGGGCGTGATGGTGTCGATCAACCAGCGCCTCGACGCGGAGACCATCAACATCGTGGCCGACGAATTCGGCTTCACGACCGAATACGTGTCGGCCGAAGTGGCCGACGCCATCCATCAGGAGGAAGACTCCGAGGAGGATCTCGTGTCGCGTCCGCCGATCGTGACCGTCATGGGCCACGTCGACCACGGCAAGACATCGCTGCTCGACTACATCCGCAAGGCCAACGTCATCGCGGGCGAGGCCGGCGGCATCACCCAGCACATCGGCTCGTACTCCGTCACACTGCCCGACGGCCGCCACATCACCTTCCTCGACACCCCGGGCCACGAGGCATTCACCGCCATGCGTGCCCGCGGCGCCAAGGTCACCGACCTCTGTATCATCATCGTGGCAGCTGACGACAACGTCATGCCGCAGACCGTCGAGGCCATCAACCACGCAGCCGCCGCAGGCGTGCCCATAGTGTTCGCCATCAACAAGATCGACAAGCCGCACGCCAACCCCGACAAGATCAAGGAGGAACTGGCCGCCATGAACTACCTCGTCGAAGAATGGGGCGGCAAGTACCAGTCGCAGGACATCTCGGCCAAGAAAGGCATCGGCGTGGAGGAACTGATGGAGAAAGTGCTCCTCGAGGCCGAAATGCTCGACCTCAAGGCCAACCCCGACCGCAAGGCCACCGGCACCATCATCGAGTCGACTCTCGACAAGGGCCGCGGCTATGTGGCCAACGTGCTCGTGCAGAACGGCACACTGCGCGTAGGCGACATCGTGCTGGCCGGCAACCACTACGGCCGCATCAAGGCCATGTTCAACGAGCGCAACCAGCGCATCAAGGAAGCCGGTCCCGCCACCCCGGCCCTGATCCTTGGTCTCAACGGCGCTCCGCAGGCCGGCGACACCTTCAACGTCATGGACACCGAGCAGGAAGCACGTGAGATCGCGTCCAAGCGCGAGCAGCTTCAGCGCGAGCAGGGTCTGCGCACCCAGGTGGGCCTGACTCTCGAGGAAATCGCACGCCGCCGCGCCATCGGCAACTTCCACGAACTCAACATCATCGTCAAGGGCGACGTCGACGGCTCCATCGAGGCTCTGAGCGACTCGCTGATCAAGCTTTCCACCGAAGAGATCCAGATCAACGTCATCCACAAGGCCGTGGGCGAGATCTCCGAGAGCGACGTCACACTCGCTTCGGCCGATGACCACACCATCATCGTAGGCTTCCAGGTGCGCCCCTCGATCGCCGCACGCCGCGCCGCCGAGAGCAAAGGCATCCAGATCCGTCTCTATTCGGTCATCTACCAGGCCATCGAGGAAGTCAAGGACGCCATGGCCGGCATGCTCGCTCCCGAGATCAAGGAAGAGATCACCGGCTCGGCCGAAGTGCTCGAGACCTACCACATCAGCAAGGTCGGCACCATCGCCGGCGCCATCGTCCGCGAAGGCAAGATCAAGCGCTCGAGCCGCGTGCGCCTCATACGCGACGGCATCGTGCGCTACACCGGCGAGCTCGGCTCGCTCAAGCGCTTCAAGGACGACGTGAAGGAAGTCTCCTCGGGCTACGACTGCGGTCTCTCGATCGCCGGATTCAACGACATTAAGGTCGGCGACATAGTCGAAGGCTTCGAAGAGGTCGAAGTGGCGCGCACGTCGCTCTAAGCGCACTGCGATGCACCGCATCCACCTCAACATAGGCTCCAACCAGGGCGACCGCAAGGCCACGATAGGCCGGGCGGCCGCCCTGGTTGCCTCACGCCTTCAGGCCAAGCGTGTCGAACTGTCAGACTACATCGAAAGCGAGCCGTGGGGCTACGAGTCGCCGAATCCTTTCATCAACCGCGGCCTGCTCGTGCTCACCGACACTTTCGGCGCCGACCCGCTTGCCGTACTCAACATCACCCGGGCCATCGAGCGCGAAATCGCACCCGATTCGCCCCACCGGCTCGCCGACGGCTCATACGCCGACCGCCGCATCGACATCGACATCATCGACATCGACCGGCGCCTTTTCCGCCACCCGCGCCTGCAGCTCCCTCACCCGCGCGCAGCCCTGCGCCCCTTCGTCATGACTCCGCTGCAAGCTCTCGATCCGGAAGCGGCCGCTTTCGTCGCCCGATCCGGCCTGACGGACTGATCAGCAAATTGGTCCGCAGAATCTTTGCCGAGTGGCAAAAAAGTGCTAACTTTGCAGTATCCAAGCATAATCCGCTAAAGAATTAACGACACAAAATGACCAGGTATATAATATCTCTTCTTACGGTTCTGGCGGCCGCCTTTGTCTCGAAAAGCGCCGTCACCGTGACTCCGGCCGCGGCAGGCTTGCTTTCATCGCTGATCGAGAATCCCGCCGAAGTGACCGAAATGTCCGTTTCCGGTCCTGTGAACGCCTACGATCTCGAATTCATCGACACGAAGATGCCCCGGCTGGCCAGCCTCGATCTCTCGGGCGCCACCATTGAAGCCAGCACAGGCCAGCGCCTGCGCGGAATTTCGACTCACCCCGCGGGCCACATACCTGCCCGCATATTCACAGGCTCAAACATCCGCGAGCTGCTGCTGCCGGCAAAAGGCGATCTTACTATCGGCGACGCAGCTTTCGCAGGCTCCGCCATCGAAGCTATCTCGGTCCCCTCGAACGTACGGACTATGGGGCACGGCGTGTTCAGCGGATGCCCGGCCCTTAAGAGCGCCAGCATTGCGGCATCAGCCATCGGCGAATCGGCTTTCGCTGGCTGTCCCTCGCTGGAAAGCGTCACACTGACCGTACCGGTCGAAGTGTCGGACTACGCCTTCTCCGACTGCCACAAACTCGCAGCGGTGAAAGGCGCCGCTAATATCACCTCGATCGGCCGCCGGTCTTTCGCCGACTGCACCGCCCTGGCCGAATTTACATTCGGCAATGCCCTGACCGAAATCGGCGACGAGGCGTTTCTCGCAGCCGGCATGCACGAGGCCGACCTTTCGGCTTGCCCGGTTCTCGACGGCGTAGGCGACTGGGCATTCGCAAAGATGCCTATGCTCGAGTCGCTCAATCTGGGCAATGCCGCCTGGATAGGCCGCGGCATCGTATTCGACTGTCCGGCGCTGAAACAACTCGTTCTTTCCGGACAGACCGACTCCGTTCCGGATCTGGCCTATGCAAAAAATACCGCGCTTGACACGGTCGGGATAATGCACGACAATGTCGTGTATATCGGCGACCACGCCATGCACGGAATGTCGCAGGTGAAGACCATCACCCTGCCTTCGTCGCTCGAATATATCGGCGACGGAGCCATGGAAGAAATGACCGGGCTGCAACGTATCAACATTTCAGCCGTCACGCCACCCGCTACGGGTTCGGAAGTATGGAGAGGGGTCGACCAGCCCAATGTAATCCTACAGGTACCCGACGCAGGCGAGAACGACTACCGCGCCGCCGACCAGTGGCAGAATTTCGCTATTTTCGGTGTGAGCGGCGTCGAGGACATCCTCGATGAAGCCGCCGGCGAGACTCTGCGGGCACGCTTCGAAGGCGATCTCCTCGTCATCGAGGCTACCGGACTTGAACTGCGGCGTGTAAGTCTCTACAATGTCGGAGGGCTGCTGCTCGCCGAGGCCGATGCTGCCGAAGGCCGCGCTCAATTCGACACCGCGGGTTCGGCCGACAAGGTGTTCCTCGTCGGCGCTGTAATGTCCGACGGACGCTCCGCTTCGCTAAAAATCGCCAAAAACTGATGGGAAAGAACAAACTTAGCAAATTCGCCGAGATGAACACCATCGACCTGGTGTTCCAGTATCCCTATGGGCGCCTGCGCGACGAAGGTTTCGACTCATTTCCGCTCAAGGGCCGCTGGGGCACCGGATTCTTCGGCAACGACCGCCCCATTGTGGTGGAACTCGGCTGCGGCAAAGGCGAGTATACCGTCGGCCTGGCACAACTCTTTCCCGAATGCAACTTCATAGGCATTGATATCAAGGGAGCCCGCATGCACGCCGGAGCCACGCGCGCACGCGATCTGGGACTGCGTAATGTCGCTTTTCTGCGCACATCAATAGAACTGCTTGAGGCTTTCTTCGCCCCCGGCGAGATTTCCGGACTGTGGATCACCTTCCCCGACCCACAGATGAAAAAGGCCAACAAGCGCCTGACCGGCACCCGCTTCATGCAGCTTTACCGCCGGGTCTGCAGCTCCGACGCACTGGTAAAACTCAAGACCGACAGTCCGTTCCTTTACAGCTATACCCGGGCAATGGCGCAGCTCAACTCGCTTGAGATAATCACCGACACACCCGACCTGTACCATGCGGGCATGGACGACGATCCCATTCTCGGAATCCGGACGCACTATGAGTCGCAGTGGCTCGCCCGCGGCCTCTCCATTAAATATCTGGTATGGCGGCTGGGGCACGACACCCCTCTGACCGAACCCGAAGAAGAATTCGAACACGACACTTACCGTTCGTACTCGCGCGGATACATCCAGCAGGGCGATCTCGCTCCCGTACTGAGCAAATCCTGACACAAAGATGGCAACCACACTATATCCCAACCTCATACTCGACGCACTGCGCAACGTCAAATACCCCGGCAGCCAGAAGAACATAGTCGATGCCGGCATGGTAGAGGACGACATGCGTATCGACGGCAACCGCGTAAGTTTCTCGCTCATATTCGACAAAGCTACCGATCCGTTCATCAAATCTGTAGTAAAAAGCGCACAGGCGGCGATTCACGCGTTTGCCTCGCCCGAGGCCGAGCCCGATATCCGCGTCAAGACACCGCAACCGACAGCCGCCGCGGAAACCCAGCCCGTTCTTCCGGGTGTGCGCAATATCATCGGTGTAAGCTCGGGCAAGGGCGGTGTGGGTAAGTCGACCGTCGCCGCCAATCTGGCCGTGGCTCTCGCAGCCGAAGGCTACCGCGTAGGGCTGCTCGACGCCGACATCTTCGGGCCGTCCGTTCCCCGCATGTTCGGCATCGAGGACGAACAACTGTACATGCACGAAGTCGACGGGCGCCAACTCATAATTCCCGTTGAGCGCTACGGGGTGAAACTACTGTCGATCGGCCTGGTGATAGAACCTGACAAAGCTGCCCTGTGGCGCGGATCAATGGCATCAAACGCGCTGCGCCAGCTCATCGAACAGGCCGACTGGGGCGAGCTCGACTATTTCCTGATCGACATGCCTCCCGGCACGAGCGACATACATCTGACACTGGTACAGACCCTCGGTATCACCGGCGCCCTGGTCGTGACCACTCCTCAGGAAGTCGCTTTGGCCGACGCGCGCAAGGGTATCGCCATGTTCCGCGAGCCTAAAATCAACGTACCGGTGCTCGGCATCGTCGACAACATGGCCTGGTTCACTCCCGAAAAGCACCCCGACGAGCGTTACTACATTTTCGGCAACGACGCCAACGTCGACCGCGTGGCCGCCGAATACGGCGTCCCGGTCCTGGCCCGTATACCGCTCGTGGCTTCCGTAGGCGACCACAATGACGCCGGACTGCCCGTGGTGGCCGACACATCCAATCCGGCCTCCCAGGCATTCACCCATCTGGCCCACGTAGTTGTCGAAGCGGTAGAGACCCGTAACCGCGAGTTGCCGCCGACAATCAAAGTAAATGTCACCCAGAAATGAAGATACTGATTCTCAATGGTCCTAACCTCAATCTGCTTGGGCGCCGGCAGCCTGAAATCTACGGCACCGAGACACTTGACGAGATAGCGGAACGTATCGGCGACAGCTTCCCGACCGAGCAGTTTCTGTGGCTGCAGTCCAACCACGAGGGCGACCTGATAGACTACCTTCATGAAGCTGCCTACGGCGACGAACCCGTCGACGGCATCATACTCAACGCCGGGGGGTATACCCACACATCAGTAGCTTTGGCCGACGCCGTGGCCACCATCGGCATACCGGTGATCGAAGTTCATCTGTCGAATATCGCGGCACGCGAGGATTTCCGACAGCGCTCACTGCTTTCGCCCGTCGCAGCCGGTACTATCCAGGGCCTCGGCTCCCGGGTATATGACCTCGCCGTATCAGCCCTGCTTTACCTGCACAAAAGCTGAATATCGGCTCCTTACAACTCTCAAAATCCTATCCGCCTTTCTCTATTGACAAACCTCATATACGACGATTGCGGGCTTCCTGCGCTTGGGAGTCCGCAATCGTCATAGAAGGAATGCTGTTTCTTCTCTGTCGCTGTCGTTTCTTGCTCTGGCCAGTCCTGTAGCACTTTCAGCCTCATGATGGAATTTCTATTCCGGACCTGCCGGGGATGCGATCAGCGCTTGGCATGTGTGTGTTTTGCCTATATAACACCCCCGGGTGGCAAAAAGTTTAGCCAAGTTACAAATACGTTAGAAATTTGTGACAAATATTACACGTTCGTCGGATGACTCTGCAAGTTCTATCACCCACCATGACGTGGAATCAGTCTTCTTGGCAAGCTCAACGGACTTCACTGATATAATTTCCCCATTGATACTCAGCGACTCGGATTTGGGATTGAAATCGACACGACTTCCGTCGGCGATATCCACACAATAAAGACTTCCTGTTTCGGAACGGCCGAAAATCGTTCCGCAATTATCATAGAAAAATGTTACATCCGGTGTAACAACCCGTTGGCGTCCGTCGGCAAGAGCCTCGGCAAGTACAGCGTCGGCTGCCTGGCCGGGACCACCGCCCTGGCCGGGGACCGAACCCGGACGATCCGACGGCTCCGAGGGCTCCGACGAACACGCCACAAGCACAAGACATAATGATATCGGTACGATCGGCTTCATGGGCGTATCTCTATCTTAACGGCACCACAGCCCGAAGGACTGCTGAATTTAAGTTCGTGTACCCCCACTCCTATATCCGAAAGGCTCATACAGTCGGCTTCCACCGCCAGGCCGTCAATCGACCAGACCGCGTCAGACGCCACATATGGTGATGTGAACCATACAACATTGTCGGCAGCAACAGAATAGCCCCCCTTGAGGGCCACAGGTGTCACAGGCACCACAGGCGGATCGGGTGACACCGGAGGATTCGGCGGGTCAGGCACTACGGGCGGATCACCAGGAAGGCCGAAATCTTCGCCGGCATGTTCACCCCAAAGATACTCGGCAAGCTGCGGATACTCCACGAACGGATTCAGATTGGCCTGGCGACTACCCTGCTGCGAATTCTCGGCACGCTCGCGGTCGTCTACCGGGTCCGCACGGTGCCACCTCAACAGCAGTTCCATGCCGAGCGGACGCAGAAGCGGCCAGCCTCCGTCCTCAAAGAGCATCGCTCCGTGACCCCGCCATAACCTCTGCGGATACATCAGCGCCATATACATCATCCGGCGTGCCAGGTCGCCCCGACGGTCAGGAGCCGGCATCCAGGCATTGATTTCCGTGCCGCCAAAAGAAGCTGTCCCCATGGTCCAGCCATCACCGGCGACATCCACACCCGTCACATCGCACGGAATATACGCATCACGGGCTGCCGCAAGCGCCGACGGAGCGAGAAGCTCATCATAGGCATCGTCCGGCACATCGGCATACCACCATTGCGCCGGAATGACCGGCATACGCACACCTGATACAGACCACCACGTCGCGGGCGCCACATCGGACTTGGCCGAGGGTCGAAAACGATCGGCGACGTACGATGCGAGCGACGCCCCGCTCAGAGCCGCCGCAACCGGCACACATGCCGCCACTGCCATTACCAACAACTTGACTTTCACGATCTCAAAGTTAGATATTTTTTTCGGTTTGCCGGTGCCCGCGACGAAAAAAATTAAAAAAGCCGCCTTTTAGCAAGATTTTTCGTATCTTTGTGCGTTTAGTAAATATGGATAATTCGCAGACAGCCGACATAGGACTGCGCCAGGCCCAGGCGACCGTCGACCGATGGATCACTTCGGTGGGCGTACGCTATTTCTCGCCTCTGACAAACATGGCCGTTCTGGCGGAGGAAACAGGCGAGGTAGCGCGTGTAATGGCACGCCGATTCGGCGACCAGTCGTTCAAGCCCGGCGAAACCGACACTCTCGCCGATGAACTCGCCGACGTGATGTGGGTCGTCATGGCGATCGCCAACCAGTGCGACATCGATCTGGCCGACGCATTCGCCCGCAATCTCGACAAGAAGACGGCGCGTGACTCCCGCCGGCACCTCGAGAATCCGAAACTCAAACAAAACTGACACAAACCATTTTAACATTCAAGATTATGAGCGACAAGTATCAAGACGCCATCGGCAAGAGCAACGTCATCGAAGATGACGCCGCTGTGGCTGCCGCGGTCGAAAAAATCATCGCCGACCACTTCGAAGAGAACAACAACACCGAAGTCTATAAATTTCTGTTCAATACCATCGACCTCACCACTCTGAAGGCTACAGACTCGCCCCAGTCAGTGGCGCAGTTCACCGAGCGTGTCAATGCCTTCGATGAAGAATATCCGATGCTGAACAATGTGGCCGCAATCTGCGTGTATCCCAACTTCGCACCGGTAGTCCGTGCCGTACTCGACGTATCAAAAGTAGACATAGCCTGCGTCTCGGGCGCGTTCCCCTCATCTCAGTCGTTCAATGAAGTCAAGATCGCCGAGACGGCCCTGGCTGTCGACGGTGGTGCCGACGAAATCGACATCGTACTTAATGTAGGCAATTTCCTCGACGGGGACTATGAAGGCGTATGCGACGAGATCATCGAGCAGAAAGCGGCTTGCCGCGACGCCCGTCTGAAAGTCATCCTCGAGACAGGAGCCCTCAAGACTGCCGCCAACATCAAGAAAGCCTCGATCCTGTCACTCTTTTCCGGTGCAGATTTTCTCAAGACATCCACTGGCAAGGAATTCCCCGGAGCATCGCTCGAAGCGGCATACATCATGTGCCAGTGCATCAAGGAGTATTACGAAGCTACCGGAACACAGGTAGGCTTCAAGGCCGCCGGCGGAGTAGCTACCACGGAGGATGCCGTCAAATACTATACCCTTGTCAAGGAAGTCCTGGGCGAACAATGGCTCACCAACGAATACTTCCGCCTGGGCGCATCGCGTCTGGCCAACAACCTGCTGAGCGATATTCTCGGCAAGGAAACAAAATTCTTCTGATCTCCGGCGCATGAAAATCTGGATCCATCTCAACGGAATGCAGCAGGGGCCCTATGATCCCGAACAGCTGCGGGTCATGTCGATCGGGCCTGACACGCCAGTGTGGTACGAAGGACTGCCTGGATGGCTGCCGGCCTCGAAAGCACCGGCAACGGCTTCGCTCTTCGCCGAAACGCAGCCCACGCCTCCCCCGCCACCGTCCGCGGATACCGCACGCAATCAAAATGCAGGCCGTCCACCGACATTCATGGGGTGGTCGATACTGCTGACGGTGCTGTGCTGCTCGCCGATAGCCCTCGTGGCCATCATCACCGGCGCCATGTCATCGTCGCGCTACAACGCAGGTGACCTTACCGGTGCTCAGCGACTGTCCGTAACAACCGAGTGGCTCCTGATTTTCGCCATCGTCTTCGCGTTAGTCACAGCACCGCTGGGCATGGTCTTCTTCTTCTGATCATCCGGACGCCGTGAGCACAGCGCGCAAAATATTAGCGACCACTGCTGTCATCAGCGTGGTCGCTTATTTAATATACCTATGGGCACACGACCCGGCCACGTCGCCGGCCCCGCAGTGTCTGTTCCACAGACTTACGGGCTTTGATTGTCCGGGGTGCGGGTCTCAGCGTGCCCTGTATTCCATCATGCACGGACGCTTTGACGCCGCCTGGCGCTACAATGCGGCCCTGTTTTTTGCTATCCCTCTGGCCGCCCTATACTTATCGGCTCCGCGGCGGTGGCGTGAAGTTCTCGTCAGGCCGTCGGTTATAGTTGCAGTACTCCTTATGATAATTGTGTGGTGGATCGTACGCAACCTTATATGAACTCTAATACTTTCAGATATTCACCGTGGTGGGTATCTCCCGCGCTATCGAGTGGTCGAGCGATATGAGAGTCTCCGTACCGGTCACGCCGGGAATCATCTGTATCTTGTTGTTGAGCAGATCCATCAGATGCTCGTTGTCGCGGGCATAAAGTTTTATCAGCATCGTGTAGGGACCAGTGGTGAAATGACATTCCACAATCTCGGGAATCTTTTCGAATTCGGGGACGACATCCCGATACATAGCGCCACGCTCGAGATTCACTCCGATATAAGTACATGTCGTATAACCGAGAACCTTCGGGTTGACATGATAACCCGAGCCGGTTATGACGTTAAGTTCGATCAGACGCTGTATGCGCTGATGGATGGCCGCGCGTGATACGCCGCAGGCCACCGCCACATCCTTTGACGGAATGCGAGCGTTACGCATGACGATCTGCAAAATTTTTCTGTCGAGATTGTCTATTTTTTCCATGTGTACGATATAAAGTGAGTTTTTTAGTATATATTGTGTATTCTTTTGAGCAAAGATAATACATATTTTAAGAAATTGTATCTATAAGGCAATGATTTAACATTATTTTGCTAAAAAATGCCACAATTTTATCCTTTTATGCGAGTTCTATGGATTTTTTCAAGCCTGACGAAGCTAAATCAGCCATAATGGCTATCTTAGCTCTTTTCGCAGACGCGGTTGACAAAGTATCAGAAAGAAATTCCGAACACCTGAAACGGCACATTCCGGTCCTCACGGATGATCGCGGCCGAAGCGCTGCGATAGATATGGCCTGTGCCCCCGCGGCATTCGCGGCGCCCGACAAGCGGATGCCACGCAGGCCGCGCGACGGCCACACGGAAGTCCATATCGGTATCGGCATCGCCGCACACCACGACCAGATCGGCCCGCGGAGCTCCGGACGGAGCAGCCGTCGCTTCGGGAGAGGCCGCGCGGACCACATCACAGATAGCCCTGCGCTGATCGGGATCAGCGCAGGCCACGGCAAAGGTGGCCGGCTGCAGATCCAGCGCCACACGGTATAGCAGACGGCTGTCGACTGCCGCCGGGGTGGCCGGAAGCGTCGCATATGCATAATAAGCCATGCCGCGCGGCAGGCGCAAGACCTCGCGCACATAGCGGTAGGCCGAAGGCGAATGCACCCCGAAACCCATCGAGTGCCGCAGACGCTTGTATGACTCTATCAGGCCCACCGGCGGCGGTATTCAACGAAGACAGCCGCCAAAAGCAGCAGATAGATTATCGACACACAGGCATAGGCCACCGCACCTGTAAGATGAAGCGAATCCGGATCGAAGGTCATCACTATCTCATGACGGCCGGCAGGAACAGCCAGAGCGCGCAGTATGTAGTTGACACGGCCAAGCTCGACGGGCTTGCCGTCGATCGTAGCTTTCCACCCCCACGGGAACCAAACCTCGGAGAACACTCCGATGGCAGGCGAGCGGGTATCGCTGACGTAGCTTACGCGGTTAGGCGTGTATCCGGTAAGCATGATGGTGTCGCCGGGGGCGAGTGACCCCGTAACCTGCCCGAGAGTCTGTGAGAAGCGCCGGTCAGCCACGGCCGCCTTGGCCGGATCGAGACTTTCGAGTGCCTTCATCTCGGCATCGGCACCATCCACATAGCTGATCGAATCGACGAGCCAGGCATTGCCCAGGGCATACGGATTCACAAGCAGGGGCTGCTGCGGATCGCCGGTGATGATGTACCGGGCATTGAGCATGTCAAGCGCCCGGTAACCGGCGCGCAGCTGACGCACGACATCCTGCGATTCGGCCGGATACGACTCGGCAACGCTGTCGATACGCAGCTCGGGGTAATATCCCGCGTGCGCAACGATGCCCAGCCGGCGCTGTATCATATCCTCGTAGCGGTTGAGCTTGGCGGCGTGGTATCCGCCGATCATCTTGTGAAAATACGAGCGGTCAGGAGCCTCGAAACCGGGAATATCCATGACCCTGTAATATGAGGTATCCTGAAGTATGGCGCTGTCAATGGCGTCCGGCGTGAATTCAGGCGTCGAGGCGGTCACTTCGGTGAAGCTGTCGTGCGATACATAGCGCTTGTCGACCCCATAGAGGTCAATCAGCACGGCAATGCCGATAATGGCCGCCGAAACACGGCCCCGGCACCATCCGCGCATGTAGCCGAAAATGGCAAGCAGCGCGACGAGCACGAAGAACAGAGACCGCAGACCGTCGCTGCGGACCATACCCTGTCGCAAGCTGTCGACTGCCTTGGCGTTCTCAGGATTGGCCAGCGAATACTGGAAGGCTATCTGCTGCGCCTCGGCCTGAGAATAGCCGCTCTGCATGGCCATCTGTGTCACTTGCTGTACCATTGCCCCGGAAGTCTCGCGGTCGGCATCAGTGATTGTATCGCCGTAGACGCCCGGCATGAGCCATGCGGCCAGACACAGCAGCACGCACAAACCGCCTGCGATGCACAGCGGACGGGCGTATTTCTTCAGACTTTCGGGTTCGGAAAGCACCTTGGCCAGGGCCATGATCGCCAGCAGCGGCATAGTGAACTCGGCTATTACAAGGATGCTTTCGACAGCGCGAAACTTATTGTACATCGGGAAATTGTAAATGAACAAGTCCGTGAGCGAAGCGAAATTATCGCCCCAGGCAAGCAGAATCGACACTACGGTCATGATCAGCAGCGCCCATTTCACCGGCCCCTTCACAATAATGCACCCCAGGATAAACAGCAGACACACGATCGCTCCGACATATACGGGCCCGTTGGTGCCTTCGGTGCCGTCGAGCGCCCAGCCCTCGCCGGTCTTTGCGATGTTCAGGGCGCCGGTGCTTGCGATATCGTCGCCGGAGGCGGCAGCGTGGTTATTGTAGAGAGCGACGCCCTCTGCAACGGTGGCGGTGCCGAAGTTGTTCAGGCCGCCGCCGTAGGGGATCATGGAGCCGTTGCGCATGATGACGCCGGAGCCGAGGGTCACGGTGCCGTTATTGCGGATGGCGGAGGTGTAGTTGTCGGTGACGGTGAAGGTCGCACCCTTCGCGACCTCGAGGGAGGCGGAGGCCTTCGCGATGTTTATCGCGCCGCGGGCGTCCGCGCCCTTCGCGGCTTCGGACTTGCCGTTGCCGATGACTTCAACGGTGGAGTCGGCGCTGATGCTGATCTTGCCGGTGTTGATGTACATGGCGCAGAGGCCGTTATTGTTGATCTTCGCGTTGACGCCGCCCTTGAAGGTCATCTCGCTGGTGCTGGAGATGGCGTGGCTGGCGTTGCCGCTGAAGTCCACGACGCCGCCGTCAAAGACGAAGTCGGTGCCGTTGGAGGCGTTGCCGCTGCTGTTGGTGACCTGTACGGTGCTGCCGACGCTGTGCACCTTGAAGGTGCCGGTGAAGCCGGAGCGGTTGCGGTCGAGCACGACGGTGGAGCCGCCGCTGATGTTGACACTGTATTCAGCGCTGCCGCCGTCCCACTCAATGGCGTCCTGCGGGTAGTTCCTGATGGTCAG
>OLSQ01001495.1_pt1 | contig 19231 bp, 18 predicted proteins | sample 1672561 | NCBI WGS metagenome assembly OLSQ01 (sample SAMEA3136699, study PRJEB25190) | human gut metagenome | biome: human gut; feature: human-associated habitat; material: faeces | place: Austria | collected 2013 | reverse complement strand
AAAACACAAGCCGCTATTGTTTCACGTGAAACTATAGCGGTTTTTTACCCTTAAATATAAAGGAAATGGCAAAGCAAGACAACGAACAAAGATTAGCCAAGCTCAAAAATATAGTATTAAGTATGCCTGAAAAGCCAGGAAGTTACCAATACTACGACGAGAACCATACTATTATATATGTAGGAAAAGCTAAAAATCTGAAGCGAAGAGTATCTTCCTATTTCCATAAGGAAGTAGACAGATACAAAACCAAAGTGCTTGTTTCCAAAATTCACGACATTTCCTACACAGTGGTCAATACAGAAGAAGACGCACTACTGCTGGAAAACAGCCTGATCAAGAAATACAACCCCAAATACAACGTTTTGCTGAAAGACGGCAAGACTTACCCTTCTATTTGCGTAACCAACGAGCCTTTCCCGAGAATTTTCAAAACAAGAAACATCAACAAGCGCGTAGGAACATTCTACGGACCTTATCCTCACATAGGAAGCATGTATGCAGTACTTGAAATCATCAAAAAGCTCTACAAGCCCCGCACTTGTCGCTTTCCTTTGACAAGAGAAGGCATCAGAGACGGAAAATACAAGCCCTGTCTCGACTATCACATACACAACTGCGGAGCGCCTTGCATCAACAAACAAAGCTACGAAGAATATCAGGAAAACATGCGCCAGGCTCGTGAGATTCTGAAGGGAAACACACGGGAAGTAAGCAAATATCTCTACGATATGATGATGAAAAATGCTGAGATTCTTAAGTTCGAGGTGGCCGAAGAATACAAGAAAAAGTATATTATGCTCGACGAATTTGAGGCAAAAAGCGAGGTTGTAAGCCACACCATTACCGATGTAGATGTATTTACTATCGTGAACGACGACAGCAATAAGAACGCATTTATCAACTATATCCACGTCAAAAATGGTACCATCAACCAGAGCTTTACCTACGAATATAAACGCAAGTTGGAGGAAAGCGACGAAGAGCTTTTGATAACAGCCATACCTGAGATAAGAGAACGTTTCCACTCTGCTTCCAAAGAGATTATTGTGCCTTTCGAGATGGAATGGAAATTAAAAGACGCCACTTTCTTCGTACCACAAAGAGGCGACAAGAAACATCTTTTGGAATTGTCGGAAATGAACTGCAAACAGTACAAATTCGACCGTCTTAAGCAGGCAGAAAAGCTCAATCCAGAACAAAAACAAACTCGACTGATGAAGGAATTGCAATCCAAATTAAAGTTGCCAAAACTGCCTTATCAGATAGAATGCTTCGACAACTCCAACATCTCCGGCACAGATGCCGTGGCAGGCTGTATCGTATATAAAGGTATGAAGCCAAGCCGTAAAGACTATAGAAAATACAACATAAAAACCGTTGTAGGTCCCGACGATTATGCATCGATGCAGGAGGTGGTAAGGCGCAGATACAGCCGTATGATAGAAGAAGGCACACCGCTACCCGACCTTATTATTACCGATGGCGGTAAAGGCCAGATGGAGGTTGTAAGAGCCGTAATAGAAGACGAGCTCAGGCTTCATATAAGCATAGCTGGACTCGCAAAAGACGACCGACACCGCACCAACGAGCTACTCTTTGGCTTTCCTCCTCAAACGGTTGCCATTCCGACTGAAAGTGAGCTATTCAAAGTCCTCACACAGATTCAGGACGAAGTACACCGATACGCCATCACATTCCACCGAGACAAGCGGTCCAAGCATGCTTTACACTCCGAACTCGACGATATTAAAGGCATCGGCCCTAAGGCAAAAGAGGCGCTTCTGAGCCATTTTAAAAGCGTCAAAAAGATAAAAGAAGCAAGCCTGGAAGCCCTAACGGAGATTGTGGGCCAGCATAAGGCAAGCATATTGAGGGATTATTTTGAAAATAATCAGCCTAAATGATGGCAATTCGGCAAAAATAATGTATATTTGCAGAAGATATAATTAAGAAATATGAGAATTGTAATACAACGCGTCGCACACGCATCTGTCGCCATCGAGGGAGAATTAAAATCTGCTATCCAGCAGGGCTATCTCATCCTTCTCGGCATAGAGGAAAGCGACACTTCTGAAGACATAGACTGGTTAGTAAGAAAAGTAATTGGACTCCGTGTTTTCGACGACGAGAACCATGTGATGAATCGCTCTATTATGGATATAAAGGGCGAGATATTGGTCATCAGCCAGTTTACCCTATTCGCCAGCTACAAGAAAGGAAATCGCCCCAGCTGGCTCAGAGCTGCCAAACACGAGATAAGCGTTCCGCTCTACGAAGAGTTCTGCAAAAAGCTTTCTGAGTCACTTGGAAAGCCTGTAGGGACAGGGGAATTTGGCGCAGATATGAAGATCTGCTGAACGACGGCCCAGTTACCATCATGATGGACACCCATAATAAGGAGTAGATACAGAATATTCTATAGAACTGAAAAAATGAAAAGAATAGTAAAGTATAAAGATTGGCTATCAACCATAGGATTGATTCTGTTTATCGTCTTTTCACAAAGGCTATTAGACAACGAATGGGCTGCATACGCAGGTCAAACACTCATCGCCATGGGTCTGAACCTGGAGTTCTTAAATGACAAAAGAAAGGACGGAAAGATCGGTATCTACAATACTATTGCCGCGTTATTCTTCACTGGATTATGGCTAAGTTTAACCTATTTGATTATTAAAGATCATCTGTTATGACTATAAAAGAAGCACAAGATACTGTAGACAAGTGGATTAAGCAATATGGAGTACGCTATTTCAGCGAGCTAACCAATATGGCTTGCCTGACTGAAGAGGTAGGTGAACTGGCTCGAGTCATAGCAAGAACCTATGGCGACCAAAGCTTCAAAAAGGGAGAAAAACCCAACCTTGGAGAAGAAATGGCCGATGTTCTTTGGGTGCTTATCTGCCTGGCAAATCAGACAGGGGTTGACTTGACAGAAGAACTCCAGAAGAGTTTTGACAAGAAGACCAGAAGGGATTCTGAAAGACATAAAAACAACCCAAAACTATCTGAGCATCAGGAAGATAAAAAACAAGATAACAAGAATTAAAATTGCTATTCATATAAAAACTTAACTTTAATAATTATATAAATAACATTAAGTATGAGCAGTATTAAAGAACAGGTTCTTGCACAGCAGGGACAGTATAAAGAGTCAGGCGACAAGTATTTATCAGTTTTGAAGCAGTACAACTGCAACCTCAACGATGAGGAAGTAGCTGCTGCAGTAAAGAAGATTCTCGATGAGAAGGTAGCAGAGAATGAGACCATGGAGGTCAAGAAGTTCCTCTTCGGTAGCATCGAGTTGACTTCTCTCCATACAGAAGATACAGAAGAAAGCATCCTGAAGATGATTGAAAAGGTGAACCAGTTTGCCAAGGATTATCCTCAGCTTCCTCACGTAGCAACCGTATGTACCTACCCTAACTTTGCCGGCCTTATCAGCCAGAGTCTGGAGGTTGACGGCGTAGAAATCGCTGTAGTAGGTGGCAATTTCCCATCCTCTCAGACCTTTATCGAGGTAAAGATTGCAGAAACCGCCATGGCTATCAAGGATGGTGCTACAGAGGTGGATATCGTAATGCCTGTTGGCAAGTTCTTCAGCGAAGATTACGAGGGTCTCTGCGATGATATTCAGGAACTCAAGGAGACATGCGGAGAGCATAAGATGAAGTGCATTCTGGAGACAGGTGATCTGAAGAATTGCAGCAACATCATGAAGGCTTCTATCCTCGCAATGTACTCAGGTTCTGACTATATCAAAACCTCAACAGGCAAGGAGAAGGTCTCAGCTACCCCTGAGGCAGCATACGTTATGTGCCAGGCTATCAAGGCATATTACGAAAAGACTGGCATTCAGATTGGTTTCAAGCCTGCAGGTGGTATCAATACCGTTCATGATGCCGTAGTTTACTACACTATCGTGAAGGAAGTTTTGGGCGAGAAGTGGCTGACCAACCAGTGGTTGCGCCTCGGCACATCACGCCTGACTAACCTCCTCTTGAGCGAAATTCTTGGCAAGGAGATTAAATACTTCTAAAGATAATTTCAAAGTACCATTAAACATACTTAGAAAGATAGTTTTAAAGTACCATTTAAGATACCTCTAAAGAGAATTCTAGAGTATTGTTTAAAAGAAAAATCTAAAGAAAAGTAACTGATTATCAATAGAAAACAAAGGGTTGATTCTCGCTGAGAACCAACCCTTTTTATATTAAGCTTTTCTTTCAATCACAAAATCCAAGTAAGCCTTCAAGGCATTGTAAATATCCTTATCCTCCACATAAGTATCGAGGAAATTCATGGCTTCGGCATGGAAATCCCACATGCGCTTATCCGCATATTCAATACCTCCGTTTGCCTTTGTAAATGCCACTAACTGAGCTATTTCATCAGCCGTCACAGTATGAGCCTTTACCTTTCTGGCAAGCTTCATCATCGCCTCATCACCGGTAGACTTCAAAGCATATATTACAGGCAAAGTCAGTTTTCCTTCAACCATATCATTACCAGTAGGTTTACCTATCTCCTTGGAATCATAATAATCAAAGATATCATCACGGATCTGGAAGATGATGCCCAAGTTCTGTCCAAAACGCTTCGCCTCTTCAATCTGCAATTCTGAAGCATTGGCAGACATCGCACCGATACCGGCACAAGCCTCAAAGAGAGCAGCCGTTTTCTGCTTAATCACCTGATAATAAATATCTTCCGATATCTCTTCATTACTGATACTGTTGAGCTGAAGAATCTCACCATTAGACAGGATACGTCCCAACTCAGCAAGATAACGCACGATTTCCTCTGAATGCGAATAAGATACATGAAGCAAGGCGGTGGAAAGAATGAAATCGCCCACAAGCACAGCCACCTTATTATTATAAGTAGCATTCACGCTAGCCTGTCCGCGGCGCTCCCCACTCTCATCAACCACATCATCATGTACCAGCGAAGCGGTATGAAGAAGTTCCAGACCTACAGCAGAATGCTGGGTAACACTGGAAACCTTTCCAAAATTACGTGCCATCAACAAGATGAGTATAGGGCGCATACGTTTTCCAGCGCGCTGACGGATGTGGTCGAGCACCTGGGAAAGGAGGCCATCGCTATGCATGAGAGACTTGTTGAACAAATCTATAAAATCTGCTAATTCTGCCTCTATAGGCAGCTTGATAAGTGATAAATAGTCCATTATATGTGAGTAAATCTACTTAATTTCTGAAATTTGTTACAAAATTAATCAATTCTTCTTGAAATATCGCATTTTTTTAGTAATTTTACACCACAAAAATGAATATTATGGATAAATTGTTCCTTTTAGACGCGTATGCGCTCATTTATAGGTCGTATTACGCCTTTATGAAAGCCCCTCGAATCAATTCGAAGGGACTCAATACTTCGTGTGTAATGGGGTTCTGCAATACCCTCAACGAGATACTTACCAAGGAGAAACCTACCCATATTGCGGTGGCTTTCGACCATGGCAAGACCTTCCGTCATGAGGCTTTCCCTGCATATAAAGCTCAACGAGAAGAGACACCGGAAGACATCAAACTCTCTGTGCCTATCATCAAAAATATCCTGGAGGCATATCATATCCCTATCCTTCAGGTAGATGGTTTCGAAGCGGATGATATCATTGGAACAGTTGCCTTGAAGGCAGGTGAAAAGGGGATGGAAACCTACATGCTCACACCCGATAAGGATTACGCACAACTGGTTCGTAACAATGTTTTCATGTTCCGTCCTCGTCATGGCGGTGGATACGAAAAGTTGGGCGTACAGGAAATTGAAGAGAAATACAGCATCACTTCCCCACTCCAGGTTATCGACCTCCTTGCTCTGATGGGCGACTCAGCTGATAACTTCCCAGGCTGTCCGGGCGTGGGAGAAAAGACTGCCATCAAACTTATCAACGAGTTCGGTAGTGTAGAAGGTCTTATCGAGAACTCTTCTCAAGTGAAAGGCAAGCTCCGCGAAAAAGTGGAGGGTGCTGTAGAAGATATCAGGATGTCAAAGTTCCTGGCAACCATACGAACCGATGTTCCGGTAGAGATCAAGATGGAAGATTTGAAACGGGTAGAGCCAGACAACACAAAATTGGATGAAATCTTCACCGAGTTGGAGTTTAAGTCGTTTGCCAACCGAGTTCTTAACAAACCTAAAAAGGTGCAAATAAAGCCTACAGGAGAGCTCGATTTATTTGGCGCACAGCCTGCCGATGGTAAGGAAGAGTCAAAAAACGCGAGTTTTGAGACCATTAAAACGACCTCTCATTCATATAAACTCATTGATACAGAAGCAGATGCGAGGAGACTTTATGACTATTTATTGACATTCAATGTTCTCAGTCTAGACACAGAGACAACATCTACCGCTGCCATTGATGCAGAATTGGTGGGTTTGAGCTTTGCCGTGAAGGAAAAAGAGGCTTTCTACGTAGCAATTCCGGCAAATCGTGAAGAAGCCTTAAAAATCGTAAACATCTTCAAACCTCTCTACGAGAACCCGGAAATCTTGAAAGTGGGGCAGAACATCAAATACGATTACGAGGTGTTGATGAACTACGGCATAGAGATTCAGGGCAAGATGTTCGATACGATGCTCGCCCACTATCTCATCCAGCCAGAACTTTACCACAACATGGATTACTTGGCAGAAGTATTCCTCAACTATCAGACCATCCACATCGAAGAACTGATTGGTCCGAAGGGAAAGAACCAGAAGTCGATGCGCGATCTCGCCCCATCAGACATTTACGAATATGCTGCCGAAGATGCCGACATCACCTTGAGATTGAAAAATGTGCTCGAACCAAAACTCAAAGAGATAGATTGTGAAGATCTGTTCTGGAATGTAGAAATGCCGCTTGTACCTGTTTTAGCCCACATGGAGATGACGGGAGTATGCATCGACACCGATACCCTGAAGGAAACATCCGAGAAACTCACCAACCGCCTCAATGAGATAGAACATCATATCTATGAGTTGGCAGGCGAATCGTTCAATATCGCTTCCCCACGCCAGGTTGGAGAAATACTCTTCGGAAAGATGAAGATTGTGGAGAAGCCTAAGAAGACGAAGACGGGCCAGTACGTAACAAGCGAAGAAGTTCTTCAGCAGCTGCGCAGCAAGAGTCCAATCATCGATGAGATACTGAACTACAGAGGTTTAAAGAAACTTTTGGGAACCTATATAGATGCCCTTCCAAAGCTTATCAACTCTCGCACCGGTCACATTCATGCCTCTTTCAACCAAGCCATCACAGCCACAGGACGTCTTTCTTCAAGTGATCCAAACCTGCAGAATATTCCAGTACGCGATGACGATGGCAAGGAGATACGCAGATGCTTCATCCCAGAACCAGGCTGCCTGTTCTTCTCTGCCGACTATTCACAGATAGAACTTCGCATCATGGCACACCTGAGCCAGGATCCAAACATGGTAGAAGCATTCCGTGAAGGCTCTGATATTCATGCAGCTACAGCTGCCAAGATTTGGCACGAAGACATCAAAGAAGTAACAGATGCACAGCGCAAGAAGGCAAAAACTGCCAACTTCGGCATCATCTACGGCATTACTACCTTCGGTCTTGCCCAACGCATGAACATCGAAAACCGAGAGGCAAAGCAGATCATAGAAGACTACTTCCGCACCTTCCCTGGTGTTCAGGCTTACATGGAGAAGGCAAAGGAAATGGCAAGAGAGAAAGGCTATGCCGAAACCCTCTTCCACCGCCGTCGCTACCTGCCAGACATCAACAGCAAGAATGGTACTGTAAGAGGATTTGCCGAACGCAATGCCATCAATGCCCCTATCCAGGGCTCTGAGGCAGACATCATCAAAGTGGCTATGATCCGCATCTTCAACCGATTCAGAGCAGAAGGCATCAGGAGCAAGATGATTATCCAGGTGCATGACGAACTCAATTTCTCCGTATATCCGGAAGAGAAGGAAAAGGTAGAGAAGATTGTGGTAGAAGAGATGCAGAACGCCTACCAGCTCAGTGTGCCTCTGGTTGCTGATGCCGGATGGGGAAACAACTGGCTAGAAGCACATTAGAAAAACCAGAAGGCGGCAGCAGAAACCGCAAGGCAACTTAAATAAAAAGAAGCTCGCAAGATACCAAACGTTCATCTTGCGAGCTTTTCTTTTTCGAGATGTTTCACATGAAACAATCAAATCTTCTATCAAAACACTACTAAAAAGACAAATAACTCCTTTATTCACAAGTACATCTGGAAATCTTTGTTTATTTAGATTAAAAAGGATAATAAAATTATAATATTTTCAAATTTATTTGGTTCTTACAGAAATAAAGTGTATATTTGCATTGTAAATCAGAAAGATATGCAAACGCATCTGTCTAATTAAAAGTGAATAGATAACAATAATCAATCAAATTAAGAAAGAAAGGAACATTATGAAGAAATATGTTTGCGACGTATGTGGTTGGATTTATGATCCAGAAGTAGGTGATCCAGAGGGCGGCATCGCTCCAGGTACAGCATTCGAAGACATCCCAGATGATTGGGTTTGCCCTCTTTGCGGAGTAGGCAAGGAAGATTTCAGCCCTGTAGAGGAATAAGGCTCTTTTGGAAGAATCACCCGAAGGAAATCCTCACAAAGGAATCATCTGAATGAAATGCCTGATATTCAGGCAACACATTCATAAAATAATAGGAGGAACCATTATGACAAAAGTTAGAGAAATCTACCGCTGCCAGATTTGTGGCAATGTAGTAGAAGTTGTAAACCCAGGAGCCGTGCTCAGTTGCTGTGGCGAGCCGATGAAGCTGATGAAGGAAAACACCAGTGATGGCGCCAAAGAGAAGCACGTGCCTGTGATAGAACCTATCGAGGGCGGTTATCGCGTAACAGTAGGAAGTGTGGAGCATCCGATGCTACCAGAGCATTACATCCAATGGATAGAATTGCTCACCCCTACCGATGTGCTTCGTCACGAGTTGAAGCCAGGCGAAAAGCCTGAAGCTATCTTCCTGACCAACGCAGAAGCCAAGGATGTTACGGCTCGAGAATACTGCAATCTTCACGGATTGTGGAAGGGGGTAATCTAAAAGATTGCCTATAGGTAAGATCTAAAAGATTTCAGAAGGATAAAATCAAAAGAAATAGTATTATTCAGGAGGATGCGTCTCTATATTGTAGGGAGTTTACATCATCAACGGCAAGAAAGCTGTCTTGAAATAACAAATACTTATCATAGTAATCATCAGAAAGGCATTCACCAGCATCGTGAATGCCTTTTTTTTAGATAATTTTCCACGATTTCTTCGTATCTTTCATTTATAATGTGTAACTTTGTATCCAATATATTTAAAGCAAAAGAACAATGGCAAAGAACAATAAGCAGACAGCTGGTCAAGATGGTGTCAGCAAAATGGTCGCCCTTGGTTCTAAGAAATTCATCGCACAACAACTGAACTACGCCCGCACATCACCTGTTATGCATGCGCACAACAGGTGATGTGCAATCGCACAACAGCTGTTGTGCGATTGCAGAAGGTATCTCTTCCAGCAACTTATCCTATCTTTTCCAACAACTTATCCTATATATCCCAAGGACTTATGTAATATTTTACAGGCACCTCTACCGTATATTCCAACGTTTTCACCTATATCGTTGCGCTTCCTCAAGCGTTTCTGTCGGTTTGTCATCGTTGATTCTTCCGTCATCTATGATTTTTAGTTAATTTTCCACGATTTCTTCGTATCTTTCATTTATAATGTGTAACTTTGCGTCAATATATTTAAAGTAATACAACAATGGCAAAAACAATAAGCAGACAGGCGAAACCTCCATCAAGATACCTGTGGAGAGCAAAGAGACTGTCTCTAATCTCTTGAATCTCATAGGAAAGTTGTTTGCAAAATAAGTCATGGGTAAAAAGAAACATAAGCATCAAGGACATTATTGCAAGATGTGTGGAGAGTATAAATCCAACGAGTCGTTCAGTGGTAAAGGACACAGACTGCACATCTGCAAGAAATGTATATCAATAAGAAATAAGGCTAAAAAAGAAAAGAAACGTTTAGAACATGATAGAATTAACGAAGTCTCAGAAGAAAACAGCTCGCAAGCTCATTAATTTGGGCTTGCAGCGAGAGTGCGCCAAGTTCATGCAAACTACCAAAGATTTCATGAACAAGAACGCATCAGCAGAGGATGCACACGATGCATACCTCAAACTATATGATAAGGTATACCAATTCGACAAGCATATCGCTCGCCGATACGATGGGATGTCAGGAGGTAGATATTACATCACCGTATGTTACCTATACTATGACGGAGTATTGACTGACGAAGACATCCGAGAGTTTGACGATGAGCTATATAACAGTTTGAAAGAAGCCAAGAAGTCTTTTCAAAATTAAACGATATGAGTTACACAGAATATTCTTGTAGCAGACTAACTTTTAAAGCTTGCATAATAGAATCCTTAAAAGAAAACGACGTTTTCTGTATAAAGACAATAACCTTTTCCTTGCTACAACCAAATAAAAAGCGTAACTTTGCCGAAATATCATAAAAATAAGCAATTATGAAGGAAGAAGAAATCAAAGAATTGTTCGAGCAATTCGAAGCTATTGCCAACGAATACGAAGGCGTAGAGTGTTGGAGTGCAAGAGAACTTGCACAAGTGTTGGGTTATAGCCAATGGCGTAATTTCGAAGGAATTATCGAAAAAGCAAAAGCATCATGTACCAATGCAGGGCAAGAGGTATCATACCATTTTGCTGATGTCAGCAAAATGGTCACCCTTGGTTCTGGATCTCAGCGTGAAGTCAAAGACTACATGCTGACTCGTTATGCTTGCTATCTCATTGCCCAAAACGGTGACCCACGCAAGCCACAAATCTCTTTTGCCCAAAACTACTTTGCCGTACAAACTCGCCGAGCAGAATTGGTGCAAAAGCGTTTGCTGGAATACGAACGTGTACAAGCACGTGCAAAACTTGCAGAAACAGAAAAGCGTCTCTCTGGTGTATTATATGAAAGAGGGGTGGACAGCAAAGGCTTTGCCATCATTCGCTCACTAGGTGACAAGGCGTTGTTTAATCTCGACACGGCTCTTCTCAAACGAAAATTGGGTGCTCCCAACAGCAGGCCTCTCGCCGATTTCCTCCCTACACTCAATATCAAAGCCAAAGATTTTGCTGCAGAAATGACTTCTGTCAACGTTCAGCAAAAGGATTTACATGGTCAGCAATCTATCTGTCAAGAGCATGTCGATAATAATAAGGCTGTTCGTAATATGATGCTCCAACGTGGCATTGTGCCAGAAGATCTACCAGCAGGTGAAGACGTCAAGAAAGTAGAACGCAGATTAAAATCTGACGAAAAGACATTGACCAAAAAGAATAGCAAAAAGAAATAATATCTATCATAATTCTATAACTAGAGAAGATGTAAGGATTTCACTCGTCATCTATGATTTTTAGATAATTTTCAACGATTTCTTTGTATCTTTCATTTATAATGTGTAACTTTGCACCGGAAATTTAAACGTTTAAAGATAAAATGGCATTAAAATGTGGTATTGTAGGCCTCCCAAACGTGGGTAAGTCTACACTGTTCAACTGTCTGTCTAGTGCAAAGGCACAGGCAGCTAACTTCCCTTTCTGTACTATCGAACCAAACTTGGGCGTCATCACCGTACCAGACGAGCGACTCAACAAGTTGGCAGAGATTGTTCACCCAGGACGCATCGTCCCAGCTACTTGCGAAATCGTGGATATCGCAGGTCTCGTAAAGGGTGCCAGCAAGGGCGAAGGTCTTGGTAATAAATTCTTGGGAAATATCCGTGAGTGCGATGCTATCATCCACGTAATCCGCTGCTTCGACGATGACAACATCGTGCGCGAAGGTGGCGCCAAGGTTGACCCTTTGGAGGATAAGAGCGTCATCGATACAGAGTTGCAGCTCAAGGACCTGGAAACTATCGAATCTCAGCTCACCAAGCAGAAGAAGACTGCTGCAGCAGGCAACAAGGATGCTAAGACGATGGTTAGCGTTCTGGAGGCTTACAAGGCCGAACTGGAGCAGGGAAAGAACGCTCGTGGCGTTACTTTCGAAACCAAGGAAGAGCAGAAGGTGGCTCACGACCTCTTCCTCCTCACTACCAAGCCAGTGCTCTACGTAGCCAATGTAGATGAAGCTTCTGCCAAGACCGGCAACGAGTATAGCAAGAAGGTAGAGGAAATCGCCAAGGAAGAAGGTGCTGAGTGCATGGTCATCGCTGCCAAGACTGAGGAAGACATCGCATCGCTCGAAACCTACGAGGACAAACTGATGTTCCTCGAAGAACTCGGACTGGAAGAGAGCGGCGTAAACCGACTCATCAAGAAGGCATATGCCCTGCTGAACCTCGAAACATTCATCACCGCTGGTGAGATGGAGGTCAAGGCATGGACCTATCACAAGGGCTGGAAGGCTCCTCAGTGTGCCGGCGTCATCCACACCGACTTCGAGAAGGGATTCATCCGTGCAGAGGTTATCAAGTATGATGACTATATCAAGTATGGCTCTGAGGCTGCAGTACGCGAGGCTGGTAAACTCGGCATCGAGGGCAAGGAGTACGTCGTACAGGATGGTGACATCATGCACTTCCGCTTCAATGTATAATCCTATTCTTCTACGGTTATGATAGCAAATCTGCTTAATTATATCGTATGGGACCCAGACCCAATCCTGGCTCATCTGGGTCCTATGACCATCCGCTACTACTCCACCTGCTGGATGATTGGTCTGCTGCTGGGCTATCTGCTCATGAGCAAGCTCTACAAGCAGCAGGGGCTTTCAGATGAGAAGTTCTCCCCACTGTTTCTCTACATCTTCTTCGGTGTACTGATAGGTGGCCGTTTGGGACATTGCATCTTCTATCAGCCGGAATATTTCCTCACCCAGTGGGATCACTTCATCGAGATGCTGATACCTGTTCACCACATGCCAGACGGCAGCTGGAAGTTTACGGGTTATGAGGGACTGGCGAGCCACGGAGGCGTATTCGGCATGTTCGTCGGCATCTGGCTCTATTGCCGCAACATGAAGGTGAGCGGCTGGGGAGTGCTCGATAATATGGGTATCTGCTCAGGCATTACAGCCACCTTTATCCGTTTGGGCAATCTGATGAATTCAGAGATTATCGGCAAGGTAACCGATGTGCCTTGGGCATTTATCTTCGTTCGCGAAGACCAGTATCCACGCCATCCGGGTCAGCTCTACGAAGCATTGGCTTATTTCTGCTTCTTCCTCCTCATCCTCTTCATCTACAAGAAGAGAGGACCTAAGAGCGTTGGCACCGGTTTCTATTTCGGTCTTTGCCTTACCCTTATCTTCACCTTCCGTTTCTTCATCGAATATACCAAGGAGATTCAGGTGGCATTCGAGGCAGGTCTGCCTATGGATATGGGACAGATATTGAGTATTCCGCTCATCATCGCCGGTGTATGGAGCATCGCTTCCAGCACAAAGAGAGCGAAAGAAAAGAACGTAGAGGCAAAATAATATTAGACGACTTATTTTCAGATTATAAAAATCCCTCCTCGTGCAACAGCATCTGCTGCCACGGGGAGGGATTTATATTTTATCTTCCCAACAGAATCTTCTTGATGTCATTGAGCTTGTTCAATGCCTCTACCGGAGTGAGATTGTTCACATCCAGCCCGAGTATTTCATCACGTATCTGCGTCAGTACAGGATCATCGAGCTGGAAGAAACTGAGCTGCACACCATCCTTAGGTTCATCGATATGCTGTACGTTCGGTTTACCGGCACCGCCAACCCCGGCATTGTCATCCTCCAACTGTTTGAGAATCACATTGGCACGGTTCACGATGCTGCGAGGCATACCGGCAATCTCTGCCACATGGATACCGAAAGAGTGCTCACTGCCTCCCGGTTCCAGTTTACGCAGGAAGATTACCTTTCCGTCCACCTCTCTCACACTCACATTGAAGTTCTTGATGCGAGGGAAGTTCTTCTCCATCTCGTTGAGTTCATGATAGTGGGTAGCAAAGAGCGTACGTGCCTGTGCCTTCTTATGTTCATGCAGATATTCCACGATAGCCCAGGCAATGGAAATACCATCGTAGGTAGAAGTACCTCTTCCCAGCTCATCAAAGAGCACCAGCGAGCGCGGAGAAACGTTGTTCAGGATGTTTGCTGCCTCGGTCATCTCTACCATGAAGGTCGATTCGCCGAGCGATATATTGTCGCTTGCACCCACACGGGTGAAGATTTTATCCACCAGTCCCACTCGGGCGCTCTCTGCGGGCACAAAACAGCCTACCTGTGCCAGCAGCACGATAAGGGCGGTCTGGCGCAGCAGAGCCGATTTACCAGCCATGTTAGGACCGGTAATCATCATGATCTGCTGTTTCTCGGTATCGAGCAGCACATCGTTAGGTACATAGCGTTCGCCCAGCGGCAGTTGGGTTTCAATCACCGGATGCCTGCCCTGCTTGATGTCGAGCACCTCAGAATCATCGACGATAGGGCGCACGTAGCGGTTCTCGTCAGATGTCTTTGCAAATGACAAAAGACAGTCCATACGGGCGATGAGGTTGGCATTGATCTGTATCTGCGGAATATACTCCTGCATGGCAGCTATCAGTTCGTTGAAGAGCTGTGCTTCCAATACCAGAATCTTCTCATCAGCACCGAGAATCTTTTCCTCATATTCCTTCAGTTCCTGGGTTATATAACGCTCTGCCTGAGCCAGCGTCTGCTTGCGTATCCACTCCTCAGGCACCTTATCCTTAAAGGTATTTCTCACCTCCAGATAGTATCCGAAAACATTATTGTAACCTACCTTCAGACTCGAAATACCTGTCTTTTCTATCTCCCTTTCCTGTATCTTGAGCAGATAATCCTTGCCGTGGCGGCTGATGGCACGAAGGTCGTCAAGTTCGGCATTGAATCCGTCGGCTATCACGTCACCCTTATTGACCAGCTGTGGCGGATCGGGCTGTATTTCCCTGGCGATGCGGTCTTTCAGGGTCTCGCATACGTTCAGCTGCTCGCCTACCCGCTTCAGAGCCTCGTTCGTAGCATGCTGACATGCCACCTTGATAGGCTTGATGGCTTCGAGTGCATTCTTCAGCTGAACCACTTCGCGAGGCGAAACTCTACCCACGGCTACTTTAGAAATGATACGCTCCAGGTCGCTGATGCGATGCAGCTGGTCATCGAGAAGCTGACGGAATTCCGGTTCCTTGAAGAAATATTCTACGATGTCGAGGCGCTCGTTGATTGGTTTAACGTCCTTCAACGGGAAGACCAGCCAGCGTCTGAGCATACGTCCGCCCATCGCCGTTACCGTACGGTCGATGACATTCAGGAGCGAAGAACCGTCTTCCTGCATAGGGGCAACAAGCTCCAGACTGCGGATGGTAAACCTATCCATACGCACGAACTTATCTTCTTCGATACGTGAAAGGGCGGTGATATGATTAATCTGTGTATGCTGGGTAATCTCGAGATACTGCATGATGGCACCACTGGCTATCACGCCGTTCTTGAGATGCTCTACACCGAAACCTTTCAGAGATTTTGTCTTGAAATGTCCCAGGAGTTTCTGCAGGGCTGTCTGTTCGGTGAAAACCCAGTCATCCAGTTCGAAGGTACAGTATTTGCTGCCGAAATATTTCTCGAAGTCATTCTTTCGGGCACGGTCGTAGAGTACCTCTTTAGGCATAAAGTTGCCCATCAGTTTTTCTACATAGTCGTAGGTTCCCTCGCCGGTAAGAAACTCTCCGGTCGAGATATCCAGAAAGCTCACACCGCAGGCGGTCTTGCCGAAGTGTACGGCTGCCAGGAAGTTGTTCTCCTTGTAGTTCAGTACGTTATCTCCCATCGCCACACCCGGTGTAACGAGTTCAGTAATACCTCGCTTCACCATCTTGTCCATCTGGCTCAGTCCCTTCTTACCTTTTATTTCGAGTCGTTTCTTCTTCGGGTCTTCCAGCTGGTCGCATACCGCTACGCGCTTACCCGCCCTGATGAGTTTAGGCAGATAGGTATCCAGAGCATGATGAGGGAATCCTGCCATCTCGGTCGTGCCCGTAGAACCGCCATTGTTGCGTCGTGTCAGCGTAATGCCGAGTATACGGGATGCCTCCACCGCATCTTCGCAGTAAGTTTCGTAGAAGTCACCGCAACGGAAGAGCAGCAGCGCTTCGGGATGTTTCGATTTCATCTCGAAAAACTGTCTCATCATCGGTGTAAGACCTTTATTATCGTTTGCCATTATCTTTTTTCTCCTTATATTATTTCTTTTAATTTACATAGTTTCTATCTACAATACTCCTCCTTAAACCACAGCCGGTATATCGGGTCAACAAAGACAAAAGCATCGTTTTGCTTTTCGATAATATCTTTGTTCTGGAGCGTTTTCCTGTTCTTGACAATCGTATTCGGATTACCAAGATTATAGATTTGTTTCACGGCTTGCGAAGAGAAATGCTGTTCGCCATTGGCTATAGCCTTAAGCATCTCTATCTGGGTGGAACTGAGATTCTCCGTATCATTCTGAAACATCGGGGTATTGATGTTGAGTACCTGTTTCAATCCCAGATGATATATATCTTCCGTCACTTCCGAAACCGTGAAACTCCAGATAAAATAGCACAACTGCTGGAGATACCAGGAATGGCACGCCACGGCATCACAGATCCGCTCTGCCATCTCTGCAGAGATTGACTTTCCTGTCTTCTCGAAAGATGACAGAATGAATGGAATCCAATGCTCCTTAGCTATCTTCTGCATGAAAATCACTTGTCCGAAGCGATAAAAAGGACTATTGGAATTGTTGAAGATATTGAGCATCATGTTTCGCTTGCTGCCGTAGAGGCAGTAAGAGGTAAGCTGCTGTTGCTGCCATACCGAGCGCATCTTTCCCTCCATATCCTTATACTCAGGAAGGTTAGCCAACTGCTGGAACTCGTCTATGCAGACGATAATCCTGATGCCCTTTTCCTTTGCCAGCAACTCAGGCAGTTGGAGAATCGCCATCTTATCACGCTCCTGTGGCACAAACTTCAGGTCAAAAGCCATGAAGTCGGTCACCTGGTCGCTTACTACAACCTGCGGTATCACACCTGTCAGGAATTTCTTTGCATCCTCTATCCATCGTTCCATTTTAGAGGAAGCACAAGCTATAACCTGACTGGCAAAAGTGCGATAAAATTCAGATTCAGAGCCGATGCTGAAGGCATCGATATAACAGATTCTTACGTTATTATCCTCACCAGCCAATTCGCTCATCGCCCTTTTCACTAGCGATGATTTACCCCATCGGCGTGGTGAAATCAGCATCACGTTGATATGGGAGGACAGTAATTGCTTGAGCAAAGCCCTGTCTTCCTGTCTGTCGATAAAATTCTCATTGGTGGCTAATGTACCAAATTGAAATGGTGATAGATATTTTGCCATATTCCTAGTAATTTGGTACAAAGTTACGAAATATTACCCTAAGGTAAGTTACCCTAAGGTAATATTTAGAGTTTTTTAAATGAATATATGCTGCATTACCATAATAAAGCCGTACTTTTGTACTCATGAAAAAGAAACAATTATACATAGGGGTTCTGTCGGTTGCTTGCTGCGCGCTCGTAGCAATAGGCATCACCTTGCACCTGCTCTACCCCAAGAAACAGATACAGAACCTGGTGAAAACTCCACCGGTTCTCCGGCTCAAGCCACAGCCTGCTGATACACTGAAGAAGAAACCTGTGAAGAAGATGGATTTCAATATCTCCGGAACATTAAGAGATAAGGAGGGAAAGGGAGTAGCTGGCGTCATCGTGAGCGATGGATTCAACTGTGTAAAAACCGATGCACAGGGCAGATATAAGATGAAGCGAGACAGCCTGGCAAAATTCATATACTATTCTGTTCCAGCTGATTGCGAGGTCCCTACCCATTCTAAGACCGATCGCACGGCTTTCTTCTACCAGAAGGTTTCCAAGGGGAAGAAAACCTATAACTTCACCCTCACCCGACTGCCGGGCGGCAAGGAGATTCACTATAAGATGATTGTCATCGGCGACCCGCAGGTTACCAATGCCTACAGCCCTTACTATACTTCTCTGGATGATAATCCCATCAAGAAGAGCGATGTAGAAAGATTCACTACCCAGACGATGGCGGACATCAGGCAGACCATCAGTTCGCTGCCAGCCGGAACACCGGTCTACGGGCTCAGCATGGGCGATGATGTGCAGTATTATGGCGGCTACAACGCCAAGCTGGAGCGTCAGATACGCCAGGCATTGGGCTCTTCAGAGATGCGTCTCTTCTCCGTCATCGGCAATCACGACCAGGATGGTAAGGCGCTCTACCGCAGGAAATGGGAAGAGAATTTCGGTCCTACTGATTTTTCCTTCAACCGTGGCGATGTGCATTATGTCTGCATCAATAACTGCTTCTTCCATCGCGGCATGTCTTATTATTCTCCTGGAGAATTACGTGAGCGCCAGGTGAAGTGGCTGAAGCAGGATCTCGCCCTCACGCCAAAGGATATGAAGGTGGTACTCTGTTATCATATTCCTTTTACCTTTGGTAATGCGCCTTTCAGCAAGGCGAAGCCGCTGACCAATGCCAATGAGGAGGGGCATTATTCCTCTTCCCGTCTCTCGCTCCTGCTTTCTTTACTGAAACAGTTTAAGGGCGGTTACGAACTCTTCTGCGGACATACTCATTTTGCCTGCAACCACGAGATCAATTATCAGGGAGAGGATGTGATGGAGCATTGTCATGCTGCTGCCTGTGGCAATATATGGCAGTCGAACATCAACATCTGCGGCACCCCGAACGGATATTATGTATACAGTTTTGTGGGTACCAGCATCAGCAACTGCTATTACAAGGGAACTTTCTGGGATAAGAGCAAGCAGATGACCTTGTTCCGTGCGCAGACCGATTTCAACGGCGAGAAATACTCTAGGGATTGGCAGTTGGCAAACAACAGGAATATCCTGGTAGCCAATGTCTTCAATGCTACCAGTCATTGGCGTGTGGTAGCCGTAGAGGATGGCAAAGAATATCTGATGGGGCGCCTCAGCGGAAAGGGGCAGGATGCCTTTGCCGCAGGCTATCATCATAAGTATAGCGAGAGTGTATCCTATCGTTTCGTGAGCAAGGGCAACGGTTATCTCATCATGAACCACCTATATTATTATACTCCTAGGAATCCGAATGCCA
>OLSQ01001474.1_pt1 | contig 19433 bp, 13 predicted proteins | sample 1672561 | NCBI WGS metagenome assembly OLSQ01 (sample SAMEA3136699, study PRJEB25190) | human gut metagenome | biome: human gut; feature: human-associated habitat; material: faeces | place: Austria | collected 2013 | reverse complement strand
GCCACGCCGGAATGTCACCGCTCGAATATCGGCATAGACAATAGATACTTATTTATATATACATATATCAGCGATATAAATATAGTAATCTGATGTATAGAGTTTGGGGGATATAAAGCGTTACTATATATTTTATATTATTAATATCTGAAATATTGTATATTTAAATTATATTAAAACCCTGACAATTCCAAAAGAATCCCTGATACGGGCGGCATTTATAAAATAATTGTTAACTTTGCGCCGTAATAGTACAGTAACCCTCAATTATGGAAATGAAATACATCAAGACTGTGATGATCGCTGCCATGGCTGCCGCCATGACATTTACCTCTTGTTCCGACGATGAAAACGGACCTGAAATCTGCCCGCCCGGCAACGCGGCCTCCGGATTGTTCATCGTCAATGAAGGCAACTTCGGCTACAGCAATGCATCAATATCATATTACGATCCGGAAAACAAAACGGTCGAAAACGAAATATTCGCACGTGCCAACGACATGAAGCTCGGCGATGTGGCCCAGTCCATGACAATCCATGGCGACAACGCATGGATCGTGGTCAACGGCAGCCACGTCATATACGCCATCGACAAAAACACTTATAAGGAAAAAGGACGCATCGAAAACATGGGTTCGCCCCGATACATCCACTTCCTCAGCGACAGCAAGGCCTACGTGACACAACTCTACGACAACCGCATCTACATCATCAATCCCTCCACATACTCCATAACCGGCTACATCACCATACCCGATGTATCCGAGGCACAGGGTACGACCGACATGATGGTGCAGGACGGCAAATATGTCTACTGCAACTGCTGGAGCTACCAGAACTGCATTCTGAAGATCGACACCACCACCGATCAGGTCGTGGACAAACTCACCGTCGGAGTTCAGCCCACCTCGCTCGTGATCGACCACAACAAAAAGATGTGGACCGTCACCGACGGAGGCTGGGAAGGCAATCCGTTCGGCTATGAGGCGCCCTCGCTCTGGCGCATCGACGTGGCCTCATTCAAGGTCGAGGCTCACTGGGATTTCACCATGGGCTCATATCCGTCCGAACTTCAGATCGACGGCACCGGCAATTACATTTACTGGCTCAACGGCGACAAAGTCTTCAAGATGGACGTAAACGGCTCGGCCATGCCTGCCGACGCATTCATCAACGGCAATGGCACATACTTCTACGGTCTCACGGTAAACCCCGACAACGGCGAAGTCTACGTAGCCGACGCCATCGACTACCAGCAGGCCGGACTCATCAGCCGCTACACCGCTCTCGGTGAGTTGATCGACTCATTCTACGCAGGCATCATTCCCGGTTCGTTCTGCTGGAAATAATCGGATATGACGGTCAGGTTTCTCGCTCTGGCGGCATTAATGACTTTAGCAGCCGCACCCGCAGCCTTCGGCGAGAGTTCCTCCGACCGCCAGCTCAATGAAATAATCGCATGGGGACGCCGCCCGCTCCGCGACATAGGTGTCACCCGCACCGTTCTCGACTCGGCTATGCTCAGGGACAACATTTCCATGAGCATGGCCGATGTACTTGCCTTCAACTCGTCGGTCTACATCAAGAGCTACGGCCGCGCCACCCTGTCGACAGTAACTTTCCGCGGCACGTCGCCCGCCCACACGCGCATCAGCTGGAACGGCCTCGAGCTCAACAGCCCCATGCTCGGTTCAACCGACCTCTCGCTCATCCCGGCGTTCTTCATCGACCGCGCCGAGATGCTCCACGGGGCCTCGGGCGTGGGCGAGAACGGCGGATCGCCGGGCGGCCAGATCAGCCTCTCCAACATGGCCGCCGACATTGATTCAGGCCTCGGCGTACGCTACGTACAGGGCATAGGCTCGTTCTCTACCTTCGACGAATACGGCCGCATCAGCTACGGCGGCCGGCGCTGGAAATTCTCGACCCGGGCCGCCTTCTCCTCATCGCCCAACGACTTCAAATTCGTCAACCGCGACAAGAAAGTCAACGTCTACGACGACAATCATAACATCATCTCGCAGTACCATCCAACCGAACGCAACCGCAACGGCGCCTACCGCGACCTCAACATCATGCAGGAGGCCTACTACATAAGCCCCGCGTCCGACGAATACTCGCTCAAGATCTGGTACACCGCCAGCAACCGCGAGCTGCCCATGCTCTCCACCGACTATGCCGACGAATCCGAGTACGAGAACCGGCAGCGCGAACAGGCCATCCGCGTGGCTGCCGGGTGGAACCACTCCACCGAACGGCTGAGACTGCGCGCACGCGCCGGCTACGTACACACCTGGCTTGCCTACAACTACAGCCGCGACGGCGGCAGCGGCTCAATGTCCGCTCTGACGCGTTCGTACAGCAAGGTCAATACTTTCTTCGGACGATTCGACGCCGACTGGGATCTTACGCGCCGGCTGCAGCTTTCTGCCAACGTCTCGTTTACTCACAACGGAGTCAATACAGCCGACCTTTCAGGAGCATTTCCAGGCGGCCCGGGCCCGGTAGGCTACGACCGCGGCCGCGCCGAGACCACTGCCGCCATCCAGGCCCGTTGGCAGGCCACCGGCGCGCTGGGCATCTCCGCGGTTCTCCGTCAGGAAACAGCCGGCAGCCACATTCCGGCACCCGTACCGGCGCTCTTTGCCGACATCCTGCTCAGCCGCCGCGGCAACCTGACACTGCGCGCCGGCGGATCGCGCATCTACAAGGCCCCCACGCTCAACGACCTTTATTTCATGCCGGGCGGCAATCCCGACCTCCGCGACGAAAGCGGCTGGACATACGAATGCGGCCTGAGCACCCAGGCCGGAATCGCCGGACGCATCGCCGCTGCTGCATCAGTCACATGGTTCGACTCATACATCGACGACTGGATTCTCTGGCTGCCCACACCGAAAGGGTTCTTCGCCCCCCGCAACATCCGCCGCGTCCACGCCTACGGCATCGAGGCCCGCGGAAACGCCGGCGCCGACTTCGGCCGCGGATGGCGCGGCGAATTCAGCTGCTCCTATTCCTGGACTCCCTCGATCAATCGCGGCGACCGTATCTCCGAGGCCGACCGCTCTTTCGGGCGCCAGCTCCCCTACACCCCCCGTCATTCGGCCTCGCTCAGCGCCTCCGTAACCTGGCGCTCGTGGAACCTCGGCTACAAATGGTGCTACTACAGCCCTCGCTTCACCCAGTCGAGCAACGAGGTCACCATCACCGGGCAACTCAAAGCATACTTCATGAGCAACCTGTCGATAGGCAAAGATTTCCGTCTGCCTGCCGGACTGCTTTCCTTGAAGCTGGCCATCAACAATCTTCTCGACGCGGACTACGTCACCGTACTGTCGCGCCCGATGCCGGGAATCAACTGCGAACTGTTTATTTCTTATACCTTATAGACCTATGAAAAAAATCTTTCTCTCCGCAGTCGCGCTGCCTATTATCCTCCTGACCGGCTGCAAGTCAACCCCCGACGAGGCCCGGGCATTCATCGATTCCTACAACGCCTCCAGACCGGTAGCCAAGGCACTGGAGCACTATCAGGCAAAGGGCGAGACCGAATGGTCGAAAGTCTACGACGGAATGGCCGTCACATTGACATCCCTGACGCAATCGGCCACAGAGTATGCATATGACGAAAAAGGCAATATAACCACCAGACCCTGCTACGACTTCACGAGTGAATACCACGACTTCGTCGAAGCCCTCGCCAGGTACTCGGTCGCAATCGCCGTGCAGGACATGCAGCCCGAATCGCGCGACGCCCTCATCAGCATGATGCAGGACAAAGGCATAAATATTCGCATCGTCGGAACTATCGCCGATATCGACGCTGCCGCCATGCAGACCCTCGCCGTTGCCGACACCGCCGACCTGCGTCTGGCCACCGACCGCGAGATGATCAGCACAGGATTTTACATCTATAATTCGCAGACCGTTCTTGACCTCTCGGGTACGCTCGGGCTGCCGCAGAGCGGATTCAAGATCAATGAAAACTATCGCTTCGACGCCGACGGCGACTCCTGCACGGTTATCGCCGAACTTTCATTCAGCCGCGCCGGAGTGTCCCTCTATGCCAGGAACTTCGGCGTCGACAACAACATCGAAACCGTGGCCAGTTACTTTGAGTCGCACCCCGAGGCCATGTATGAGCAGTTCGGTCACTTCGTTGTCAATGTGATGGAAAGTTGCATCCGCACCGGCCAGCCTGTCGGCAAGTTCTACCGCTCGATCGGCTGCCGCGGCGTCGAGATCGACCTCGAGGACACCGACAATCACTCGAAAGCCTCTTTCTTCGTCCCCCTGGACACCCTCCTTGCCGAAAAAGAAAAAAATCAGTAACTTTGCACACCGAAAACTATTAAAAATTTATAATATGATCACTCAGGAACAATTAAAAGAGACTTTTGAGCGCAAGCTGGCGCTGAGGAGGTATCTTTGACATCGACAGCAAGAAAATAGAAGTCGAAGAAGAAGAACTGCGCACACACGTGCCTGATTTCTGGGAACATCCCGCCGAGGCCCAGAAACAAATGAAGAAAATCAAGGATATCCAGGCCTGGATCGACGGCTACAAGGAAGTCGAGGACGCCGTCGAGGAACTCGCCACCGCCTACGAATTCATCAAGGAAGGCCTTGTCGAGGAAGAAGACGTTGACCGCCTCTACGCCGAGGCAATCGAAAAGATCGAGGCACTCGAGCTACGCAACATGCTCCGCCGCGAGGAGGACAAACTCGGCGTCGTGCTCAAGATCAACGCCGGTGCCGGCGGCACCGAGGCCCAGGACTGGGCGTCGATGCTCATGCGCATGTACATGCGCTGGTGCGAGAACCACGGCTACAAGACATCCATCGCCAACCTGCTCGACGGCGACGAAGCCGGCATCAAGTCGGCCACCATCAACGTCGAGGGCGACTTCGCCTACGGCTATCTCAAGAGCGAGAACGGCGTACACCGCCTCGTGCGCGTGTCGCCCTACAACGCACAGGGCAAGCGCATGACATCGTTCGCATCGGTATTCGTCACACCGCTCGTCGATGACACCATCGAGGTGAAGGTCGAACCGGCCCTGCTGTCGTGGGATACCTTCCGCTCGGGCGGTGCCGGAGGTCAGAACGTCAACAAGGTAGAGTCGGGCGTGCGCCTGCGCTACCAGTTCACCGACCCCTACACCGGCGAGAAGGAGGAAATCCTCATCGAGAACACCGAGACGCGCGATCAGCCAAAGAACAAGGAAAACGCCCTGCGCCAGCTGCGTTCGATCCTCTACGACAAGGAGCTGCAGCACCGCATGGCCGAGCAGGCAAAGATCGAGGCCGGAAAAATGAAGATTGAATGGGGATCGCAGATCCGCTCATACGTCTTCGACGACCGCCGCGTCAAGGACCACCGTACCGGCCACCAGACCTCCGACGTCGGAGGCGTCATGGACGGCGACATCGACGGCTTCATCAAAGCCTACCTGATGGAATTCGCCGGAAAATCAACCGACGAATAACCCGTCGCGTAGCCGGGAGAGCAGGCGAGACGACTGCTCTCCCGACAATCTTTCTCGTCACTCATTCACCGGAGTCAGAGTCGCCACTATCCTGCGGATCTTCTCCGTGTCAGCCACCACGCGGCCCGATGCATCCTTGCGTATCAGTGTCCGCAATGCTACCAGTCGCGGATTCTGCGCCGTCTGCCAGTCCATGCCATCCTGCGACGCCAGGCCCTCGGCATCGGCCGTGGCCTCGAGCGTGGCGTCCGATTCGTCGATCTGAATGTCGCGTTCGGCGGCGTTGTCCACTTCGCTCATCCCGCTTACGGGATTTATACGTATCTGCGGATCAGGGCCAAGACTGTCAAAATCCTCGATATACCCTTCCACGATGTTGACCATCCGGTCATAAACCTGCTTCTTATCCATAATAAATACATTTTATTTAAATAACGCCGCCCGCCATCTCATGGTTGCCCGAAAGCACCGGAAACGGCAACGGATCAGTTCACACCCTGATTTTTTCCGTAACTGATAATTGTTGGAAGTTTTGTCTATTGTCACGCCGCGACCGTGCGGGCACCATGAACCATTACTGACCATCTGCGTTTTTGTCGATAGGATAATTAGATAAATTATGATATGATGGACAGCAACACTACTCCCCGCCACTGGCAGCCCGACCATCTTGGCGAAGGTTTTGAAATGACATATGTGGACATGCCCGACGACTACAGCGGAAAAGTCCGATGCACTGTCATCCGCCGAAAATCAGATACTCCGGCTTCGAAAGCCATTCTATACGTCCACGGATTCAGCGACTATTTCATTCAGAAGGAAATGGCCGAAATGTTTGCGTCGAACGGTTATAACTTCTACGCCGTGGATCTGCGCAAATACGGCAGGTCACTCATTGCAGGTCAGAAAATGTTTCAGGTCCGCCGTCTCGACGAATATTTCGCCGACATCAATGCCACCATAAAGATAATGACCGACGACGGCAACCGCGCGGTCGCCCTGCTCGGACATTCGACCGGAGGACTTACGACGTCGCTGTACATGGCAAAAGAACCCGCGCCGGTCATCCGGGCGCTGATTCTCAACAGCCCGTTCCTCGACTGGAACCTCAGTCCGTTCATGCGCAAGGCCGTCATGCCCGTAGTCAGTATCCTCGGGCGCTTCATGCCCGGCGTAAAGCTTCCGCAAAAGCCCGACAGAGGATATGCCGAAAGCCTGTCGAAAGAATACGGCGGCGAATGGACCTACCGCAAGGAATGGAAACCCGACATACTTCCCGATCCCGACATGGGCTGGGCGCGGGCAATCCATAAAGGCCAGCAGGAGTTGCGATCCGGCGAAGTAAAAGTTCCCGTGCTGCTGATGCATTCCAGGGAGTCTGTCCGCAAGGGCGATCCGGCCGACAAATATCACCGGGCCGACGCCATACTGGATGTCGAGGCGATATCGCACTACGGAAATCGCCTGGGCTCCGACGTGACCGAAGTCGAATTCGACGGCGGTCTGCACGATCTGGCCCTGTCACGAAAATCTATCCGCACCCACATGTACCGTGTAATGCTCGACTGGCTCAGCTCCCGCATTTAAGCCATCCCTTTCCGGCTGCATACCTACAGGTTTATCCTCATTCGGGCTTCATCCGGCATGCACTTAGCCACGGCCTTCGCCAACTGAAAAATTTTGGTTATCTTTGCGGCAGAAATAACCGATTTATTTAATGACCATGAAGATAAAAAGAAGGCTTATAGCTCTGCTGGCGCTCGCCGCCGCTTTCATGGGGATCAGCCCCGCCAATGTCCAGTCGGCTCCGAACCCCGACCCGCGCTCGCTTACGATCTACCAGATAATGGTAGCCTCGTTCATCCACGACCCGGCCGGTGCTCCGGGCTACACAGCCATGTGGGGGCCCGACGGCCACACAAAGAACGGCAACCTGCGCGGCGTGATCTCGGCCCTTGACTATATCAGAGATTTGGGTGCAAACGCCATCTGGCTCACGCCCATATTCGACTCATCCAAGGCTGCCGGCGGCGAAAAGCTCCAGGCCACCGGCTATTTCACCAACGACTATTTCACCGTCGACCCGCACTTCGGCACCGAAGCCGATCTGCGCGAACTCGTCAAAGGCGCCCACGACCGCGGCATGTACGTGTTTCTCGACGGCGTCTTCGGCCATCACGGCGGCGTGACCACTCCCTCGCCCTCGGGCTACACGATCGACAGCACCGTCACCGGATGCGACCGCGCCGACGGTGGCACCGGCAACGTCTCCTACCCCGGCTCGCTCGACTATTTCAAGGAAGTGGCCACCTGGTGGATCGACAACTACGACATCGACGGCTGGCGACTCGACCAGGCCTATCAGGCCATGCAGGGCGGCCACAACTACTGGCGCGAGATCCGCGCCGCTGTCGACTCAGTCACCGCCGCCCGGCGCGCCCGCGGCGAGCAGTGGGGTACCCTCGGCTACATGGTCGGCGAGGACTGGGGCGACGCCGCACGCATCAATCAGGGCGTCTACCGCGACGGCGGCCTCCTTTCGGCATTCGACTTCGAGGGCAAGGAGCGTATCAGCGGTCCGATGCAGAGCATCGCCGATGAAGGCCTTCTCAACGGCTACGCCGACATCGAGCTGACCCTCTCCAGCCCCACCGCACGCGGCTACCTCAACGACTCGGTGATGCCCAATCTGTTCCTGTCCAACCACGACGGCTATCGCCTGGCCGATCATTTCGACCCTGCCGTGCCCTACTACTTCGAGCGCATGATGATGCGCTTCGCCATCCTTGCGGCATATTCCGGTCCCATAACCCTCTATTATGGCGACGAACTCTCCGACCGCAGTTTCGAGACCGAAGGCGGCCAGAAAGACAATATCGGCCGCACCAGCGGACATCTCCGGGCCACACACCCGCTCAAGCAGCAGCTCCACGACTACGTGGCAGAGGTGATGAAAATCCGCCGCGACAATCCCGCCATGTGGCGCGGCGACGCCGCGTTCGAGACCGTCGAGACGCCTCTTGGCGAGGTGTTCGCTGTCACGAAGACCGACGCCGCCACCGGCAACCGCGTAGTGCTCGTCTTCAGCGACCACTACGACAGCGCTCCCGTCAGCGGCGTCAGCGAGCCCGTGTTCGTATCACCCTACAAGCCCGTGATCATCGTCAATCCATGATCAGCTCTTGAACAGAGCCTGATATTCAAGAATTTTGAAGATCTCGTCGCAGCGGTCCTGCAGTTTCGGCTGAAGGGCCGCCGCTTCTTTCGGGTCGGTCATGCGCAGGTCGGCGTATCGGTCCTCGCCGTTGATGAAATCGACGAGCCTGCCGTTCGGCGCGGCCATGTCGACAGTCATCGTAGGCTGCGCGTCCGGATTGTAGCGGTACAGCTGCCAGTAGCCCGTCGCCACAGCATTGCGCTCCTCCACTATCGAATGTCCCATGCCGGCGCGGATGCCGTGGTTGATGCACGGACAGTAGGCTATGACTATCGACGGACCGTTGTGACGGTCGGCCTCGATCAGGGCCTTGATCGTCTGCATGTAATTGGCGCCCAGCGCCACCGAGGCCACATACACCCCGGGGTAAGTCATCATCATGCGTCCGAGGTCCTTCTTATAGACACGCTTGCCGTCAGCCGAATATTTTGCCACCGCTCCCAGCGGAGTAGCCTTCGAAGTCTGGCCGCCCGTGTTGGAATAACACTCCGTGTCCATGACCAGAATATTTATATCGATATCCTGAGCCAGCACATGGTCCAGACCGGCGAAACCGATATCATACGCCCAGCCGTCGCCGCCGATGGCCCACACGCTCTTCTTGGCGAACAGATCGGCCATGGCAAGCATCCGGGCTGCCCCGGCATAGGCGGCATTCGCCTTCAGGGCTTCTATCGCGGCATCTCCCGCTGTCCGCGACGCTTCAGCGTCGCCGCGCACGTCGAGCCATGCCTTCAGTGCCGCGGCAAGTGCCTGCGGAGCAGTCTTGTCAGCCACAGCCGCCTCGGCCAGCTCCGCCAGCAGGCCGCGCCGGTGAGCTATAGCCACGGCCATGCCGTAGCCGTACTCGGCATTGTCCTCGAACAGGGAGTTGGCCCACGCCGGGCCACGGCCCTCGGCGTTCGTGCAGTAGGCGTTCGACGGATAGTCTGCGCCCCATATCGACGAGCACCCCGTCGCATTGGCTATGACAAGGCGCTCGCCCATAAGCTGCGTGAGCAGTTTCACATATGGTGTCTCGCCGCAGCCCGCGCAGGCGCCCGAGAACTGCAGCAGCGGCTGGAAGAACTGCGAGCCGTTGACAGTGGCGCGCGGCACCACCCCCGCCTTCGACGAGATCTTTGCGAGGCAGTGGTCCAGCAGCGGCTCCTGTGCCGGAAGCTGCGAGTCTATGGGCTGCATGGTCAGCGCATGGCCGGGGCATATCGTCGCACACGAGCCGCAGCCGGTGCAGTCGCGCGGAAATACCTGAATGCGGAACTTCAGATTCCTGAGCGGACCGCGACCCTGCTTCGAGGTCAGCGCCGCCGGAGCGGCGGCCGCCTCATCCGCATCGAGCAGGAACGGCCGTATGGCCGCATGGGCGCACACCAGCGAGCATTCCGCGCATTCGACACATTTGTCTACATCCCACTCGGGCACATATTCGGCGATTGTACGCTTCTCGTAGGCCGTCGTACCCATCGGGAGCGAGCCGTCCGGAGCAAAGACCGACACCGGCAGGCGGTCGCCGCACAGACTGTTGCACGGCCGGGCCACTTTCCGCACGAACTCGGGCAGATCGGCCACGAACGGTTCCGGCTCATCCTGTGCCTCGGCCCACTCGGGCGGCACGGCGTATGGCCTCACGGCGGCCACGGCAGCATCGATCGCCTTGTTGTTGGCCTCCACCACCGCTCCGCCCTCGTGGCTGTAGAGCGTGGCCACATACTGCCTCAGCAGTTCCACGGCCCGGTCGTATGGAATGATCTGCCGCAGATTGAAAAAGACCGCGAGCATGATCATGTTGATGCGCACGCCGAGGCCGGTGGCGGCCGCTATCGCCTGCGCGTCGATGGTGTAGAACTTCACATGTCTCGTGGCCATCAGCCGCTTGACGCGCCCCGGCAGTTCGGCTGCCACGCGCTCGGCCGTCCACTTCGTGTTGAGCACGAACGTGCCCCCGTCCACGATATTGTCCAGCATCGGGAAGCGTTTGGCATACACATCCTTGTTGCAGCCAACATAGTCGGCCTCTTCTATGCCGTAGGCCTCGCGGATGGGCTTCGGGCCGAACCGCAGCTGGCTCACCGTGAACCCGCCCGATTTCTTTGCCGAATATTCGAAATAGGCTTGCGCGTAAATATCCGTGGCCTCGGTGATGATGTGCGACGCCGTCCGTGTCGCACCCACCGTACCGTCCGACCCCATGCCATAGAATACAGCCGCGAACGTTCCCTGGCGCGGCACTTCAAGATGCTCGCCTTCGGGAAGCGACAGATGTGTCACGTCGTCGTCAATGCCGACCGTGAACCCGCGCAGCGGCTTCTCCGACCGCAGATTGTCGAATACGGCCTTCACCATCGTCGGGTCGAATGCCTTCGACGACAGTCCGTAGCGGCCACCGATGACCTGCATGTCGCGTCCCGAGGCCTGCACGGCGGCGGCCACGTCGAGATAAAGCGGCTCGCCGGGCGCTCCCGGTTCTTTGGTGCGGTCCAGCACGGCCACGCGGCGCACCGTCGGCGGGATGGCCTCGAGCAGCCGGCCGGCATCGAACGGACGGTACAGACGCACCTTCACGGCCCCTGCGTGCGCGCCTTGTGCGTTCATCGTCTCCACGGCCAGATCCACCACATCGCACGACGATCCCATCGATATGATTATGTCCGTCGCCTCCGGATCGCCCGTGTAATCGAACAGATGATACTGCCGCCCCGTCAGAGCGGCCACCTTGTCCATCTGCTCCTGCACTATATCGGGAAATGCCTGATAGTAGCGGTTGGCGGCCTCGCGGTTCTGGAAATACACGTCCCAGTTCTGGGCCGACCCGCGCACCACCGGATGCTCGGGATTCAGTCCGCGCGCGCGGAACGCCGCGACCTTGTCCGCCGGCACGAGCGGCAGCAGCTCGTCGTAACTCACAGTCTCTATGGTGGCCGTCTCGTTTGACGTGCGCCACCCGTCGAAGAAGTGCAGCACCGGCAGCGACCCCTCCAGTGCGGCAAGATGGGCAACTATGGCCAGATCGTGCGTCTCCTGCACCGAGGCCGAGGCAAGCATCGCGAAGCCCGTCGCACGGCATGCCATCACATCCTGATGGTCGCCGAAGATACTCAGCGCATGCGCCGCCAGCGAGCGGCATCCGACATGGAAAACGCCCGGCAGCAGCTCGCCCGAGATCTTGTACATGTTCGGAATCATCAGCATCAGCCCCTGCGACGACGTGAACGTGGTGGCAAGCGCCCCGGCAGCCAGCGCGCCGTGTGTCGCCCCGGCAGCCCCGAGTTCCGACTCCATCTCGCGGACATCCATCGTCGAGCCGAACAGATTTTTGACTCCCGCCAGCTTCCAGCGGTCGGCGGTCTCGCCCATCGACGCGACGGGCGTTATCGGGTATATGGTGGCGGCATCGCTGAATGCATATGCGATGTAAGCGGCTGCTGTGCAGCCGTCAAGGCTTTTCAGATTATGTGGCATAGTCTATTCTGATATGTTATGGATATAAAACAACCCCGCGGCTCTCCTTGTTCGTTTTGCATAACCCGCCCGAAATGCCTAACTTTGCAGCAGAAAACGAAGACGATGAAACCCGAAGATATACAGATCGACGCCTACGACTACCCTCTGCCGCCCGAGCGCATAGCGCGCCACCCTTTGGCCGAGCGCGACCGCTGCCTGCTGCTCACCTGCGGCCGGACCGGTGCGCCCGCAACACATATATTCAATGAACTGCCCGGCCTGCTGCCCGACCGCGCGGTGCTGGTCTACAACAACACACGCGTCATCAACGCCCGGCTGCGCTTCACCAAGTCAACCGGCGCGCGCATCGAGATATTCTGCCTCGAGCCGGAATCCCCGGCCGATTATGCGCAGAACTTCGCTGCCACCGGCCGCTGCCGCTGGACGTGCCTGGTCGGCAACTCGAAAAAGTGGAAGGACGGTCCGCTCGAGGCGCGTCTCGACATCGGCGGCCGCAGCGTCACCCTCACGGCCTCGCGGGCATCCGACGCCGGCGCGTCGCAGGTCATCGAATTCGCGTGGGACGGCGGATGTACTTTCTCGGAAGTCATCCAGGCCGCAGGCGAGATACCCATTCCGCCATATCTCAACCGCAGCACCGAACAGAGCGACTCCACCGACTATCAGACAGTCTACAGCCACATCGAAGGCTCGGTGGCCGCCCCTACGGCCGGCCTGCACTTCACTCCCGGCGTCCTCGCCGCGATCGACGCACGCGGCATCGAGCGCCTCGAGGTGACCCTCCATGTGGGCGCCGGCACCTTCCAGCCCGTCAAGAGCGCATCCATCGGCGACCATCCCATGCACAGCGAGTTCATAGCCGTGGACCGCGCCACCGTAGCCCGGCTCAAAGCGGCCATCGAGGCCGGCCGGCCCGTCATAGCGGTCGGCACCACATCCGTGCGCACTCTCGAGAGCCTCTACCACATAGGCTGCCTGCTTGCCGCACATGAGTGGTCAGGCGAAGTGCCGCAGTGGTACCCCTACGCCGACGGACATCCGCGGCTCGAAGCTGCGGAAGCCCTGGAGCATGTACTCCGATATCTTGAATCCACGGATTCCGGCACTCTCGTCGCATCGACACGCATCATCATTGCCCCCGGCTACGAATACAAGATAGTAAGCGGCATGGTCACCAATTTCCACCAGCCTCGCTCGACACTCCTGCTCCTTGTGTCCGCATTCCTCGGCGGCGACCGCTGGCGCGCCGTCTACGACTACGCCCTGGCCGGCGGTTACCGCTTCCTGAGCTACGGCGACGCCTGCCTCTTCATCTGAACACTTTCGCGATTAGGGTTGTTATTATTCCGACAACCGGGATCATACCCGGAGTCTGAAACGGCTGTAACAATAACAGACACACATAAAAATAACTATCCTAAAAACGAAAGATTATGAACACAGCACCTCTTCAGGGTATTAAAGTAGTCGACTTCACCAATGTGCAGTCAGGCCCTTCGTGTACTCAAATGCTGGCATGGCTCGGCGCGGAAGTCATCAAGATCGAGCGCCCCGGCACCGGCGACGCCACCCGCAACGAACTTCAGTTCGACCCCAATGAACCGTCCTACTACTTCCTTCAGCTGAATTCCGACAAGAAATCCCTGTCGCTCGACGCCGCGACCCCCGACGGCAAAGCGATTCTTACCAAACTGATCGAAGGCGCCGACATATTCGTGGAAAACCTCCACCCGGGCGCCATGGACAAGCTCGGTTTCAGCTGGGAAGTCGTCCACAAGATCAATCCCCGCTGTATCTACGGCACCATCAAGGGCTTCCCCGTAACATCACAGTACGCCGACCTCAAGGCCTACGAACCTGTGGCCCAGGTCACCGCCGGCGCAGCCTCGACTACCGGCTGGTGGGAAGGCCCCGACAACATCCCGACTCAGTCGGGCGCCGCTCTGGGCGATTCCAACACCGGCATGCACCTGCTCATCGGCCTGCTCGCAGCTCTGCTGCAGCGCGAGAAGACCGGCGAGGGCAGTTTCGTATATCAGTCGATGCACAACGCATGTCTGAACCTCTGCCGTATCAAGACCCGCGATCAGCTCACCCTCGACCGCATCGGATACCTGACTCAGTTCCCGCAGTACCCCAATGGCAAGTTCGGCGACTTCGTGCCCCGCTCGGGCAACCAGGAAGGCAGCGGCGTGCTGGGCTGGACCTACAAGTGCAAGGGCTGGGAGACTGACCCCAACGCCTACGCCTACGTCATCCTGCAGCGCGGCGCCAAGGACTTCGAGAAGGCTTGCAAGGCCCTCGGATTCGAGGACTGGCTCACCAATCCCGACTTCAACACCGCCGATGCACGCGACCGCCACAAACAGGAAATATGGGCCCGCATCCAGCAGTTCTGCATCGACAAGGACAAATTTGAGGTAACCAGACTACTCTCTGCAGCAGGCGTCCCCGTGGCTCCCGTACTGTCGACCAAGGAGATCATGGACGACCAGAGCCTATACGACGGCAACACACTCGTCAAGATCGACCAGGGCGGCAATATCGGCACATTCGTCACCGTAGGCTGTCCGTTCACCATCAGCAACTATCAGCCCACCTACGGCCCGTGCCCGACTCTGGGCGGCAACAACGAAGAGGTGCTCACAGCGCTTGGATACACACCCGAGCAGCAGGCTCAGTTCAAGGCCAACGGCACAACCGCACCGATGCCGAAGCCTGCCGAATAAGCACCACCGTCCCGAATTAATCAACCGTCATGGCCGGAGCGCCCCTCCGGCCATGATCAATCAGATTCAAGTAAATAACTGACAAAACTGAACCAATATGGCAACTACATCACAGACTACTCCCGCCACGACTCCCGCTCCCTCATATCCCGCTCAGGTGACCGGTATGTGGGTACTGGCCCGCTCGCTGGTAATGGTAGGCATCAAGGATATGTTCGGACTTGTGGGCATCCCCGTCACAGAGGCAGCCTACATCTGTCAGGAACAGGGCATACGCTTCATCAGCTTCCGTCACGAACAGAACGCCGGCATGGCCGCACAGACCTACGGCTACGTCACCGGAACTCCGGGCGTGCTCCTCACCGTGTCGTCGCTGGGCTTCCTCAACGGCCTCACGTCAACCATCAACGCTACCGTCAACTGCTACCCGATGATCCAGATCTCCGGTTCGTCGCAGCGCGAACCCATCGACCTCGATCAGGGCACATATGAAGGTCTCGACCAGCTGGCCGTAGCCCGTCCGCTGGTCAAGGCCGCTTACCGCGTCAACCGCATCGAGGACATTCCCACGGCTGTCGTACGCGCATACCGCGCCGCCGTATCGGGTCGTCCCGGCGGCGTATATCTCGACGTCACCACACCTTGTCTCGGCCAGATCATCGACCGCGACAAGGCCGAGGCTCTCTTCTACACCCCCGTGGATATGAATCCGGCCATGCCGCCCGCCCCCGAGGCCCTCGACCGCGCCATGTCGTTGCTCGCATCGGCTAAGCGCCCTGCTTTCGTCATCGGCAAGGGTGCCGCCTACGCACGCGTCGAGAACGAGATGAAGGAACTCGTCGACCGTACCGGCATTCCTTACTACGCCATGTCCATGGGCAAGGGGCTTCTGCCCGACTCCGCTCCCCTGAGCGCGCTGTCGTGCCGCACGACCATCATGGAGACCGCCGACGTCGTCGTCCTCGTCGGCGCCCGACTCAACTGGCTTCTCTCGCGCGGACACGGCAAATGGAGCAAGACCGTCAAATTCATTCAGCTCGACATCGAGCCTACCGAGATCGACTGCAACGTGCCCATTGCCGCCCCCGTAGTCGGCGACCTGCGGAGCACACTACGCGCCATGATCGACGCTGTGCCATCATATAAGTTCCAGATGGATCCTGCCTGGGTACCCTCGCTTCAGAAGGAGACTCAGGAAAAGGCCGTCAAGTTCGGCGCCCGCCTCAAGGAGAACGCCGCCGTCTCGCCCATGAACCACTGGACAGCCCTGAACGCCATCAAGCCAGTCATGGCCGCCAACCCCGACGTCGTGCTCATCAACGAAGGCGCCAACACCCTCGACGACACCCGCGACACCCTCGACATGTCACTGCCGCGCCACCGCATCGACTGCGCCACATGGGCCATCATGGGCATGGGCATGGGTTCGGCCGTCGGAGCTGCCATCGGCACCGGCAAGAGTGTCGTGGCTATCGAAGGCGACTCGGCGTTCGGATTCTCCGGCATGGAAATATCCACCATCTGCCGCTTCAGACTTCCTGTCACCGTCGTGATATTCAACAACGGTGGCATCTACAACGGCATCGGCGAGAATCTGAGCAAGAACGGCGATCCCGCCCCGACCACACTCGACATCAATGCCCGCTACGACAAACTGGGCGATGCATTCGGAGCCGATACATATTACGTGAAGACCCCCGAGGAACTTTCGGCCGCACTGACCGCAGCCATTGCGTCGAAACGCCCCACTCTTATCGATGTGCAGCTCGCCGCAGACTCCGGTAAGGAATCAGGCCATATCGGATACCTGAATCCTACTCCGCTGCAGAATATCATCGTTTAAACCCTCCCATGACGCGCTGCCGGCGACGGCCCGCCGGGCCTGTCGGCGGCAGCGCTGATTTTACCCTGACAGCTTAAGGCGTCTCAATTATTTTTTTAACTTTTTATCCCCCCAATTTTATGGAACACATTATATTATACGCGATTGTTCCTATCCTGGTCATAATGCTGCTGGGATACTATTCGGGAAAGACGGGTTCGTTCACCGGCGAGAACGCACGCGTGCTCAACAAGGTCGTACTTAACTACGCCCTGCCGGCCGCGCTGTTCATATCGATCATCAAGGCCAACCGCCAGATGCTGAGCGTGGATGTCAAGCTCACCATCATAGCGTTTGTAGTGCTTCTGGTCTGCTTCTTCCTGGTGTACTATGTATTCCGCTACATGTACAAGGACACCGTGGCCGAATCGGCCGTCTCGGCCCTTATCAGCGGTTCGCCGACCATCGGCTTCCTCGGCTTCGCCGTGCTGCAGCCTATCTTCGGCGACTCGGCTTCCGTCGGCCTCGTCATAGCCATCGTATCTATCGAAGTGAACGCCCTCGGCATTCCTATCGGACTGGCGCTGATCAACGCCGGCAACGCACAGGTTGGCCCCGACGGCAAGAAACCGAGCATCTGGGGTCCGATGATCAAGGCCCTCAAGGAACCTGTGGCATGGGCGCCTATCCTGGCGGTCGTCCTCGTGCTCTGCGGTGTCAGGTGGCCCGCTTACCTCGACCCGTCGTTCAAACTGATCTCCGGCGCCAACGCTTCTGTAGCCGTATTCGCAGCCGGCATCACCCTGTCCTCGGTAAAGATCAAGATCAACGGCCAGGCCGTCATGGGCTCGTTCCTGAAACTGTTCATCATGCCTCTGTCTCTGCTCGTCGTCGGTCTGATCTTCAAGATGGATCCCACCAACCTCAAGATGCTGGTCATCAGCGGTGCTCTGCCTCCGGCATTCTCGGGTATCATCATCGCCAGCCGCTACAACATCTACGTCGCCACCGGCACCTCGTCGCTGGCCCTGTCGACCATCCTGTTCATGGGCCTATGCCCGGTATGGTTATGGATCACAGACCTGGCCCTCAAATGGTTCCCCGTCGGCTGACACACATATCCCACCACAAACAAAAGAGGCTGTCTACATTTGTCAGACAGCCTCTTTTGTTTGTGGTGTTATGTGGGATTATTTCACAAGAATCTTGCGGCCTGCCACGATGTAAATGCCGGCCGGAAGAGTGTCGAGGGCTTCGATGCTTTCTGCCACGGGGATGCCATGGAGGTTGTAGACTTTTGAATTGGCGGGGATGACATCGTTGTTCTCGATGTCACCGATGCCGGAGCTCTCAGGCTTCACGCCGTAAGTGCCGTCGCTGTTCTTGTAGAGCGAGTAGCCTTCGGCCACGTAGCTCTCGGCGTTGCTGTCGGTGTATGTGCCGCCCTTGAGGCTGAGGACTGCGCCATTCGCTACGGAAAGAGGACCGTTGAAGGTGCCGCTCGTTACGTTCACGACGGAATTCTGAGTGTCGGGGTTGATATTATCGGCTTTAATCGAAGCGATTGTGCCGTTGTAAGTGCCGCCGTCGATGTTGATGGTTGCGCCGGAGTTGTATACGTAGACGGGAATCGCCGAGGTGTATTCGCTGTCCGCGCCGTCGATTGTGAGTGTAGCTCCGTTGGAGGCGGCAAGGCAGGCCACATAGTGGGCGTTTGTGGCGGTGTTTGTCATCTTGCAGTTTGTGACGGTGGCCGTACCGCCGGCAATCTCCATGATCGGGCCGGCGTTGGATGTAACGGTCACGTTGCTGATTTCCACCGTGCTTCCTGTGTTCGTGAACTGGAAGGGGCCGGTTGTGGGCACGGTGCTGGAATAATTGTATGTGCCGCCGTTGATTTTGAAATTACCGTGTCCCGAATAGGCGTTGATTATGCTCCAGGTCTGCGATTTCGTGACAGTCACGTCGACGTTTGTGAATTCGATGTCCTGGCCGTCGGCGCGAATGGCGAAACAGGAGCCGTTGCCGGTCGGTCCTCCGAAATAAACATCGGAGGCGATGAGTTTTGTGCCGGCGTATGCCGTATTGTTGGCGTCGCGGAAATCGACAAATCCGTAAGTGATGGTGTTATCGTCGGGTGTGACTATCTTGCCGTTGTTGCCGTCGATGGTGAACGTCACCTGCGAGAGGCGGAACAGACGGTTCTGCTCCCTTATGTTGTTGGTGATGGTATGGCCTGCAAGGTCGAGAGTGACGCTCTTTGTCACGGGAATCATTTCCTCTACGGTCACATCGCCGAGCAGTTTGATGGTTTCGTTTTCGTTAGCAGCCTCGAATGCCTCGGCAAGTGTGGCGTATGATTCGGTGCCAATCTGCGCCTCTTGTGCCGAAGCTGTAAGCGGCACCCCTGCGAGCATCAGCCCGCAGAACATTAAATTGTAGAATTTCATCATAAATTTAGATTAATAATTGCGTTTAATATGAAATATGGGCAATTAAGGATAAACGGTCCTTATGAACTGGCCCATGCAAATTTACGAAAAAAAATTACCCCCCCATTTTTTAACACTACTTAACCGTATTTAACTTTTGACAAATGTTTATTAAAAAAGGAGAACCGGATTTTTTTGCGGCGGATTAAACCGCGGGGCATCCGGCGCATCTAAAAATAAAAGCAACCGATCAACGACTATGAAAAGAATGATTAAAACCGT
>OLSQ01001469.1_pt1 | contig 19458 bp, 11 predicted proteins | sample 1672561 | NCBI WGS metagenome assembly OLSQ01 (sample SAMEA3136699, study PRJEB25190) | human gut metagenome | biome: human gut; feature: human-associated habitat; material: faeces | place: Austria | collected 2013 | reverse complement strand
CGCCGAGTTCTTCAAAGTTATTGCCTAATTTTGCACTTGCAGGTAGAATCTGCGAGGAAGCGCGACTCAGAAGTCGAGGCGGCGCAGCCTGCTTTGGGCGTAGCGGCGTGAGCAGCGGTTGAAGTGCCACCACTCGCTCTGAAGTGTGGTGAAGCCTCCGGCTTTCATCACGCGACGAAGCAGCAGCCGGTTGTCGAGCTGGGCGCGGCTCAGGCGCCCTGTGCGCAACATTTCGGTCTCGGCCTGTCCGATATGTGCCTCGGGTCCCAGATGGTCGACGGGTGTGCCCATGTCGAGTTCGCGGCCGCAGCTGTCGGTGAGCGTCACGTCCACGGCCATGCCATAGTTGTGCTGCCCGCCCCCGCGCGCCGGATTGCTCACATAGCGGCTCTTTGGCGTGCCCTGCACGGTCTTGAACATGCGTCGCTGCACGCTCATGGGCCGGGCGGCGTCGCATACCTTGATGTGCATGCCCGGGTGCAGGCGTGTCAGCTCGCGCTGGGCCGCGGCCAGCGATTCGGCCGCCAGCGGATGCAGCCACGCGCCGGTCAGGTTGCCGTACAGCCGCTCACCGGTGAAGTTGTCGGTGCGCGCGTACATCAGGTCGACGACAATATCCGGACACAAGGTCTGCGCGTCGACCATACCGGCCGCCGCCATCCGTGCGTTCTCGTCCGTCACTGCCGGTTCGCCGGCTGCCGCTCCGATTGCGGCCAGCGTGGCCGCCGCTATGATTACCGTTCGTTCCATACTGGCAGATTTATGCACAAATTTTTGCGTGAAATGGAATTATGTCGTACCTTTGCAGCCGTCAAGCGCGTGTGGCGTAATTGGTAGCCGCGTTAGACTTAGGATCTAATGTCTTCGGACGTAAGGGTTCGAGTCCCTTCATGCGCACGAAAGCCGGACCTCTGCGGAGGCCCGGCTTAATTGTTTGTCGTCACCGGGCATCCGGATCATTTTCGTGCCGGATCGCAGGTGAGTCCTACGCCCAGTCGCTTGAATATCTTGTGGTCGACCTCTCCGAGCATTACCGTGGAGTGGGCCTGGCAGCCGCGCAGGGCGGGTAGCTCGCGCAGGGCGCGCCGGCAGTTGTCGTCGTGCGTGCTCAGCACCGACAGCGCCACCAGCACCTCGTCGGTGTGCAGGCGCGGATTATGGCCGTTCAGGTAGTTGAGCTTCGTGTACTGTATAGGCTCGATCATGTGCTGCGGTATCAGCTTCACATGGTGGTCGATGCCCGCCAGATGCTTCACGGCATTGAGGATCAGTGCGGCGCTCGGGCCCAGCAGATCGCTCGATCCGGCGGTGATGACGGTGCCGTCGGGCAGCTCGATGGCCGATGACGGCCGGCGCGTCTGCTCGGCGCGCTCGCGGGCGGCCACCACAGCCTTCCGGTAGCTCGTGTCGATGCCGGCCTGCTTGAACAGCAGGGCTATCTTCGACACTTCCTGCTCGTTGCCGTCGGCGCGGGCCATCTTGTTCAGCGCCGTGAAGTAGCGCAGGATTATCTCGTTTTTGGACGCCTCGCGGCACACCTCATCGTCGCTGATGCAGAAGCCCACCATGTTGACACCCATGTCCGTGGGCGATTTGTAGGGATTCTTGCCGTATATGCCCTCGAAGAGTGTGTCGAGAACAGGGAATATCTCAATGTCGCGGTTGTAGTTGATAGCCGTCTCGCCATACGCCTCGAGGTGGAACGGATCGATCATGTTCACGTCGTTGAGGTCGGCCGTGGCGGCTTCATAGGCTATGTTGACCGGGTGCTTGAGCGGCAGCGACCACACCGGAAACGTCTCGAACTTGGCGTATCCGGCCTCGATGCCGCGCTTGTGCTCGTTGTAGAGCTGGCTCAGGCACACGGCCATCTTGCCGCTGCCCGGACCGGGCGCCGTGACGATTATCAGCGGCCGCGTCGTCTCGATGTAGTCGTTCTTGCCGAAGCCCTCATCGGAGTCGATCAGCGCCACGTTGGTCGGATAGCCTTCGATGCTGTAGTGGCAGTAGGTGGTGATGCCCAGGCGGTGCAGCCTCTCGCGGAAAGCCACTGCGCTGCTTTGGCCGTTGTAGTGGGTGATGACTACGGAGCTGACCATGAATCCGCGGCTCATGAAAGCCTCGCGCAGGCGCAGCACATCCTCGTTGTATGTGATGCCCAGGTCGTTGCGCATTTTGTTCTTCTCGATGTCGCGGGCCGAGATCACTATCACTATCTCGGCGTGGTCGCTGAGCTGGCTCAGCATCTGCAACTTGCTGTCGGGCTGGAATCCGGGCAGTACGCGCGCCGCGTGATAGTCGTCGAATAGTTTTCCGCCTAATTCCAGATATAGTTTGTTGCCGAACTGAGCGATACGTTCCTTGATGTGTTCGCTCTGTATCCTGAGATATTTCTCGTTGTCAAATCCAAGCTTCATAATGCCTGCAAAGTTACACAATTTTTGCCGAAAACCCGCGGCCGCTCCTGCCATTTCCTTCAAAAAAAGAGGGGCGCGGCCATTTGCGTGCCGCGCCCCCGCTATTCAGAGCTTAGGAAAAATCTTCAGCTGATCACCATCCGGGATTCTGAGTCAGTTCTACGTCGTGCTGTTTGTAGATCGTGATCTGATCGGTCGGGATAGGATAGAGGTACTGACGGTTGTTGAAGATACGTTCCTGGCCGTACGAGCAGTCGAGGTAGTTGGGATCGGCTGCTGATACTTCGGCGGGTTTCTCGGACAGCATCGAGATGTTTGCGCCCTGTACGATCTTCGGATACTTCTGGGTGTCCATGTGGTCGAGCATGTGCCAGCGGATGAGGTCCCAGTAGCGGATGTCGTCATCCATCATGAGCTCGTTGCGGCGGCAGCGGCGGATTTCCCAGATAAGGCTCGATACGTTCACGTCGTTGGCCGGATCGTTGATACTGCTGAGCAGAGCTACGGTCGGAGCTACGGTGAAGCCGGCGCGGTCCCACAGAGGTTTCATGTACTTGGTCAGATCGGCATCATTGAGTGTACCGAGTTCAGCCTTGGCCTCGAGGATTGCCAGGTAGAGGCGGGCGCCCCAGAACAGGGGAGCGCAGGTGTACGAACGGTTGGCCGAGGTGGCGTCGGCGTTCGATACGGTGAAGTTGTCATACTTCGACACTGCATAGCCGGTCTTCGACCACATGGGGGCGGTGTTGGGACCTGCGTAAGCGTAGCCTGTGAAGGCCAGGCACGGATAGGTGGTCATGGCCAGGCGCTGGTCGCGTACGTCGAGCAGTTTCTGGATCGACACGTTCTTGCCGTCGGCGGTCAGTTCACCCTTGTCGTCGGTGGGCAGGGTGCCGTTCAGCAGCAGGAAGCTGTCGAATGCGTCGCGGGTGATACCGGCGATACCGTCGGATGCCGAGCTGTAATCGATGGTCGAGTGCATCAGCACATCGATGACATAATTCTTGCAGAAGATGATTTCGCGGTTGTTCATGATGCCGCCGTAGCCGCCACCGCTGCTCTGGAACGATTTGTACAGCGATGTGTAGTCGTCGACAGGAACGTATTTCGATGCGATGGCTTCACCGGCCTTTACAACTTCGCCGAAGAATTTGGCGGCGCGGGCATTGTCTTTCTGGTGATACTTGGCATAGCTGCCTTCATACAGACAGATCTCAGCTTTCATGGCCTGGGCCATGTCTTTCGAGAATTTGTCCTTGACTGACGTGGCTGCGATGTGCTCAACAGCGTAGTCGAGATGCTCGAGTACCTTGTCCATCACTGTATTGCGCGATGTACGCGGTGCGTATAACGCATCTATTGAGGTAGGATCAAGAGCCTCGTCGATCAGAGGCACGTCGCCGAACTTGCGTACCAGATCATAATACTGGCGGGCGAGATACAGGCGAGCCTGTCCGATGAAGTCTTCTTTCACCGACTGGGCGAGAGTTGAATTCTCTACGCCATCGATGATCAGATACGCACGACGGATCTCGGTGTACGATGCGCTCCAGCTGCTCTGTGTGGGAGTGGCCGTGAGGTTGCGCCAGTTGGCGAAAGTCGTACGGCCGCACTGGTCGTCGGTGGTCCAGGTGAAATAGAAGTTGCCCGAGCCTGTGCCGTTGCCGTAGCCCAGAAAGTCTTCATAGAAATAATTTATTTCATTCTGAACGTTATTTACGTTGTTCCAGAAACCGGGATTGTTGGTCTGGGTCGACAACGGGTAGCGGTTCTCGTCCAGGAAGTGGTCACAGCCTGTCAGGGCTGCGCCGGCGAGCGCCACTGCACTTATGATTAATATCTTTTTCATTGTTTTCTAAGATTAGGTGTTTAGAAAGTAACCTGAACGCCGAATGAGAATACTCGCTGCAGAGGCACGGTACGTCCGTATGTGCCCTGGCCGCCGTTTGCGCCCTGTGCGGTGCTGTTGGCCGACGAGTTCATTTCGGGGTCGAGCATGTATTTGCCTGCGCCGTTGTGCAGGAAGCATACGTTGTCGGCCGAGAAGTATACTCGGGCACGCTGGATGAGGGCCTTCTTGGTGATCTCTGCGGGCAGTGTGTAGCCGAAGGTGATGTTCTTCAGTCGCAGATATGCAAGCGAGGTCAGGTAGCGTGACTGGGGATAGAAGTTGAACTTGCCCTGGCCGATGTTGGAGATGCGGCCTGTGCCGTCCGAACCCGAGAACATACGCGGGTAGGTGTATCCCTGGTTGATGTCGGCTTCCGAGATGTAGCCTGTGGAGTTGTCAATATCGATCTTGTTGTAGCTGAGCTGGTTGGTGAATGTGCCGTAGCCGCTCTGTACCATCGGGATGATAGTCGAGCCGGTAGCCCACATATCGCGCTTGCCTACGCCCTGGAAGAACAGGTCGAGGTCGAAGCCCTTCCATGCGCCGCCCAGGTGGAACGAGTATTCGTAGCGGGGCAGAGCGTTGCCGATAACCTTGAGGTCGCCGTGGTTCTTGAGCGAGCGGACGGGAACGGGAGTCGAGTTCGGGTCGGCCTTGGCTTCCTCGTAACCGGCCTGGCCGGGAACATAGGTCTTGCCGCCAAGTTCGATCATGTCGGAGTTACCCCAGTTGATGACGCCGTCGCCGTTGAGGTCGGCGAACTTGATGTCGCCGGGGCCGTAATGGAATGTGTCGCTTTCGAGAGCGCTCTGGTCAGCGATGCCTTCGTTGGGAACATAGCGCTTCTTGTCGGGATCGTAGGTCATGTCGTCCATTGTGAAGTAGCGGTCGGTCTCGAAGCCCCAGATGTCGCCGTAATAGGTGTCGGGGGTGAAGTAGCTGCTGCCCGACGAGCCGCTCATTGCGGGATCGTAGCCGTAGATCAGGCCGGTAGCGTTGTTCCACTTGGTGATCTTCGAGCGGGCGTCGCCGATGTTGAAGTTGGCGTAAACATCCCATTCGCCGAACGAGTGGTTCCACGACAGCGAGAGTTCCCAGCCGCGGGTGCGCAGTGTACCGTTGTTGCTGCGGGGCGAGGACGCACCGAGAGTCAGAGGCAGCTGCTGGCCGAGGCCGATCATGTCCTTGGTCTCACGGTTGAACCAGTCGAAGCTTACGTTGAGCGAGTTGTTCAGGAAGCCGAGGTCGAAGCCTACGTCGGTGGTGATGATGCGTTCCCAGGTCAGTGAGTTCGATACAAGGGTAGGCATGCCGGCTTCGGTAATCTTCTGGTTGCCGTCGACCCAATGCACATTGCCCTGAGCGATCTGCGAGATTGTCGAGAGGAACATGTTCGAACCGATGTTCTCGTTGCCCACGTGGCCGTAGCTGGCGCGGATCTTACCGTTGCTCCACCAGTTCTTCAGAGGCTCGAAGTATTTTTCTTCAGAGAAGCGGTAGCCTGCCGATCCCGAGGGGAAGAATGCCCACTGGTCGTCGGCGCGGAAGCGGCTCGAACCGTCGTAGCGGCCGTTGAATTCCAACAGATAGATGCCCTTGTAGTCGTAGTTGATACGGCCGAAGAAGCCTGTGGTGGCGCGGGTCCAGTGCGAGGCGTTCACGTTGTAGGTCGAGCTGTTGGTAAGGTTGATGTTAGGCAGGCTGTAGTCGAGCAGGCCGTTGCGCTGTGCGTAGTGGTAGCGATATTCCTCGCGTTCGCCGGTCCAGCCGACCATCACCTTGAAGTTGTTGTCCTTGACTGACTTGCTGTAGGTGGCGAAGATATTGGCTGTCCACAGATTGTCGCGCGAGTTGCTCTCGGCTGCGTAAGTGGCGCTCTGGGCGTAGTTGGTCCAGGTAGCGGGCTGGGCGCGGCCGGATACCCACTGCGAATACATGGTGAACGGGATGCGGGCGTCGTCGCTGTTCATGTCGCGGAGCTGATAGGTGAAGTCGGCCTGCAGCTGGAGTCCGGGCAGAAGATCGGCGATCATATAAGCCTGCATGCGGGTCTGGGCGGTGGTAGTATTGCCGTTGTAGCCGTTCATGCGGTAAGTGATCTCGTTGCGGAAGCCCATCTTTTCGCCGTTCTCGTCTACGAGGTAGCCGTAGTTTTCGAACTGCGACGGGAAGCGCCATACGTACTGGTAGGCGTTACGTGCCGAAAGGTGGGGCGATGTGTAGGTGCGCTGCGAGAAATTGAAGCGTGCACCTGCTTTCAGGAAGCTGAATATCTGGGTTTCGATCGATGCATTGGCCATGTAGCGCTTGAAGTGGTCGGGATTGTAGTTCCACAGACCTTCGCGGCTGTCATAGCCGAACGATGCACGGTAATTCGTGCGGCCCGAACGGCCTTCGAGGCTAACATTGTGCTTCTGTGAGAATGCCGTGCCGAACAGAGTCTTGGCTACGTCCCAGTCGGCGTACGACAGCCATTCGTTCGACTGGAAGCCCTGGCTGTAGTCCCAGCCTTCCAGGCCTGCAGGCATAGTGCGGTTGTTGGGGTCGGGGCAGTAGTAGTCGCCGACGTTGTTCCAGTTCTGGAACTGCTGGAGTTCGACCAGCGAGGTGTATTGCTTGCCGCCGTGCTGGCGCTGCCAGGCCTGTGCGAAGGGAAGAATTTCATTGTAGTACATACCGAAAATTTCCTGGTCGCCGCCGGGGTTGGTGTTGTCCATGGCGAGAAGCAGGTTGTTGACGGTGGTGTTGAACTCGGGCAGGACTGTGGCGCGGCCCCAGCCGAAGTTGGCGTTGTACTTGACGGATACGCGTTCTTCCTTGTTGGCTGTCTTGGTGGTTACCAGAATCACGCCGAAGGCAGCGCGCGAACCGTAGATGGCCGACGAGGCTGCGTCCTTGAGAACGGAGATCGATTCGATGTCGTCGGGATTGATGAATGAGAGGTCATCGACAACGACGCCGTCGACTACGATCAGAGGTGATGAATCGTGACCGTTCGACAGAGTACCTGTACCGCGGATGTTGATCGTGGGATTGTCGGCGATGGCACCGCTGGCCATTGTGATGGTCAGGCCGGGCACAGCGCCCTGAAGAGCTTTGGCCACGTCGGTGGCGGGACGTGAGTCCATGGCGCGGGATACGTCGACCGTGGCGACGGCGCCCGTCAGGTTGGCGCGCTTCTGCGAGCCGTAGCCGATGGCCACGAGTTCGTTGAGCTGCTCGGTGGTCGGCTGCAGGTACACGGTCATGCCCTGCGCAGCCTTCACTTCCATTGTCTTGTAGCCGATGTAGCTGATGGTCAGGGTGGCTCCCGCCTGGATGCGGATGGTGAAGTTACCGTCGAAGTTGGTAGCTACCGCATTGCTTGAGACACCTTTTTGTACAACACTGGCGCCGATGACCGGCTCGTTGTTTTCATCCAGGACCGTACCCGTTATGGTCACGGCCGCCTGACTCTGCGTTTGGGGCTCCGGAGCGGCATACGCTGCGAAGTTGCCGGTCAGCGGCATCCCACAGGCCAGAAGCAAAGTCACAAACAGATGTTTTCTCATAAAATTTAGTAAAGTAGGTTTTTTAAATGCTTTACCCTCCGGCGGCTTGCTTAAGGCTTTCTCGGGGCGCTGCGTTATTTTAGTTAGTTTTTGAAGTCGGGTTATGTACGGAGTTCCGTTTTGTTAATGTGTTATTATCAGGAGGTTTGTTTCAGGATTATTGGTTAGCTTTGTTAAGTAATTTTATCATATCGCGCCCCTCCGGGCCTCATATGACGGCGCTAAATTAAGAAAAGTTTTTTAAATCGGGTTTATATTAACAATTATTAACAATATGTTATAAAGCATATTTTTATAGCTTCGGGTGGCCGACCTGTCTATGGACGCTGTTGTGGCTGACAATTTGTCACCGGCAAACTATTGTGGCACGGCGCTTGTTATATTTATCAGAAAAGAAAAAATCAAGTCTAAAAACCTACAAAAAATTCGGCTATGAATTTTAATAATTTCACAATCAAATCGCAGGAGGCTATCCAGAAGGCGGTCGAGATCACACGCTCGTCCGGGGCGCAGGCCATCGAGCCGGTGGCGCTGCTCAAGGCTGTGATCGAGGAAGGCGAGTCGCTGGTGAAGTTTATTTTCCAGAAGATTGGCGCCAACGCCGCAGGTGTGGCCCAGGCGGTCGACCGCGAGATCGACGCCCTGCCGCGGGTAAGTGGCGGCGAGCCGTACCTGAGCCGTACTTCGAATGACGTGTTGCAGAAGGCTCTCGACATCGCCAAGAAGCAGGGCGACGAATACGTCACTCTCGAGGCGCTGCTGATGGCGATATTCGAGATCGATTCTCCCGCCTCGAAGATACTGAAGGATTATGGCCTGGGTCGCAAGGAACTCCAGGCTGCCGTCGACGAGCTCCGCAAGGGCCGCAAGGCTACCGACCAGAGTGCCGAGGAGACGTACAACGCATTGTCGAAATACGCCATAAATCTTAACGAGCGCGCCCGATCGGGCAAGCTCGATCCCGTCATCGGCCGCGACGAGGAGATCCGCCGCGTGCTCCAGATCCTGAGCCGCCGTACCAAAAACAATCCCATGCTCATCGGCGAACCCGGCACGGGCAAGACGGCCATCGCCGAAGGTCTCGCCCACCGCATCGTCCGCGGCGACGTCCCCGAAAACCTGCGCACCAAGCAGATCTATTCGCTCGACATGGGCGCCCTCGTCGCGGGTGCCAAGTACAAGGGCGAGTTCGAGGAACGCCTCAAGGCCATCGTCAACGAAGTCACCGGGGCCGACGGCGAGATAATATTATTTATAGATGAGATCCACACCCTGGTCGGCGCGGGCAAGGGCGAGGGGGCCATGGATGCCGCCAATATCCTCAAGCCGGCCCTGGCCCGCGGCGAACTGCGCAGCATAGGCGCCACCACGCTCGACGAGTATCAGAAGTACTTCGAGAAGGACAAGGCTCTTGAGCGCCGCTTCCAGAAGGTCATGGTCAACGAACCCGACGAGCTCAGCGCCATTGCCATCCTGCGTGGCCTCAAGGAACGCTACGAGAACCACCACAAGGTCCGCATCCGCGACGAGGCTATCGTGGCGGCTGTCCAGCTCTCCGAACGCTACATCACCGACCGTTTCCTGCCCGACAAGGCCATCGACCTCATCGATGAGGCCGCCTCGAAGCTCAAGCTCGAGATCGACTCCGTGCCGCAGGCGCTCGACGACATCACCCGCCGCATCGCCCAGAAGGAGATCGAACGCGAGGCCATCAAGCGCGAGGGCATGAAGGAAAAGGTCAAGGAGATCGAGAAGGAAATCGCCACCATGCGCGAGGAGGAGAAGGAATACTCCGCCAAGTGGAAGGCTGAAAAAGACCTGATCAACCGCATACAGCAGAACAAGATCGACATCGAACAGCTTGGCTTCGAGGCCGAACGCGCCGAACGCGAAGGCGACTACGCCAAGGTGGCCGAGATACGCTACTCGCGCATCCAGGCCAAGGAGAAGGAGAACGCCGACATACAGGAACAGCTCAAGGCCATGCAGGGCGACAAGGCTCTGATCAAGGAGGAGGTCGATGCCGAGGATATCGCCGATGTAGTGTCGCGCTGGACCGGCATTCCCGTCAACAAGATGGTCAAGAGCGAGCAGGAGAAGCTGCTGCATCTCGAGGACGAGCTTCATTCGCGCGTCGTGGGCCAGGAGGAGGCCATCGCTGCCATCGCCGACGCCGTGCGCCGCAGCCGCGCCGGCCTCAACGACCCCAAGCGCCCGATCGGCTCGTTCATATTCCTGGGGACCACCGGTGTCGGCAAGACCGAGCTGGCCAAGGCCCTGGCCGAATATCTGTTCGACGACGAGAACATGATGACCCGAATCGACATGAGCGAGTATCAGGAGAAGCACACCGTGTCGCGTCTAGTCGGAGCGCCTCCGGGATACGTCGGCTACGACGAGGGCGGTCAGCTCACCGAGGCCGTGCGTCGCAAGCCTTATTCGGTAGTGCTGTTCGACGAGATCGAGAAAGCCCATCCCGACGTGTTCAACATCCTCCTTCAGGTGCTTGACGACGGGCGCCTCACCGACAACAAGGGCCGCAACGTCAACTTCAAGAACACCATTATAATAATGACCTCCAACATGGGTTCGGCGCTGATCCGCGACAATTTCTCGAAAATGACCGAGGAGAACAAGGCCGAGACCGTCGAGAAGACCAAAGAACAGGTGCTCGAGATGCTCAAGCAGACCATCCGCCCTGAGTTCCTCAACCGAATCGACGAGATCATCATGTTCACCCCCCTTAACCGCACGGAGATCGAAGAGATCGTCGGACTGCAGATCCGCGGCATACAGAAGATGCTCAAGGCGTCAAGCGGCATCGAGCTGCGCGTCACCCCCGAAGCCCTTTCCTTCCTGGCCGACGAAGGCTATGATCCGGAGTTCGGCGCCCGCCCCGTCAAGCGGGCCATACACCGCCTGGTGCTCAACCGCCTGTCGAAAGATATCCTTGCTCAGAAAGTGTCGCGCGACCATCCTATCGTGATCGACTACGACAAGGATGCCGACACACTTGTGTTCCGCAACTGATAGTTTTTTAATATTCTGCCGGCGGAGTGAACCAATCCTCACTCCGTCGGTTATTTATAGTGTAGGCTGCCTTGCGGAGCAGCTGCGCGTTCAGTTAGTTAATTTTCAAAAACACACATGTTCTCTTACCAAAACTCAAGATTATGAAAAGACTGCTTTATCTTTTTATTTTTGCACTGCCTCTGTTGGGCTTCACATCATGCAGCGACGACGATGACAATCCCGATGTGAACTTCATCATCGACATCTCCGGCGCTACGTACGTCGACGGTACCATTTACGTCGTTCAGGGCGAGACGTTCAATATCGACGCTGTCAAGGTCGTCAACAACGAACCCGGCAAGGCGGCCCTCCTCACCTATGTGGAATACTTCTGGGACTATCAGCGCCTGGGCACCACGGCCAATGCCGCCGATAATTTCGCATTCGAGATCTTTGTCAGCGAAGACACGCCGCTTGGCGGCCACCTGCTTGAACTCTACGCGCCGGTCTATGCGGTCGACAAATCGCCCGCCAACGCTTTGCTGGCCTATGACGTCGAGGTTGTGGCCTCGGCCGACGACCTCCCCGAAGGCGGTGTCACCAGCTTCACGGCAATCCCCCGTCTGAAGGATACCGACAGCAAGTAATGCGCCGTCAAAGTCAATATACATAATACAGGCACGGGCCGCGGCCCGTGCCTGTATGTTTACGGTCTGCATTTAAAAAATTCAAAACCCCGGCGGCTTGCGCTGTCGGGGTTTTGCTTGGGCGAGTAGCGAATCAGGGAATCGAACCCTGGTCTCCACCGTGAGAGGGTGGCGTGCTAGGCCACTACACTAAATCGCCGTTTGATGTTGCAAAGTTACGCCTGTTTTCCGGTTCTGCCAAATATTTGACGTAGTTTTTTTAGTTAAAAAACGTTACTTGTCTGAGAGCCGGACTATTCTGTCTTCGCCAAGAAGGATGCGTCCCTCCTTGTAAAGGTGTCCGATCGCTTTCTTGAAGTCTTTTTTGCTGCATCCGAGCGCGGCGCGGATATCAGCCGGGTCGGAGTTGTCGCTGAGCATCAGTGTGTGCTGGGGCGCACGGTCGAGTGCGTCGAGAATCCGTTTGCAGGCGGCTCCCATGCGGTCGACCGCAGCAGGGCCGGCCGAGAGATCGATCTTGCCGTCCGGGCGCACGTATTTCACGTGTGCTTCCACTGTCTGGCCGATCTCAAGTGGGCGTCGCAGCTCGTTGTCGTAGATCATGCCCCAGTGCAGATTGTCGACGATGACGCGGTAGCCGATCTCGCCGTGGCTGATCACAAGTGCGCTCACGCGCGTGCCCGGGCGATAATCGGCCGGAAGGTTTCCGAGAAAGCGTTCCAGCCGAGCCGAGGCGACCGGACGCTTCGTCACGTCGTCGAGGTAGACGTATACCGGGTAGATGCCGCCCACGGCCATGCGTACTTTCTGCTCGGAGTAGGGTACCAGCAGATCTTTCATCACGCCCCAGTCAAGGAACGCGCCGGTGCGGTTGACGTCGCGCACCTGCAGGAAGGCGAACTCGCCTACCGTGGCATATGGCGTGTCGGTGGTGGCCACGGGCCGGTCCTCGCCGTCCGTGTATACGAATACGCGGATTTCCTGTCCGGGCGCCATGCTGTCGGTCACATACCGGCGCGGCAGCAGCACTTCATGCCCGTCGCCGTCGGTCAGATAGAGGCCCGGATCGGCTTCGCGGCTGATCCGCAGGTCGTTGTATTTTCCTATAGCTATCATGTCAGTAAATTGTGCTCAAAGTTACGGATTTTTTCATAGAATAAACAATCAGCGGGCGGCTGTTGGCAAAAAAAAATGTAACTTTGTGCGCGAAATAAACAGAATTTCAGATATGGACAGCCCCGATATAATCAGAAAGGCCTTTCCGGCCCTCACCGACCGTCAGGCCGGGCAGTTCGCGCAACTCGGCGATCTATATGCCGACTGGAACGCCAAGATCAATGTCATCTCGCGCCGCGACATTGACAATCTGTATGTGAACCATGTGCTGCATTCGCTCTCGATAGCCGCATTTCTGGGCGACGTGATGCCGGGCACAGCTTTTATGGATCTCGGCACAGGCGGCGGCTTCCCGGGCATACCGCTGGCCATCTTTTATCCGCAGGCGTCGTTTCATCTGATCGACCGCATAGGCAAGAAGCTCAAGGTGGCGGCTGATGTGGCCGCTGCGGTCGGACTCGACAATGTGACGTTTCAGCATGGCGATACCGGCGAATGCCACGACGAATTCGATTATGTGGTGTCGCGGGCCGTCATGCCGCTTGACCGCCTCGTCAAAATCGCGGCCCGCAACGTGGCTCCCGGGCGCCGCGAGGGCAACCGCTACGACAACGGCATCATCTGCCTCAAAGGCGGCGACCTGGCCGACGAGTCGGCCGGTGTCGCTTATCCGGTAGCCGAGTACGATCTCAAAGAGATCATGGCGCCCGCCGTGTTTGATACGAAAAAACTCGTCTACGTGCCTGTCGGTTCAACAAAAAGCCGCCGCAGACGTTAAGTGGATAAGAAAGAACCGTCATGTTAAATATCAAGCAATTCGTATTCAATCCGTTCGGCGAATGCACCTATGTGGTGTGGGACGACAGCTCGCGGCAGGCGATCGTTGTCGATCCGGGCATGAGCGATGCCGCCGAGCGCGACCGTCTTGACACATACATAACCGACAACCGCCTCGAGGTGACAGGCGTGGTCAATACCCACATGCACCTCGACCATTGCTTCGGTGCCAACCATGTCCGCGACCGCTACGGCGTGCCGGTCCGTGCTCATAAGGCTGATGCCCCGCTGGGCATGGCGCTCGACGAGCAGGTGCGCCGGTTCGGCCTGCGCGGGCTGGGTGGCAGTGTGGAGGTGGATGTGCCGCTTGCCGATGGCGACACTATCGTGCTGGGCGATGAAAAGCTGGAGGTCCTGCACGTGCCTGGGCACTCACCCGGAGGCATTGCGCTCTACAGCCCCGCCGGCCGGTTCGTGCTCACGGGCGATTCTCTGTTCAAGGGATCGGTCGGGCGCACCGATCTCGAAGGCGGCGACTATGCCACACTCATCAGGGCGGTCACGTCGAAACTTATGGCGCTGCCCGACGACACACTCGTGCTTCCGGGCCACGGCGATTCCACGACCATCGGCGAAGAGCGGCGCTCGAATCCGTTTCTGTGATGGGTGTCGGCTTTTTATGGCCGATAGCTATTGTCGAATTCAGGAAATTTCAGCCGGTCAGAGGCGGTCGAGGCCCAGCGGGTCGTACGCGTCCCAGTCAGTGCCCGCCGCCGGCTGCGTCTTGTCGGTGCGGCGGCACACGTCGGCGAGGAATGTATTCATGCCGAATGCCTCGATGGGATTGACGAGCTCGTTGCGTTCATTGAATATTTCCAGCAGCCCTTTTGCCGCGGCTCCGGCTTGGGCCAGGCGCCCGGTACGCAGTAGCGCCATGACAAACATGGCGTAAGCCACGAGCATATTTTCGGGGCGCCGGATAGTACCGTCGTTTTCCGATGCGGCAAACGTTTCTACCACAAGCTCGTATTGTCTGTGACGGAACATCGCTTTAAGGGCCAGGTAATCGTGGTTGAGCGGCTTGCCACTTTTGGCCTCGAAAGTCCGGTGGATCTGAGCAACGGTGAGATCGTCCTTTGCCTCGTAGGCGGTTGAGGCCAGTGACAGCCACAGCTCGCGGTCGGTCTGGCCGGCGTCGTACAGCCTTTCGAGCGCGGTGCAGATGACCGGATACATCCCGGGTGCGTTGGCCGATATGGCTTGCTCGACAAGGTCCGGCATGTCGTCGATGTAAGTCAGCAGGCTTTCGTACATGTCATGGATCAGAGTCCCGTCGTCGGCTCCGGTAACGGCACTGATCACAGTGTCGATCGTGTCGGGGTCCTCGGGTCGCAGGGCGAAAATCCTGCGTGCGGTCCCGGTGAATTCTTCGGTTCCGGCCTTGAGAAGGCTCAGCCTTACCGCCAGTGAATCAGCGCTGTCGGGATCTATGGCCAGGGCCAGGTCAATCGAATTGAGGGCTTCGTCGGCGAGGCCCTGCTGCGCCTGGATCTTGGCCAGCAGGCGCCAGTAGTCGGCGCAGTATGGATCGATCTCCGTAAGCTGTTCGAGCATCTCTGTCTCGAGATCATAGCGGCGGTCCATCTCGGCCGATGCGGCCAGCTCGTAGAGCAGAGTCGGGAGGTAGTCGACCTTCCGACGCAGCAGGTCGATGTGGCTGAAGAGCCAGTCGTTAAGGCCCAGGTCGGCGGCCAGCTGTACGAACTGTATCACTTCCTCGTCCGTCACAAGCCTGTTTTCTTCGAGATACTCCGCCAGCCGGGCTTCGGCCTCTTCGGCAGTGCCGGTGAACTTGCCCATTTTCAGAATCTCCCACAGCGGTTCGTTCACGTCGGGGTTGTCGTCGAGAAAATCGTCGAACGACCGGTCCGTGAAGCTCCTGTAGTAGATCGCACGGCGCTGAAGCAGTTCCGACGAGTCCGGGTACAGGCGCGCGCCCAGAAGCAACGCTTCCGTGCGCAGGTAGTCATCGCCCTGGTCGCCGCCATAGTCGAAGACCGACACGAGTTCTTCCTCGCTGTAGTAGCGTTCGCTGATCGGTCGTCGCAGATCGGCCCGGAAGCGTCTTGCGAGTTCTTCGTTGGGATTGCTGTTGGGATCCTTCACTCTTAGTTCTGTTTCTGCACTTTTTCCCAGGTGTCGCGCAGGCCGATGGTGCGGTTGAACACCAGATGGTCTGCTGTCGAGTCTGTGTCGGGAGTGAAGTAGCCGATGCGCTGGAACTGGAACTTCATGCCCGCCTGTGCGTTGGCTGCCACGTATGGCTCCACTTTGATCTGCTTTACGGTCAGAGAGTCGGGGTTGAGCATCTCGCGGAAGTCGCGGTCCGGTTCGGCTGCCGGGTTTTCGACATCGAACAGGCGGTCGTAGAGGCGCGCTTCGGCGTCGACTGCCGTTGCGGCGGCCACCCAGTGCAGTGTGCCCTTGACCTTGCGGTTGGCTCCGGGCATCCCGCTGAGTGTGTCCGGATCGTAGGTGCATCGGATCTCGGTGATGTTGCCTTCGGCATCTTTCACCACATCCTCGCACTTGATGATGTAGGCGCCCTTGAGGCGGACTTCGCCGCCGGGCGCGAGGCGGAAGAATTTCTTGGGAGGATTCTCCATGAAGTCGTCGCGCTCGATATAGAGTTCGCGCGAGAAAGGCATTTCGTGCATGCCGCTGCCTTCCTGCTCGGGATTGTTCTCCATCGCTACTGTTTCCGTCTTGCCTTCCGGATAGTTGGTTATCACTACTTTCACGGGGTTGATCACGCCCATCACGCGGGTGGCGATGCGGTTCAGGTCATCGCGCACAGCGTGCTCCAGCAGCGACACCGAGTTCAGAGCCTCGTACTTCGTGTAGCCGATCGTGTCGATGAAGTTGCGGATCGACGCCGGAGTGTAGCCGCGCCGGCGCATGCCCGAGATAGTCGGCATTCGCGGATCGTCCCATCCGGCCACGAGGCCCTCCTTGACCAGCGTCAGCAGCTTGCGCTTGCTCATCACGGTGTAGGTCAGGTTCAGGCGGTTGAACTCTATCTGGCGCGGGCGGTAGCTCTCGTCGGCCAGCTCGTCCACGAAGTAGTCGTAGAGCGGGCGGTGGGGTACGAACTCAAGGGTGCATATCGAGTGGGTCACGCCCTCGAAATAGTCGCTTTGGCCGTGGGCGAAGTCGTACATCGGGTACACTTTCCACTTCGTGCCCGTGCGGTGGTGGGGATGTTTGATGATGCGGTACATGATCGGGTCGCGGAAGTGCATGTTGCTCGACGCCATGTCGATCTTGGCACGCAGCACGCGCGAGCCTTCCTCGAACTCGCCCTCGTTCATGCGCATGAACAGGTCCAGGTTCTCCTCCGGCGTGCGGTTGCGGTAGGGGCTTTCCGTTCCGGGTGTGGTGGGTGTGCCTTTTTGGGCGGCGATCTCCTCCGAGGTCTGGTCGTCGACGTATGCCTTGCCTTCCTTGATCAGGCGACAGGCCAGGTCGAAAAGCTTCGGAAAGTAGTCGGATGCGTAATATTCGCGATCGCCCCAGTCGAAGCCGAGCCAGTGTATGTCCTCGCGGATCGAATCGACGTATTCCACATCCTCCTTCACCGGGTTGGTGTCGTCGAAGCGCAGGTTGCACGTGCCGCCGAACTTTTCGGCGACTCCGAAGTCCATGCATATAGCCTTGGCATGGCCGATGTGCAGATAGCCGTTGGGTTCAGGCGGGAAACGGGTGTTGAGCCGTCCGCCATTCTTGCCGGCCTTCAGGTCGGCATATACCTCTTGTTCCACAAAGTTGAGTCCCTTGGATTCAACTGTCTCATTATCTTTGATTTCGGCCATAACTATATGTGTTCGTTTTGTTCAACCCGCAAATTTACGAAAAATTCGCGATTCAGCCAACAGCAAAACGCCGTCCGCCGCCGGGTCTGCACCGGTTGGCGCTCCCGAAGGCAATCGGCTCATAGCGGATTTACTAAAATATAGGCCAATTAAAGGCCTGATTTTACAATTTGTAGGTGAAGCAGCCGTCGGTGGTGGTTACGTGCACGATCACCGGTCCGGCCGGAAGCGCATCGGGATCGGCGGCGCGGCCCGTGAGGTCGAATGCAGCGACGGCGAGCACTTCGAGGCCGGCGGAGTCGATGTGCAGGCGGCTGTCGTCGCGGCTCACGCGCGGCCGTGCGATGGCTTCGGGCAGGTCAAGGGCGCCCTGACGGAGAATCTTGCGCAGGCCTGCTACGGCGTCGATCATGCCGGCGCCCGAGCGCGGGTCGGCCGGGTCGAGACCCTGCTGTGAGGCCGTAGCGACAGCTGTCTCAAGCAATTCCGCTGGCGTCAGCGTCGGATCGGCCTCAAGCCATAGGGCGAAGATGCCGGCGGCGTGCGGCGATGCCATCGATGTGCCGCAGTCGGTGATGAAATAGTTGCCCTCGGTGGTGCCGCGGGCGTTTACGGCCGACATTTTCTGGGGAAATTCGTTCAGATAGGCGCGGCTGGCCGCGGAGACGACATAGGCTCCGGGAGCGCAGAAATGGGGCAATGCGCGTCCGTCGGCTGTCTGTCCGTACGACGAGAAGGCGCTCACCGTTCCCGTCGTGACGTAGTCGGTCCACTCCGCCGTGCCTCCGGAGAGGAGGGGAGCCGTGTCGCGTGTGGTGGCGGATCCTACGCAGATGGTGTTGTGGCCGCAGGCCATCGAGCTTATCGACTGGCTGTTGTCGCCGCGGTTTACGAAAGCCTGCGCGGCGCCTACCGGATCGAGAAACAGCAGCTCGCCGTCGGGAGAGAAGTCGACGTGCGTGCCGGACTCGCCGTGGAGGTTCACGCACAGGTAGTAGCGGGCCCAGCGGTTTTCGTTGATACGTTCGTTCACGGCCAGATTGAGTCGCATCAGCAGGTTGTAGCGTCCGTTTTCACTGCTGATCTCACCGGCGGCCACTATGTCGCCGCTGAAATAGCGCGCGAAGCCTGGGTCTGTGGCGGCGTCTATCACCGAAACGGACTCACCTCCGATACGGTCGGTCTCATATACAAATTTCCGTTCGAGCACGTCGAACACGGAGAATGATACTTCGAAAGGCCTGCTGTCGCTGCTCCAGCCCTCGCAGTGCCCGGGCAGGTAATTGTAGCCCCAGTCGACATGCTCGCTGATCATTGCGGTGACCGTCGGCTCCTCCCGTGTGAAGGTGTGGTGGATGCCGATGAATGTGGAGCCGTCGTTGCCGGCCGAGAGCAGCACCGGCACTTCGGCGGCGCAGCGGTCGAGATACTGGCAGAATAGGTCGGTGCCGTCGCGCGGGCCCAGGGCCGAGCCGAGCGACAGGTTGATCACGGCCGGCTGTCCGTGGTCGCGGGCGTAGGCTATGATGTCCTCGACGCCTGCCAGAATGCCGGTGTCGTACAGGGTCGATGTCGTGGCGTATATGTCGGCGCCGGGGGCGGTGCCGCGGTAGGGAGTGCCGTCGCCGCCACCTGCCATGATGCCGGCCACATGCGTGGCATGGTATTGCCGGGGATTGTCGGTGGTGTATGCTGCAATTTCGGAGCCGGTCAGACGCGTGACGGTAGCCAGGGTGTCGTTGATGTGGGTGAGGCCCGCGACGCGGGCGCCGAACGTGGCGTGTCCCGGATCGAAGCCTATGTCGGAGAATCCCGCCACGACTCCGCGGCCCGTGAAGGGCTGCTCGGATACGCGTCCGTCGATGACGTCCGCGGCACCGGTGGCGGCAGACGCCCGGTCGAGCAGGGCGCTTGCCGGCCGTCCTGCCGAAGCGCGTCGCACGATATTCAGATCTTCGATCACATCTATCTTGTCGGCGGGAATGTAGGCCAGTGCCAGCTCGTCGCGGTGGTGGAGCACGATGATGCCTGCCGCTTCGAGTTCACCGACGTCGGCTCCTTCGGCAAGTTTCAGGATCATTGGAATGTACCGTTGCGTTTCCTGTGTGGTGCCGTCTTTCGTCCGGCTTTTTGATGCGAGGCTTTCGTGACTGTTCAGGACGATGCGCGCCATCG
>OLSQ01001467.1_pt1 | contig 19481 bp, 10 predicted proteins | sample 1672561 | NCBI WGS metagenome assembly OLSQ01 (sample SAMEA3136699, study PRJEB25190) | human gut metagenome | biome: human gut; feature: human-associated habitat; material: faeces | place: Austria | collected 2013 | reverse complement strand
CTCCCGGCTACAAAAAAGGGGTACCCCGGATTCTCGGGGTACCCCTTTTTATCATGCCGCCGCGACGAAGGCTCAGCCATTCCCCTCCAACCACTTTAGGAAGTCGTCGACCCGCGACCGGCTCACCACCATCTCGAACTCCGGACGCGGACGTGCCGTGATCTTCAGCCGGTTGCCCAGGTATTTCACGATGCTGACGATCGCCGGCATGGCGATGATGCAGCTGCGCGATATGCGGAAAAACCGCCCGGGATCCAGTTCGTCCGAAAGGACGTCGAGCGACTGATCCATGATGTAGCGGTTGTTGTCGTTCGTGACAAGGTAGGTGTTTTTCTCTTCCGAGTAGAAATAGGCGATGTCGGTGGTCTGCACCGGGACGATCCGGTCGTTGAAACGCACGACATAGCGCTGTTTGTATTCGCGCGGGCTGCGGATTGCGTTCAGCAATACGTCGGGGTCGATGCCCCCGCTCCGCACACGGCAACGTTCCACGGCACGCCGCAGCGCCGCGAGGTCGATCGGTTTGAGCAGGTAGTCGATGCTGTTGACCTCGAACGCCCGCACGGCGTAATTGTCATATGCGGTGGTCATGATGACCCGCGCCGTTACGTCCGCCTGGCGGAATATCTCGAAGCAATCCCCGTCGGAGAGTTCCACGTCCATGAAAATCACATCGGCACTGTTCCCCGGCGTGCGCAGCCAGAGCACCGTTTCCCTGACCGAGCCGGTCGTCCCGACGATCCGTACGTCGGGAAAATGCTGGGTCAGCGCTCGCGCCAGGTTTGCCTGGGCCATCATTTCGTCTTCTACGATCAGTACGTTCATATTACAGCAACGGTAAGGTGACACAATATTCGGTATCGGTACGGCGTATCCCGATCGGGATGCCCGACAGGTCGAGGTACTGCTGGCGGATGTAGTTCAGCCCCACACGGGTCGAGGGGTTGCCGGATACCTTCAGCTGAAGGTTGTTCGACACCGTCACGGCCTCGGCCACGGCGACGATGCGGATCACCAGCGGCCGGTCGGCCCCCACCGAGTTATGCTTGATGGCGTTTTCGATCAGCAACTGCACCGAGCAGGGCAGGACATGGCGGTTCATGGCCTCATCCGAAATGTCGGTCTCCACGCGGAACCCTTCGGGGAAACGCACCTGTAACAGGTCGACGTACATCCCCACGAAGGCCATCTCCTCGCGCAGGCGCACGAGTGTCTCCTCCTCGTTCTGGAGCATGTAACGGTAAATGCCCGCCAGTTTATGGATGTAGGCGCTGGCCTGCTCCGTGCGCTGCTCGCAGACCAGGCAGTCGAGGATATTGAGCGAGTTGAACAGGAAATGGGGGTTGACCTGCTGTTTGAGTTTCATGTAACGGAACTGCGCCTGGTGCGCCTTGCCGCGCTCGGCACGCAGCACGGCACGTGCGACCAGGGCGTAATCGACCATAAATACGACCGAATAGAGGGTCACCTCGACCAGCAGGGTGACGATCCACAGTTGCAGGAACTCCCGTGCGGTGAACGAGCGGTCGAAGGCGAACGGCAGGTGCAGCCCCGTAATGAGCGCCACGCAGGCCGACGTGAGCAGCACGAACAGAAGGAAGGCCGCGATTTCGGCGATCGGGCCGTGTCGGGTTTCACGCCTGCGCGTATGCCGGACATAGATGATATTGACGCACAGCAGGATAATCAGTGCCGCGGAATTGGAAGCCAGCAAGTCGGCCATGTGGTAGAGGCGGTCTGTGGAAAAGGAGGGCGAGGCGAAAAGCTCGACATAGGCCAGCCTCAGCACGAAAATCCCCCCCACGGCCAGCAGCAGCAACCCGATGCGGGGCGTCCAGGCCGAGGAGCGGCTCGCCGTGTCGTCGCCGCGGCGGAACAACTTGGTGAACCACACGATGCTCCAGCCCAGGATCTCGGTGGTGATGAAGGTCGAGACGGCATGCACCACGGGCGGGGCGTGCAATAACAGCTCGATCAACTGCGCACCGCCCGTACCCAGCAGGTAGCCGATCACGTTGACGACGATCACGCTGGCAGCGGTGAACTCCACGTTCAGTCCCCGTTTGAGGCAGATCAGCACGATCAGCACGATCGTCAGCAGCGTCAGCACCAACTCGTCGTTGATCCCCGCCAGATGGCACGAAAGGGCGACCACGGCATGGAGCACGGCGAACAGGTGGATGATTCCGGACACTTTGAGCGATCGCATATAGGCTGACTGAGGCTGTATTAAAGTATATACGGGTTTCGTTTATTACGAATAAAGGTAGTGTTTTTCCGCGGAAATTCCAAATCGTCCCCCGCGGGCTACCGTTCGTCGCAAAAATCCGCCCGTTCATCCGGCTGAACCTTCCGTTCGTCGCCCTGCGGTTCGCCGTCCGGATTTTTTTATTAAAATTTGTATAACCTGAAAACCAACCGAAAAACCGAAATGACCAAGCCTAAACTCTCATTTTGGCAGATTTGGAACCTCAGCTTCGGCTTCCTCGGCGTGCAGATCGGATATTCGCTCCAGAATTCCAACACGTCGAGCATCTTCGAATCGCTGGGGGCAGATGTCAGCCACCTGAGCTACTTCTGGCTGGCGGCACCGCTGGCCGGCATGATCGTCCAGCCCATCGTGGGGCTTTTTTCCGACGGCACCTGGACGCGCTGGGGCCGCCGCATCCCCTACATCCTGGGCGGGTCGCTGATCTCGGCGCTGGCGCTGGTGCTCATGCCCAACTGCCCCAAACTGCTCGCCTTCGCCCCGCTCGCCATGGGGGCTTTCATCCTGCTGTTCATGGATTTGTCGTTCAACGTCACGATGCAGCCCTTCCGGGCGCTGGTGGCCGACATGCTCGACGATTCGCAGAAGACACAGGGCTACGTGGTACAAACCTTCCTGATAAACCTCGGTGCGGTCGTCGGCGCTATCCTGCCGCTCGTCATGACATGGCTCGGCGTGTCGGACGAGGCCGCTCCGGGGCATGTTTCGCCGCACATCGCCTACTCCTACTATGCCGGGGGCGCGATCCTGCTGCTCACGGTGCTCGTCACCTCGTTCAAGACACGGGAATATCCGCCCGGGGAGTTCGCCCGCTACAACAACCTCTCCGAGGAGGACGCCAAACCGATGAGCTTCGTCGGCCTCATGCGCAACGTCCCCGGCGTGATGGTGCGGCTGGGCGTCACGCAGTTCTTCTCGTGGGCGGCGCTCTTCCTGATGTGGACTTACCTCAAACCCGCCATCACGGGTGTAGTCACCGACCATGCCACGGGCGAAGTGCTCTCGGCCGGCGCCACGCAGACATGGGTCGGCGTGCTCAACGGCACCTACCCCATCCCCGCCTGCATCGCCGCCCTGTTCCTCGGGCGCGTCGCCGCGCGCTACGGCAACAAACCCGTCTACGCTGCCTGCCTGCTCGCCGGGGCGCTGGGCTTCGCGGGGTTGTGCCTGCTGCACGACCAGTACGCGCTGATGCTCCCGATGGTGGGGATCGGCATCGCCTGGGCGGGCATCCTCGCCATGCCCTACGCCATCCTGTCGCGCGCGGTCGAGCCACGCCGCATGGGCGTATACATGGGTATCTTCAATTTCACGATCACCGTCCCCCAGATCGTCATCGGACTGACCGGCGGTGCCATCGTCAAGTACTGCTTCGCCTCCGATGCGGCCGACATGCTGGCGCTCGCCGGGGTATTCATGCTGCTGGCCGCCGTGTCGGTCTTCCTGGTCAAAGAACACAAGGCCCAATGACCTACAATCCATAAAATCAACTTATAAACTAACCAAAATTCTTATGAAACGATTTTTAACTATGTGTGCGGGTATCTTGCTCATATGTCAATTTACCCCCCCCCTCACGCTGGCGCAAAACGCTGGTTATGAGGTAAAAGGCGTAGTTGTCGACAAGTCCGGGATGCCGATCCTGGGCGCTACCGTCGTCGAAAAGGGCACGACCAACGGTGTCTCGACGGGCATCGACGGCGACTATGCCATCCGCGCCGCCGGCCCCGAGTCGGTCATCGAGGTCAGCTATGTCGGTTACAAGACCGTCAGCCTGGTGGCCAGTTCGTCGCTGCTGGCGCACCTCACGCTCGAAGAGGATGCCATGGGTATCGACGACGTGGTGGTGATCGGCTACGGTACGGTCAAGAAGAACGACATGACCGGTTCGGTCGTGGCGATCAAGGCCGAAGAGTTCAACCGCGGCGCCGTGGTCTCCACACAGGACATGCTCAAGGGTAAGGTTCCGGGCGTGCATATCATCCCCGGCGACGGAGGCCCCGGATCGAGCGCCACCATCCGCGTGCGCGGTGCGGCTTCGCTCAACGCCTCGAACGACCCGCTGATCGTGATCGACGGGGTGCCCATCGCAGTCGACGGCGGCAAGGGTATGGCCAACCCGCTGGAGACGATCAACCCCAACGACATCGAATCCTTCACCGTGCTCAAGGACGCTTCGGCGGCGGCCATCTACGGTTCGCGCGCCTCGAACGGCGTCATCCTCGTCACCACCAAGAAGGGGCGCGGCAACACGCCCCGCGTATCGTACAGCGGCAGCGTGAGCGTCCAGACCAACTCCGACGAGCTGCCCGTGATGTCGCCCGGCGAGTTCCGCACCTACATCGACCAGGTATACCCCGCAGGTACGACCACGGGCGACAAGGTGCAGTCGATGCTCGGCGACAAGAACACCAACTGGCAGGACTTGGTCTTCCGCACCGCCATTTCGCATGACCACAACGTCAGCCTGATCGGCAACATCAACGATAGGATGCCCTACCGCGCATCGGTGGGCTACACCAACCAGCAGGGTACGCTCGAAACATCGAAATACGAACGCGGGACGCTCGACCTGAGCCTCTCGCCCAACTTCTTCGACAAGCACCTCACGGTCAACCTCAACGCCAAGGGCGTCATCACGTCGCAGCGCTACGCCTCGGGCGGCGTGGTGGGTTCGGCGGCCTTCTTCAACCCCACGATCGACCCCTATTTCCGCAACGACGACGGTTCGATCGACTACACGACCACCAACGGATACTGGAACTACGGATCGGGCCGCGGCGAGGACTTCACGCCCAACACCCTGCTGGGCGCAGGCCCGCTCTCGCAGCTCTACGACCGCGACAATACGGCGCGTGCCAAGCGTTTCATCGGCAACGCCCAGATCGACTATAAGGTTCACGGCTTCGAGGCGCTGCGCTTCAACCTCAACCTCGGCCTCGACGTATCGAGCGCCAAGACCTACGACGGCGTGAACCCCGGCTCGTTCCAGGCATACACCGACACCGAGGCCCGCGGCTGGGGACAGTATTCGTGGACGACGAACTTCCGCCGCAACCAGCTGCTCGAATTCTACGCCAACTTCAATAAGGAGTGGGGCATCCACCACCTCGACGTGATGGCCGGTTATTCGTGGCAGCATTTCTACAGCTCCGACCACTCGGTATCCTATTTCAACGAGACGCACGAGCAGAAGGGCGAGGATTCGCGCTACCCGTTCAACCGCCAGGAGAATTATCTGCTCTCGTTCTACGGACGCCTGAACTATTCGATCGCCTCGAAATACCTCTTCTCCTTCACACTGCGTGACGACGCCTCATCGCGTTTCTCGAAGGATACCCGCTGGGGCCTCTTCCCTTCGGGCGCCTTTGCGTGGAACATCGCCGAGGAGAATTTCCTGAAGGATTCGCGTGCCGTCTCGGCCCTCAAGCTGCGCGTCAGCGTGGGGCAGACCGGGCAGCAGGAGATCGGCTCCAATTATCCCTACCTGGCGCGTTACTACATGTCGACCGACGTCTATAAGACCTATTACATGGGCAGCGCCGGGCACATGTTCTACCTCACGCCGGGCGCCTACGACCCCAACATCAAATGGGAGACCACGACGACCTACAACGTCGGCCTCGACTTCGGGTTCCTCGGCGGGCGCATCAACGGCAGCGTCGACTGGTACCTGCGTCAGACGGACGACCTCCTGAACAACGTCATCACCCCCATGGGCTCGAACTTCGGCAACACGGTGCTCACCAACATCGGCTCGATGGAGAACAAGGGCGTGGAGTTCAACCTGAATTTCATCCCCGTGCAGACCAAGGACTGGAACCTCACGGTCGGCTTCAACGGCACGTTCCAGCACACCGAGTTCACCAAGCTCAACAACACCGACGACCCCGACTACAACATCCAGACGGGAAGCATCACCAAGGGCACGGGCAACCTGCTCCAGCGCCACATGGTGGGTTATGCACCCTACACCTACTACTGTTTCCAGCAGGTATACGACCAGGACGGCAAGCCGATCCAGAACGCATTGGTGGATCGCAACAAGAACGGCCAGATCGACCAGGGCGACCGTTACATGACCGACAAGAGCCCCAACCCCGACTTCTTCTACGGCATCAGCCTCAAGCTGAGCTACAAGAACTGGGACTTCGGCTTCAACGGCCACGGTTCGGCGGGCAACTGGGTCTTCAACGACTTCGCCTCGGCCAACTCGACGTCCAACATCGACATCAACGCCGGCAACCTGCCCAACTTCGCACGGCTGGTCAAGAAGACCGGCTTTACGAAGGCCAACAGCGGCGAGCAGTGGTATTCGGACATGTTCCTCGAAAACGCTTCGTTCTTCCGCATGGACGACATCAACCTCGGGTACACGTTCAACAAGATTGGCAACTGGAAGGGCTCGATGCGCGTCGCCTTCGGCGTGCAGAACGTATTCGTCATCACCGATTACAGCGGCGTAGACCCCGAAATACCGGGCGTCAACGGCATCGACGGCTCGATCTGGCCGCGCCCGCGCACCTATTCGCTGCGTCTGAATGTAAACTTCTAAAAACGAACGAACCATGAAAATCGACATAAAACATTTCGCCTTGGCGGCGGCAGGCGCAACGATGCTGCTCACTTCGTGCATCGGGGATCTCGACACCCTGCCCCTCAACCCGTCCGACTCGACCTCGGAGACCGTCTACGGGAAAGACGAGAACGGCTACCTGGCCGGGCTCACCAAACTCTATTTCAATTTCGTCTCGAACGACACCACCGACCTGCAGGTCAGCAACGGCGGCGCCTCGGAGCTCATCCGCGCATTCTGGACGATCCAGGAGGTTACGGCCGACGCCTGCAAATGCGCCTGGGAGAACGACGCCTGGGTTCGCGCCATGAATACCGACACGTGGTCCGACGCCGACAACGACGCGACCTACGCCGTCTACGTACGTACGTTGCAGGGCATCGCCTACGTGAACGAGTACCTGCGCCAGACCGCCTCGGACAAACTCTCCGACCGCGGCGTGAGCAGCGAACTGGCCGCCAGGATCCAGAGCTTCCGTGCCGAGGCCCGTTTCCTGCGCGCCTATTTCTACTGGATCGCCCTCGACGTGTTCGGCGACGTGCCGTTTACGACCGAGACCTCGCCCTTCGGCGGCGGTGTGAACCCCAAACAGGCCTCGCGCAAGGATGTCTTTGACTACTGCATCTCGGAGCTGACCGACCTGGCTTCGGACGAAAGCGCGATGCCTGCCGCACGCTCGAACTACCCGCGTGCCGACAAGGGTGCGGTCAACGGCCTGCTGGCCCGCATGTACCTCAATGCCGAGGTTTATGCCGGCACCCCGATGTGGACGGAGGCCAAATCCGCCTGCGAAGCGATCTTCGGCATGGGCTACTCGCTCTGCCCGGAGTATTCCGACCTCTTCCGCGGCGACAACGGCGAGAACGCCGACGCCCTGAAGGAGATCATCTTCGGCGTGGCATACGACGCCGAGCAGACGCAGTCCTACGGCGGCACGTCGTACCTGACGCTGGCAGCCATCGCCGCCACCGACGTGACGGCCGAACAGAAGATCAACGGCGTGAACAACGGCTGGGCCGGCATCCGCGTACCCTACGAATACGTACAGAAATATTTCAACGCCCGCAACGCGGACTACACCACGGGCGAATATACGGTCAACGACAAACGCGGCGGAATGTTCTACATCAAAGGCCGCCAGGAGTCGATGAACGATGCGCTCTATGTCTTCCTCAACGGGTGGACTTGCCTCAAGTTCAACAATATCCCCCACGACATGACCAACGACGAATTCCTTGCCACGGCTGCATCGAAGGCATACAGCGACATCGACTTCCCGATGATCCGCCTGGGCGAGATCTACCTGATCTACGCCGAGGCCTGCATGAACCTGGGACAGGCCAACACCGCGCTGCCGAAGCTCAAGGAGCTGACCGACCGCGCCGGGGTATCGGCCCCCTCGTCGGTCACGGCCGACTACCTGCTCGAGGAGCGTGCCCGCGAGCTGATGTGGGAGGGGCACCGCCGCACCGACCTGATCCGCTACGGCAAGTTCACCACCCCGTCGTTCCTCTGGACATACAAGGGCGGCACCTTCACCGGACAGGGGTTCGATGATTACATGAAAATCTTTGCCATCCCTTCGTCGGAGCTCGCTTCCAACCCCGAACTGCACCAGAATCCCGGCTACGGAAACGCAACCGATAAATAACCAACCCTAAAAATCGTACGACTATGAAAATTACACGATATGCGATGATGCTGGCGGCTGCGACGGGGCTCCTCTCCGCCTGCCAAAAGCTCGACGAGGTAAAGGCCTACGACCCCGACAAGGTCGTGGCGCCCGTGCTGCATGCGCTGCCCGGGGAGATCGTCATTACGCCCGACAACATGGGCTCGACGCAGACCTTCACCTGGGACGCCGCCGACTTCGGCGTCCGCACCCAGATCAACTACTCGATCGAAGCCTCGTACAACGACGGTGCGAAACTGGTGCTCTTCACGGGAATGAACGGCACCTCGTCGGAACAGACCTATGAAAGCCTCAACAACATCCTTGCGCTGTCCGTGGAAGACGGCGGCCTGGGGGTTCCCTCGGGCGAACCTACGGACGTGGATTTCTACATCAGCGCCACGATCGGCACCGACTTCGAAAAATTCTACTCCGCCCCCGCCACCGTCCGCATGACCGTGACGACGGCCGAGCGTACCTATCCCCAGGTCTGGGTAATCGGCGATTACTGCGGCTGGAATTTCGACAACGCACAGGGACTGTTCTGTTTCTCCGGCGACGAGGTCACCTACGAAGCTATCGTTGACTTGGGCGAAAAAGCCGCCAACGGCTTCAAACTGAGCGGCGAAGCCGGTTGGAACGATGCCTGCAACTGGGGCACCGACGGTGATGCTGCGGCTCCGGAAACGGAAGCCCCGTCGATCACGCTGATCTCCAGCGGCGGTTCCGGAAACATCATGGTCTATTCCAAGCGCTTCTACCGCTTCGTATTCGACCGTTCGACATTAACGTTAAGCAATAAGCTGTCGTTCAACTCGATGGGTATTATCGGCGATGCCACTCCGGGCGGCTGGGACACCGACACGGAGATGAATTTCGACACCCAAAAACAGCGTTTCTGGGTCGACGTCACACTGACCGCCGGGGAATTCAAATTCCGTGCGGACAACGACTGGGCGATAAACTTCGGCGGGGCGGACGGACGCCTTTCGCAGAACGGCGACAACATCAAGGCCACGGCGGGCAACTACCGCGTATACGCAACCCTGAACAACTCTGCGGAGATCACCTACGAACTCAATGCCGGCGACTACGGCACGGGCGGCGGCGAAGAACCCGACCCGGGGCCGGAAAAGGCCGACTGGTACATCCACGGCCAGACCGTCGCAACCCCCGACTGGGGCCCGACGGCCATGGAGAGCGCCAGCTCGAACATCGTGGCCTACAAGGCCGCAGGGGTCGAGGTAGCCGCCAACTCGGAATTCCTCTTCAAGAGCGGCGACGAGTCGCAGTGGATCGGGGCCGACGCCGCATTCGCCGGCAGCAGCCCCTACACCTGCACGATCGGCTCGGCCTTCAAGGTTTCCGCCGACAAGGTCAATGCCGTGATCGCCGAAGCCGGCACGTACGACTACTGGCTGCTGCCCGAGGCGGGACGCGCCTACGTGATGGCCGCAGGCGCCAAGCCCGAGCTGGTCGCCGACACATGGGGACTGGTCGGCAACATCACCGGATGGGGTGACCTGGGCGATTTCTCCATGAGCGAGGAGGGCGCCTACCTCGTTCGCAAAGGCGTAGTCCTGACCACCGCCAGCGAATTCAAGATCCGCTTCAACAACGCCTGGGACGACTCCAAGAACTACGGCACGGCGTCGGGCGGTGCGGTCGACATCAACAAGGCCGTCGACATCATCACCAGCGGCGGTTCGCAGAACATGAAAGTCCAGCTCGACGGCACCTACGACATCTATTTCGACCTCGCGAATTCGCAGATATACATCATGTCCGAGGGCAAGACCCCGGCAGAGGCCGAATAACGGCCACCCTTTCACGGGACGGCACACAGAGATTGCCGTCCCGTTTCTGGCCTGCCGCCCCTGACCGGACGGCAGGCCCCGAAACGAACTTTAACCGAGATTCCGCTATGAAAAAATTTCTTTTCCTGCTGCTGGCACTCGTACTTTCCGTATCCGTGTCGTGCAGCGACGACAAGACCGGCGATACCGGCGGCAGTATGCTCTCCGTGACCCCCACGGAGATAGAATTCGAAGCCGCAGGCGGCAGCCGGCTGCTCGACCTGCGCACCGATGCGGGCGCGTGGTCGCTGACGCAGAGCGACAATACCGCATGGTGCACACCGGCCCTCACATCGGGCAAAACCTCCACGTCGTTCGCGGTCACGGCGACCGCAAACGAGTCGTCGAAACGCTCCGCGACGCTTACCTTCACCGCCCCGGGCTGCGATCCGGTCGTCGTCACCGTGACACAGAGCGGCGATGCCTCCCAGGATTTCGAGGGCGAGCAGGTCGTCGCCCAGCCCGATGCGTGGGACAACCGCAAACGCGCCGACATAAGCTACCAGCTGCTGGTATACAGCTTTGCCGACGGCAACGGCGACAAGGTGGGCGACCTGCCGGGGCTGACCCGGCGGCTCGACTACATCGACGCACTCGGCGCCTCGGCCGTGTGGCTCTCACCGATCCATCCGGCGGCTTCGTACCACGGTTACGACGTGCTCGACTACGAGGCGGTCAACCCCGCCTTCGGGTCGGACGCCGACCTGAGGGCATTCATCGACGCGGCCCATGCCCGCGGCATCCGGGTCTACCTGGATTACGTGCTCAACCATACGGGCAAAGACCACCCGTGGTTCAAATCGGCCGCCGCGTCCGAAGGGAGCCCTTACCGTGACCGCTATATCTTCTCCGAAGACCCGCAGGCCGACATCGCGGCCGGGCGGATCGACCAGATCGCCACGGAAGGCGCCGCAGGCTACGATGCCGGACAATGGTTCTCGACCGACACGGGGGCGGGTGCCGCCGGGCGCTTCAAGTTCGTGCTCGACTGGACAAATGCCGACAGCCCGACGGTGACCGTTACCGAAACGACCGATGCCGCGGATGCGGACAATACGCAGGGCGGCGCGGACGACAAATACCTCTATTTCGGCAACGGCACGAGCAAACGCTTCTACACCAGGGGCGGCAACAGTTACGAACTGACGCTCGACTTCGATTCCGACTGGGGATTCCTCGTCCGCACCTCGACCACGTCGTGGGCCGCAGGCACCAAATACGGCGCCCCCGACAACCGGACGATCATCCGGTTCGGGGAGCCCTTCACCCTGATGTCGAACCGCTCGGCCGATCCGGCCAACGTGCAGTTCTCGCTGCCGACGATGTACCATTCGCACTTCTGGACGGCGGCATTCGCCGACCTCAACTACGGCAAGGCCGCCGAGGCCGAGCAGTCCGGGGCGTTCAAGGCCGTCACCGAAGCGGCCGACAAGTGGGTACGCATGGGCGTGGACGGGTTCCGCCTCGATGCCGTGAAGCACATCTACCACAACGCCTACAACGACGAGAACCCCACGTTCCTCAAGAAATTCTACGACCGCATGAACGAGAGCTACAAGGCCGCCGGCGGAGAGGGCGATTTCTACATGGTGGGCGAGATGCTCGACGAAGCGGACAAGGCGGCACCCTATTACCGGGGGCTGCCGGCGCTGTTCGAATTCACGTTCTGGTACAAGCTCAAATGGGCGCTGCAAAACGGCATCGGATGCTATTTCGTCAAGGACATCCTCGACGTGCAGCCCCTCTACGCACAGTACCGCAGCGATTATATCGAAGCCACGAAACTTTCGAACCACGACGAGGATCGCACGGGCTCCGACCTGGGACAGTCCGCCGAAAAGATGAAGGTGGCGGCCGCCGTGCTGCTCACGGCGCAGGGCGCACCCTACATTTACCAGGGCGAAGAGCTCGGGTACTGGGGCACCAAATCCAACGGCGACGAATATGTCCGCACCCCGATCCTGTGGGACAAGGCGGGCAACGAACTGGCTTCGGGAAGCCTCTCGGGCAAGATCGACATGCAGATGCTGACCCCGGCGATCTCGGTCGAGGCACAGGCCGACGACGACGGTTCGCTGCTCAACCTCTACCGCACGTTCGCCCGGCTGCGCAACACCTACCCCGTGCTGGCGCAGGGCAAGATGGTCAAACACCCGGTCTACAACGACGGCAACACCTCGCAGCAATCCATCGCGGCCTGGTACCGCGAGCTGGACGGCGAACGGATGCTCGTCGTGCACAACTTCGGCCGGGAGGAGCAGATACTGACCCTTACCGACCAACCGGACAAGGCCGTAGGCGTCTCAGGTGAAGTGAAACTTCAGCGCGGCGACGCTTCGTCGAAACTGCTCATGGGCGCCTGGTCGTCGGTGGTATTCACGCTCTAAACGACACGCCATGAAACGCTTGCCCGCATTACTTCTCGCAATGGTACTGGTTGCCTGCGGCACACGGCCGCAGCAACCGGCCGCCCACCCCGACTGGAGTTACAACTCGGTCGTCTACGAAATGAACGTGCGCCAGTACACCCCCGAAGGGACGCTGGCGGCGGCCGCACGCCACCTGCCCCGGCTCAGAGAACTGGGCGTGGACATCGTCTGGCTGATGCCCGTCTACCCCATCGGCGTCAAGGAGCGCAAGGGAACCCTCGGCTCGTACTACGCCATCTCCGACTACGAAGCCGTCAACCCCGAATTCGGCACGCTGGAGGATTTCGACCGGTTCCTGGCCGAAGCCCACAGACTCGGGCTGCGCGTGATCCTGGACTGGGTGGCCAACCACACCTCGCCCGATGCCCGCTGGATCGAGGAGCGCCCGGCCGACTGGTATGTACGTGACTCGCAGGGCAACACCATCGTGCAGTACGACTGGACGGACATCGCCAAGCTCGACTACGGCAACGCGGACATGCGTGCCGCAATGGCGGCCGCCATGCGTTTCTGGCTCGACCGCGGCATCGACGGATTCCGCTGCGACATGGCGTGCGAGGTACCCATCGACTTCTGGCAGCAGACGCTGCCCGCACTGCGGAAGGAGTACCCCGGCATCTACCTGCTCGCCGAGGGCGAAGCCCCCGCATTGCACGACGGGGCGTTCGACGCCTCGTATGCGTGGGAGCTGCACCACCTGCTGAACGACATCGCACAGGGACGGAAAAGCGCCGCAGACCTGCGTGCCTACGTCGCCAGGGATGCCGCTGCCATGCCGCGCGAGGCGTTCCGCCTGATGTTCACCTCGAACCACGACGAAAACTCGTGGGCCGGGACGGAATTCGAGCGCATGGGCGACGCGGCACGCGTGACGGCGTTGCTGACCTTCACGCTGCCCAACGGGCAGCCGCTCGTCTATACCGGACAGGAGATGGGGTTCGACCACCGCTTCGAGTTCTTCGAGAAAGACCCCGTCCCCGCGTGGAAACGCAACGGGTTTACGGATTTCTACGCCGCACTGATCCGGCTGCGCCACGAGAACCCGGCGCTCGCAGCCGGGGAACGCGGCGGGCAGGCCGCATACCCGCTCGGCGAACGAACACCCGACGGCCTGATGCTGTTTTCCCGTACGGCCGGCGGCAACGAGGTGACAGTCGCTGCGAACCTCAGTGCGGAGGAGGTCGCATTCGACCTGCCGTTCGAGGGCTCGCGCCGCGAGTTCTTCACCGGGAAGGAATACACGGGCGGCACCCGCACCGTGCTTCCCGCATGGCAATGGCTGGTCTTCGCACAAGACAGGAGATAAAGGTTGCGGACATGCGCCGGGGATGCGCGGAAACAGCGCCGGGAAACCGCCGGGAACCCGATAGAACCCGACGGGAATAGACAGTAAACCATCCGAGAAGCATAGGGATGCGCACGAGAAGCACAGGGATGCCCCGGGCGAAACGGGAATCGCTGGAAACCGATTTTTTGCTAACTTTACAAACGACGATATTTTGAACCGATTTTTCATGACACTCGCAGCAGCCGGACTGCTCTCCTGCACAGGGACAGGACAGTCCGCATTCGACCCCGCCTCGGTGGCAGACGCCTCGGGCGAGGTTACCCGCGTCGAACCCCTCTCGTGGTGGACGGGGATGCAGACCCCGCTCCAGTTGCTCGTCAACGGGGCCGGCATCGCGGCATACGACATCCGCATCGAAGGCGGACAGGGCGTCGGGGTGAAGGCCCGCCACAAAGCCGACAGTCCCAATTACCTATTCGTGGACGTGGAGGTGAAACCCGACGCGGAGCCGGGCACCTACTACCTCGTATTCTCGCAGGGGGAACGGCAGTTCAAGGTTCCCTATGAGATCGCGGCACGCGCCGAAGGCTCGGCCGCACGCAGGAGTTTCACCACGGCCGACATGATCTACCTCCTGATGCCCGACCGCTTCGCCAACGGCGATGCGTCGAACGACTCGACGCCCCACACGCGGGAGCGCGCCGACCGCAGCGCCTTCTTCGGCCGCCACGGGGGCGACCTGCAGGGGATGATCGACCACCTGGATTACATCGCAGGGCTGGGCGCCACGGCCGTATGGCCCACGCCGCTGCTGCTGGACGACGAACCCGAAGGTTCGTACCACGGCTACGCCTGCGGCGACTACTACCGCATAGACCCCCGGTTCGGCTCGAACGAACTGTATAGGGAGTTCGTCGGCAAAGCCCACGAGCACGGGCTGAAGGTGATTATGGACATCGTCACCAACCACTGCGGCACGGGCCACTGGTGGATGAAAGACCTGCCTTTCAGGGACTGGATACACCAGTTCCCCGAATACACCGGGACGAACGTCTGCTTCTCGACGAACATGGATCCCAACGCTTCGCGCTACGACCTCGACCTGCAGGAGAGCGGCTGGTTCGTGCCGTCGATGCCCGACATGAACCTCGACAATCCCTATGTGCTGCAATATTTCAAGCAATGGGCCGTGTGGTGGATCGAGTATGCCGGCCTGGACGGGTTCCGCGTCGACACCTACCCCTACAACGAGAAGGTGCCAATGAGCGAGTGGTGCGCGGCCGTACGCAGGGAATACCCCGATTTCAACATCGTGGGCGAATGCTGGACGTCGTCGATCCCGCAACTGGCATACTGGCAGGGCGGCAATCCCAACAAGGACGGCTTCGACTCGCACCTGCCGTCGATCATGGATTTCCCGCTGCAGGAGGCCATCTGCCGGGCGCTGCCCACCGACTCGCTCCGCTGGGGCGAGGGCATGACGCGCGTCTACGACTGCCTGTCGCACGATTTCGTCTACCATGACCTGTCGAAAATGATGATCTTCGTCGCCAACCACGACACCGACCGCATCGGCGACATCGTACGCAGAAACCCCGACCGGCTGAAACTCTCGATGGCGATGCTGGCCACGATGCGCGGCATCCCGCAGATATTCTCGGGCGACGAGATGATGTTCACCTCGAAAGACCTCTCGCAGGGACACGGCGGGCTGCGCGTGGATTTCCCCGGCGGCTGGGAGGGCGACGCGGTGAACCTGTTCGACCCGGCGCAGCGCGATGCCGTACAGGCGGGGCTCTTCGACTACACGCAGCGGCTCTTCCAATGGCGCAAGTCGAAGCCCGTGATCCACAACGGCCGCACGATGCACTTCCTCTCGCGCGACAACACCTACGCCTATTTCCGTTATGACGACACCGACGCGGTATTCGTCTTCATCAACAACTCGCGGGGCAAGAAACAGGTGCCGTGGTCGCACTATGCCGAGATCGCCTCGGGGCTGAGCGACGGGCGCAACGTCCTGACGGGCAAAGCCACGGAGGTGGACGATACCACCACGGTCGGCCCGCGGCAGGCGCTGATCGTAGAATTCAAACGTAAATAACAAGACCGAACCATGAAGAAAATATTTTTATATATCTCCGCGCTGCTGGCCGGTGCAGCCTGCACGGCACAGGAGACGCTCCTCTCGCCCGACGGCCGCCTCCGCCTGGAGTTCAGCCTAGCGGATGGAGGCCGCCCCACCTATACGCTCGATTACAAGGAGCGCCCCGTGATCCTGCCCAGCGGCATGGGGCTCGAACTGCGCGGCGAAGCCCCAAAGCTGGAATTCGGGGCTGAAATCCGCAAGGGCGAACCAGGGCGCCCGGTATCGCTCTACGACGGGTTCACCCTCGGGCAGGTGGCCCGCAGCGAGTCCGACCAGACATGGCGTCCCGTATGGGGCGAGCAGGCCGAGATCCGCGACCGCTATAACGAAATGGCCGTCACGCTGCGGCAGGCCGCGACAGGCCGCGACATGACGATCCGCTTCCGGCTCTACGACGACGGGCTCGGATTCCGCTACGAATTCCCCGAACAGGAGTCGCTGACCTATTTCGTCATCGGCGAGGAGAAAACACAGTTCGCCATGGCGGGCGACCACACGGCGTTCTGGATCCCGGGCGACTACGACACGCAGGAGTACGACTACACGGAGTCGAAACTCTCGCAGATACGGGAGCTGATGCCCGGCGCCATCACGCCCAACTCGTCGCAGACGCCCTTCTCGCCCACGGGCGTACAGACGGCCCTGCAGATGAAGAGCGACGACGGGCTCTACATCAACATCCACGAAGCGGCGCTGGTCGACTATGCGTGCATGCACCTCGACCTGGACGACCGGAATTTCATCTTCACCTCGCACCTTACGCCCGACGCACAGGGGTGGAAAGGCTACATGCAGGCGCCCTGCCATACCCCGTGGCGCACGGTGACGGTCTCGGACGACGCCCGCGACATCCTCGCCTCGAAGCTAATCCTCAACCTCAACGAGCCGTGCGCCTATGACGACACCTCGTGGATCAAGCCCGTGAAATACATGGGCGTATGGTGGGAAATGATCACCGGCAAGAGCGACTGGGCCTATACGCGCGACGTGCCGTCGGTACAGCTCGGCGTGACGGATTACGCCCGATGCAGGCCCAGCGGCCGCCACGGCGCCGAGAACGAGAACGTGAAGCGGTACATCGACTTCGCGGCGGCACACGGGTTCGACCAGCTGCTCGTCGAAGGCTGGAACGTCGGCTGGGAGGACTGGTTCGGGCACACGAAGGATTACGTCTTCGATTTCGTGACCCCCTACCCCGATTTCGACATCGCCGCACTGAACGAATATGCGCACGGGAAAGGCATCCGGCTGATGATGCACCATGAAACGTCGGCTTCGGTGCGCAACTACGAACGCCACATGGAAGCGGCCTACCGCCTGATGGACAAATACGGGTACAACTCGGTCAAGAGCGGGTACGTGGGCGACATCCTGCCCCGCGGCGAGCACCATTACGGGCAGTGGATGAACAACCACTACCTCTATGCCGTCCGCCGGGCCGCCGACCACAAGATCATGGTCAACGCCCACGAGGCGGTGCGCCCGACGGGCCTCTGCCGCACCTACCCCAACCTGATCGGCAACGAGTCGGCACGCGGCACGGAGTACCAGGCGTTCGGCGGCTCGAAGCCCCACCATGTGACGATCCTGCCCTTCACGCGCCTGCAGGGCGGCCCGATGGACTACACGCCCGGCATCTTCGTGATGGACGTCGCGGAGGTCAACCCCGGCAACCACTCGCACGTCAACGCGACGCTCGCCAACCAGCTGGCGTTGTACGTGACGATGTACTCGCCGCTGCAGATGGCGGCAGACCTGCCCGAGCACTATGAGAAATACATGGATGCGTTCCGTTTCATCGAGGACGTCGCACTGGACTGGGAAGAGAGCCGCTACCTGCTGGCCGAACCGGGCGACTACATCGTCGTGGCGCGCAAGGCCAAAGACACGGGCGAGTGGTTCGTGGGCGGCGTGACGGACGAGAACCGACGTACGGTGACGCTCCCGTTCGACTACCTCGATCCCGGTAAGGAGTACGTGGCGACGCTCTACGCCGATGCCCCCGATGCCGATTACCAGACCAATCCGCAGGCATATGTCATCCGCACCGGGAAGGTCAGACAACGCACGGAACTCGACGTGGAGATGGCGCGCGGCGGAGGCTTTGCAATCTCCATACGCGAGGCAACCGACGCAGACCGCAAACTCTGCAAGCTGAAATAACGGGCGATGCCTGCGGACGGCAATCATGCCGGGGCCCACACAGCCCCCTCAAAAAATCCTTTGCCCCTCGTTCTTTTCAAGAACAGGGGCTTTTTTATGCGTATTTTTAAAACGCAAAAGTTCGCCCCTATATTATTGACTCCAAACCATTTACGCCCACAAATCCAAGATTAACACAACTGCTTGATTTTCAAAACAACATGGAGGTGGTCAATCAAAATTAACGAATCATTATAGCGGGGAAAATAAATTATTTTCCCCGCAACTGTGCTGCATCATCAAGTAGCTTTTTCGCTTTGCGCTCTTTGCTTGCAGCCCGCTCCAGTTGTTCTGCCCGCCGCCTTACGGCTTCTTCGTACCGTTCAACTTGGTTTCGGACGGTATCGCGCATGGCCGTGTGCTGCTTATCCCTGAATATCGTTTCCAACTCCATTAGCTCCTTTTCCTTGATCTCACCCCGCATTTTCACGTAGCGGTATTTCAGGTCGTTCGCAGCTAACAGCCGATTATTCTCTGAGATTCGGTAAATGAATGCGCCTTGCAGGAAAATACATCCCAGCATGACGAACATCGTCAGAAATGTTTTCGAAGAACTGATGTCGAGCGTATAGGTATGGCGGTGTTCCTGCACGGGCAGGGTGTCGGGCCTTGTCAATGCTTCGACGGCCTGCCCGACCTGCTCGATCAATGTATGCGTCTGCTGGGTCTCGTGGTTGATTGTCCCCAGTTTGCCCGCCAATTGCGTCAGCAGCGTGTTGTATCTGTCGGTAAATTCCCGCTCCTGCTCGGTTTTTACTCCCGGCAAGGCCGTATGCCGTTGTAGGTGTTCCAGCAGTTGCGCGACTTGCCCCTGCGAGCGTTCCACGGCCTCTATCAGTCGCTCGATCCGTCCAAACTGGACATTCTCCAAACCTGCGTTTCCTGCGCTGCCTGCCTTGGCGTTTTTGATGGTTTTGACAAGCGTTTCCTTGAGGTCTTCATACATCTCGATCGAGAGGTCGATCTTATTTTCGTTGTTCATGGTTTTCCGGTTTTAAGGTTATATTTTCATTTTGGCTCTTCTTTTCTGTTCTTCGAGC
>OLSQ01001459.1_pt1 | contig 19525 bp, 19 predicted proteins | sample 1672561 | NCBI WGS metagenome assembly OLSQ01 (sample SAMEA3136699, study PRJEB25190) | human gut metagenome | biome: human gut; feature: human-associated habitat; material: faeces | place: Austria | collected 2013 | reverse complement strand
CGCCGCACGCCCCCGCCGTAGGCGCGGCCACGATGCGCCCCATGCAGGCGTTGCTCTCCGCCATGCTCAGTGCCTCGGCGATGACCTCGCTGACATAGCCGCCGGTCATGGCCTCGCCCCGCAGGTTGTACTGCCGCATCTTCATGCCGTCGCCGCCCACCAGACCGCTGACGGAACGCCGCCGGCCCGTGTAGCCGTCCGCCGCGTCGGACATGGCCTGCCACATGGTCAGCATCTTGGCCATGGACTGACTGCGCGACACCTGCCGCTCTTCCATATCCGTCTCCAGCACGATCTCCCAGAAGGGCTTTCCCTCCTCGGCCATCCTGTCAAATATCTCCCTCATCGAATCCAGCGCCATCGTCATCCTCCTCCTTGTCGTAATAGGTCAGGGACACAATGCCCGGCAGCTGCCCGATGAAGGACACCTGCTCCGGCTTGATATGCTGGTCCACCTCAATGATCATCAGCGACTCGCCGCCCCGCTTGTGGCGGTACATACTCATGTTGGCGATGTTGATGCGGAACTGGCTCAGTATGGTCGTCACCGCCGCCTCTGAGGAGTAGTAGTCCAGATTGCGGATCACCAGCGTGTTGTACGTGCCGTTGAAATTTACCTCGATGCCGTCCAGCTTGTTCACCATGATCCGCCCGCCGCCGATAGACGATGCCTGCATGGACAGATGCTTCCCGTCCGCGCTCTCCGCCTCGATCACCGCCGTGTTGGGGTGGGCGTCCCGCAGCTTCACCTCGTCGATGGTGTACGTCAGCCCCGCCTTTTTCGCCACGTCAAAGGCGGTGGGCAGCCGCGGATCGTCCGGCTTCATGCCCAGAAGACCGCCCACCAGCGCCCGGTCCGTGCCGTGTCCATGGTACGTGCGCGCAAAAGAGCCATAGAGAACAAAGCGCACCGACACCGGTTTCTCCACCATTTTTCCGGCGATAAAGGCGATCCTCAGCGCTCCCGCCGTGTGAGAGCTTGACGGTCCGATCATATTCGGTCCGAGAATATCGAACGTTCCGATCTCATTCATACCTGTTTCCTCATTTCCTGTATTTTTCGCAAAACGGCCATGATGCTGCATGGAAAATACGCAGCGCTGGATTATAAAACGCAGCTGCCGTTTTGCTTTCCTTTTTCTACATACTGCACTATCCACTATTATACACAAAAAGGAGCTGTTTTTCCACAGCTCCTTATCGTTTCTTTTTTATAGTTCCTGCTGTAATTCTTCGCTTGTTCTTCTCTCTATTCCCGACAACTCCCAGCGGCACTCTTCTCTTTTCGATTACAAGACCATTGGGTCTGTGAATGGTTTCCAGCAGCTCTCCTACAGGATCCGGCAGCTGTGTTACCTTTTCGATCCCTTCTGCCATTCCTTTTATTCTCTCTTCTGTCAGTCTGAGACGATCGATCAGTCCTGCCTTCATTCCCTTTTCTTCTGCTCTTGCAAGATCCTTTTCATTAGCCGCAAGGATCCTGTCTGTCTCTGTCACAAGGGCTTCTGCTATCGTAAGCAGTGCCCGGTTCTTCTCCTTTTCAGAAAGCTTCTGTACCTCATATTTTGCCTGCACGGCTTTCTGCCCTGTTTCCTGTAAAGCTGTCATATACTTCCCCTTTCTCTCAGATATGTCTGATCACTTCAGATTCCGTGATCACCATATCCACCCTTCTGTCCTGTTCCTCACAGGGTATTGTAACCGGTGCGATCTGTACATCAAAGGCGAGTCCCGCACTTTTTACAGAGGGAAAAGCCTTAAGGAATCTGTCATAGAATCCCTTTCCATAACCCATCCTGTTTCCGGATCTGTCAAATACAGAGCCAGGTACCAGCACAAGTGTCTTCTGCCCTGCTATTTCCTCTGTGAACAGTTTTCCCTTATCCTCCTGTGGTTCCCGGATATCCTGATAGCCTGCATGAAGGTCAGACAGGGATCTGATTTCATAAAAAGAAATTGTCATTCCCTCTACCACAGGTGCGAAAACATGCTTTGGCGCTTCCGACAGAAACATCTCCTCAACCAGTCCGGTCGTCATCACCTCACTGCGGTAATCCATATAGACAAGTACATTCTCAGCCTCCTGAAACTCCGGCTGTTTTCTGATGTTCTCCCAGATCTGCATACTCTTCTGGAGCCGTACCTCCGCCCCCAGAGCATCCCGATATCCAAGATACTTACTTCTGATACCCTGTTTGTGCAACCTGCTTTTGTTCTCCATAGGCAATCCTCCCTGCAATTTCTTCAGCAACCTTTATTCCATCCATAGCGGCAGAAGTAATACCACCGGCATAACCGGCACCCTCTCCACACGGGAATAATCCTCTGATATCAGATTCCAGACGTTCATCCCGAAGGATCCTGACCGGGGATGAGGTTCTGCTTTCCACCCCTTCGATCAGGACACTGCTGTCTGAAAATCCCGGAATCACTCTTGAAAAATCCTCCATGCCACGGACAAAATCCCTGGAAAGCTCCTTTGGAAGTATATCATGTACCTTTCCAAATGCCCACGCTCCTTTGATACATGGAGAAAAATCTGGTGGAACATGCTCTGCGCATTTTCCCTTTCTGTCAAAGGGCTGTGATGCATCTGTCCCTGACACATCAGTTTTTTCGTCAGCTTCTCCCGGCAGAACGGCTTCCCTGAACGTGCCAAGACGCTCTACCGGCACTCTTCCGTTCCCTGCAAGATATGCCCTTCTTTCCAGTTCCCGCTGAAAAGCCACACCTGACAACGGGTCTGTCCCATCTCCATAATCAGAAGGATCAATAGTAATAATCACAGCACTGTTGGCATTTTTACTGTCCCGTTTATAATAGCTCATCCCATTCACAGCCAGATGTCCCTCTTCCGAAGAAGCATTTACCACATAGCCTCCAGGACACATACAGAAGGAATATACCCCTCTTCCACCCACGGATGCTGTCAGCTTATAGGGTGCACTGCCAAGGATCTCATTTTCATCCATTCCATACTGGGCATGGTTGATCAGCTTCTGTGGATGCTCTACCCGGAATCCTACTGCAAAGGGCTTTGGCTCCATGGGCACCTTCTTTTTCTGCAGTGCTGCAAAGGTGTCCCTTGCACTGTGTCCGGGCGCCAGTACCACATAAGAAGCTTTCAGTGTCTCATGGTTATTGATCTCAACACCGGTAATCCTCCCATTCTCTATCAGCAGATCCGTCACTTTGGACTGAAAGCGGATCTCACCCCCATTTTCAAGGATGGTTTTCCGCATATTCTGAATAACATGATATAATACATCCGTTCCGATATGGGGTTTATAATCATATAGTATTTCTTCCGGTGCCCCTTCCCTGACAAAGATGGAAAGTACCTTACGATTCCGTCCTGATTTATCCTTTACCAGGGTATTCAGCTTGCCATCTGAAAAGGTCCCTGCACCGCCTTCTCCAAACTGTACATTGGACTCCGTATCAAGAACTCCCGTCTCCCAGAACTTCCGGACATCACAGGTACGTTCCTCTACTGATTTTCCCCGTTCTAACAGAACAGGCTTAAAACCGGCTTCCGCCAGCATATAACAGCAGAACAGTCCTGCAGGTCCTGCACCAATGATAACCGGTCTCTCTTTCCCCTGATAACCCTGTACTGGGAAATGATATTCTGATCTTTCCATCTGCATGACCTGTTTCCTGTCACAACGTTTATAAACCTGATCTTCCTTTTCTGCTTCTACATCTATACTGTACTGAAAAAACAGCTCCGGCTTTTTCCTGGCATCTACAGACCTGCGTAAGATTGTATAGGACGGTGTTTTTGAAAGCCGCAGCACCTTCCGGATCTTCTGTTCCAGTTCTTCTTTTGTATGGGTGATCGGCAGTTTTAATTGACTGATTCTGAGCATTTCTGGTTCCTTATTGTATTTCCTAACTAAAGTTTTCGTATCAACATTCCCTGTAACGGTCTTTTCGGATCATTGCCTTCTGGCTGCACTTCTTCCAGCTATGACACCGCTTGTCCAGGCGAACTGTAGATTATAGCCTCCGCACTTCCCATCCACGTCCAAAAGCTCTCCGGCAAGATACAGCCCCTTCTGTTTCAGGGACTCCAGATGTTCCGACACTTCCTCCAGTGGAATACCACCTGCACAGACCTGTGCATGTTCTGTACCATTTGACTGTTCAATATGTACGGTAAGCTTCCTGTAGCAGGACATCAGCTTTCTGGTTCCGGAGAGCCCGATCTCCTTTATTTCCAACTCCTTTTTTAATCCCTGCAGATGCAGTATGGCTCCATTCAGCTTACTGTTTGTAAGTCCAAGCACAAAATCAGAAATTTTATATCCATTCAGCTTTTCATAACGGTCAATGACCATTTCTTCAAAGGCTTCCTCTGTAAATTCCGGCAGAAGATTTATCTCCGCTGTCACTTTTCTTTTTTCAAGAAGAGCATATCCTGCTACCCTGCTGAACTGGAACACCGGAATCCCGGAAATCCCATAATCAGTAAGCTGCAATTCTCCTTCTTCTTCTGCCAGCCTCCTGCCATCTGCCAATAATGTGATGCGTGCTTTTGTCCGGACCCCTGCTGCTTCCTTCAGAAAAGGATCGCTGCACCGAAGCTGTACAAGTGCCGGGACTACTGGATTTAGATGGTGCCCGAAGCCTTTAGCCAGACGATAGCCATAAAAATCCATTCCCTTTTTCAAGGATGCAGGACTTCCGCAGGCAAGGATCAGTCTGTCAAAAGCCTCTTCCTTCTTTTCATATCTGACAAGAAACTGCTGTTTCTTCTGATGAAAACAGGCCTCTGTTATCTCTGTCTCACACAGAACTCTTACATGATGTTTTTCAAGGTTTCTCTCAAGCACATCCCTGATCGTTGCTGCCTGTTCTGTATAAGGATAAAGATAACCATTCCTTTCTCTGATCAGGATTCCGTTCTCCTCAAGGAATCTGATCATATCCTGACAGGAAAATTCATGAAAGAAGTTTTCCAGTTTTGATTTATCCTTACAGTAATACATTCCCATATGAAAATCAAGATTACTGAAGTTACATTTTCCATTACCGGTCGCTAAAATCTTCTTACCAGCTTTATTATTCTTTTCAAAGACAGTCACACTTGCTTTCTGCTCTGTGGCAGCTATCGCTGCCATCATTCCGCACGCTCCGCCGCCTATAATTGCAATTTTCATCTTTTCTCCATTCCCATCAGCTCGAATAAGATTCCAGGAAGTGATACAATTCACTCTCTGTCCTGATCAACTTCATATGAATGATCTCATTCTGAAGCTCCCATGGCAGATTTTCAAGAAGGATCCCTGTATTGAGATACATATGCGTCAGACTTCTGTCGTACACAACCACCTTGTGGTCTTCACAAACAAGATAATATCCTTCTTCAGCTTTTTCATAATTCTTCCGTACAACGACTCGGTCTCCGGAAAAGGATAACAGTTCAACACCGGACAGACCTTCTTCCTGATCCGTCAGAGAAGGACTCTTTTCATAAAGCTCAAGTTCCTGCTGCAGCTCTTCCCTGGTCAGTCCTACATATTTCTGCGGCGCATTTTCTTCCTTTTCTGACATTTCCCCAGTAAAAGCATCATAGGTCATAACGATATAGTCTGTATCAGCTGTCAGAACCGGTGTCTTCTGATATCCTGTTTCTATCACAGTATCTTCTGATTCTTCTTCTGTTTCTTTCTGCTTTTCCTTTACAGTTGTTCCTTCTCCAGGATAAAAAAAACGCTCTGCCATCCCCCCGGAAAAGGCACCTATCGTAAACATGACAGCCGGATAGATAAAAAACAGGCTGATACGTTTTACAAATTTCATAGCAATTCACCTTTTACTATTCCTTTTTATAAACAGTATCAGCCAAAATATCCGATTCTATACTACAGGAGCCTTGTCAGTTTTCCAATAAACAGAATCATTCCCGCAAGAGGAAGCTTTTGGATCTCATCCTCACTTATTGCTTTTAATATAAGAAGTAATATAATATAGATCACAATCCCTACAGGAATGCAAATGATCATGGATACCGTACTTCCTGCAAAAGAACTAAGCAGCTTGTTGAATGCCAGACATACCAGCCCGGCTGCTGCAGCCGTTGCTGCCGGAAAAGCCAGTCTTCTCATATAATCTATCCTGTACTGGATACCCCTGAGCACCAGTATAAAAGACAGCACAGTAAAAACTGCAAGTGGTACAATCTGTGCGATCAGAATACCAAACAGGGAATCTCCCATACTCTGCAGCAAAACAATCACCAGGATACCGTGAGTGATCGCTGCAATCCCCTCCAGACTGAGTACATATCGCATTTTTCTCATTCTGACCAGTAATTCCGCACATGCATAGCTTATAGCAAATAACGGGATCAGGATACTTCCTGTCGCTACCGCCTGTGCCAGTGATGCATTGTTTCCCTTAAAGAACAGATTCAGCAGATTTTCAGAAAACACCGCTGTAAATACAGCCACCGGAAATGAAATCAAGATGATGTGCTGCATAAACTCTGCCATTCTTTCCCTGGCCATACGGAATTCTTCTCTGTCCATAAAATAGATAATCCTTCTGATATACCCTTCATGAAAAAGAATACAGAAAAGAATCATGATCCCCAGCACCGGCAGACACTTTCCATAATAATTTCCCCATAAAAGAACAGTATCAGCCGTACCCTCTTTCTGTCTGATAAAAAGGATACCATCCAGCAAAAGAATCCCTCTTCCCAGAAGGGCATATATCATAAATGGCAGTGCTGTGCCCATCAGCATACGAAAAATGTGCTGCCCTCTGTCCTGATTTTTCAGCTGCTCCTTCCTGCCACTGCTCTTACGGTAAATCAGAAATACGAATAATATGTGCAGGAAACCTACAACGGAAGAGATCAGAATGCCGATGCTGATACCAATCGCACCATATGCAGCTGCATAAATGCTGTCCTGCAGAAGTGCAGATACCTTCTGCCCATATCTGTAAAGGATCCCTGTACTGATCAGGGACGCAGTGATCATAACTACTGATTTTATGACGATGGAATGAGAAGAAGGAATATGCGATCCATTTCCTTCAAAATACCCCTTCCATACTCCTGTCATGATCTCAAACACAATCGCCGGTGCCATGATACTGATGCACATACCTGCAACCGGCTGGTGCAGTACATTTTTTGCAAATTCCGGTCCGGATAAGGTCAGAAGCGCACTGCACAGAATACCTGCAAAAATCCCGGCAATCAATGCATTCTTCAGGACTCTGGCGGCGTTTCCATACTGTTCTCGTCTGACACGATACCTGACAAGTGAAGCTGTTGCTGATGAAAATCCATACGTAAAGAAGCAGCCCGCTGCTACATATAATTCTATGGCAAAGCTGCCAAACGCAACTCCTTTTTCCCCTGTCATATAAATCAGGGGAACCCGGAGGATCAGACTGGCAATGCAGGTAAAGATCAGAACTGTCCAGTAGCTTTCCTTTCTTCTCCCCTTTGCCTCTTTTCCCTTTCTGCTCATAAGTACTCCTTATTTATCAAATATCTCTTGTTATTCCCAGTTTTTCAAGCACAGCTTCCTGCTTCTTTTCCATAACTGCCGCCTCTTCCGGCACCATATGATCATACCCGCACAGGTGAAGCAGGCTGTGAGCTGTAAGAAAAGCAAATTCTCTTTTGGGTGAGTGGCCAAAGCTCTCTGCCTGCTGAAATACCCGCTCTGCAGAAATAATGATATCTCCAAGGATAAGCTCCCCACTGTCAGGATCAAAATAATCTGCCTCTGCCTCTTCTGCAACAGAAAAATCAGCCTCCGTCCTGAAGGGGATCATGGGAAACGACAGAACATCCGTCGGCATATCCTTGTCCCTGAACTGTCTGTTATATTCCTGTATTCCATCATTATCTGTGATCAGCAGATTGACCTGTGCTTCATAGGGGCAGTTCTCACTTGTAAGAACCTCCTCCATAACACTTTCCAGAATTTCCCTGCAGTCAAAAGGAAATGTCATCTCAGTTTCATTTTCAACGTAAGAAGTCATAGTATAGCTGTTCTCCTGCTAATATTTTTTTCATCTGTTCCAGATCTCCAATAGAGATCTCACTCTGGTTCAGGATACCACTGCTTAACTTTTTCTGAAAAACTGCCTCAACCAGCTTGTCATAATCAAGTACTGCCTCTTTGTTTTTTTTGAAGAGATAGCTGATTGACGATATCATGGTATCTGCAAACAGAAGTACTACTGTTTCCCTAGAACGTATTGGTATATCTGGCTGCAGATATTCCTTCAGTATCTGCAGTGCCTGTCCAGGCATATGATATTCCGCCAGAATACCTTCCACGGCTTCATAGGAATTATCATTCTGCAGTACCCCTATCTTGTGATAATATCCCCCTGCTTTGGCTGCGGCTGCATTCATGTAGAGTTTTGATGCGATCCGTTCACACAGATATGCCGTATGGATCGCATGAAAATATTCCTCTCTGGACTGCTCCTTCAGTCTAACAAGGAGCGGGCATTCCGGGTCATTCACATCCATATAAGCATCTCTGGTGCGATATATGATTGAAAAACTAAACAGCTTCAGCAGAATTACCATAAGAATCAGGCTGACCAGCGTATTAAATGCCGGTACGATCAGCATTTCCATGGAAAAGCCATCATTTGCCAGCAGGATCTCCCATACACTCAAACATACAAACTGCAGCAGTAATGAACAAAGCAGCGGCCTTCCCACCTGAAAGCTTTCATCCAGTCCGTAGAAAAGATAAACTCCCACCATGCCGATCACAAAGTACATGATAAACAGTACCGCATCTCCGTCACTGCAAAGCAGAACACTGATAAGCAGCAGTGTGCTTCCAGCGCTCATGGCAGTCATCCGATCCGAAAAAAGCATCAGTCCAGTGAAAACGGCCAGATAAGGATATCCCCCTTCAGGGATCAGTGGAAAAAACACACTTAATATCAGAAAGAGCAGATATAACAAAAAAAACCGGCCGGTATTTTCCGTATGTTCCTTCTCTGCCATCTGAAACAGCATTCCGCCTGCTGCAATTGACGTGAAAACAACTGTTTCTGCAATTTCATATACTGTTTTCTGATAAAGATAAGCTGCAAATGCTGCAGAAAGTACAGTGAGGAAAAACAACAGCAGCTTCCTGATACTGTCAATTATCTTTTCTTTTGCCATAACCTGATTTTCTGCTTCTGTTTCCCGCTCTGCTTTTTGCACTGTCTTTTTCCTTTACTTCATATACTTCGTAAGCTTTAACGATCTTTTGTACAAGTGGATGTCTTACCACATCCTTGCTTGTCATATTACAGAATGCAATATCATCAATTCCTTTTAGTACACGTACCGCAATATCCAGTCCGGAAACAGAAGACGGTGCAAGATCCTTCTGTGATGCATCCCCTGTGATAATCACCTTGGAACCGAAACCGATTCTCGTCAGGAACATCTTCATCTGTGCTGGTGTTGTATTCTGGGCTTCGTCAAGGATGATATAGGCATTATCCAGTGTTCTTCCTCTCATATAGGCAAGGGGCGCCACCTCGATCAAACCCTTTTCCATATTTTTCATAAAGGACTCTGCTCCCATAATCTGATACAGGGCATCGTACAGAGGCCGAAGATAGGGATCTACCTTACTCTGCAGGTCTCCCGGCAGAAATCCAAGCTTTTCTCCTGCCTCGATTGCCGGCCTTGTCAGGATGATCCTCTCTACCTCCTGATTCTTGAAGGCTGTGATTGCCATAGCCATGGCAAGATAGGTTTTACCGGTTCCTGCAGGTCCAAGTCCGAACACAAGCATATTCTTACGTATGCTGTCCACATACTGCTTCTGCCCAAGCGTTTTCGGTTTTACAGGTTTACCGGAAACCGTATGGCAGATACAGTCTTTATCTATTTCAAGTAATACATCGCTTTTATTTTCTTCCATACACATGGCAATCGCATAATCAACATTCTGGTCTTCGATGTTGTTTCCTCTCTCTGACAGAGCATTCAGCTCTTCCAGTACATTCTTCGCCATTTCAGCATTCCGGTCTGCCCCGCTTATGATGATCTTCCCATTTCTGTCGGTAATCGAAACGTCAAGCTGTCTCTCCAGTTTCTTTACATTTCTATCAAACTGTCCGAACAGATTCTGGATATGTCCGGCCGACACCTGTACTTCTCTCACGCCTGTTTCCATTTATTCTCCCTGCACCTCTCCGGTCATGCGGATCTCTGTCTTCTGCAGCCCGGAGCATGGTGCCGTTACTTCAAATTCCACTATAAGGGCATAAATCCCCTTATATTTCTTTATTGTAACATCTTTTTTTATATTTTGTACCCCTTTTTCCTCTAAAGTTTCTACAAATTTCTGAATTTTATGCTCCATTTGCTTCCGGATCTCTGCCTGTTCATAAATTCTTTCCTCTGTAACATACTCCCTGTTTTTTTCAGAAATCAGGTAAAAGGGAATCAGAAAATTTCCAAACAGCCGCATCTGCTCTGTCTCCATGATACAATCCCCTTCCCGGTATGCTTTCCCCGGGAGACCCAGATGAAATTCCCTTTTTCCTACAAGCATCCACAGTCCTTTTTTCTCTCTTCCTGTATATGTCCTGTACTCATATTTTTCCGGGAACTTCCATTCCCTGTCAAAAGAAAAAGACAGCCTAACGTCTGCATCAGCCCTGCAGTATTCATATCTCTTTACTTCTCCGTTCTCATTCATGATCGGGACACATCCTTCTACCAGAATATCTCCCTTCTGTACCATATCCCCTTCCTTAACAACAGGGTTGCCACTTCTTGTGATCATGCCCACGATCGTACCATCCCTGTCAGCCACCAGATCATAGCCCTCATCGGGTGTGCCTTTCTCCCCTTCTTTTATTTCCGGGAGTTTTTCATTTTCTCTGATCTGGATCACAAGACTGGTTCCGTCCATTCTTGCAGACGTCCATGTGACAACCGGAAACTCATTCCTGATCTTCTTTTCCACATCTTCCATGGCAAGCTGCTTTTTTTTCATTCCGGTTTTAATATTGTTTTCAGACAGGAAATCCATAAGAACCTCTTCTGTTACATAATGATTTCCTGTGATCCGGATATTCCATACATAGCCTGACATAAGGATCCAGAAAAGCAGGCTTAAGACAATGCCAGCCAGAAAAATTTTTCGTTTCTGAACCTTTACCATAAGAAAGGGCAGTCCACAACGTTTCGTTATGACTACCCTTGTTCCTGTCTTTCTTGTGATCTTTTTCAGCTGCCAGAATGCCTTCAGGCTGACTGACATCGTATAAAAGCTTCCGTGGTTCTGTATATCCCACAGCAGAATGTTATGATTCCCACATAAATTGATAAACCGCTCCGGAGAATACCCACTAAGACGGATCCTCACATATCCCTTCAGGAAACGAATCAACTGCAGCATTCCATACCTCACAACTTAAATTTGGCTCTCTTACAGGAAACTGATGGTTTCGATCATTCCCCTGATCTTCATATCCTCATTAGTATAGTAGGAAATCGTAAGCTTCTTTCCCTTCAGTTCTATCTTTCTGTTTTTTCCCTGCAGCAGGATCAGATCATCAGAATACTGCAGTATTCCTTTATAATTTTCCACGAAAATATCATTTTCTCCGGTCACTGTTATGATGGATGCCCCAAGGAGAGAATCCTTTGGAAGCTTTAAAGACTCTACCACCAGCTCCCTTTTTTCCCGGATCTGCATTCTGTGATTCTTTTTTTCTTTTTTCATCATGCTATACTATATGACAAAAAAAGAGCTGGCAGAACTACTTCAGGATCTGATGTATGATCGCACCTTCTTTTTTCACTTTATCTCCAATATGAAATGCCTTCCGCAGCCGTTCCTCACAGGCAAGACGTTTTGTTTCCTCATTGGAATGAATATAGGCCAGTGGTTCTCCTGCCTTTACATGACTTCCCACCTTCTTTGTAAGGACAATTCCTACAGAAAGATCGATCACACTCTCTTTGGTCTCCCTGCCGCCACCAAGGATCAGAGAGCAGATCCCTACCTCATCACACTGAATCTTTTCCACATATCCGTCCTTCTCAGAAAGAAGTGGTGTAATACTGGATGCCTTTGGCAAAAGATCAGTTTCATACACCATCCTCTTATCGCCTCCCTGTGCCTCCACAAGCTCTGCCAGCTTATCAAGTGCCTTTTCGCTGTCGACTGCCTCCTTCAGCATCTCTCTTGCCTGCTGCTCATTCTCTGCGATCTCTGCCACCATAAGCATACAGCTTCCAAGTGTCATGCAAAGCTCTGTGAAATCCGCAGGTCCATGTCCCTTCAGTGTTTCGATCGCTTCCTTTACCTCAAGGGCATTTCCTACAGCATTTCCAAGTGGCTGATCCATATCAGAGATCACAGCCATCATTTTTCTTCCGGCATTTTTCCCAATCGTCATCATCTCACCGGCAAGCAGCATGGCATCTGCTTCTTCCTTCATAAAAGCACCGCTCCCCGTCTTCACATCAAGAACAATGGCATCTGCTCCGGCAGCCAGCTTTTTACTCATAATAGAGGATGCGATCAGTGACATATTATCTACTGTTGCCGTTACATCCCGCAGGGCATACAGCTTCTTGTCGGCCGGTGCCAGATTCTTTGTCTGTCCGATAATGGAAATTCCGATCCTGTTCACCTGGTCGATAAATGCTTCTTCACTTAAGGAAGTAGAAAATCCCTGGAAGCTCTCCAGCTTGTCAATGGTGCCGCCGGTATGTCCAAGTCCTCTTCCGCTCATCTTGGCAATCTTAACACCACAGGCACTGACCATAGGTGTCAGGGCAAGGGACGTCTTATCTCCCACGCCACCTGTACTGTGTTTATCTACCTTGATTCCCTGAATGCCTGACAGATCAAGCTGATCCCCGCTCTCTGCCATAGCCATGGTAAGTGCGGCTGTCTCCTTTTCATTCATGCCGTTAAAATAGATTGCCATCATCATGGCTGACATCTGATAATCCGGGATATTCCCTTTTGTGTAACCCTCAATCATAAAAAAAATCTCGTCCCGTGAAAGTGTGCCTCCGTTTCTTTTTTTCATGATCAGATCATACATGCGCATAATCACATTCTCCCTTCTCCTTTATTTATGATAAGGCTCCCCTGACAGGATACGGAAGCTCCGGTAAATCTGCTCCAGCAGTATGACCCGCATAAGCTGATGAGGAAAGGTCATTCTGGAAAAAGAAATTGCCTCATCTGCCCTCTTTGTCACACTCTCATGCAGTCCCAGCGAACCCCCGATCACAAACTGGATATGGCTTTTCCCCATCGTCATCAGCTTTTCAAGTCTCTCAGAAAGTTCTACGGAATCATATTGCTTCCCCTGGATTTCAAGTGTAAAAAGAAAAGCATCCTCTTTGATATATTTTAATATCCTGGATGCCTCTTTCTTTTTGATCTGTTCCTCCAGCGCTTCTCCTGCACTGTCCGGTGTCTTTTCATCTGCAACCTCGATGATCTCCAGCCTGCAGTAGCCGGAAAGCCGCTTACTGAATTCCGTAATGGCTTCCCGGTAAAATTTTTCTTTTACTTTTCCTACACAGATAACTGTTATTTTCATAAATCCGTTTCTTTTTCCTGCCCATTCTTTTCAAAAATGGATGCATAGATCTCATCAGCCAGCCGTTCCAGATAATCCTGATCCAGATTCATAAACTTTCCTGAAATCAGTTCCTTTACCCTTTCTGTTCTGGCAAAATACTTTGCTTCTTCCTCCTCCTGATCAAAGTGCAGTGATTCGTCAATGGCCTTTGCCGAAAGATTGGTCATACACCACTTTTTGATCTCACTTGTCAGATTGTTCTCACTGCCGGCCTTCTTTTCAAATATTCTGGCACTTCTTAAGGAAACACAGCCCATAATGATGAAAAGCAGAAAAAGCGCCCCCATAACGCCGCTGATCATATACTTGTTCAGCCCTCTGACCGGTATCACATCCAGAAAGTAAAGAACCACCAGGATAAATCCAATGCTGCCTACAATTAACAGTGTATAGGCAGAAGACCTGTTATTCTCTGCTTTCTCTGAATTGTTTACATACGAAGCCATAAAAACACCTCCCCGGGACGCAGATCACTCTGCTATTTTATACTTCGAAATCAGACACGGTACGCCGATATTTTTGTTTGCGGACGGCTGCATCCATATAAAGTTCTCTTCATTCCCGATCATCACAAGAATAGTGCGGTTTCCCTTTTTATCCTTATTGGCATTCTGGTAAACCCAGGTTCCATGGTCGGCTGTGCCTTCCCATTCCTCCATCTTGTCATTCAGGTCTATTGTTGTCACATAGAAGTCCCCGTTCAGAAGTCCACCACTGTAACCGCCGATCCGGTTGCCCACATAACGTTCACCCTTCTTGAAATTCGCCGTATTAAAATCAAAATGCTCGGATCCTTCTCCATCCGGCAGATCATTTGCAAATCCGCCCGTGTACTGATGATACGTATACAGATCTGTATTTTTGCTGTCATTATGCACATGATAATGGATAAAGGTTCCCTTGCCATCCCGTTTTCCGTCTTTCCAGGTTCCATAATAATACTGGTTGTCTGCATAAACGGCAATTCCCGTTCCGGAAGGAAGTCCATTGCTGTCCTTATCTCCATAATAGTAGAAATCTGTAGAACCCCGCAGGCTGTAGCTCATGGCCCGGAAGCGGTCAAGGGATGCCAGATCATCCAGTGCCTTCTGATTGCTGTCAGCCCAGTACCCCATCATTTCCTTAAGCTGACTATCTTTGTCATAGGTAATCTTGCTGTAGTCCACAGTACCATTCTGCATAATTTCCTGATAGGGGGTCTGTTCCGGAATCGGGGAGGCATCTGCCTTCCCGTCCGTTTTCTCCTCCGCCCCGGTCTGTGCGGGAGTTGCAGCTGCTATTTCCTGCTTCTCACCTGCATTCTGCTCCGGCATATTCTCATCAGCATAATCCATAATGCTTTCCTGCAGATCTTCATTCCGGCTTTCACTGTTATTTTTATTTTTGACAGCAGATACCACAAAAGTGATAAACAAAACCAGTACGATCAGCACAAAAGGAAGGATTGTTACAATAATTTTTGCTTTTTCCTGATCAAATTCTTTTTTCATTTATTTATTTCTCAAATACTCATCAATGCCTTTTGCTCCTGCTTTTCCGGCACCCATTGCCAGAATAACAGTCGCTGCTCCTGTTACCGCATCGCCACCGGCATAAACACCTTCCTTGGATGTCTGTCCGTTCTCTTCTGCTGCAACAATACATTTTCTCTTGTTGATCTCAAGACCTTTGGTCGTGGAAGAGATCAGCGGATTCGGAGAAGTTCCAAGGGACATGATAACGGTATCCACATCAATCACAAACTCAGATCCAGGAACCTCCACAGGACGTCTTCTGCCGGATTCATCAGGCTCTCCGAGCTCCATTTTAATGCAGCGGATGCCTTTTACCCAGCCCTTTTCATCTTCAAGAATCTCTACCGGGTTAGTCAGCAGATTAAAGATAATGCCCTCTTCTTTTGCATGATGTACTTCTTCTACTCTGGCAGGCAGCTCTTCCTCGCTTCTTCTGTATACGATATGAACCTCACTGCCAAGACGGAGTGCTGTTCTTGCTGCATCCATGGCTACGTTACCACCGCCTACAACAGCAACCTTCTTACCTCTCATGATAGGAGTATTGGAATCTTCATTAAATGCCTTCATCAGATTGCTTCTTGTCAGGTACTCATTGGCAGAGAATACTCCGTTTGCCTGCTCACCGGGAATACCCATGAACTTCGGAAGCCCTGCACCGGATCCGATAAATACGGCATCGAAGCCCTCTTCATTCAGCAGCTCATCAATGGTAACGGATTTTCCGACAACCACGTTGGTTTCAATCTTTACACCAAGTGACTTAACGTTCTCGATTTCCTTCGCTACGACTCTGGTCTTCGGAAGTCTGAATTCAGGAATACCATAAACCAGTACACCGCCTGCTTCGTGAAGTGCTTCAAAGATCGTAACATCATAGCCCATCTTGGCAAGATCGCCGGCACAGGTAAGTCCTGCAGGACCGGATCCGATCACAGCAACCTTCTTACCGTTCTTCTCTGCAGCTCCCTGGGGTTTGATTCCGTTTTCGGAAGCCCAGTCTGCTACGAAACGCTCCAGCTTTCCGATGGAGATAGGCTCTCCCTTGATACCTCTGATACATTTGCCTTCACACTGACTCTCCTGAGGACATACACGTCCGCAGACTGCCGGAAGTGCAGAGGATTCGGAAATGATCTGATAAGCACCTTCGATATCGTCATTCTTTACCTTCTCAATGAACCCCGGAATGTTAATGGATACCGGGCATCCCTTCATACACTGGGCATTCTTGCAGTTGATACATCTGCTTGCTTCTTCTTTTGCTTCTTCTCCATTATAGCCAAGGCAGACCTCTTCAAAATTGGTTGCTCTTTCCTTCGCATCCTGCTCTCTGACAGGTGTCTTCTTTAATACGTCCATTAGTCATTACCTCCGCAGTTTCCGCAGCCGCCGTGATGGGTTGCTCCTTCTTTTGCTGCAAGATAGGCTCTTCCTTCTGCAGTCTTATAAATCTGTTGACGCTGCATAGCTTCATCAAAATTAACCTGCAGTCCATCAAATTCCGGTCCGTCAACGCAGGCAAACTTCACTTCTCCGCCTACAGTGACACGGCAGGCGCCGCACATACCGGTTCCGTCTACCATAATAGGGTTTAAGCTGACTACAGTAGGGATATTCAGTTCCTTTGTCAGCTTGCAGACAAATTTCATCATGATCATGGGTCCAATGGCGATACATACATCATAATGATTACCTTCATTTACAAGATCGGTAATGGTCTGCGTTACCATACCGCTTCTTCCATAGGAGCCATCATCTGTGGTAACAAAAAGACGGCCTGCAACTGCTTCCATTTCCTTTTCAAGGATCAGGATACTCTTTGTCTTTGCACCAACGATGACATCTGCATCAATGCCGTTCTCATGGAGCCATTTTACCTGCGGATAAACAGGTGCAGTTCCCACTCCACCCGCAACAAAAAGGATTTTCTTTTTCTTCAGTTCTTCCTTATCTTCGTGAACCAGCTCAGAAGGCTGTCCAAGAGGACCTACAAAATCGTGGAAGGCATCACCTGTCTTTAAATGAGACATAAATTCTGTTCCGGCTCCGACTACCTGGAATACGATAGTAACGGTTCCCTTTTCCCTGTCATAATCACAGATGGTAAGTGGGATTCTTTCTGCCCTTTCATCTGTTCTTACGATCACAAACTGTCCCGGCTGGCAGGACCTTGCCACTCTTTTTGCTTCCACCACCATGTAATAAATATTGGGTGTCAGTTCTTTTGCTTCTAAAATCTTGTACATCTCTATATCCTTTCCTGTTTTATATTAACGGGATCAGTCCCATCTGACCGTTTTCATCATAAATCAGTCTGTTTGGGGTTCCCGTATAAACTTCCACGGCATACATTCTTTCTTCTTTTTTCCTATTGCCATTGCCGTCGGTGACATACTCACCAAATATATAATAATAGCTATTTCCAATTTGCACAACAGTTTCATACACAAAGGAATGAATTCCCGTCTCACCAAAGGCATGTCCCTTTTCATCTGTCAGGATATGCTGTGCCATCAGCGCCCTGATAACAGCTGAGGAAGCTGTATTTAAGGAAACACTGCCATCCATGGTAAATTCATAGCTTCTGCTTGTCACTTCGCTCTTTACACCTTCAGCTGAAATCACAACAAACTTGTAATTACTTCTTCCAAGAGGCATGGAAATAGGTTCTGTATAGAGAATACTGCTGCTGTCAGGCTCTGATTTATCTGTTGTATAGTAAATGCTGCAGCCCACCGGAATATCCATCTCAATCAGGGTCGGCACCTGATATTTCCCACTCTCCGGTAATACCGCCGGTGCCTCCGGTACTGTCAGATTAATGGAATACCAGTTTCTTACTACGTCACTTTCTATACCATATTCATTGATAAAAACGGCGTTAACCTGATATCTGCCAGCTTCCAGAAAAATTGGGGATGTGTATATCTCTGAGGAAGCTGTAGGTGTTGTTCCATCCAGTGTGTAGTAAATATGCCCGGTCGTATTGGCCTGCAGCCGCAGGTAAAGAACCTCATCATAATTTCCACTTTCATAATTATACACCGGAGGAAGCGCCATATAATGCTGAAAGGCAGTGGTAATGCTTTCATCTCTGCAGTCTGAAAGCAGATCATTGATCGCATCAAACCGCCCCTGCTTTTCATAAAGCCGGATCACCCTTTCATAAAGCTTTTCCATTTCTTCAGACGGAAATTGTCCTTTATCGATTTCTTCTGTCAGTACCTGGATTGCTTTTTCTGTATCATCAAGCTGTTCATAGCACGATGCCAGAAGCAATGTGTTTCTGACTATATCTCCCTCCTGCCTTCCCGCTTTTTCAAGCAGTGCCGCAGCTTCCCGGTATTTTCCCTGATCAGCCAGCTTTTCAGCCTTCTGTGTCTGGTAGGAAGCAGAATAATGAATATACAGAAGAGGAACAGATATCACTATGGCAAGCAGTGCCGCAGCAAGACTGATCACCCTTGACCGGATACGGCTTCTGTTCATTTCTTCCAGAAAGAATCCTTCATGCTCCTTGCCGTTTTTTTCAGCCTCCTGTCCGTTTCCCTCTGTTTCTCTTTCCTTAATCTCTTCTCCAACCGTTGACAGAGTTTCTGTTATGCTGTTTTCTATTTCCGGCTCAAAATCCGGTACAATCCTGATTTCAAGTCCACATGATTCGCAATAGAGATGTCCAGGTTCGATCTCTTTCCCGCACGACGGACATTTCATATAAAACACTCCCTGCTCTGTTTCCTGTGCCTTTTATTTCTGCAGTTCTACAGACTGGATGCAGTTATTCAAAAGCATTGCGATCGTCATCGGTCCGACACCGCCCGGAACTGGTGTAATGGCGCTGCAGATCTCTGCAACATCATCAAAATCCACATCTCCACACAGCTTATTATCTGCATCCCTGTTGATACCAACGTCGATCACAACTGCACCTTCTTTTACATATTCCCTTGTGATCATCTTCGGTTTTCCAATGGCTGCGATCAGAATATCTGCTCTTTTTGCTACTTCCTTCAGGTTTGCTGTCCTGGAATGAGCCACGGTAACTGTGGCATTCTCACGAAGCATCAGAAGTGCCATCGGCTTGCCTACGATATTGCTTCTCCCAAGGATCACGCATTCCTTTCCTTCTATGGAAATACCGGAACGCTTTAAGAGCTCGATCACACCTGCCGGTGTACAGGACACAAAGCCAGGCTGTCCAATACAGAGTGCACCGACACTCTCCGGATGGAATCCGTCTACATCCTTCTTTGGATCGATCGTGCGGATCACCTTGTTTTCATCGATATGTGCAGGCAGCGGAAGCTGGACAAGAATACCATTTACATCCTTTCGGCCATTCAGTTCACGGATCAGCGAAAGGAGCTCTTCTTCTGTAGTTTCCTCCG
>OLSQ01001457.1_pt1 | contig 19551 bp, 14 predicted proteins | sample 1672561 | NCBI WGS metagenome assembly OLSQ01 (sample SAMEA3136699, study PRJEB25190) | human gut metagenome | biome: human gut; feature: human-associated habitat; material: faeces | place: Austria | collected 2013 | reverse complement strand
ATATGCTTATCGAAATTGTCTATCTTGAAATTCGTCACCGATGCCACTCCACCCTGGGCGAAGTATGTATTCGCCTCATCGAGCGTTGTTTTGCAGATCAGGCATATCTTGCCTTTGTGTTCTCTTGCTACCTTTAGCGCATAGCTCATTCCGGCGACGCCGGCGCCGATAATGAGAAAATCGTATTTATAAACCATAAAGACGTTTGTTTTAATCAATGCAAAAGTAATAAGATTTTCTTAAAACGGATAAATATCGGAGGCTTTTTGTAGGTTATTACATTCTTTAATAGTAATTATTCCACTTTTTCGCCCAAAAGTTCGTAATTTTGTAAGCGTTATGGAATTTGGAGTACCATAGCAGCGACTTTTTCCTGTTGCTTTTCCATTGGCACACCAACATCAAACCCATCTGAACATATCAATAAATGAAAAAGAGAAAACTGTTTGCAAGTGGCATAATAAGTCTTGCGGCGCTGTTGCTGCTTCCGATGTATGCCACCGACGAGGTCACTCATTGCGCATTTGCCCAAGAGACCTGCCTCAACGAAATATTCAATGACGACGACACCGTAATCGTAGACACCGTCGACGTGGACACCATGACGATTGGCATCCAGCAGAACGACTCCACCGACGAGGCGTCTGACGACGGTGACGACATCAGTGACGACGACGAGGACCTGCCGTGGCCGGAGAACGTGAGACACAGGATTGAGAAGATTTTCGACAACACCACGATATTCAACACCTCGATGGTGGGAATGAAAATCTACGACCTCACCGCCGACTCCACTATCTACGAACGCAACGCCTCTCAGCTGATGCGCCCTGCCAGCACTCTGAAGATGATGGTGGCGGTGACGGCTATCGACCGTCTGGGTGCAGGCTACGAACTGAAGACGCGCATGGCATATACAGGCAGGACAGACAGTCTGACGCTCCGCGGAAACCTGTATGTGAAAGGTGGCTTCGACCCCACGATAGGGAGCGACGACATCGCCGAGTTTGCCGACAGCGTGAAGGCGCTCGGCATCGACACCATCGACGGCAACATATATCTCGACCTCACGATGAAAGACAAGGACCGTCTTGGCGAGGGTTGGTGCTGGGACGACGACAATCCTGTGCTCTCTCCACTGCTCGCCGGCAGGAAGGAGGAGTTCGGCGAGAGACTGCAGAGGAAGCTCAGACAGAATGGCATCACCGTGACAGGAACGTGCAGCAATGGTTCGATGCCCTCCGGCGCTCACACCTTATATATAAAGCGCACCCCATTGCTCGAAGTGATGCGCCGCCAGCTGAAGCGCAGCGACAACCTCTATTCTGAAGCGATATTCTATCAGCTGGCTGCCGAAGTGGCAGGACGCAACACCGCATCTGCAAGACATGGCAGACAGGCGGTGAACGCCATAATATCCAAGGTGGGCAGGAGGCCTTCGGCATATTATATCGCCGACGGCAGCGGACTGTCGCTATACAACTACGTGTCGCCGGAACTGGAAGTGGACTTCCTGAGATATGCCTACCGCCATCCTGAAATCTACGACAACATGCTGCCTTGCCTGCCTATAGCCGGAGTGGACGGCACTCTCTCGAAACGCATGCGTAAAGGGGCAGCACATGAGAACGTGAGGGCAAAGACGGGCACGGTGACAGGTGTCAGTTCACTCGCCGGATATCTCACCACGGCCAACGGTCACCGCATCTGCTTCTCTATCATAAACATGGGAATCAGACATTCTTCTTCTGGCAGGAACTTCCAAGACAAGGTCTGTCAGGCTCTATGCAAATGACGGCGGGACGGACATCTGACTTTTACGGACTCCCCGAAGCGGAATCCGTCTTTTCATCCCGAAACGGCAATCAGACAGTCTCGGGGCTTGACATACAGGATAAAAAAACGACAACCAGAGCATAGGAAACGCAAGTACTGAAGCGGTACGACAATGACAAAGATGAAGAAGCAAAGAGACAACTACACTTTTCTCACTCACGCTCCCGTACACAGGGTGATTGTAAGCATGGCGGTACCCACCATAATATCAATGCTGGTGACAAGCATATACGGAATGGTCGACACATACTACGTGGGACAGATAAACACGCAGAGCACTGCCGCCGTGGGCATTTCATTCTCTATAATGACCATCATACAGGCAATCGGATTCTTCTTCGGACACGGTTCGGGCAACTACATATCACGGATGCTCGGCGCAAAGCGCACCGACGAGGCTAAATATATGGCTGCCACAGGACTTGTGGGCAGCGTGACTTTCGGTCTGGCGGTTGCAGTGGTGGGACTGGCGTTTCTTTCCGACATCTGCATATTCCTCGGTTCCACGGAGACCATTCTGCCATACACGGAACGATACCTGGGCATAATCCTCGTGGGAGCGCCGTTCATGACGGGTGCCTTCACGCTGAACAACCAGATGCGCTTTCAAGGCAACGCCAAATATGCCATGTATGGCATACTCAGCGGTGTGGTGCTCAACGTGGTGCTCGCACCGATACTGATATTCTATTTCTGTCTGGGAATAACGGGGGCTGCCGTGGCTACGCTCGTGAGCCAGACGATGAGTTTCTTCATACTGTTCAACATGACTCGCCATCGGGGCAATATAGCCATTGAACTAAGGAACTGCCGCCTTTCGGGCGCCTTCGCCAAGGAAATAGTCATCAACGGCACTCCGTCGCTCTCACGACAGGGACTGGCGAGCGTTGCCACGATAATGCTGAACATCGCTGCGGGGGCTTACGGCGACGCTGCCATAGCGGGAATGTCGATAGTGACGAGGATTTCCAATTTTGTGTATGCTGGCATTGTGGGACTGGGACAGGGATTCCAGCCGCTTTGCGGATTCTGCTGCGGAGCGAAGCTGCTCGACAGGATATACGAGGGCTTTGTTTACTGCATAAAGATAGGCACGGTGTTCTTCCTCGCCATCACCATAATAGGCTTCATATTCACGGAACCCATAATATCGGTATTCCGCGACGACCCTGCCGTAATAGCCGTCGGCACCGCAGCTTTCCGCTGGCAGCTCATCACCTACCCTCTCATCGCCACCATCATCCTCACCAACATGCTGTCGCAGACGGCACGCAAACCGATGCGTGCCAATCTCGTGGCCGCCTCGCGCAGCGGTATGTTCTTCATCCCGGCGGTATTCATCCTCCCATTGTTTCTCGGTCTGCAGGGTGTGGAGATGAGTCAGGCGGTGTCCGACCTCTGTTCGTTCCTCCTATCAGTACCTGTGGCATGGAGCGTGTTCCGCGATCTGAAAAAGGATTTCGCAATTGAGCGCGGTTAACTGCAGAATCCAGGCTATCCATAATGCCAGATTCTGGACTAACGAAAAATGTTTTTCTCCGGAAAAGTGTCAAAGTATCATTTTCCGGTTCCCCTCAGCATCCAAAGTCAAACAAGCCAACAAGTTACCGTTATGACACTTTTCTGAATGCTTTACAGAAAAGTATCATGAAAGTATCACTGAAGTGTCATGCCGCTTTGCGCCACCCGGAGATTTCCAAACCACAATCATTGGCAAGAATAACAAAACCTCATGAAACAGGCAACGATTGTGCCCAACCGGGGCAAGCAGCGTTCTCAAGTGGGGCAAGCAGCGTGCCCCAAGTGGGCAAGCAGCGTGCCCAAAACTGAGCCTAAAGTTTCCATAAGAAGAAACACCCGTAAAGGAAATGAAAAGAAGCGGCATCTGAACAAACTCTTTCCTGTTGATGAGGAATGACATTATGCTTACTCGCCGATTTTTTCATACATAAAAGATGTTCATCATATACAAATTGATCGAGTCATTGGATAACAATAAATTATCCAATGCTTGAGAATGCCCCTTTATGGTATTGCCATGGAGCGTTTTTTGTAAAAGACTTGCCGTTTATTCAAATAATCACTATATTTGCAATAGAATGCAGCATATCGCATCCTACATGGATGAATAACAGCAAAACAAATGACCATGGCACAGGCAAGAAAATATCCGATAGGCATACAGACGTTCAGCGAGATTCGGGAACGTAACTATCTTTATATCGACAAGACGCAGTATCTTGTGGATTTCATCGACAAGGGTTATAAGTATGTTTTCCTGAGCCGCCCGAGGCGGTTCGGCAAGTCGCTGTTTGCCTCGATGATCCATGCTTATTACGAGGGGCGCAAGGACCTGTTCGAAGGCCTCGCCATGGGAGAGTATGAGAAGGACTGGGTGAAGCATCCCGTGCTACACTTCGACATGAGTGCAGCCAAGCACATGGACAAGGACATGCTCGAGCGTTATCTTGCCGACATGCTCACCGACCAGGAAGCCGTTTTTGGCTACAAGAGCGAAAAGCAAGACCCCAACATTCGCTTGAAAGACCTGGTGGTGACGGCAAACAGGCTAACAGGCCGGAAAGTGGTGCTCATCATCGATGAGTACGACGCGCCGCTGCTTGACGTGGTGCACGAGGAGCAGAACCTTGCCGCCCTGCGTCGCGCGACGCAGAACTTCTATTCGCCCATCAAGTCGCTCGACCCGTATCTTGAATTCGTGTTCCTCACGGGCATCACCAAGTTTGCGCAGCTCAGCATCTTCAGTGAGCTGAACAACCTGTTCAACATATCCATGTACGACCAGTATTCCGCCATCTGCGGCATCAGCAGCGAGGAGCTCCACACTCAGATGCTGCCCGATGTGGAGCGCCTTGCCGAGCACCTGCACCTCAGCGTGGACGAGACATTCGAACGGCTCAAGCGGAAATACGACGGCTATCATTTCAGCAAGAACTCTGAGGATGTGTACAATCCGTTCAGCTTGATCAAAGCCCTTGCCTCAGGCGACATCGGCGACTACTGGTTCGACTCGGGCACGCCCACCTACATCATCAAGTTGCTCCAGAAATACAATGTCGGCTTGCGCGACCTCACTGGCCAGGACGCCGGAGTGAGCGACTTCGACGTGTCGCCAGAGAACATGACCACCGTCCTTCCGTTGCTCTACCAGAGCGGCTACCTCACCATCAAGCACTACGACCCGATGATCGACCTCTACACGCTGGGCTATCCCAACGAGGAGGTGCGCACGGGGATGGTGCGCTCGCTTGCCGCCAACTACCTCACGCCGGCCGAGGGCACCAACAGCAGTTTCGTCATCAAGTTTGTCAAGGCGGTCATCGCCGACGACATGGAGCAAGCGCTCACGCTGATGCGCGCCTATCTCGCCGGCGTGTCCTACCGCCTGTCGAACAAGACGGAGCGCGACGTGCAGACCATCTTCTATCTGGTGTTCTCGCTCATCGGCTCGTTCATCAAGGTGGAGGAGGAAAGTGCGCACGGCAGGGCCGACGTGGTGATCACGCTGCCCTCGGTGGTCTACGTCATGGAGTTGAAGTTTGACGGCTCCGCCGACGCCGCGCTCCGCCAGATTGACGAGAAGGGCTATCTCATCCCCTATACAGCCGACGGCAAACGGCTGGTAAAGGTGGGCGTGAACTACAGCAGCGAGGAACGCACCATCACGGAGTGGCGGATAGAAGGATAGCTGCGACTCTTTGTCAAAAAAAATTGAAAAGTATTTGCGTGTCTCAATCATTATAAGTGTCTTCGCTCCGATAATTCAAGTATCTCAAAATGAGGAGTAAACTGCACTGTAAGAAATGCTTCCAGTGTTGCCTTGTCAAATTAGTCCGTTGTCAATGGACCAATTACTATTTCATCACTGCCTGCTAAAACAGGTTCATTAATTCGTCCCGTTTTCTTCTTTTTCCAACATTATTTGGCGGTTTCCCATTAAAATTACATTACAAAGCGCCTTTTTGTTTAACATTTATAGGGTTATTAAACATTAATTTGTATATTTGTGCAGTATTAATCAACTTTTACAAATTTAAGTATGAAAAATCATCTAAAACATCTCCTTCTCGTGGCTGTGCTGGCCATTGTCGGCACGGTGACGGCAGTGGCTCAGTCCACGCTAAGAGGTAAGGTAGTTGATGCGGAAAACAACGAACCGCTCATCGGTGCTACGGTAACCGTTAACGGCGTCAAGGTGGCAACCGACATCGACGGTGCTTTCACAGTGAAAGGCGTAAAGGGAACTGCAGAAATCACTGTAGACTACATCGGCTACAAGTCTAAATCCATGAAGACCAATGCCAGCAAGGGCGACATCGCCACCATCAGCCTGAAGCCAGATGGACGCATGCTCGACGACGTAGTGGTGACATCACAGGTGGCTGTGGCAAGAAAGACTCCGGTGGCTGTGTCTTCCGTTCCGCTCTCGTTCATCGAGGAGAAAATCGGAACACAGGAGTTCCCCGAAATCCTCAAGTCTACCCCTGGCGTGCATGCCAACAAAGAGGGTGGTGGCTATGGCGACTCTGAGATATACATGCGTGGATTCGACAACACCAACATCGCCGTGATGGTGAACGGAGTGCCTATGAACGACATGGAGAACCAGAACGTATACTGGTCTAACTGGGCTGGTCTGACCGACGTGACCCGTTCTATGCAGACACAACGCGGACTCGGTGCTTCAAAGGTGTCGGCACCTTCTGTAGGTGGTACCATCAACATCATCACAAAGTCTATCGAGGCAAAGAAGGGCGGATCGATATATTATGGTATGGGCAACGACAACATGAACAAGGTGATGTTCACCGTTTCTACTGGTCTGTCAAAGACAGGATGGTCGATGACATTGCTCGGTTCAAAGACATGGGGCGACGGATACGTGCAGGGCACTGAATTCTCAGGCTACACATACTTCCTGAACATCTCCAAGCGCCTGAACGACAAGCACCAGCTCTCGTTCACCGCCTTCGGAGCTCCTCAGGAGCACTTCCAGCGCAAAGACGCGCTGACTCTCGCCGACTGGAAGATGACAGAGCAGGTGTGGGGAGTGAAAGACCACAAGTATAACCCTACTTACGGTTTCGACAGCAACGGCAAGATGCGCTCTGCCGAATATAACGTTTACCACAAGCCTCAGCTGAGCCTCAACCACCAGTGGCAGATCAACGACAATTCGTCGTTGAGCACCGTGCTCTATATGAGCATCGGCCGTGGATACGGATACAGCGGACAGGCGAATACCGACTACGGATACTCTTACACCGACTGGTATGGAGCATACAAGGGAGTGATGCAGAACAAGTTCCGCAAGGCTGACGGCACATTCGACTATGGCGCTGTAGAGGAACTGAACGCCAACAACGAGAACGGTTCTATCATGGTGATGACAAAGGCGAAGAACTACCACAACTGGTATGGACTCGTTTCTACATACAACACCAAACTGACAAAGGACATCGACTTCTACGGTGGTGTAGACTTCCGCTTCTACAAGGGCACACACACCAACGACATCGTTGACCTCTATGGAGGCAAATATTTCATTGACAGCACCCGCAAGTCGGTGAAACCTGAAAACAACGCCAATGCCGCAAACCAGAGCTGGGTATACCAGAAGCTCGGCGTGGGCGATGCTGTATATCGCGACTATGACGGACACGTGGTTCAGGAAGGTGCCTTCTTCCAGGCTGAATACTCCAAGAACGGTCTCTCTTCATTCCTCTCTGGTTCGCTCTCAAACACTTCTTACTGGCGTTACGACCGTCTCTACTACGACAAGAAAAACGCTGAGTCTGAGACCAAGAACTATCTCGGCTTCACCGTGAAGGGTGGTGCCAACTACAACTTCAACGAGCATCACAACGCATTCTTCAACGTGGGCTACATCAGCCGCGCTCCTAAGTTCAACTACGGTGCGTTCCTCTCATTCGCATCAAGCAACGTGACCAACCCTGACGCCAAGAACGAGAAAGTAGTATCATTCGAACTTGGCTACGGCTACCGTCTGAAGTGGCTGCAGGTTGACGTGAACGCTTATTGGACAAAGTGGCTCGACAAGACAATGGCAAAGAGCTCTACAGTGGGCACGGCACAGGTTGACGCCTTCGTGAACATGACCGGCGTGAACGCCCTGCACAAGGGTATCGAAATCGAGGCAAAGGCAAGTCCGCTCTACTGGCTCGACGTGAACGCCATGTTCTCTATCGGCGACTGGAAATGGGACAGCAATGCCAAGGGATACGTGTTTGACTACAACGGACAGCCTCTCACAAAGGACGGAAGCATAGCAAGCGGTATCGGAGCTGAAGACCACCTCTCTACGGGTATCAACCTGAAGGGTATCCATGTTGGCGGCGCCGCTCAGACAACGGCAGCTCTCGGCGCTACAATCAAGATCGGCAAGGAGATTCGTATCGGTGCCGACTGGACTCTCTACGCCCGCAACTATGCCTACTATTCCATCTCGGGCAGCAACCTCTCGCTGGGCAAGACAAACACCGTGGCTGACCCATGGAGAGTGCCTACAGCAAGCCAGTTCGACCTCAACGCATCTTACAAGTTCAAGATTGCAGGTCTGAACGCCACAATCTCGGGCAACGTGAACAACCTCTTCGACTATCAGTATCTGGGCAAGGTGTGGAACCCAAGTTCCGGCACTGCAACAAAGGACAACATCTACGGATTCTATGCCTTCGGACGCACGTTCAGCACAAGACTGAAAATCAATTTCTAATCAACCGTATACATTATATATATATAACATTAGAAGAATATGAAAAAGATATATTTACTGTCGGCTGTCGCCCTGCTGTCGCTTACCGCGTGTAACGACTTTGAAGACCAGTTTCATATCGGCGACCAGATTACCGACGTGAAGAAGGATTTGCCTATAGTGCTCGAGGATGACGACTACACCGCCATCGCCAATCTCGCAGCCAACAAGGCTCTCGCCGCACAGCTCGACGAGCAGAGCGGAACTACAGCGTATACCGACGCGCTGAAGAAACTCGGCACACAGAAGTATTTCGACAATATGATTACCGCCGACCAGTTCCTGCCGGCATTCATCAACAACAAATATCCTGCTGCCGACCTGGGCTCTACGTTCAAGGTGACATACAACGAGTATTGCGGAAAATCAGAATATCTCGCCGACTTCGACAACATGAAGGGTGAATACACTCTGACTGCCGACGACTACAACACTATCTGGGACGGTGCGTCAACGGCTACATACCTCACTCCTTCTACAGAGAACAAGATAGCTGCCGCACTGAAGACAGCAAAAGCCGATGCCAAGGCTGGCGACATCATGGTGGTGAACTACTCTTACTCTGAGTTTGAACCTGCCGGCGGAGGCTCTCAGACAGAGAGTCAATACACCAAGATTTCTGACGTCATCGCAGGTGGCGTGGGTACTTACACCGTGAAGGGCAAGGTGCCGGCAGTTTACAGCCGCGGCTTCCTGCTCTACGACGGAACCGGTTATATCCTCGTATACAAGACCAGCGACGTGAAGGTTGGCGACGAGGTGGCTGTTAGCGGAACGACCACAGAATATGGCGGTCTGCAGCAGTATCCTACCGACGGCACAGAGGTTTCTGTATTGAAGGCTGGCAACGGCTCATACACACAGCCTAAGGCTAAGACCATGGGCAGCGCCGACTTTGAGGCTTATGCCAATGCCCCTTACGTGGCATACGTGACATATACCGGCAAACTGACAATCAACGGCAACTACTACAACGTGGCTATCGACGGAACTGAGAAGCAGGGAAGTCTGGCTTACGTTCCGGAGGGAATGGTAAGCGCCGACCTCAACGGCAAGAACGTGGTGGTTTACGGATACACCGTAGGTTCTGCTTCAAAGGGCAAATACGTGAACACCATGGTGACAAGCGTTGCAGAGGCTGCTTCGGGTGCCAAGATGAACGGAATGCGCCGCGCTGCCGCTTCGAAGGCTAACAAGTCGGTGGTATACAAGTTTGACGGCACTGCATGGAAGACATACACCACTTCTGACGCCAAGGTGATGGCTGTTCAGCCTGCTATGTATGAGGCTGTAGGCTCTACCACAATCGGCAAACCTGCCAACTATCTGCCTCAGCTGCTGCAGCAGGCTTATCCTTTCGCCGCTGACGGACAGAAGGTGGCTGTGGTATACCGCAAGTCGGCTACGGCAATGGCTGTAGTGGAATACACATATTCTGCCACTGAGGGATGGGCAGAGTCTAAGGTATACAAGAAGGAGACCACCACTTTCGCCAACACCGAGAATGGCTATGAGGCTCAGATAAGCATGTATCTCAACGAGTCGCTGCTCGGCAACGAGGGTGGCTTCGTGGCATACAACATCAACATCGGCACACTGAGCTACGTATGGTCTAACACCGCGGCTTACGGATGGAAGGCTTCGGCATTCGCCAACAAGGTGAACCAGGCTGCCGAGAGCTGGCTCGTTTCGCCTGCACTCAACATGAAGAAGGGCAAAGACCCTGTAATCTCATTCGAAGAGGCACTCAACTTCCTGGGTTCCAACAACCTGACTGACTTCATACAGGTGAAGGTGTCTACCAACTTCGACGGCACCGACGTGAAGGCTGCCACATGGGAGGACGTGGAGTTTGACCCGGCTACACGCTCTGCCGGCGACTCTTGGAACTTCGTAACCGTTGGTCCTGCTTCGCTCGCAAAATATGTAGGCAACACTATCCATATCGCCTTCGTATACAAGAGCACTGACGAAGTGGCTCCTACATACGAGTTCAAGAACATCGTGGTGAAGGAGAGAGACGCTGAATAACAGTAATTTCCCCGAATATCAAAGCGGCAATCAGAAACCGGGTCTTCGATGACTTGAGATTCTCATTACCGCTTTGAACAGAATCATAAAAAAGAAGGATGCCAAAGCGACATCCTTCTTTTTTTATGATTCAACCCAAATCGGTCATTAGGGCTTGCTTGGATTTTGTTTCGTCTTTCAACCTCAATCGGGCATCAATTCATTTCATCCGCAAACGGCGTCTTTCAGTTGGGAGAGTGCCTGTGTGAGGATGGCGCGCGGCGTTGCCACGTTCATTCTCATGAAGCCTTCGCCACCCTTGCCGAACATCTCTCCGTCGTTGAGGGCGAGACGTGCCTTGTTGACAAAGAGGTCGATGAGCCGGTCGTGATTGAGACCGAGCTTGCGGCAGTCGAGCCACACCAGAAATGACGCCTCCGGTCGCAATGGCCGTATCATCGGCAGATGTTCACGGCAGTAGTCTTCCACATAACGGATGTTGTCTTCCACATAAGCGAGCATCGCCCTGCGCCACTGCTCTCCTTGCTCAAAGGCGGCGATGGTGGCGATGGGCGAGAACATGGGTGCCTCGTTAAGTTCGTTGGCGGCGAGCCACGAATAGAACTTCTTCCTTATCTCTGGGTTGGGGACTATCGAATAGGAGCTGACGATGCCTGCAATGTTGAAGGTCTTCGACGGTGCTCCGAATGTGATGCTACACTGGGCAGCCTTCTCTGACGCCGTGGCAAAGGGCACGTGCTTGTTGCCCCACAGAGCCATGTCGCAGTGTATCTCGTCGGAAATGACTATGATGCCGCGGTCGTAACAGAAGTCGGCAAGGCGTACCAGCGTCTCCCTGCCCCACACTATGCCTGCCGGGTTGTGAGGATTGGAGAGTATAAGGAGACGGCATTTCTCGTCGGCTACCTCTGCAAGGTTGTCGAAATCCATCGAATATGTGCCGTCGGCATTCTCCTTCAGCGGATTATACACCACTTCTCTGCCGTTTCCCTCTGGAGTGAGGCGGAAGGGATGGTATACCGGCGGCTGGATTATCACCTTCTCGTCGGGATTCGTAAACACGTTTATCACCATTCCGATGCCTTTCACTATGCCCGGAATGTAGCTGAACCACTCCAGCGGCACCTCCCACTGATGGTGGTCGCGTATCCATCGCTGCACGGTGGGCCAGTATTCCTTCGGCTCCACGGTGTAGCCGAAGAGTGAATGGTCGAGGCGGCGGCGCAGGGCATCGGTGATGAACTGCGGTGTCTCGAAGTCCATGTCAGCAACCCACAGAGGCAACAGGTCACCTCTGCCGTAGCGCTCCTCAAGCACCTCGTGCTTAAGGTCGCCACTGCCCGAACGGTCTATTATCTTATTGAAATCGTACATATCAAACTCTATGTGTGCTGATTTTTTGTCGTTGTCTTTATCCTCTGCCGGCAATCACCGGCAGCAAGGGGCATATATCAGCGCTCCACAGCCTGCTTGATATCCTCGAACACGTCGTCCATATCTTCCAGTCCCACTGAAATACGCACCGTAGTGTCGAGCACGTCCATCTTTCTGCGCTCCTCGTCGGAGAAGTTTCCGAAGATGGTGCTTGCCGGATGGATGGCGAGCGTGCGGTTGTCGAAGAGGTTTGTGGCACGGCGGACGAGCTTCAGATTGTTTATCATGCTGAAAGCGGCTTCCTTGCTCTCCAGGTCGATGGTCATCATCGCTCCGGCAGTCTCACCATATTGTGCCACGGCAATATCGTGGAACGGATTGTCGGCGAGTCCAACATAGTTTACGCTCTTTATCTGTGGCAGCTCACGCAGTCTGTTGGCAAGATAGATGGTGTTCTGGCTCTGCACTCTGTAGCGGGCATCGAGGGTCTCCAGTCCGAGCGACTGCATGTATGCCACGTGGGGAGTCATGTAGGCACCGAAGTTGAAGAGCATCTCGTTCTTCATCTTGTGGCCGAATCCCTCTGCCGTGCCGTAGTCGATAATGAGTCCGCCGAGGGTGGTGGCACCGCCTGAGAGATATTTCGTGCTCGACACCACCTCGATGTCTACGCCGAGGTCTTTTGCCGAGAACTGTGTGAACGGTATCACCGTGGTATCGGCAATCAATGGCACGCCATACTCATGGGCTATCGCCGAGAGAGCCTTCAGGTCTGCCACTTCCATCTGTGGGTTGGTGATAATCTCCAGGAATATGCAGCAGGTGTTGGCATCCATCTTTGAGCGCACCTCGTCGAGGTTGAGCAGATCGCAGGGACGTGCCTCAACGCCGAAGCGTGGCATCGACTCGGTGATGAGCGAGAAGGTATTGCCGAACATGTGTCGTGAGGTGACGATATTCTTGCCTGCTGCCGAGAGGGCGAGTATTGTGTTGCTGATGGCAGCCATTCCCGACGACAGCGCCATCACATTGGCGGCTCCCGTCATTGCCTTCACCTTGTCTTCGAGATACATCACCGTTGGGTTGAGTACTCTGGAATAGTCTGGTGCTATCACTTTGCCTGTGAAGGCGTCCGCCATATCGGCGGCAGTGTCAAACTCGTATGCTGCGGTGTGGTATACCGGCATGCTCAGCGACCCGTATGCATCGCGCTGTCCAAATGGCGTGTCAATAGCCTTTGTCTGATTTTTCATCGTTTCTATTATAAGTTTGTGTTTATTTCCGAACTGCAAATTTACAGTAAAAATGACGGTTTATGACCAACACGTAATGTTTTTATACTTTTTTATAGCTCAACCCAAACTGATCATCAGAATTGTCCATCGGAACTGTATGTCAGTCGGAAACGGGACGCACTGAATACAAGCAAACCCTAACGAACGATTGGGGGAGGAATCGTCTTTTCTCGCATAACGCAATGGTTTATTCTTAAAGTTTGTTTGTGTTGCAAGCAATTTGCTTTATCTTTGCATAAGATAGGCTACGGCTCGGAATAACATTCAAGTAAACTTGGTGTTCTTCTCTCACCTTGCACTATCTTTGCATAAGATAAGCTTTTGTGGTGTAACAATATTGTAACATCGCTGTAACAGATATGAACGAGCATGAAACTAACTTTGCACCGTAACAATATTAAAACAGGAAAAGATGGAAACGAAAAACCATATTTTAGTAGTTGACGACGAACAGGACCTCTGCGAGATCCTGAAGTTCAATCTTGAAACGGAAGGCTACGAGGTGGACACTGCAAACTCTGCCGAAGAGGTGCTGGAGATTGGAGCGGAGAAATACGACCTGCTGCTGCTCGACGTGATGATGGGAGCGATGTCGGGATTCGCACTCGCAAAGAAACTCAAAGACGAACCGATGACGGCTAACATACCTATCATCTTCCTTACGGCAAGAGACACGGAGAACGACACGGTGACTGGATTCAACCTCGGTGCCGACGACTACATCTCAAAGCCTTTCTCCATCCGTGAGGTGATGGTGAGAGTGCGCGCCGTGTTGAGAAGGACAAGCGATACGGGCTATGCCCCACACAACAACATCATCTCATATCAGGGACTGGAACTCAATCTCGACAAGAAGACGGTGGCTATCGACGGCGAGGACATACCGTTCACCAAGACGGAATTTGAAATCCTGCATCTGCTGCTCGACGAGCGTGGCAGAGTGTTCTCACGTCAGGAACTCATCGACAGGGTGTGGCCAAAGGATGTGCTCGTGCTCGACCGCACGGTGGACGTAAACATCACGCGACTGAGAAAGAAGATAGGACGTTTCTCCAAGTGCATCGTGACGAGACTCGGCTTCGGATATTATTTCGACGCATAGCATCATCATGCATCCGTACAATGACGGCAAGGCTGATTCCCTTGTCTACTGATAACTAACCCCCATCCACTATGTCAAGGACATCCGTAGGAAAAAAACTGTATTTCAGCGTCATCGCCGTGTTCATCGCCTTTGCCGCTGCATTCATCGTGTTCCAGCACGAGAGAGAGAAACAATACAAGATCGACATGCTCGACACCCGTCTGCAAGACTACAACGAGCGCATGGCTGAAGTGATGAGTCTCGACAAGAGCCACTCAGAAAGAGACCTCGACGAATATGTGAAGCGCCACTACAAGTCGAAAATCAGAGTGACACTGGTTGACACGAAGGGCAACGTGCTCTACGACAACAGGTTCAAGAACTACCATCAGCTCGAAAACCATCTCAACCGAAGCGAGATAAGACAGGCTCTCAACATGGGCCACGGATTCTCAATCGACCGCAAGAGCAGCACGCTCGGAGAGTCGTTCTTCTATTCGGCTACATACTTTCCACACCAGAAATTCATCATCCGCACCGCACTGCCCTACGACAACAGCCTCATCAGGACTCTGCAGACCGACCAGCACTACATCTGGTTTGCCCTCGCCGCAATGCTTATCCTAACCTTCTTGCTCTTCCGCTTCACACAGAGGCTGGGGGCCAACGTGACGAAGCTACGCACCTTTGCAAACCGTGCCGATCACAACGAGAGCCTCGAGACGGAAGACCTCATAGAGTTTCCGAACGACGAGTTGGGAGAGATTGCCGAAAAAATCATCAAGATATACAAACGCCTGCAACACACCAAGAAGGAACAGGACATACTGAAGCGACAGCTCACCCAGAACATAGCCCACGAGCTGAAGACTCCCGTAGCGAGCATACAGGGTTATCTGGAGACCATCCTCGACAATCCGAACATCAGCGAGAGCATGAAGGCGCAATTCCTTCAGCGATGCTATGCACAGGCACAACGCCTCACGTCGCTGCTGCGCGACATCTCAACGCTGAACCGTCTCGACGACGCTCCCGACATGCTCACCGACTTCGACACCGTGGACATCTCGCAGATGGTGGCAAACATACAGAAGGAAACGGCGCTGCAACTCAAGGAACACTCGATGACATTCGACAACCGGCTGCCAGCCGACATACAGGTGAAGGGCAACCAGTCACTGCTCTACAGCGTGTTCCGCAACCTCACCGACAATGCCATCGCCTATGCCGGCGAAGGAACCACCATCTCGCTGACTGCCGAAAAGACAAGTCAGCAGGAATGGCGTTTCACATTCTCCGACAACGGCGTCGGAGTGCCACACGAACACCTCGCACGCCTCTTCGAACGCTTCTACCGTGTTGACAAAGGACGAAGCCGCAAGATGGGAGGCACGGGGCTCGGACTCGCCATCGTGAAAAACGCCATACTCCTACACGGCGGAAGCGTCAGCGTGAAAAACGCATTGCCGCCCAACCACGGACTGATATTCACATTCACACTGAAATGACGACGTTCCGCAAACCATATTCATACGAAGACTGAAGCCCTTACTGCCGATTGCCGCTGAAACGCGCACAATTGGCAGTCAGGACTTAAAGCTTGTGAAAAACTTTTAAATCGCTTGTGGGTGCCAGTATATTTCATATCTTTGCCAAATGACAGCATATAGGAAACACGCCAAACCAATATAAACTAAATAACGGAGGAAAAATCATGAATGTAAACACAGGTATCAAGCAAGCACTGATCTTAGCCATCGGCATCATCGTGCTCGGATTTTTTGTAGACTCAGGACTTAAGAGTCTGGCTGGCAAAGACCGCAAAGTGGTAGTGAAAGGACTGGCAGAGAAGGAGGTGGAGGCAGACAAAGTGACGTGGCCTATCCTATCCAAGGAGTTGGGTGACGACCTGCCGGAACTATACCAGAAGATCAACGCCACGACAAATAAAATACGCAAATTCCTGATTGCCAACGGAGTGAAAGACAACGAGATAATCGTGAACGCACCAGTGGTGATCGACCTCAACGCCGAACGATATGGCGCCAACCAACAGCCCTACCGCTACAACATCACATCCATCATCACCGTAACTTCAAAAAACGTGAATCTCGTGCGCAGCATAATCTCCCGACAGGGCGACCTGCTGAAGCAGGGCGTCGCCATCGTTGACGGCGGCTACGAGAACCCGGTGAAATACGAATATGTGGCATTCCGCCAACTGAAACCGAAGATGATGCAGGAAGCTATAGAGAACGCGAAAGTGACCGCCGAGCAGTTTGCCAAAAACAGCGACAGCAAGATAGACAAGATAATGAATGCCGACCAGGGACAGTTCTCAATAGAAGACCGCGACTCCAACACCCCATACATCAAGAAGGTGAGGGTGGTGACCACAGTGACATATTCGCTGAAAGACTGACCGGCTGCTGAATTACGCCGCTAATCTTGCATTTTATCATTAAATTTGCTAATTTTGCCCATCATTCCCATTAACATCACAATTTTAGCAACGACTATGAAAATACAGACAGCGACAAAGAGCCAGGCTCCAATCATCTCACAACTCATTATGACGGCAATGACAGACGACTGTTGCCAGTATTTCGCCGGCGAACACCATACGCTTGCCGACTTCCGCTCCATGATGACATCGCTCGTGGAAAGGGAAGACTCCCAGTACAGCTATCTGAACACCCTCGTTGCCATCGACGACGACGGCGACGTGATGGGAGCCATAGTGGGCTACGACGGCGGAAAGCTGCATGAGCTGCGACAGGCATTCATCAACGCTGCCAAGGAATGCTTCGGCAGAGACTTCAGCCGGATGGACGATGAGACGCAAGCCGGAGAGGTGTATCTCGACAGCCTCGCCGTGATGCCCGACCACCGCGGCAAAGGCATCGCCACATCACTGCTGCGGGCAATGATAGAGAAAGCGGCAAAGGAGGGACACCCTGCCGTGGGACTGCTCGTGGACAAAGGCAACCCTAACGCCGAGAGACTGTATCTGCACGTGGGATTCGAATATGCCAACGATTCCTCGTGGGGCGGACATCCGATGCGCCACCTCGTATACAGGATAGATTAAAGAACCAAAGACACATATCATGCAGGAAAGCAAATACCTCGTGGCAAACGAGAGAGATGCGCTGTGGGGACTCACGGTGAGCACCGTGGGCTACGACAAACTCAACCCCGGCGACCCATACCCCACCAGAGGCCACGCCGGAGGATACTACTTCGACGTGACAAGGGGACGGACGCTCGACGAATACCAGATGCTCTACCTTCTCGACGGAGAGGGCGTGTTCTGTTCCGACCACGTGAAAGACCATCCGATAAAAGCCGGCGACATCTTCCTGCTCTTCCCCAACGAATGGCACACATACCATCCGCTCGCCTCCTCCCGATGGGAGAGCTACTGGATAGGCTACAGAGGAAAGAACATGGACGACAGAGTGGAACACGGATTCCTGTCGCCCGAAAAACCGGTATACCACGTAGGCTACTGTCCTGAGATAATAAGCCTCTACGAGTCTGCCATGCAGGTGGCAAAGCGCGAGGAGGCATACTCGCAGCAGTCGCTCGCCGGCATCGTGAACAATCTCATCGGCACGATGTATGCCAGAGAGCGCAACATCATCCTGAGCCGCGACCAGGACAAGGTGGACATCATAAACAAGGCTCGTCTCATGATACGCGAGAGACTGGAAAGCCGCATCACCATACAGGAGATAGCAGACCAGCTGGGAATGGGATATTCCAACTTCCGCAAGCTGTTCAAGGAGTTCACGGGCATCTCGCCGGCTCTCTACCAACAGGAGCTGCGACTGCAGAGGGCACGCGAACTGCTCTCCTCTACGCCGATAAGCATCAAAGAGATAGCCTACAGGCTGAATTTCGATTCGCCCGACTATTTCTCAAGCAAGTTCAAGGCGAAAGTGGGATGCAAACCAAGCGAATACAGAGAAAAGATGGGATAAAAATTAGGATTTGTTAATATTTTGTCGTACCTTTGCGGCATGATTTACACACACAAGGAGCAGTTCTACACTAAACCCAAATCGGTCATTAGGCCGTTTAATGTATTTTTTTTACAACTGCTTGCAGTCTTTTGTTTTTTATAAGGCGACTTTTGCTCGTTTTTAATGAGCAATAGCCCGCTATTACTCATTAAAAGCCAAACAAAATCCACTCTTCTAAAAAACAAAATCCAAGCAAGCCCTAATGACCGATTAGGGTTAAAAGTTGACGGACTGCTCCATTTTCGTTTCCTTAATTCTAAGGAATACGCATTAATAAATACAAATATATTCAGAATAACAATTATCGATGAACAGTAAATTAGATTTCAAGCCGCAGCTCTTCACCACACTGAGGAACTACAACAAGAAGACCCTCATGGCCGATGTCATGGCGGGCCTCATCGTGGGCATCGTGGCATTGCCACTTGCCATCGCCTTCGGTATCGCATCCGGAGTGACACCAGAGAAGGGTATCATCACCGCTATCGTGGCGGGATTCATCATCTCGCTGCTCGGAGGCAGCAAGGTGCAGATTGGCGGACCTACGGGTGCCTTCATCATCATCATCTATGGCATCATCCAGCAGTATGGCTTCGAGGGGCTCACCATTGCCACTCTGATGGCAGGTGCCTTCCTCATCCTCTTCGGAGTGCTGCATCTGGGCACCATCATCAAGTTCATCCCCTACCCCATCGTAGTGGGATTCACCAGCGGTATCGCCGTCACGATTTTCACCACGCAGATAAAAGACCTCTTCGGACTGAGCATCGACAAGGTGCCAAGCGACTTCATAGAGAAGTGGTGGTGCTACATCTGCAACTTCGGAACCATAGACTGGTGGTGTGCGGCAGTGGGAATACTCAGCGTTGTGGTGATTGCCGTCACGCCTAAGTTCAGCAAGAAAATTCCGGGATCGCTCGTGGCAATCATCGTGATGACCGTGGCAGCACTGCTCCTCAAGCAGTTTGCCGGAGTGACGAGCATCGAGACCATCGGCGACCGCTTCTCCGTGAGCAACGCCATCCCCGAAGCCCACATGCCTACAATAACATGGGACACGATAAAGGAACTGGTGCCACCGGCACTGACCATCGCCGTGCTCGGCGC
>OLSQ01001456.1_pt1 | contig 19558 bp, 27 predicted proteins | sample 1672561 | NCBI WGS metagenome assembly OLSQ01 (sample SAMEA3136699, study PRJEB25190) | human gut metagenome | biome: human gut; feature: human-associated habitat; material: faeces | place: Austria | collected 2013 | reverse complement strand
AATACAAAAAGAGGAATATTTTGAGCATGTATATTTAGAAGTTTTTGTGCCGAAAAATAAAATAGAATGTTTAAAAAATGAAAGATTAAACAATTTGGCAAGTATAAAAAGGAAAAAAATAGAAAAAACATACATGAAAAATTCTTAGAAACAGAGCAATTTTGTAAGAATTTGAAAAAATTTCCAAAAAACTATTGCAATATAAAATAAAACATAATATAATTCTAACTGTAAAATATTTACAATTTATTTTTATAGGAGGAATTAAAGTGAAAGACAAAATTTCTATTTTAATAGCAGATGATAATCCTGATTTTGCTAGAACATTAACAAGTTATATTGAAGAAGATGAGGAGTTAGAAGTAATTGCTATTGCAAGAGATGGTAAACAAGCAGTAGAGATGATATTAAATACAGAACCAGATATAGCATTATTAGATGTAATTATGCCACATCTAGATGGAATAGGTGTGTTAGAGAAAATAAATGAAGCAAAAATGAAAAGAAGACCAATGTGCATTATGTTATCAGCAGTTGGTCAAGATAAAATTACACAAAGAGCATTAGAATTAGGTGCAGAATATTATGCAATAAAACCAGTTGATATTGAAATGTTATTAGGAAGAATAAAAGACATTAGAAATTATAAACCATCACAAATAAAGACAACTAATATGGCAAGTAGAGAAATAAAAAGCCAATACATAGAAATATCACCAGATAAAAAGAAAGATCAAGAAAACCTAGAAGCTCTAGTTACAAATATAATACATGAAGTAGGAGTTCCAGCACATATTAAAGGATACCAATATTTAAGAGAAGCAATTATGATGGTAGTTAATAATATAGACATTATTAATCAAATAACTAAACAATTATATCCAGACATAGCAGTAAAATATCATACAACACCAAGTAGAGTAGAAAGAGCAATTCGTCATGCAATAGAAGTTGCATGGACAAGAGGTCAAACAGAAACAGTTGATAGTATATTTGGATATACAATATCAGCAGCAAAAGGAAAGCCTACAAATTCTGAATTCATTGCGATGATAGCTGATAAATTAAGACTAGAACTAAAAACAGCATAGCAAATAGATTATACTGTACACCGTGTCCGACCGCAATAAACCTCCATATTCATTAGTTTATGTTTACAACATGAATTTTTGAATATAGAGGTTTTATTATTTTGTAAGAATGTTCTTAAAATACTAAATAAAAAAGCAAAAATGTATTATACACAGATAAAAAGGAATTGCCAAATTTGATTTATATCTTGTAAATATGAGAAAAACAGTGTAAAATAGTATATATTAGAAAAAGAGGAAAAAGATATGTATTTAATAGTTGGTTTAGGAAATCCAGAAGAAGAGTATTCAAATACTAGGCATAACATGGGATTTGCTACAATAAATAAATTAGCAAAAAAGTTAAATATAGAAGTAAATAAGAAAAAGTTCAATGCTTTATATGGCAGTGGAATTGTAAATGGACAAAAAATTATTTTGATTAAACCACAAACATATATGAACTTAAGTGGAGAAGCAATAATTGAATTTAAAAATTTTTATAAAATAGATTCAAAAGATATAATTGTAATTTATGATGATTTAGATATAGAACCAGGAAAAATAAAAATAAGAAAAAAAGGTGGGCCTGGAACACATAATGGTATGAAATCTGTAGTATCTAATTTGCAAACAGAAGATTTTCCAAGAATAAGAATAGGAATTGGAGAACCTACATATAAAAATGATTTATTAAATTTTATATTAACTAAAATTCCAAGTGAAGAATATAAAGTTTTAGAAAAAGCAACTGAAAATGCAGCAAATGCAATAGTAGATATAATATCAAATGGAATAGATACAGCCATGAATAAGTATAACTGAAAGGAAATTTAAATGAAAGAAATTTTAATAAACAGAGAAAATGATACAAAACAAATTCTTTTATTAGAAGATGGAGAATTAAAAGAAAAATATATAGAATCTGATAAAATAGTAAGAATAGAAGGAAATATGTATGTTGGGCAAGTGAAAGATGTTCTTCAAGGAATGCAAGCAGCATTTATTAATATTGGTTTAAAGAAAAATACTTTTATTCACTTAAAAGATATATTGCCTAAAATAGATGTATCAAAAGAAAAAGAAGAATTAGAAAATAAAAATGTTAAAAAGATATTAAAGCCAGGTATGCCAATATTAGTACAAGTAAAAAAAGATTTTACAGAATCTAAAGGTGCAAAAGTTTCAACACATATTAGTATTAATAGTAGGTATATAATACTTATGCCAGATACAGATATTGTAACAATATCAAAAAAAATAGAAGATTCAGAAGAAAAGAAAAGACTAATAGATATAGTAAAGAAATATTTACCAGAAAACTGTGGGGCAATTATTAGAACTTCTGCTCAAGATGAAGAAGAGGACAAAATAAAAAAAGATATACAAGTAGCAGTTAATAAATGGAATGAAATAAAAAAATTGTACGATGAATCAGTTAAACAAAATAAATTTCCAAGATTATTATATAAAACTCATGGAATAATAAAAAAATTGTTAATAGATTTAATAGATAAAGACTTACAAGAAATAAAAGTAAATAACGAAGAAGATTACGCATATATTACTAAACTGTTAAAAGATTTTGATATGCCAAATATAAAATTAGAACTAATAAAAGGAAATCTATTAGAAGAAAAAGTTGATTTACAAAAACAAATTGAAAAAGCAGACAACAGAAGAGTATGGCTAAAATGTGGTGGATTTATTTCAATAGATAAAACAGAAGCTTTAACAGCAATAGATGTAAACTCAGGAAAATACATAGGAAAAGATAATGCAGAAGCTACTATATTTAAAGTAAATAAACAAGCAAGCATAGAAATTGCAAAGCAACTTAGATTAAGAGATATAGGTGGAATAATTATCATTGATTATATTGACATGAATGATGAAAAAGATAAAGAAGAAATAATAAAAGTATTAACAGAAGAATTAAAAAAAGATAGAAGTAAGACTCAAGTAATAGGTTTTTCAAAATTGAATTTATTAGAAATGACAAGAAAACATATATGTAGTAATGAAGAAAATTAAAATAAACCCCAGATTTTTTATGGGGTTTATTTTAATTTTTAATATTTTTTAATTCTTCATGTCTTTTTATTTTTTGTGTTGTAGTTTTAATCATTGGAATATCTGTTACTATAAGATGTTTTATATACTTATATTTAGGTAATGTTTTATTTATTTCTTTTATATCTTTCCAAATTATATCATGATAATCATCTTTAGTGGCATTTGGAAACATTTCTTTCATTATACTTTCATTGTATACAATCTTTACAGCCACTATAATATCTTCATTTCTATCTCTAGAATATACCATGTTTTCTGTAACATAAGGTAGCTTAGCAATAAGTGTTTCTAGTTCTTCGGGGAAAATATTTTTTCCGTTTTTTAAAATAATAACATTCTTTTTTCTTCCAGATATAAATAGATAACCATCTTTGTCATAATATCCTAAATCGCCTGTATGGAACCAACCATCTTTTATAGCCTCTTTAGTTGCTTCTTCATTTTTGTAATATCCAAGCATTAAACATGGACCTTTAGCACAAATTTCTCCAACACCTTTTTCATCAGGGGAGTCTATCATAATTTCCATTCCAGGCATAGGAAAAGCAACTGAACCTGCTTTTTTATACTTATCGTTTTCAGCAGACAAAACAGGAGAAGTTTCTGTTAAACCATAACCATTTAACATATTAATACCAATATTTTTTAATCCAATAACAGTATTTTTATCTATTGATGCAGCTCCATAAACTACAATTCTTAAATGGCCTCCTAGTTGGTTTAAAACAGATTTGAATAAAATTCTTCTAATATCTATTTTAAATTTAAGCAAAAAGTTAGAAAATGCAGTCATGCGATTAAATAATTTAGTTTTTCCTTGTTTTTCTATACCTTGTAAAATTCTTTTATACATTGTTTCTAAAAGAACGGGAACACATACAAATCCTGTTACTTTATATTCTTTTAGATTATTTACTATATACCTTAATCCATCGCAAAAGGCTATAGTAATACCACAAGAAAGACCATATAAAAATGTAGTAGTAGATTCATAAGTGTGGTGCAAAGGCAAAAAAGATAAAAATGTATCTTTATGAGTTACTTTTGCAACACATCCTAGGGCATAAACATTTGAGCAAATATTGTAGTGAGAAAGCATTACTATTTTAGATAGAGATGTTGTTCCAGAAGTAAAAAGCATAATAGACATTTTTTTATTATCTATTTTAGCATCTAAATGAGATCTATCACCATTTTCTATAAGTTCTTTTCCGTGCAAAATAAGCTTTTTATAAGATAATACATGTTCAGTATCTTCTTCTAAATCTATGCAAATATAATTTTTTAAATTACTTTTATTGCTTTCATATATTTTTTTAAATGTATCCATATATTTTTTGTCAAAGATTACAGCATCTGCTTCACTTCTTATAACTGAGTCAATAAGCTCATTTTCAGGAAGTGATTTATCTAAAGGAACTACTACCATATTACCTGTGGTAATTGCCAAATAAGATACACACCATTCATATCTATTTGGTGAAATAATAATTATTCTCTTGTTTGCAAAACCTAAGTTTAATAAAGCTGTTCCTAAATTATCAATGTCATTTTTAAATTCTGAGTATGTTACAGAAATTATATTTGTGTCTTTTGGACCTTTTTTGTATTTAAAAGCAATATCATTTTTATATAAATTAGCAGAACGATTAATTAACTCTTTAAAATTATTTAACCTTTGAGGATTATATAATTTTTCTCTTGAATTTATGGACATAATTAAGAACCTCCTAACATTGGTATGATTTTATAATAAATAATAAAAAATAGCAAGGAAAAGAGTGCATAAATTACCTTAATATTTATAAAATAATTAAGAGGTGATATTTTGCAAAACAATATTGAAAAAGTTTTAAAAAATAGACTAAATAATAAGCAAAATAAACTCTTTTTATGTATAGGTAGTAGCTTATGCGTAGGAGATTCTTTAGGACCAAGAGTTGGAGAAATATTATCTGCAAACATTAATTCAAAAACAGTAAAAATAATAGGAAACAATAAACTAAATATAAATAACCAAAATATAAGTTATATAACTAAATTTGTTACTAAGAATTTTATAGATCCATATATAGTTTTAATAGATTCTGCATTGGCATCAAGAGAACTATTAGGTAAAATAATTGTTAATAAAAATAGTATGATTATAGGAAAAGCAATAAAAAATGAAAGCTTAGTAAAAGGTGATATTTCTATAAAGGGAGTGGTAGCAGAAAAGAATGATAGTAGAATTAATAACATGAGAAATTTAAATAATACATCAAAAGATATTGTAGAAAAATTATCTTATGAAATAGCTATTCAAATATTAAATTCGCTACAAGTATAAAAAAATAATATAATGGGTAAATTCTTTATAATAAAGTAATAAATAAGTGGAGGAATTTTTTATGGAAAAGAATCCTAAGTCAGAAAGTTATATTATAAAAGAAGCAGAAAATGTTATAGAAGAGTATGTAAAGAATAGAAAAGAGAATGTTTTGATAGATTATAAAGAAAAATATGAAAGATTAAAAATCTTAAGCGTTGTTTTAGGAATTATAATAATAGTAGGTTCATTATTAAGCATTATTCTATAATGCTTAATAAAATTTCCTATAGTAGAAAATTTATCATTTCATGCTAGATAAAAAAAGCTATATGTAGGAGCGAACACTTCTGTCCGCCCGAGAGTGATTTATTCCGCTTTGTTTATTTATAAAGTGTTTACCCAATTGTTTAGGTCTTTTTGTTTATTAAATATTAAAATTTTTTCTTCTGGAATTCCAACTAAATTATCAACAATACAATGTCTTTTATTTTTTCTAAAAAATAGTACATATTTAAAGAAATTGAAATTTAATCGTTCTTTGCAACCAGGAATTTCTGGCTTTTCTTTATTTGGATTTTGTACAAATCTTTTAAATATACCTTTTAGTTGAGCATAAGTAGAATAATCTAGCCAAATAATTAAATCAGCTCTTTCAAATCGCTGTCTTAAAGTATTGTGATATATGCCATCAATAATCCATTTATCTTCTAAAGACTTAGAAATAATGATATTGTCTCTTTCATTTTTATTAATTGGCTCCCAATTTGGTAAATAATTGATTGAATCCAAATGAACAACTGGCAAATTAAACTTTTGAGATAAAATTTTAGCAAGTGTACTTTTTCCTGTACCAGAACCACCAACAATAGAAATTCTATTATACATTATTATCTCCTTTATACAATATTAGATGTATTATAACATAATATCATATAAATTGTTAACAATCTACAAAAAACATTAATATAATATATAAAGAGCGAAACAAAAAAAGCTTTTGAAAGGGGAGAATAAGTATGAATCGAAAAAATTGCAGTTGCTTAATAACCCTATTTATTGGAATTATATTAGGGATAATTGTAGGATATAATGCATATTTAGCAGTTATACCAGGAATAGTTACAGCATTATGGATAGCATTTGGAATAGGAATAGGTGCATTAATATTATTAGCAATAATGGCTCAAGCAAGATGTGAAAGAAGAGAAAAATGCATTTGTAAAAACGGAACATGCATTGCAATACCAGCAGTTGGAACAATAATAACAGCAATAATAGGTTTATCTATAACAATAACAACAGGATCTATAGGAATAGCGATTTTAATTGGTTTAGCAACATTATTCTTAACAATGACAATATTAAATATATTAGATTATATTTTGTGTTTAATAAATGAAAAATGCGAATGTAGATAATAGATGTATTACCAGTAAATAGAATTTACTGGTAATACAATATTTAATAATGAGTTTTAAAATTAACTTATAAAATTTGGACAAGCATTAATTTACAAAATAGTTGATATATAGTATACTAATTAAAGAATTAATGAGAGGAGTTAATTATGGAAGAATCAGTTTTAAAATGTGAAAATTTGTGCAAAAAATTTGGCAAAAAACAAATTTTAAAAAATGTTTCATTAGAACTAAAACAAGGAGATATACTTGGATTTATAGGACCAAATGGAGCAGGAAAAACAACAACCATAAAATTAATTTTAGGATTACAGAGTATTGATAGTGGAAGTGTAACAATAAAAGGATATAATATACAAAAAGAATTTGAAAAAGCTATAGTAAATGTAGGAACAATTGTAGAAAACCCAGATTTATATATGTATATGACAGGATATCAGAATTTAAAGCTTATAAAGAATATGTATAAAAATGTGGATGACAAAAGAATAGACGAAGTAGTAAAATTAGTGGGATTGGAGCAAAGAATAAATGATAAAGTATCTAAATACTCATTAGGAATGAGACAAAGATTAGGAATTGCTCAAGCAATTCTTCATAAACCAGAAGTTTTAATATTAGATGAACCAACAAATGGATTGGACCCAGAAGGAATAAAGGAATTAAGAGATTTATTAAAAGAACTTGCCCAAAAAGAAAATATGGGAATTTTAATTTCAAGTCATAATCTAGCGGAATTAGAAAGTTTCTGCAACAAGATAACAATAATAAAAAATGGAGAAGTAGTAGAAACTAGTGAAATAAACAAAGTTAAAAAAGTAGAAGAATCTTATATAATAGAAGTTAACAATTTAGATTCTATAGAGGAAATAATAGGTATAAAAATAGAAAAAATTAATGAGAACAAATTCAGAATTCATGTAGGTAGAGAGCAGATACCTGAGATTGTAAAAAAATTAGTAAAAGCCAAAAAAGAAATTTATTTGGTAGTAGAAGAAACTTTAAGCTTAGAAGATGCATTTTTAAAAAAGACAGGAGGGAATGTAATTGAGTAATTTAATAAAAAATGAAATAAATAAAGTATTAAGGAAAAAAGGTATATATATAATGCTTATAATTATAATAGCTTATGTGGTACTATCAAATTTTCTATACAAATACTTTTATAATAAAACATCAATAAGTGATGAATATAGTGAGGAAAATATTTCTATATTAAAAGACGAAATGCAAAGTTTAGATACTAATTTAAGTTCCGATTTAGAAATATATGTGAGTGACAAAACAACAATAGATACATATGAGTTATTAAAAAAATATGATAAAAATTCATGGCAATATGAAATAATTAAAGAGAATGGGACAGATTATATATCACAGATAAATCAATGTAAATATATATTAAAAAATGAGAATGCACTAAAAACTGTGCAGAATCAATATGATGAATTCTTAAAAAAATTAGATAAAAACAATTGGAGAACATTTGCAGAAGAAGAACTTGCAATGTTAAAACAAACTACAAAAGATCAAACAGAGATAGATAAATCAGATAATTCACAAGATATACAAATTGAAGCATTAGAGATGAGATTAAAATATAATATAGAGTATGGAAATAATTATAAAAATAAAGCTTTATCTAACTATGTACAAAATAGCTTAATGGTAGCAGACTTAGAAAAGAATAATAATAAAACTTATGAAGAAAAACAACAATATCAAGAAGCAAAATCAGAACAAGCAAAAAGTAAATATGCTATAGAAAATGATAAGGATATTTATTCAGAAAATAACTTAAGATCAATGCTCTTGAAAACACTTTCTGAATATGAATTATTTATAATAATAACAATAGTTCTAGTAGCGGGAGCAATAGTAAGTGACGAATTTAACAAAGGAACAATAAAATTACTTTTAGTAAGACCATATAAAAGAAGTAAGATTTTACTAGCAAAATTCATTACAGTGCTAATAACATTATTAGCTACAATAATTGTAGTATGCATATTACAATTTATTATAAGTGGAATATTTTTTGGATTTAACTCATTAAACATACCAGTGGCTGAGTACAACTTTAATTCGGGAAAGATTATAGAAATGAGCATATTCAAAAAAATGTTAATACAAATAGCAGGAAAATTACCTATATATATATTGTTAGGAACACTAGCGTTCTCACTTAGTACATTATTTAATAATACTGCAGTTGCAATATCTGTAACATTGTTAGGATATATGAGTTCAGATATAATTAATCAGTTTGCGCATTATTTTAAGATAAAGTGGTTGAAATTTTTTGTAACTCCAAATTGGGATTTTACACAATTTTATTTTGGAAAACTTCCAAATATGGACGGAATAACATTACTATTTTCAGCTGCAATATGCCTAGTATATTTTATAATAATGTTAACATATTCATTTTTAGTATTTAAGCATAGAAATATAAAAAATGTGTAGTAAAATAATAGGAAAGAAATACTTAACTAATATTGAAAAATTGAAATTGCAAAAAAGCGAAGTTGAATCTGTTTGTTGGCTATCTACAAATGAAATTAGAAAATTAGACAAAGAAGGAAAATTTTTTAGAAATAATATTGATGAATTTGATAGACTTCTTGATTGGCTAGAAAATAAAAAATAGACTAGGAATAGTTAAACTATAATATTATAAGAGAGGAAAAATTTATATGGATATAACAATTGAAGTTAATGATTACAAATTAAATGTAAGGGCAGCAGGAATAATAATTCATAATGGTAAAATTTTGCTTCATAGAAATAAGAATTCTGATCATTATGCATTAATTGGAGGAAGAGTAGCAATAGGAGAAAATTCCGAAGATACAATAAAAAGAGAAATTAAAGAAGAACTAGGAAAAGATGTTGAAATAACAGGATATGTAGGAACTATAGAAAATTTCTTTGAAATGAAAGGCAGAAAATATCATGAGATAATGTTTGTATATAAAATAGAATTTGCAAATGAAGAAGATAAAAAAATAGAATATACAATAAAAAATATAGAAGGAAAAGATTATTTACAATATGAATGGATAGAATTAGAAAAAATTGCTGAATATGAAGTAGTGCCAAAAGTAATAAAAGATGTGTTAAAAGAAAATAAATTTCCAACACATAAGATAAATGATGAGCTTAACTAAAATTTAAAAGATTATTTATAGAGCATGTGAAAAACAGTAGCCACATGAGATATATGGAGATAGAAATGGATAAAATTTTAACTTTCATTGTAAATGAAAATAATGAAATATTACTATTAAAGACCAATGATAATGATCAACAGTTTAAAAAATCATTTTGGTATGTGATAACAGGTGAATGCGAAAAATATGATTCAAATAGAGAAGAAACTGTTAAAAGAGAAATAAAAGAAGAGACAAGTTTGCTAGCCAATAAGATCATGTACTTAAATTGGATTTTAGAATATGAATCTTTAGGCATAAAATGTAAGGAATACATTTATATAAGTTTTGTAATGAATGCCAATATCATATTAAATGAAGAAAATATAGAATATAAATGGTGTAAATTTAATGAATTTATAGAACAAGTAAATTGGTTTGGAGATAAAAAAATATTAGAGAAAGTTTTAAACTTAGCAATTCAAAAAAAGATACTTTTTAAGAAGGAAATAACAGATAAACTTTAAAAACAAACAAGAAAGCATTTTAAAATGCTTTCTTTATTTTTCCACAAGCAATTTTGGTACCAGAGTTACCACTGGGCTGAGTAGTAAAGTCATCAGGCATATCATGAATAATTACAACTTTTCCTATAATATCTTTTACTTTAAATTTATTAAGAAGAACACGCATATAACTATACCCATTATTTTCAATTAATGGAGGTAAATCTCCAACATGATATGGATGAGGACAATTTAGAGGATTATAATGGAATTTTGCATTTGCAAATTCATCTTCTGAGTTTCCAGTGCAAGAAGTCCCGTTCATGTATATGAAGCCCAAAAAATCTTCCCTTACAATTATCTTTAGATTGTGGTAGGCCACTAATTCTTGCAGTCAATACTACACCATCAATTACTTCATTAAAAGTAATAGTTCCCTTAATCTTCGGAAATTTCATTCCGCCTTTTATATTTGCTTTAGCAGTATTAAAAAACATATTTGTTTCACCTCTATGTAAGTATATGCAATATGTTTGTTAAAAGAGATAAGAAGATGTGAACTATGAATATATTAGAGAAGAGTTTTGGTAAAATGTAGAAAAAAACAATAAAACTATGATAGAATATTAATTGTAAAATATAAAAATAAAAATTGGAGATTTGGAATGAGTAATATAGAAAAATATTATGAAAATACAGCAAATGCAAATCCTAATTATACTGTTAAAAAATTTATTGAATTAAATGTAAAACCTGGAAATGCAATCGAACTAGGATGTGGAGCAGGAAGAGATACTATATATTTAATAAAAAATGGTTGGAATGTATTAGCAATTGATAGAGAAGATGTTAGCAGCAGAATTCAATCAAAATTAAATAAAGAAGAAGTAAAAAAATTTAAATTTTCACAACAGAAATTTGAAAATATTAAATTAGAAAAAAATAATTTGGTAGTTGCCAATTTTAGTATTCCATTTTGTAATAAAAACAATTTTAAAGAATTATGGAATAAGATAAATAATAGTATCTTAAAGGATGGATATTTTGTTGGTAATTTTTTCGGTAATAATGATGAATGGAAAAGTACAAAAGAAGAAATGATATTTATGACAAAAAAACAAGTATTAGAATTATTTGAAAATTTTGAAATTATAGAAATTAAAGAAGTTGAAAAAGATAACCCTACTGGATTAGGTAAAATGAAACATTGGCACATATTTAATGTAATAGCCCAAAAACTATAGAATAGGATAAGCACAATATTACTGTATGTGTAATAAAGAATATTATTATAAGAAAAATTTAAGAAATTGAAAACAATAAAAAATTATGTTATAATATTATTGTAGTATTTCAATTCGTCCATTCGCGTGATACTACCGAAGAAATTATAATAAAGAATGCCTAAGAATCTTTCTTTATGAATGGCAAAATTTAACCATAGCAAAATTATGGTTGTTTTTGCTTTGTTCATAGAAGGGAGGTTCTTTTTGTATATACAACCAAATACCAAAATGAAGGAGAAAATAAAAATGCAAGAAAGTGAATTAAAATATTATGAAGAAATAGGAAACTGGGATTTTAGTAAGATAAAATGTAAAAGCAAAAATGTCACTACTTGGGATTTCTATCAAAAAATAAGGGAGAACACAAATGAAAAATCATTATGCTTAGATTTATGAACTGGTGGAGGAGAAAATGTATTAAAGAATTATCCAGATGTTGGAATGATAATTGCTACAGATTTTTCAGAAGAAATGATAAAAACTGCTAAAAATAATATTAAGTATTATACAAACAAAAAAATAAAATTTACTAAAATGAATAATCTAGAAATGAGTTTTCCAAAAGAAACTTTTGATCTGATTTCAGCAAGGCACACAATAATAGATGCAAAACAAATTCATAATTGTTTAGTATCAAGTGGAATTGTAGTTATAGAAGGAATAGATAAAGAAGATTGCTGGGAGATAAAAGAGTTATTTGGAAGAGGACAAAGTTATAATGATGAAATATCTATATCAGAAAAAGATTATTTAGATTTAAAAGAAGCGGGATTTAAAGATATTGAAAAAGTGAAAATATTACAAAATGAATATTATGAAACGGAAAATGATTTAATGGCACTTCTTTTAAAAACCCCAATATTAGATGATTTTTCAGAAATAGAAGAGAAAGAATTTAAACACAGATCAATAATTGAAAGAGAAGTATTTGATGAATATGTAAAAAAATATAAAACAGAAAGAGGCATATTATTAAAAAGAGTTTTATACGGAATTGTGGCAAAAAAATAAAAAGGCTGAAATTATTTATTCAGCCTTTTCACCTAAATCTTGCATAAACCTTAACAAATATCCATCAGGGTCTTGTATTAAAAATTCTTTATTTCCTAACATTTTATCATCTTGTCTATACCAATTTTCTTCAATATCAAAAGTTATTGTGTAATTGTTATTTTTAAAATTATTATATATTTTATCAATATCTTCGACTTCTAATTGAAAATTGATTCCATTTCCAAAAGGATATTTTAATTCTCCAACATTCCATTTATCATTATTAGATAACTCCTGTAACATAAATTGAATATTGTTTAAAGATATGAATGCAAATTTATCTTCTGTTCTATTATATTTTATTTCAAAGCCAGCAGTTTTATAAAAATTTAAACTGTTTTCTAAATTAGTTACAGATAACTCAGGAATATTTTCATTCCAATTTATATAATCATTAGGTCTTAAAATTGTACTTTTAAAATATTGTTCTTGAAAATCAGTCAAAACTTTAATTTCTTTATTGGTAAATGTTTTATTATCAGGAACAATAATTAATTTATCATCGTTATCATTTGTTCTATGAATTATTGCAATACATTTTCCAGTAAAGGTTTCTAATGGTTCATAAACTCCTAAAACATAAGCATCTAATTCTTCACCATCACCACTTACTGTATTGGGTACATACCCATAATTTATTGGATAAATAAATCCATGCTTTGGATGTTTGCTACCCATAGGTCTATCTATTTTTATTTCTAAAGTTTTATTTAAATATACTATATTATTCATGATTATTCTCCTAATTCTATATTCTTAATAATAATAGATTCCTCATTCTTACCTATAAATTCAATAGACACTTCATTAACTATAGTTGTAAATTCATCATTGAAATTAGAAAAATCTTCTAAATTATTAGCTTGACCAAGTGTTATATGTGGAACATATGGTATTGATCTTTGATAATGATTTGGTATTATTTTTTCATATATAGCATCGTGTAATTTTAATATATCTTTAGCTCCTTTTATACAATTTAATAAAATATAATTATCTTCATATAAAGAAACACCTTTAAAAGTGACCTCAAAAGGAGAGTAGTTTTTTAGTAGGAAAGATAATTTATTAATTAAATCCTCATCACTTATTCCATCTTCAAAAGGAAAGACTAAAGTTATATGAGGTCTTACTAAAGTTGCTAATCTATCGTATTTATTTCTAATTTCATCAATTATATTCATATTATCAAACTTAGGAAAAATTAATATATCTCGCTTACCAATATTGTTATACATGTTCCATTCCTCCTTTTGAAAATTCTAATTAATTTATTTTTCTAATTTTTTTATCATTGTGTGCATTCTGGAATGATAATTTTTTTTAGAATAAAAGTTAAAAGCATTTTCGTTATATGCAAAAACATCAACTAAAATATATTCGCAGCCAATACTATTAAAATATTCTTCTATTCTATCTATCATTTTTTGTCCAATTCCAGTAGAACGCAAGTTTTTTGAAACTATTAGTTCTGTAATGATACCTGTTTTAGGACATTTGTAATCTAAATAATCATAGTTATCATAAGGTCTAACACATCCCATAATTAATGCAAGAACTTTGTTATCTTCAACATAAAGATAACATTTACCATTATTTTTTTCTAATTCCTCAAGATCTACAATTGCCATTTTTTCTTTGTAGTCAGGATGAATTACATCTAAATTATCTTTATCAATTGAAATAATAAATTCTTCTAATTCAACAAGCAAATTCCTAACATCATCTAAATATTTCTCTTCATATTCTATAATCATAAATACTCCTTAAATGCAAAAATAATGTATAGTTATTATATAAATGTTTATGAACAAAGTCAATTTTATAAATAATTAAATTAGAACATAAATATATTGAAGAAGAGTCTTGAAAAATCTATAAAAAATACTAAAAATATGATAAAATATCAGTAAATATTTTTATAGGAGAAATTATGAAAATAAAATATATAGAAAGAACACCAACACCTATTGAGTTTAATATGTTAACAAAGTCAGTTGGTTGGGGAATAAGAGAAAATAATATAGTAGAAGAAGCCTTAAACAATACATTATACTCACTTTGTGTTTATGATAATGATAAATTAATTGGTTACGGAAGAATCATTGGAGATAAAACAATATTTTTATACATACAAGATATAATGGTAATTCCAGAATATCAAAGTCAAAAAATAGGAACAGGGATAATGAATAAGTTAATAGAAAAGGTTAATGAATATAAGAAAATAAATCCAAATATAAGAACATATTTAGGAGCGTCAAAAGGCAAAGAAAGTTTTTATGAGCAGTTTGGATTCATATCAAGACCTAATAAAGAACTTGGGGCAGGAATGATTTTGTATAATGATTAAATAAAAGCGGAAAGTTTAATGAAAATTAAATTTTCTGCTTTTTATATTATAGTTCGACAAAATTTGCGACAATATCATAATATAATTTTTGTGTAATTATATTTTAGGGGGAAAATAAATATGAAATATAAGAGCAAAAAAATTATAACTGTTGCTTTAATTTGTATTTTATCAGTAGCAATGTGTAATATAACATTTGCGCATTCAGGAAGAACTGATTCAACTGGTGGGCATAAAGATAATAAAAATAAAAGTGGACTTGGAAGTTATCATTATCATTGTGGTGGACATCCAGCACATTTACATACTAATGGAGTTTGTCCATATTCTTCTAATTCATCAAAAACAACTAAAAAGAATAGCAAAAAAGCTTCTAAATCAAGTAGTTCAAGTAGCAGCTCAGGTTCTAAAGCAGATATAAAAAATGAAAGCGCTACAGTTTCTAATATAGAAAAAGAAGCGGAAATACCTACTACTATAGATGCAGAAAGTATAAAGATAAATGAAAGTATAGAAGAAATTAAGGTTGGAGAAAGTTTTCAGCTAACAGCAAAAATTTTACCAGATGATACAACAAATAAAGAAATTACTTGGAAATCAAGTAATGAAAACATAATTACATTTAGTGAAGAAGGAAAGATAACTGCAAAAGAAGAAGGAAGAGCGTATATAATTGTAAGTACATCTAATAAAAAAACAGATTCAATTTCAATATTAGTGACAAAGGATAAAGAAGAGGTTAAAAGTGTAGAAGAAACTGTAACTTATGAAAATAATAACAATAATGTAAATAGTTCTACAAATATAAATTCAGAAAATTCAAATCCATTAGGTGGATTTATAGTATTAGGAGCACTAGGCGGAGGAATCTACTGGGGATATAAGAAATTTTAAAAAAGCAAAAAATAATTTTGTGATTGCTCATAACCCGAAGGTCGTAAGTTCGAGTCTTACCCCCGCAACCAAAACTTAGATTACTAGAACCATAACGGTTTTAGTGATTTTTTTATGTCTAAAAATTAGTTGCAATAATGCTTAAAATTAGCATTCTTATGTCAAATTGGGGAATTTTTGGGAAGTATTGTTACTTTTTAATTCCTAAAAAGACTATGTATATCAGTAAAAAACTTGGGGATTTAAAAATTGCTTTTTACTGATTTTATTTCCGACAAAGTAATTTTGTGATTTATTGAAAAAAGTAGTTTTTAATTTGGTATTAATAAATTTTGTAATACATTTCCTGCACTTTTATTGTGGGAAATGATAGGATGCACGTAAAAATTAAATGTTGTAGTAATTTGTGCATGTCCTAATCTTGCAGCAACAACTGCTACATCTATATTTTGTGATATAAGCAAAGTAGCATTTGTATGCCTTAAACCATGAAAATTAATTACAGGTAGTCCAATTTCTTTAACAAATTTAACAAACCATTTACTAATAGTTGATGGATGCATAGGCTTACCATCTGATTGAACAAATAACCTATCAGAATCAATCCATAATTCGCCGTAAATTGATTTTTGTTCTTCATACCATGATTTATATTCCTTAAGCAAAGAAACAACAAAATCTGGAATTGCAACATCTCTTATTGAACTTTCAGTTTTAGGTGTTTTTGTAAATACACCTTTATCAGCTAAATATTGACTTGATTTATTGATACTAACAATTCCATTTGTAAAATCAATATCAGACCATTCTAATCCCATAAGTTCACCAAGTCTTACTCCAGTGAATACGGTAAGTGTTATTGCTACTTTATATTTAATATTTTCTGTAGATAGTTCATTTAAATTAGAAAGCAGAACTTTACATTGTTCATCATCATAATATCTTCTTTTAGGTTTTCTACTTCTAGGTGGTTGAACTCTTTCACATGGATTATTAAATAATAATTGCCAATATACAGCTTTGTGTAGCATAGCTCTAATTAGTCTATGGTGTTCTAATATAGTTTTTTGAGATAAAGGCTTTAATGTTCTATAGCCATTATTACTTTTTATACGTCTTATTTGAGTATCTTTATCTAACATATCATAGAACTTCATAATATCAGTTGGTTTGATTTTATCTAGTTTAAAATGTCCAAGGTAAGGTAATATTCTTGATTCTAACATACCTAAATATCTTCTGTAGGTGGAAGGTGCTAATTCTTTAGAACCATAATCTCTTTTCCATATTTCAGTAAATTCCTTAAATGTTATAGATTTACCTTCAATAACTGTCCCTTGTTCTACCTCAGCAACAAACTTAGCAAGTTCAATCTTTGCTTGTGCCTTAGTTCCATGAACAGTTTTAGTATGACGTATAGGTTTTCCATCTAAATTAAAACCATGACAAACTATTAGCCTGTAACTATCCTTGCCTCTTTTTTCAATACTCCCGGCCATTACCCAGTTTCACCTCCTTTCAGGTTATTTAATGGATAGGAGAGCATGTTGTTAACTAACAACAATATATCATAACAGTTAACAAAATGCAAGACTTAATTTAGGATTAATATATGTTGTAAAAATATGTAAATAAAATGTAGAAAAATGTCGAAAATATAAAACCATGAATTCGTTTGAAATACTGGATTATTTGCAGAAAATATGATATAATTTGACACAAGAAAGGAAGAAATAAGATGGAGAAAGATAATTTGAATGTAGACACAAAAGAAAATATAATTCAACTAAAAGATCATCCATCAGTAGTAGCATATTTAGAGTTCTTACAAAATGTTATAAGTAGAATGGGTGGAAATAGTGCGAATATTAAAGCATTAATAGCAGTTGTTTATACCATATTTATTACTATATTAATAGCTATAAAGGAATTAAAAGGATACTGGTGGGTCGGAATAATAATTGCTGTTGTAGGAATGATAATGGATTCATACTACTTGGCTTTTGAAAGAATGTATAGAAAAAGATATAATAATTTTGTAAAAAAACTTAATGATGGAAAATTAGATGAAAATGATATTTATAATATGAGTCCGAAAAATACAGATCTAAAATATGAAGTATTTGCCGTTATGTTAGAAGCAGTAAAATCCTTTTCAGTAATTGGATTTTATGTATTATTTATTGGTATTACAATTTTATTAAAATTTATTTAAGGGGATGATATTAATGAAGAATGTCTTTTTTAGTTTTCACTATGATAATGATGTAAATAGAGCAAATGTTGTTAGAAATAGTTGGGTAATTAGAGGAAATAAAGATGCAGGGTTCATAGATAAAGCAGAATTTGAAAAGATTAAAGCAAAAGGAAATAAGGCAGTTTATGATTGGATTGATGAACAATTAATAGGAACAAGTGTAACAGCAGTATTAATTGGTCAAGATACTTGTAATAGAGATTTTGTTAGATATGAATTACAACAAAGTTATAAAAAAGGAAATAAAATAATAGGAATTTTTATTCATAATATTAAAGATATGAGAACAGGATTAACATCACCTAAAGGCAACACAACATTTGGAAGTCTCGGAAAAGATTACAAAGGTGATGATGTATATTTTTATCAAATAGCTAAAACGTATGACTGGATAAATGATGATGGCTATAATAATTTTGGCAAATGGATAGAAGATTAATAAGGAGAAAAAAATGGGACATAAAATATTTGTATCCTATAAATATGCAGATGATAATGTGAAAAACTTGAAATTATTTGAAAATTCTACAGTTAGAGATTATGTAGATGAGCTAGAAAACAAAATTGATAATTCTAACCATATATTTAAGGGAGAAAGTGATGGAGAAGATCTATCAAATTTAAGTGAAGATGCGATATGGGAGAAATTAAAAGATAGAATTTATGATAGCACATTAACAATCGTATTTATTTCTCCAAACATGAAAGAAGATGGATTAGAAGATAGGGAGCAATGGATACCATGGGAAATATCATATTCTTTAAGAGAAACTAAAAGGAAAAATGAAGCGGGACAAGAAATAACAAGTAAAACAAATGCAATGATGGCGGTTGTTTTGCCTGATAGTAACAATTCCTATAATTATTATTTGGAAGATCATACATGTTGTTTTTCATTTTGTAGAACACATTATACAGGAAAGCTATTTAAAATAATAAGAGAGAATAAATTTAATATAAAAGAGTCAACACAAGTTGATTGCCAAAATAATTCAAGTAAAAAGATTTATTCTGGTGAATGCAGTTATATAAAGGCTGTGAAATGGGATGATTTTATCAATAATATAGATAAATACATTGATGAGGCATATGAGAGACAAGATAATATAGATAATTATAATATATGTAAAGAAGTATAAATAAAGGGGTTATAGCCTTTTATTTATTTTTTATAATTGTTTA
>OLSQ01001454.1_pt1 | contig 19579 bp, 19 predicted proteins | sample 1672561 | NCBI WGS metagenome assembly OLSQ01 (sample SAMEA3136699, study PRJEB25190) | human gut metagenome | biome: human gut; feature: human-associated habitat; material: faeces | place: Austria | collected 2013 | reverse complement strand
TCTTCCTGCTCGGATAATGGATGGTTCAGTACAATGATAAACTCTGTACAATATCCAAATTTGATCTCTTTTTCTGTCTCTTCCGAAATCTTTACCACACCAGATCCGTTTCCGGCATCTTCGATTTCGTAATCAACTTCTTTGCCAAGAAGTGCATCGTATGCACCTTTGAGCACCTGCATAAGTCCCTGTCCGCCGGAATCTACAACACCAGCCTGTTTTAATACCGGAAGCATCTCCGGTGTCTGACTCAGCACATAATCTGCATGCTTGATAATTTCATCACAGAAATAAACAAGGTCATCTGTCTCTTCTGCCAGTTCCAAAGCCTTATCTGCAGCTCCTTTTGCAACGGTAAGAATGGTACCTTCCTTTGGCTTCATAACTGCCTTATATGCAGTTTCTACCGCTTTCTGGAAAGCATCACACAAAACAGTTACATCTACCTCTTCGTATCCGGCAATGATTTTGCAGAAGCCACGAAACAGCTGGGATAAAATAACACCCGAATTACCTCTCGCACCACGAAGGGAACCAGAAGAGATTGCCTTTGATAGCTCCTTCATAGAAGGGTTTGTCAGATTGCTTACCTCTCTTGCCGCAGACATAATTGTCATAGACATATTTGTTCCGGTATCACCATCTGGAACCGGGAAAACATTCAGTTCGTTAATCCATTCTTTTTTTGCGTCCAGATTTTTTGCTCCTGCCAGGAACATTTTGGACAGTATCTCAGTATTAATGCTTGTGATTTCCAATTTTGTATCCTCCCTAATCAATTACGCGAACGCCTTCGACGTAGATATTGATCTTATTGATTTTCATACCGGTAAATGACTCTACCTTATATTTAACGGTCTCAATCAGGTTATCGGAAACCGTAGCAATACTAACACCATATGCAATGATCACATGAAAATCGATGGTAATCTGATTCTCATCTTCAATCAACACACTGATTCCGTGTGTAAGATAATCACGCTTCAAAAGTTTTACCAGTCCGTCTTTCATGTTAACGGCAGCCATACCTACAATTCCGAAGCATTCTACTGCGACAGAACCTGCATAGGTAGCGATGACATCTTCATCAATTAAAATTTTTCCATATTGGGTATCCATCTGTCCCTTCATATACATACCTCCAAATACGTATCTTTATTTAGGTATCAAAACATGAACAAATCTGTTCATGACTTTCATCCATAATACACCATGTATTATAACCATTTTTGAGTCAATTGTAAATATATTTCAATTTTTTATAATTTTTCCTTGCATTTAAAAAGCGAATCTGATAGAATACATTTGTTGTGAACTTGAAAAAGACAAGTTTAATGAAATGCAAGGAGGTGCAATACCATGGCAAAATGTGCAGTTTGTGAAAAAGGCGTACATTACGGAAATAATGTCAGCCATTCTCATAGAAGATCCAACAAAGTATGGAAATCAAACATCAAACGTGTGAGCTGTAAAGTTAACGGAGTACCACAGAAATTATATGTTTGTGCTTCCTGCCTTAGATCTGGTAAAGTTGAGAGAGCTTAGTAAGCTGTTTAAGAACCATCGCGATGCGGTGGTTCTTTTTTTATGTCATTGAATCAACTGTCAAGAACTCCACTACACACATTCGCAAAACAGCACGCTCCCATTACAGCCACAAGGTCAATACCTCGATGCCTCACCTGCAGGAAAACAACAGATAGGAAAGCAAAAGACTTCCCGCAATCAGAAGGATTCCTATACATCCTCCTCCTACGATATACATAAGAAGCATTCCCATAGCAAACCAAAACAATGTATATCCCCAGATTCGTTTCATTTTTCCCACCAAAAAAAGCATATATTATTTATAATATATGCCTCTTTTGTAAAAATACCATATTATTCTATTATTTTTCTTCATTGTCTGCGTCATCAGCCGCATCTACAATGTCATCAAAAGTCAGGTCCTCATCGCCTTTTCCCGAAGTAAATTTATTAACAATATCCGGAACCATGTCCAAAATCTTTGTCATACCATCCTGATTTTTGATGTTTACAAGCTTTGTCTGTCCGTTCTGAATAACGAGCACGGCACTTGGATTGATTTTTCCGCCCATACCACCGGCACCATTATTTTTCTTTTCCTGTGAAAATGCACCGGCTGCGACACCGAACGATACATCCACCAATGGTAAAATGATGGTATCTCCAATGTGAATAGCATCTCCAACAACCGTCTTTGTGGTAATAAAGCTGTCCATTCCTTTAAATAGTGATTCTACTGTATTGTTAAAGCTATTGTCTGCCATAAAAAAATCCTCCTATACTTCTCTTTACCATTTTTAACTATATTATTTGAAAATCGATGTAACTTTATTATATAATCTTTTACAATTCTTATCAAGAATTATCGAACATGCAAGCTTTATAAGGCTTATTCCAAAAAACCGCCCTCGCACATCAAACTCTGCATCCGCATAAAATGCATCCGCTGTAAAATCCGGAACAACATTCCATCCATTCCGATATCCGATTGGAAACATTGCAATCACACCAAGCAACTGCCCTGTCGTATCGGGGGAACCTGTGGAATATTTCAACTGTAGCCGGAACTTTTTGGGATGAAGCACTCGGAAAAGCCTTGCAGCCGACTGTTTTAATTTTGTAAATGCCAGTTTGTTTTGCGGATCCATATACAGTTTTTTTATTTTTGCAACTGTTTCTTTGATATCGGAAAACGCTCTTTTCACTTTTTTCCAGATATCTCTGATTTTTTCCCATAACCTTTTCACTTTTTGACTTATGGAAATTTTCTTTTCTGGTGATTTATGGGATACATCTGATGATTTCACTTCTGTCGAATCTTTTGTATTTTCAAATGCCCCTGCTTCACCATTCTCTTCTTCTATCGCTGTATCAGATCTGTCTGTTTCGTTTTCAACAGACACATCATCTACTGTATTTGTTGCTTTGTTTTCTTCTTCAAGTCCGCTTATTTCTTCAGATTCGCTCGTTTCTTCTTGGTTGCGCGAAAGATATTTGCGAAATCCAAAAATCCGCAGATACATCTGCTGTGTTTCTGTAATATCCATCCGGAACTGAAAAATATGCATCAGCCAGGCAACCCGAATCGAAATATCTGGTTTCTCATGATAACTTCCCCAAATCCGATAACGGAACGGGCAAAACAGCACAAGAAGAATTCCAAGTACCACGATTCCCAGCAGCACTGCCAATATAATTCCAATAATCTTAAGAATCAGGAGTACGACCGTCATGCCATCCGCCTCCGTTCTTCTTTCAGATATTTCCAGACATCCACATCCCCCGTATTCTGGTATGTTTCGTCTATGATTGTCCGGACAAGTTCAAGTGCATCTTCATAGCCTTTTGCAAGTCCTATAATTTTCATCTGTTTCTTCGGATAAGATTTCTGCATCAGCTCCCAGGCCGGAATAATATCTAAAAGATTCTGGCTGTTGCTTGCAAATGCAATGACGTATACCGAAATCGTTCCTGCATTATGGTTGATCTTCCACTTTATTCGATTGGCTTTATCCCCGATAGAATCGCTGACGTAAAGGTTACGATACCACTTCATGCATGCCCTTCCTGCTACTTAATAATATTTGTGCGTTCCCCACAAATTGCTTTTTTTCAAATCCAGATATTCATTGTAGGCTTTTTCAAGTATCTGCTTTTCATTTGAAAATTTAAGCAGATGATATGCCTCATGATACTTATAAAAACCTGAATCCACAAAATATTCTTCTCTCTGCGGCTTGCTATAATAACTTTCGCCCATCATAAGATACCAGTGTACCTCTTTCTCCACGGTATCTCCCGGAACTGTAAATGAATATTGGCTTTTGCCTACATACTGAATAATTGTTGCTGTCGCTCCGGTTTCTTCTTTAACTTCACGGATTGCAGTATCCTTATATTCCTCACCGGGTTCTACCGTTCCTTTCGGAAGTACCCAGCCTTCGTATCTGTTTCTGTAATTTTTGTACAAAAGCAAAATTTTTCCACGAAAGATTACCACACCACCACAGCTCGTTGCCTCTATCATCGCAATCCCTCCTGTGTTGTGTTCTGTCATGCCAATACAGCTGACATAAATATACTTGTCCAAAGTATATCATTTGTTAAAATATACGTCAAATATCTTCTTGGCAATCGGAACCGCATACGTACTTCCGGCACCGCTGTCTTCTACTACTACCGCAACCGCAATATCTTTGTATCCATCCTTTTTTGCGTATCCGACAAACCAGGCATTTGTCTGGTCTGAGGAATCGGAAACCTGTGCGGTACCGGTCTTTCCGGAAGCTTCATAAGATTGTCCCGAAAGTTTTGTTCCCGTTCCGCTGGTAACCACTGTGCGCATATATTCCTGCAGCAGTGCTGCTTCCTTTTCAGTCATCAGACTTCCGTATTTCTTTGGCTCATTTTTTTCTACTTCATCGCCCGATGCACTTTCCACACGGTCCACCAGATAAGGTGTCATCAGCACTCCATCATGATCGATTGCACTTGCGACCATAACCATATGAAGAGGAGATACCATCGTTTTGCCCTGACCGATTCCAGTTTCCATTACCATGGCCGAATTATCGTCTTTGGAAAGAGCAAAGCTGCTTTTGGAAGATTCAAAAGCAATCGGAAGTGCTTTGTTAAAAAGCATGGAATCACATGTGCTCTGGAATTTACTCCGATTCAATGATAAAGAAATATTTGCAAAGGAAGAATTGCAGGAATTTGCAAACGATGACTGCAGATTTTCCTGCCCGTGGTGTTTATTTCCTGCACAGTGAATCGTCTGTCCGTCCACCGTCAATTCTCCATTACAGGTAAAGGTATAGTCACTATATGCTTTAGGGTTTTCCCGGAAATATTCAAGTGTTGTAAAAATCTTAAATACCGATCCCGGTGCATATTTCCCCTGTGTAGCACGATTATATAAAACGGTACTGCCTTCTTTGTTTACGGTGTCCCAGTCCTGTTTGATTGTATTCGGATCATAATCCGGTTTGGATACCATGGTTATAATTTTTCCGGTATCCGGCTCCATCACAATCACTGCACCATCATAACTGCCAAGTGCATCATATGCGCATTGCTGGATCTGCGCATCAAGCGTAGTTACTATATTGTCTCCCTGACTTTTGGTTCCCGCAATGTCATTTTTAATTTGCGTAAGGAAGAATTCATGCGACCGCAACAGAGAAAAATTCTCCTGATTTTCCAGTCCGGCTTTACCATTTACTGCATATCCCACAGAATGTGCAAACACACGTCCGTACGGATAGCTTCTTGTCTCATTTCCCTCACTGTCCACTTTGGTCGTAGCCAGTGTCTGACCATCTGCCGATAAAATATCGCCTCTTACCACGCGTTCAGAGAACAGATCCTGAAGCGAATTATACGGGCTGTTGATAAAGGACTCACTTTTATATACCTGAAAATATACAAAATAAGCAATCATAGCCAGGAAAAGGCCAAGGAACAGATAGGCAATCACCTGAAATTCTTTATTTCGTACGCGCGCTTGCTGCTTTTTGTTTTTGGGCTTTTCCATATGTGCTACCTCCTTTTTTCCTTTGTTGCTTTTTTTGCACCCGGTCATCAAACTGCATAATATACAGCCCCTGAATGATTCCAAATACAATCAGTGTAGAAAGAAGGGAACTTCCTCCATAACTTACCAGCGGAAGTGTCACACCGGTCGACGGTATAAATTTGATCACGCCACCGATCGTCAGAAATACCTGAAGCGCATACAGCGTTCCAAGTCCGACTGCCGCAAGCCGGTAAAAATTATCGCGCAGCTTCATTGCCACATTCATGATCATAAAAAAGCAACTGACACATACCATAATCAGACACAACGCAAATACGCCGCCCATCTCTTCCGAGATTGCTGCGAAAATAAAATCCTTCGAAACTACCGGAATCTTGTTCGGCATTCCCTGATTAAGTCCGAGTCCAAACCATCCTCCGGTTCCAATTGCAAACAGCGACTGACAAATCTGATAACCTTCATTGTCAATTACGCGAAGCGGGTCCGACCACGCAAGGACACGTGTCTGCACATGCGAAAAGATTTTGTACCCGATCACCGCTGCAAGGCTCATTGCCAGAATTCCTGCACCGAAGTATGTAAATTTGCGGGTTGCAACATAAACCATCACCAGATAAGTAAAGAAGTACAATAATGCACCACCCAGATCCTTAGATGCCACTAATGCAAGCACAAAAAACGCTGAAATGACACTTGTGATCATCACCTGATGAAAATCCTGTTTTTTATACAGCATCGATGCAATAAACAAAACAAACAGTATCTTTACAAATTCGGATGGCTGAATTGAAATTCCACCAATCGAAAGTGACAATTTTGCTCCATAGCTTGTCTGTCCTGCCACCGCAACGACAAGCAGTGCCCCGATTCCAACCACCGCATAGATCCACGTCATTTTTCGGAAGACCGACATATTCTGTAAAATCAGTGGGATAAGTAAAGCGATAAAAAATCCGGCTCCCACAAAAATAAACTGTCGAAATGCTTTTTCAAAAGACAACCTTGTCAATATGATAAAACCAATGGAAATCAACATACACATATTGTTGAGTACAAGTTCCGACGCATGTTTGTAAAACAAATGATACGAAAGAATGATTGCCCCCAAAAGCACGACCTGCATCAGATAAAATGCGATGATCTGCCTGTCTTCCGATGTCAGATACAGAACCAGAAATGCATCAAAATGTATAATAAAGAGCAACACTCTTTGCACATGATATATATGATTTTGCCGTTCCTCATCGTCGTTAAAACGAAATACATGAAAACATTCATAGGTGTATATCATAAATAGCAGGATCATAATATATTTTGATGCCTGTACAATTAAATGAACCATCCTATTCTACTCCTCTTTTATAATGCCCGTTGGTGTAATGTTCCTTCCAATGTTCCGGATACTGTCTGCGATCCTCATATAAAAACTCTTCTAAAAGATCCATTACGTTTCCTGCCATCTTTTCGGACTCCATTGTGAAATCTAAACGAAATGTCCCAAGCCCCGCTTTCTGCAGTTCACGTATATTGGAAAACAGCATCACAGGAAGCGAATTATACACTACATTGTAGCAGGCACTGCAAAAATTTTTCACCGGGAACTGTGCCTGATAACGGTCTTTTAAATACGTGATCGTCGGACATTTGTCACAGCCTTTCGTATTTTTATGCACGCACTGTGCACTTGTCATAAGCGGATAATATCCATAGACAATCATTTCACTTTTTTGATTATCGCGATGCATAATCTCACCGCGATTCAGCTCGATTGGAACCGTATTCGCCCATACGCCTTCCTCAGTAAAAAATTGCTGCGCCCGATCGTTATACGTATATACATTCTGATCCGTAATCATTTTACATTCCGGCAGATATTGTCTGCAATAAGCCAGTTCTTCGTAGCCACGAACCAGAATTCCATCCAGCCGCAGATTCTGTAAGTCATTTGCAAGAGACACAAACCAATCCGCAATCTCATTCCGGAAAATTCTCGGCATAGCAAAAAACACCTGTTTCTTTGCTTTCTTTATCTTTGCAACATCCTCTGCAAGTTCATCCATAAAATGTGTTTTCCTATAGGCTGCAAAATCCAGATAAATTGCAGATACAAATTCCTTTTGCAGTAATACGGAAAGAAGTTCTCTTTTTTCAGTCAGACAAACTACCGCCAGCTCATTTTCTGCATTTCTAACGTTATTTAAGGCCTTCGGTTTTTCCTCTCCCATTGCTTTTTCGGAGCAGCGATAATACGGCTCTAATACTTTCTCCTGCAACATGGAAAAAGCGTCTCTTCGTAACTGGTTTAATGCGCCATTTGGTAAAAATACGTTTTCTCCCAAATGCACTTTCAAATCGGTAACTTCAAAAAATGTATCCCCGGTTTTTGCCATGCGCTGCGCAACATCAGCCTCGTTCAATGGCTTCTTTTGTGCTTCCATCACTTCCATGCCCTCTGCACGGAAAGTCTCCCCGCGATACGTCAGTTCATAGGAGGCCGGTTTTCCAACCGAAAGCGAAACGACTCCTGTTACCGGAACTTTTTTCGGATTGGTCACATAGGTTTCTATAATCTTTTCCTGAAGTCCCTGTTTCGTTTTTTCATAACTCGGCTTCACAAAAGTAACCATATCCGGTCCGTTCTGCCGGCTGTAATACGCATCGGTAAAACCGCATCGATTGCCTAATGCCAGAATATCCTGCATATCCTGCTTTTCAACCGGAACCTTTTCTTTCTTCTGAGCAAGGAAACGATCTATATATTTTCGATAAAAGGAAACAATACCGGCCGCATAAGGTGCCTGCTTCATACGCCCTTCAATCTTAAGAGAGTATACACCGGCTTCCCATAGTTTATTCAACTCTTCAATACCGCACATGTCTTTCAGGCTCAATACAAAGCTTTCTTTTTCATAGGTATTATGATTTTCATCCAAAACGGAATATGCAAGACGGCAGGGCTGCGCACACCGCCCTCTGTTTCCGCTTCGTCCGCCAAGCATACTGCTAAGCAGACACTGTCCTGAATAACAGTAACAAAGTGCGCCATGCACAAACGCTTCTAGTTCTACACCTGTCTGGTCGTATATTTCTTTCATCTCCGACAAAGAGACCTCACGCGCCATCACGATTCTCTCCGCGCCAAGACTCTGTAGCATTCGCGCACCTTCCACGCCGGTAATGGTCATCTGCGTACTTGTATGAATTGGAAGATCCGGGAAATATTCCCTTATAAAAGAAAATACTCCCATATCCTGTACCAGTACCGCATCGAGTCCCCTACGGTAAAAAGGAAGGAGATAATCATACAGTTTTCTGTTAAGTTCCGCATTCTTTAAAAGCGTATTGACTGTCAAATATACTTTTCTGCCAAACAAATGTGCATAATCAATTGCCTCAAGAAGTTCTTCTTCCGAAAAATTATTTGCATATGCACGGGCGCCAAACAAATCACCGCCAACATATACCGCATCTGCACCTGCAGCAATAACTGCCTTAAAAATTTCCAAAGATCCTGCCGGTGCAAGCAATTCGAATCCACGCACGTCCTCTCTATTGTCTGTATTCACGTTATTATTTTCCCCATCATTCATCTGCGTCATTTTTTCACTCATGTTCTTTATTATACTATAAATTTCCTGTTCATTCATTAAACCATTATTAAATTTTGTTTAAATATGGTATGATTCTATAAAAAAGAAAAACTGCCGCATCAACGACAGTTCTATATGCTTGTTCTATTTTTGATTATTCCTAGATGAATCCTTCGTATGATTATCCTTTTTTCCATCCAGAAGTTTATCTTCCAGTGCAGCTTCCAGTCTTGCTTTATTCAAAAGAAGCTCTTTATTTTTGGCTTCAAGCTCCTTGACCGAAGTCTCTGCACTCTCTGTTTTTACCTGATTGGAAATGAGATCATGCTTTAAATCATAAAGTTCTTTCTCTTTGTTCTCCAGATCACGCTCTAATTTTTCAACCTGTGCTTTGGCTTTAAAATAATCATCTGCAATATTCAACTGAATCAATGTATTTTTCATATTAAGAGGAATATGCCGGTAATCTTCTATACCATCAAACTCGCTGATTTTATTGTTGATATAAGCTGCCACCTTCTGAAGATATTCCTCTCCTTCATAGCCGCTCAATGTATATACTTTTCCGTCAATTACTACTTCTGCACTCGTCTTAGCTGCCATCTTTTTTCCTCCCGTTTTCCGAACATCACTCTTGTATTATAAGCTTACTCCCATGGAAATGCAACCGCTATCACGCATTTTGCGTCCGTCCGAAATGCTCATAGGCAAAGGACGTAGCGACTCTTCCCTTCGGGGTACGGTTAATAAAATTATTTTTCACGAGATATGGTTCATACACATCCTCAATCGTGCCGGAATCCTCGCCGATGGATGCTGCAAGCGTATCCAGGCCGACCGGTCCTCCGTCAAATTTATCAATGATAGTAAGAATAATATTACGGTCATTCTGATCCAGTCCCATTTTATCGACCTCAAGCAAATCCAATGCAAATGCCGCAACCTCATATGTGATTCTGCCATCATACTTCACTTCCGCAAAATCCCTGACACGTTTTAACAACCGGTTAGCCAGTCGTGGGGTTCCTCTGGATCTGCGCGCAAGTTCGTATGCACCTTTGTCATCAATTTCAACATTTAACACATGGGCCGACTGCAAAATAATCGTCTTCAATTCATCCACCGTATAATACTCCATATGGCTGACAACACCAAAGCGGTCGCGCAACGGCGCAGACAACATACCTGCGCGTGTTGTGGCCCCCACCAGTGTAAACTTTGGAAGATCAAGACGGATGGATCTTGCCGATTCGCCTTTTCCGATCATTACATCAATCGCATAGTCTTCCATCGCCGGATACAGCACCTCTTCCACCTGCCGGTTCAAACGATGGATCTCGTCAACAAACAAAATATCCCCATCCGCAAGATTATTTAAAATCGCTGCCATCTCACCCGGTTTGGCAATCGCAGGTCCGGAAGTTACTTTCAGATGCGATCCCATTTCGTTGGCAATAATTCCTGCAAGCGTTGTTTTTCCAAGTCCTGGCGGTCCATAAAACAGAACATGGTCCAAAGCTTCACCACGTGCTTTTGCCGCGTCAATATAGACTTTCATACTGTCTTTGATTTTTTCCTGTCCGATATAATCCTCCAGCGTTTGCGGGCGAAGAGAAGTTTCAATCTTGATATCTTCTTCCTGCATCTGCGTGGAAATCACTCGTTTTGCCATAATAACCTATCTTCCCATCTAAATTCTATCACGATCTAAAACAATGACAAATGCTTCAATGCTGCTTTGAGCACTTCTTCCACATCCATATCTTCTGTAATCTCTACCGCTGAAACCGCTTTGAGACTCTCCGTCGAAGAATAGCCCAGTGCAGTAAGCGCCATAACCGCATCATTTTTCACACTGCCACCTGCCGCAGCAGCATTTTTCTGTACATGTTCGGTTTTTGCCTCAAAAGCATCTTCAAGACTTAATTTATCCTTCAGTTCCAGAATCACACGCTGCGCAGTCTTTCCACCCACACCTGGTGCTTTGGAAATCGCCTTGGCATCTCCGGATAAAATGGCAAAGCGCAAATCATCCGCTTCAAGCGTCGATAAAATAGCCAGACCTCCTTTTGGACCAATTCCGCTGACCGATATCAAAAGCTTGAACAGTTCCATGTCATCTTTTGTCAGAAAACCATACAAAATCATGGCATCTTCCCGCAGATATAGGTAAGTGTATATTTTAAGATCCTCGCCAACCGATGGCAGGTAATCAAACGTCTGTAATGAAATGAACACCTGATATCCGATTCCACCCGCTTCGACAACAATATGATCTGTGTTTATTTCAGCAAGTTCGCCTTTTATGTATGCGTACATAATCTTCCTCTTTTATACTTATAATGTTATGTTCTTTAATCGCACAATCACTTCTTTTACAATCACGCCAATCAAAAGTCCTGTCAACAGGCCGGCCAACAGAAGCACAGGCACATAAAAGAACACATTGTAGCTGTTTACAATCCATGCAGCAACGATAATCTGCCCGATATTATGGCTGATTCCACCTGTGATACTAACCGAAATACAACTGAATTTGTCTGTTTTTTTCATAAGAAACATCACAAGAAAACTCAGTATTCCGCCACTTAATGAATAAAGAATACTGAATGCGTTTCCAAATAATATTCCAACCAGCACAATGCGCAGCACCGAAACAAGCAATGCCTCTTTTGTCCCGACAGCATACAGCATAAGCACCACGACGATATTGGCAAGTCCCAGTTTTATGCCCGGAATTCCAACGGAAAAAGGGATCAGCGTCTCGATATAGCTGCAGATCATCGCAACTGCCAGAAAAAGTCCCATATACGCCGTTTTACGGATGCGATTGTCTTTCTTATTGTGCAAAGCCATCCACTCCCTTCGCATCAGACTCTGTCACTGTGACCACAATTTTATTTGGCAGGCACACAATATTCTCGTTCTGTCTGGAAATTGCTTTCTGTTTGACACACAGACGATCCGGACAGTCGGCATCCTTCATATCCGCCTTTCCATCCGCAATCACCAATGTGTTCGTGACCTTTCCATCCCCGTCCGTAATCTCTATCGTCTGATCCTTATTAAGCGCATAGGTTCCATACACTTGTCCATCTCTTGTAATGGTAACTTCATTTCCCTTTTTCGTGCCAAACATCCGCATGCCGCCATAGGCAACAAGACACAGTAAGAACAGACATGCAATTAAAATCACATCATTTCTGCCAAATTTTCTATGCATCGGCTACAACTTCTCCAAGATAATAGAATCCCTTACATTCTACAAGTTTTACCATATACAGATTACCAATCATACTGGTATCTCCCGGAAAATGTACGACCGCATTATTGGAAAGGCGTCCGGTAATCAGAGAGGCATCCTGTTCATTCTGTTCTTCCGCCAGAACTTCAACCGTTTTTCCTTCCAGTTCCATTGCTTTTCTTGTGCTGATCGCCTGTACTTCCTTCAGCAGCATATCAAAATGCGCCTTCACCTCTGCCGGATCCACCTGATTCTCCATAGATGCAGCAGGTGTTCCTGTACGCTTGGAATAAATAAACGTAAACGCACTGTCATACTCTACCTGTTTGACAACTTCCAGTGTCTCCATAAAATCTTCTTCCGTCTCTCCCGGAAAACCGACGATAATATCGGTTGTCAAAGCAATATCCGGTATTGCCTCCCGAAGCTTACGGACAATTTCCAGATACTGTTCCTTATCATAATGACGGTTCATGATTTTCAAAATGCGTGAACTTCCCGACTGCAAAGGCAGATGCATATGCTTGCAGACCTTGTCACACTCTTTCATTGCAAGAATCAGATCATCCGATAAATCCTTCGGATGTGAAGTCATGAAACGGATTCGTTTTAATCCCTCAATCTTATTTACTTCCCGCAGTAATTCTGCAAACGTGACCGGTGTATCCAGATTCTTTCCATAAGAATTTACGTTCTGACCCAAAAGCATAACTTCACACACACCGTCTGCAACCAGACCTTCGATCTCGCGGATGATGTCTTTTGGCTCACGGCTGCGCTCACGTCCACGTACATACGGAACGATACAATAACTGCAGAAATTATTACATCCGAACATAATGTTGACTCCGGATTTAAACGAGAATTTACGCTTGATTGGTAAATCTTCTACGATTTTGTCCGTATCTTTCCATATGTCAACAATCATGGAATTAGATTCCATGCTGCGGCACAACAATTCTGCAAACTTATAGATATTATGTGTTCCAAAAATAAGGTTTACAAAACGATAAGACTTTCGGATTTTCTCAACAACGGTAGGCTCCTGCATCATACAGCCGCAGAGTGCGATCATCATATCCGGATTTTTTCTCTTCACGCCGCTCAGATATCCAAGACGGCCATACACCTTTAAGTTCGCGTTCTCACGCACGGTACATGTATTGTAAAGAACGAAATCCGAGTTCTCATCGGTTCCCTCCACATATCCCGCTTCTTTTAAGATCCCAAGGAGCTTTTCGGAGTCTCTGGCATTCATCTGGCACCCGAAGGTAACTACACAGCAGGTCGGCTTTCTGCCAAGCTTTTCTGAAAGCTCCTGCACATAACCGGCTGCCTTTTCCATGAAGGCGATCTGTCTTTCTGTTTCCCTGGCACCATCTATCTTTTCTGTTATCTGTGTAATTGTTTTCTGTTCTGTCATGTCAGTCTCTCATTCTGTATTTATTATTTTTCAGACCTCTGGAAGCTGCCTTGTTATTTTCTTTCAAGAAACAGCTTCCTGGAAATAAAATTGTATACCATAACAATACCGGTTGCCACCACAGAACTGATGGATACCATCAGGCCATCTGTAATCATATCCTGCAGGAAAGCGCTGTGATCATAGATCACGTCAATGCAGAGATACATCACGATCTCATTGATCAGAAGCCCAAAAGCAGACAGGATCAGAAATATAGTGAATTCCTTCTTCTTGTCCATTTCCTTTTTATCAGTAAATACAAACTTGATACTGAGGATATAATTGACGATTGCTGAAACTACAAATCCAAGGAACTTGGATACCAGATAATGGATACCAAACCAGTTATAAAATCCACTGGTGATTCCAAAATCGATCAGGAAGCAAATAAATCCCACTACGCCAAATTTCAGGATCTGTTCTATCAGTTTTTTCATTGTTTTTCAAAATTTCCTTTCTTTTCATTTCCTGTTGGATGATCTGTGACATGCTTTAGCTGTTCACAACAAAATGCCATGTTAAAAGGCACACAGGCTATTATAACATGACATTTTATATTTGAGACATATTATTTTTGCATTTATTTGATGCTTTTTCTTATTTTCAGTTTGAAGAATTCTCACAGCCGCAGGATGACTGGCTCTGGAATGAGATAAAGTTCCTGGTTGTATCACTGCAGGAAGAAGATTCTCTCCGCTCCGCTTCACAGCCACAGGAAGATCTTCTGCCGGAAGAGCAACTGCTACCATTACCGTTTCCGTTACTGTTGTTTCCACTTCCCTGACAAGGTCTGTTTCCGGTTTTAGATGGACACTGGTTATTCTGGAAGCAGCAAAGTAATAATAAAATAATAAGACAATCCATATTTTTCCGCTCCTTTATTTTATACTGTATCCTATGCAGTAAAGGAGCAAAGAGTGAGCCATCAGCGTTTCTTATGAAAAATTTCTTTGCGGATATAGGAAAAAGTTTCCTTTTCTCCCTTCTGTGCCAGCATGGTGAGCAGCTTTTCAAGAAGGGCTTTGGTTTCAGGGTGCATCATTGCATTTGCCTTTCCCTTACTGAAATAGGCAAGGGGATCTCCGTCCGTATAACTGCTTCCGTGATAGGTCTTGCAGGCTGCGATCCGGTCCATAAGCATTTCCACAACATATTTATCAGGCATTCTGGCTGGTGTCATACCTCCCTTGATATCAGAAGCACTGTAATCGATCCAATATTCATAATGATGCTTGTTTCGTCCCTTATGGTGCAGCCATGCACTGGAATAGCCGACAGCTTCTCTCTCTGCATTATTGGGACTTCTGTCACCCTGATAATATCTGGCTCCCACCAGAAATTCTGCCGGACTGTATTTGGACATATCATGAAGAAGCCCCTGCCCGTAAAGGCCGACTTTAAAGCATCCCTGCATGACCAGTATCTTATGATGGGTTATGGTTTTAAAGTGGGAAAAGGCTTTCATACATTCTCCTTCTGACTGACATACACAGCAATGCTTCTTCCGGGTATCACAATCTTATTTTCCGCTTTTTCCCCAGAAGAATCTTCTTTTTCTGCAGCCTCATTTTTTCCCACAGAGTCATCAGAAACCGGTCTCATAATTTCTTCAGACCAGAGAACCGGGACAAATTTTTCACCCTTTGGCAGCTTTGGAAGTGCCAGCTCATGCTCTATCCAGTGCATATTATACGCAATATAGATAGATGGTTCATCCTGTTTTTCAGCATAATTTCCACAAAGCATAATACCGATCATACGGCTGATATAGGACAGATCCGGTCTCCAGGCTTCTGTCCCGTGGTAAGAAATATCCGGGTAGCCGCAACCAAGCGTATCAAGTATTTTTAATTCCTTCTGGCTGTGCAGAATGGAGTGTTCCTTTCGGAAACGTATCAGTGCCTTCGTAAAGCCAAGGATCTCATCCTGAAGCTTTCCGGTCTTCCACTTTATATAGCCGGTATCATTGTCCTGACAGTAAGCATTGTTATTTCCATATCTGGTATTGCCAAATTCATCTCCACTGAACAGATATGGTACCCCCTGGGAAAGAAATAAAAAGGCAAGCGCATTTTTTATCTGCTTCTTTCGAAGCTCCAGAACCGATTTCTTGCGACACTCTCCTTCAAAGCCGCAGTTCCAGGAATAGTTATGGTCAGTACCATCACGGTTGTATTCTCCATTTGCTTCATTGTGCTTCCGGTCATAGGAAACCATGTCATACAGGGAAAATCCGTCATAATCTGCCAGATAATTAACAACAGCACAGTCTCTTGGATTATTCCGCTGGTCAAAGATCACCTGTCCGACCAGATTCTCATCCCCCTTCAGGAATCTGCGCATATCATTCCTGTAATCACCGTTATCAGCTGCAAGATTTCGGTAATAAGGTATCTTATCACCATAGATCTCTTCTAACGGGAAATAACTGCTTCTGATCTTGGTTTCCTGCAGAACTGGTTCTTTGGCAATGATCAGATACGGGATCTGAAAACCACTGAGGCGCACACCATCAATATGATACTCAATGACCCAGTATTTCAGGATATCCAGAATCACAGACTGATTCATTTCTGGTGGAAAATAAAACTGCATCATAACCTCTATGCCATTTGCATGCAGCTCCTTTACCATATTTTTGAAGGATACCTCAGGATCCCCACCGGCACTGTAAGAAGCCTTAGGCGCAAAATAAAATCCCTCCTGATATCCCCAGCAGTTCAATCTTACCTTCTCCTTAAAGGCTTCCGGAAGATTTTTTACTTCCCTTGCGATTTCTTCTTTAACCGGTTTATCACTGACAGCTCCGGAAGCCGGGTAGATACACTCATCATATTCATAGCAGGGCATCAGTTCTACTGCCGTAATACCAAGTCCGTTCAGATAGGAGGCTTTTTCTGCAACGCCTTCATAGGTTCCCCTGTTTTTCACATGGGAACTCTTATGCATGGTAAACGCCCTGACGTTCAGGCCATAGATCACGCTGTTGCTGTACGGGATCAGGAGTGGTTCATCCTCACCCCAGTCAAATTCCTTATAAGTAAGAGAACCCCGAGTTTTTCTTTTGGCAGTCAGGCCATGTCCGAATTTCGACAATCCGTTGACCTTTCTGGCAAATGCATCTGTATATACAGTATTTTTATGATAATAATTGTACTCCAGATAAGGGAATTCTCCGGAAACAGCTTCTACCATAATACCACAAAGAGATCCTCTTTTTCCTTCTTTCTGAAAGGGGATCTTTTTCTGTTCTCCATTTTCTGCATATAAAATCAGGCCGCTGTTCCCATCATCCAAAACTTCCTCTGCAAAAGAGAATCCATTCTTAATGGGATATACGCCCTGCTTTGTCGGTTTAAAATATGTGATTTTCAAATTTTTATTCATGGATTTATTATAGCATGAAGTCGTAAAAGGGGCAATAAAGCCTTTTAAAAGAAAACAGTTGTATCTCATCCTGTTATTCTGTACAATAGAGGCGGTAACCAATAACATACAGAAGCTGAAGCTTCAGAATGGAAGGAAAAATGGGCAGACAAGAAAATTACGAAACACCGGAAGAAAACGATGAGGAAATGACCGTCACCCTGGATCTTGATGATGGCACCAGTGTTACCTGTGCGATCGTTACGATCCTGACAGTAAATAATCGGGACTATATCGTCCTGCTTCCTCTGGAAGAGGATGGGGAAAACCATGATGGAGAAGTCTGGTTTTACCGTTACAGTGAAGATGAAAATGATCCCAATGCTGAGCCTGTTCTTGACTATATCGACAGTGATGAGGAATATGATCAGGTTGCAGAGGCCTTTGATGAATATCTGGATAATGCAGAATTTGATGAGATCATGGACGATTCCACGGAAGACTGATATCACACAGGAAGCGGGTCAGTTTCCGGTTCCGTTCTCCTGTATAATACAGAAACAGTTGTTCTCTGGCTCTTGTTATGGCAACATACAGGAGCCTTCTTTCTTCTTCAAGCTCTTTTTCTTCCTTTACCTTCCTGTCAGGAATAACTCCTTCATTCAGATCCGGTAAAAACACACTTTGAAATTCAAGCCCCTTGGCTGCATGCATGGTAAGCACGGTTATGCCTTCTTCTGTCTGCTCTTCTTCACATGGCGTTTTCTTTCTCATCTTATCAAAGAAATCATCCACACTCTCGCCTCTTTCAGCCAGCCGGCATCCTTCCTGTAATTCATCCAGTATTTTCATGGTTCCTGCTTTATCCCCGGGATATTTTGAAAGAAGATAGTTTTCATAGCCAAGCTGCTTCCGAAAGCAGCGGACTGCCTGTGAAAAAGACAGTTTTTCTGCAAGCAGAAGTCCTGTAAAAAGGGTTTCTATCCTTGCACACATTTCTTTGTTCTGTCTGTAATAAGAAAGTATCTCTTTCCTGGAAACACGCTCTGAAAGAAGTGCCTTGCTGGAAAGATATCTGTCTGGTTTATTCATGAACCGCAGAAAATCACTTCGTTTTTCTCCCTCCTTACAGAACCTGAGAAAGGAACGGATATCCTCTGCCGCTTCTCCTCCAAAAACATTTTGAGCTTTTTTGCCTTTTCTTTTCACCGGTATTTTATGTTTCGTAAGTAATTCTTCATATAAAATTGCTTCCCGGTTTGTTCTGAGGATCACAGCACTCTCGAAAAGCTCCTTTTTGTCAAGACTCCTGATATCATCAAGAAGCTTTTCTTCCTCCAGCATTCTTGTTTCACAGCAGTATCCTTTTATTTTGCCACCGGCCTTGCCGGCATGTATCTCCTTCCGGATCCGATCTTTATTTTTCTTTACAACTTCTGTTGCAAAATGGACGATTCTTTCACCACTCCGGTAGTTATCTGTCAGAAATAATACCTTTTCTTCCGGATAATCCTGTGAAAACCGTTTCATGATCCCTGGAACGGAACCCCGGAATCCATAAATGGACTGGTCATCATCTCCCACCACAAAGATATTTTTCTCTTTACCGGCAAGAAGTTTTATCAGTTCATACTGTGTCAGGTTAACATCCTGAAATTCATCCACCAGAAGATAGCGGATGCGATGCTGCCATTTTTCTCTGTAAGCTGCATTCTCCTGTAGTAAAACAAGACTTTGCAGGATCAGGTCATCGAAATCGCAAAGCCCTCGCTCATTCATGAAGGCAGTGTAATCATTTAAGAGAAGCTGCAGGCTTCCCTGCGGAATTCCGAAGTCCTTCCCGGAAAAAGAAATGCCATTCTTTATACGGCTGATCTCAGACAGAAGCTCTGCTGCAAATCCGGCTGAACACATACGTTCAAAACCTCTGTTTTTCAGAAGCTCTTCCATGATCCTGATTCGTTTATTTTCACTTGTAAGGGAAGCATGATAGCCCCTCCGCTCTTTCAGAATAGAATAGCAAATACCGTGGATCGTACCAAAGTGTGCCACATTTCCCAATCCCTTAGTAAGGCACTGGCTTCTTTCATCTGCAAGGAATCTGCTTTGCATTTCCCCGGCTGCTGCTTTTGTATAAGTAATTGTGAGTATACTGTCAGGACTGATCTGACGGTTGAATATAAGATAAAAGATTCTCTGAATGATCGTAAAGGTTTTGCCGGAGCCTGGACCTGCAACGACTCTTGCAGGTCCTTCTCCGTGCATAATTGCTTCCAGCTGAATTTTACTTGGCTGCTGCATTTTGAAGTAATTCAATTCCTTTTCTGATTCGGTTAATAGATTCCTCT
>OLSQ01001447.1_pt1 | contig 19646 bp, 23 predicted proteins | sample 1672561 | NCBI WGS metagenome assembly OLSQ01 (sample SAMEA3136699, study PRJEB25190) | human gut metagenome | biome: human gut; feature: human-associated habitat; material: faeces | place: Austria | collected 2013 | reverse complement strand
GATGGCTTCGTCATGATTCTCTGCAAATTTAAGACTGTCCTTTACTACCAGTGCCAGATAACCACCGCCACCGGCTCCCGGCATCTTCCATGCCAGAACCTCCTCCATGTTGCTGTAGCGGTCAATCATCGGCTGCACACTCGCCTCCGGTTCTATTACACCGTTGATAGACGGATTCACCATACCCGGGAACATCGCAATCTGGGCTTCGAAAGATGCCCTGTATGCTGCAGCAAAGGCATCAAGGTCGTGTGCCAGAATCGCCTTCCAGCAGGCATCAGCTGCATCAGCCAGCGCCTTCACCTTCTCAGGCGTGATATCCTTACCTTCCACCACACTACATCCCGGTCTTCTCGGTTCCATCGGAATCATCACCAGATGGTCTTCCAGGAAACGGAGGGTCATCTCATCCTGCGTACTCTCAATCTTCTCCGGCCAGAAGTTATTGTCATAATAATGACGCACCAGACCGGGAACACAGATACCGATAGAATCCTGGGCACCCGAGATGATACCATCATGACGCTCCGGATTATTCTCAAAGCAGAATACCAGTCGGGCAAGCATCTCCGGATCCATCTTCGGCAACTTCACCGGCCATATCTTCTGAATCATCTTACGGGTAGAGGTAGACAGACCACAGCGGTCGCGCACCTCAAAGGTCGGTTCCAGCGAGATGGTAATCGCCCATCCCGGATGATACATGCTTACATAAGATCACCATACTGTGATGCCTGCTGGAAAAACTCCACATGATCAGAATGCAGCAGGTCCTAACAACCGCTTACAAAAACTTTTTTCTTCATTATGATTATCATTGATAATCGAAGTGCAGATAGTCATCCTCATCTAGCTGATTACCTATCTGCATCTCGATAAACATAAACAGAGTTATTTCAATTGATTATTTTATTTTTTATATTTTAGCCTCCAGAAGAAATGCCATACCCTAAACAAAGGCTCGCATAGAGCCTCAGCAGGAAAATACTTCACGAGTCTTATATCCCTATACACCCTTTGGAGATTATGTCCAAGTTGTGACCTACCAAACCGATTCCGGGCATCATGCCTTCCGAAATTCCCGGCTTCCAGCACTTCATTCAGCACAAACTTACCATACTTCTCATTCGGAGGAACAATAAGCCGAGAGGCAGGCATGCCGAACACCTCCTGCATGATATACATGATACCCTCGGCAAACTTCCACAATCCCAACTCCTTCAATTCCTTCTGCACCACATCAATAGCAGCAGAAGAGCAAGCTAATACTATATATACGAAGTATAAGCAGCTTACGAAAAAGCAACGTCAGCAACTCCTTACGGCTCTTCAGTTGCAAGGCATCAACATTGTGAAAATCGAAGCCTACGAATATGCTGATGCCCCAGGCATCAAACATCTGTTTTTCTATTTTGAGGAGGATAACAGAAAAGCTATTCCTTACTTCATGCTAGACAGCGAAGTTTGGGAGAAGATTCTGCTGTGCATCTTGTAAATATGAATATCAACCATTTGCCGTCTTGATTTTCCACATAATACATTCTTTCACAATATCAGCCAAATCAGCACTTCTAAAGTTAAATTGCATTATCAGTCCTTCACCATACCCTTTATTCATTAAAGGTATAGAAATTCCTGTATAATTATTCTCAGAAAGCATTGTGCCTAAATGAACAAATTGAGAACGATTTTTATAAAAATCAGCTATCATCTTCCTCATTGCCTTGCTTTGTGATACTTCATAAACCAAGTTTTCCACTCGTTTAGCTATGGAATACTTTAGTTGACCACAACATTCACATTTAGACGGTTCAATATCTTTTAAGGTCACAACCTCCAGTGCTGACATATAGCAAAGAATTGCTTGCTCATTATAGGCTTCCAACGAAGAAATCGTCATTTTCGATAACTCATCATATTTCAAGCCTTGCCCAAACAAGAATACAGCCTTATCTATATCTGACAAATTATCTTCATAAGAATATGGCTTTCCTATAAAATCATCTAAATACTTTTGAACACTATCAGACACTTTCAATTTATATTTTCTTTGGTTTCCGAACTGCCGACGAACACTATCAGAATATACCTGGAAAGCACACCCTTCGATAGATATGTATTTCAACTGGTCGAATGACAGCCAAGCACAGATATTTTTCAACAAAGAAGATGATAGAGTCTTGGCATCTACCAAATCATATCCATAAACATTTAGCATCAGCCGATTGTCTTCTAGTGAAAAATAATCAGCGTTTAACTTCTCAAAACAGATAGCATTATCTAATTCCAAAGAGAAACTAAACAATTCTAATTTATCTATGTTTTTGCGAGCATAGGTAATACATCCTTTTAATCTCCTTTGCAATTGTGCGTCAGATACCGAATCATCAACAGAAATACTAATAGCCGATAGACAACCTCTAATTTTGTAACTTAAAGAAATATCAAGTGTATGTCCCAAGCCTATGTCACAGTATCCAAGATAAATTTTGTTTTCAATACGTAGTGGCAAAAGATTCCATGCCGCTTTACCAAACTCCTTACGCAATGCAGCCCAAAAGCATCTCAGGAAATCATTTGATTCTTTATTGCTGTCATATCCTAAAGAAAAATCCATAGTCATAATATAAAGAATTATATTCAGTCGTTATAAGACACCACCCTCTTTCAATTGCTTGATGGTGTCTTGTTTCAACTTGGTTAAAGTTTTTTTGTGAATATTCTTCTCTTCCAAGGATAAATGACCAGACATATAAGCCAACACATCCTCTTTGGTTGCAGGAATTCCCAAGCATGCAGCATTCACTTCAACCATTGTCGGATTCATTTTATAGGCATCAGCATACAGAGCGGACACTTCATCTTTATACCCAGCATACAAGTTATTGATATGGAACATTTCTTCATGTGCCTTACTCTCCTTGGTTACATTTGCCTCTTTCCCTCTGAACTGAATATCCTCACATTCAGGATAAGGACCATCCAAATTTTTAACTTTTGGCACGAAACGAAAAGGACTCAAATCCTTATGTTGTTCACTATTCACATAAAGACCAAAATCACAGTCTTGTGTCAATTTATGTCCATTACAAACATCACACGATGGCTGCAAGTTATAAAAGCATGTACCAAGAAATGGGTATAAGCTTTGAGGCAGGTAATGATCCATCTGATAAAACACCTCTCCATTCTTCGACATCGTAGGAATTGCATTACAATATACACATGTTTTCAATCCCATCTTTTGGTGAATCTCTCCCAGTATTACCCTGGCTTTAGCATATTGAAGACAAATGATGATTCGCTCATAAAGTTTTCCTTTAAAAACTTTCTTCTTCGTCTTCCTATATGCCACCTCAGTCGTCAACATATTTGGCTCACGTTTCAGCACCTCGTTATACTTATCTATATATTGTTTCCACTCTATAGGCTCCAATGTCAAGACCTTAGGATAGTCAGCTATCAATAAATCGATGTAATCCGTTATTGCACTTTTATCATTCCAATCATTGTTATCAGCAACGAATGTCCCAAGTTCCGCCAGTTTTTTCTCCACGTCAGCACATGTAGCTATTACTAGTTGGCTATAATCAAGAGCATAGTCTCTTACCGCATCATCTATCTCAATCTTTACCATTTCTCTTCCTCCTATCCTCATATAGTTGTTGCAACTGCATCTTCAAGAAAGGATCGCCTATCAATTCCATCAGCAAATGATATTCCGCTTCACTATCATCCAGAAAATAATCGCCAGGAAGCAAACGCTCTATTATGTGCTTAATTTTCTTTCTGGCAAATTCTCCCACAAAACCCTGTTTGAGAAAGAAACTCTGATAGAGAATGTCGCAGATATTAGCAGCAAAAGGATTCTTGATGCCTTCTGGCATTACCATCTTTCCATCCTCCAGATAAAGGATATTACTCTGAGGAATATCAGAGAGGATGAATGGAGAGTGAGTAGCTATCAGGATATTGAAAGATGCATTTCTGTTCATGAACAATCGCTTGATATAGCCCAGAAGTTCATAGACAAATCGCCTTTGGAACTCAGGGTGAAAACAAATCTCTACCTCATCAAGTATCAGGTTGATGTTTCTATATCTTACCCGATGCGATTCCTGTATGCTCAATAGGTTCAATACATGATAGATATATGTGCTGAAAGTATAGAGGTATTGCCTCTCACCAGCACTCATCTGCTCAATCGGAATAGGAGTATCATTCACTCGTTCACCATTTTCAAACCTATTCATTAAGATTTCTATTTGGAAGAACGAAGGAGGCAAATATTCCTGGATATCTCTCATACTCCTCAAATCTTTACCCTCATCAACACACAGAAAATATTCTCGGTGAGAAATTTTACTGGTCAAGAATTTCTGAGAATCGATAGTCCCTTTCTTCAATGCATTCAAGAAATGTAGGGTCTGTCTTATCTTAAGAGAGATATGCGACTTGTCCCTCTTGATGGTCTTCACCAACTTGTATATCAATTCCATCGTATCAGGTTCTACTCCTTGAGTAAACTTATCCAGCTCCCCCAAGCTAGAAAACTCCTCATAAGCTGGATAACTATTGGCTATTGCAAAGGTCTTGTAGATAAGATACATGGCGGCAGTTTTTTGCAGGGTATCATCGAAATTCAAGCCATCCATAACTCCATAACATTTTAATATCTCTGTACCGATATCGTTATGTTGTAGTGGCGAACACTTATAGCCATCATAGACTTTAAACTTCACCTGATATTTCTCCACATACTTTTTTTCAAGAGAACTTGAATCAAAAGTATAGAGAATATCATCCAGGTCATAATCCTCCATGAAACGCCTATAGTGTTTCTGGGCATAAATTAAGATGGCAGATAGTCTGTAAAGAGTAAGATGATGCTCCTTGTTCAGGTCAAAGACACCTTCGTCACGATAAGGATTCAATACGATAGGAGTCATATATCCATCATTCTTATGAAACAAGCTATCCATCCAGACATGACCTTCTGCCTGAGTTTCAGCCATAGCATCATTCAGGGTATCTTTCAGAATCAAGCAGCGTTCCCTTTTATAATCATTGGCGTTAAAAGCCTGCAAGCTATAATTGGTAACTATCGTATAGAAGAAGTTTTCCTTAGCCCATTTCACGAAATCAGCCATCAATACCTTCTCTGAACTTACCATCCCGTCCTTGATAGCAGTCAAGGTAACAAAAGCCTCTTTGCCCATTTGAAATTCAACCTTATCTCCCAGGCAAGAGATTCTGGCAAGCTGTCCGTTAACTACATAATAGAGTTCGGCATACAAGTCCTTGACATAATAGAGGTCATCTGCCGTTTTACGACGTTTTCCTCTATTCAGCAAACAACTCAGGTTGTTGATTACTCTATAGATGATTTCGAACAAGGAAGACTTACCGCTACCATTCACCCCCACAATAGCCTCCACATTGATGCGGCTGCCATAGAATCCTTCCAATGGGTTCCTGTCTCTGAGAGCAACCTTGTTGCGATTAATCTCGCAGCGCCCATTGAGTTTATAGAACTCATCTCGCAGCCCCTTTTTCAAATTAGGAGAACAATTGGGGAGAACGTGAATCACAGAAAGAGAAAATTCCTTTGGAGTTCTTTTATATTTTGATTCCATAAGATATCCATATATTTAAATTCCATAGTCTCAAAGCTTTGGATGCAACTATCCAACCACTATAGCAAATGTTTGATAATTATACTTTTACAATCTTCTCATACCACCCTACCATAGTCTTAGCCTTTTCATCCCAAGATAATTCTATCTGTCTCCGCTTGCAGTTTTCAGACATTTGTTTCAACAAATCTCTGTTACCCTCCAATTCATTCAAGATAGTTGCGAAGGATTGAGAGGACTTAGAAGGATTGGTCAAAAGAATCTTCTTGCCTACTTTGTCATTTACAGCATCACCTTGTCCACAAGTATCAAAGCAAACAATACATTGGCGAACTTAAAACAGAGCCACAAGACAATGAGAATCAAGCCTTCATTATAAACGAACGTCTTAAAAAGAAAGTTGTGAATCTCCTTTGTCACATCATTTTTCCAAGCCCATGAAAGTCAATGTATAAAGAACTCGTAATCTCCCTTTGTTCATTCAATAAGTTGAATAAAGTATTTTCAAATCTCTCATCTTGCATAAAACGGATTTGCTTATCATTTGATTTTTTCTGTTCTATAAGCGTCCAAATAAGTAAAAAGATGCTTATCAAACCTACAATCGGAGCGGTTGTACCTCCTATAGTATCACCCACGGCTCCAGTATCTTGGTTAAAAGAAAAGAATTTGCACAAAGAATACAACCAAAAGCACAACTATTATTAAAAGCCAATATTTCACTTTCATAATCTTTCTATTTACACCACCTCAGCATTTCCATAAAGCCTCACATCAACCTGATGTTGTCCAAACAAATCAAAATCGTACTCTATGATTCCATAGCTATTTACATCATCAGAAGTACCTGTAGAATGTAAGTATAAACTTCTCTTCTTATATAGTTTTAATACTTCATCATGAGGCAATCCTTGCGACTTATAAGTTGTAGTACAACTAATTAACTTATCTTCAGGCAATAAATCCAAAAGATTAGCAGAGCCTTTAGATGAATGATGAGGAATTTTAATAAAAGTTGCTCTTCCAAAATAATCTGGATAGATATGATTGATAGTTCTATCTTCTATATCACTACAATAATGAAAGAAATAGCTATCGCCTATGTCTAAGCATAATGATATAGAGAAATCATTTTTATGAATGTATTGTTGTTTTTCCTTGTAATTGTGCCTTGCTTCAGCAATGTATTCTGCATGAGGAGATAATGCGTAAAGCCGTACATGAAGTTTATCATCCAACAAAGAACAAAGATCAAAGCTTGTAACTTGCGAAAGCCCTTCCTCATTACAACTTATAGGTTTAAATGCCTTATGCAATCGAGAATTATGGGCAAAAATCGAATCAATAATTTGCTTATCACCCTCATTATACTTTACGCAATCTTCATCTCTCCCCTCTATGCCATAAGGAACTAAGATATAGCTTCTGTCATCACAAAAATTTTCTATCAAGGTATCAACACCTACCGAATGGTCTTTGTCGGGATGGCTCCAACACAACAAGTCTATATGCTCTACATGAAACTTATCAAGCAGTTCCTTAGTCTTGTTCACGTCACCTTTAGCATAGCAATCTACAACCATTGTGTAGAAAACATGCTCATGATTATCCATAAACAATGTCACAATACTTTCACCTTGGTCTGAATAGCCTATGACAAATATTCGCAGGCGAACATTCTTATAATCTTCAATATTGAACTTTCGCATCGCCACATGTACGAATTGTCAAATCGTGAAAAGAGGAAACTTTCTTTTTTATCGCTGTTGAAGAAGAATAACGAACATGTGACAACCGAATTGGCTCTACAGGCTTTTCGACAACAGAATAAAGACAATCCTTAGCTTTTCTATTACTTTTAGGCTTCACGCTTTTATCATCAAAGATTAAATCAAAAATATCATTCTTGTCCATTTTTCAAATTTTTAATCAGAAAATCTGCATTAACAGAATATTTAAACAGCTTGAATAAGCAATTATTTATGTTCTCTGTCACTTTTTGTATATTTTCAGGAAGTTGCAGATTTTCTTGCATAATGATTTCATTATCTACATAGCCATCAATATCCATCAAAACTTGATACAAGGTATTTTGATTGGTATCAACAACTTCACGGCACATGCGCCCATAATTCACTTTTATTTTAAAAACTCTATCAATAAAAGAATCAGAATAGTTTATTTCATGTGCTGTAGAAGCAGGCTCATCAATGATATTTCCAAAAAACAAGCCTGAATTAAAGACATTACCTATATCTTTAACAGATTCAAATACGCAACCTCCGATTTTTCTTATTCCCAACCTTGCAACTTTCAAATATGTACAGTAAGATTTCAGTTTCAACATATACATACATAAATATTGCAAGTAATCGTCTATCATCGAATAGTTCTGACAGCTGATTGTGAATGTTGTGAAATATGACGTAATATCCATAACTACATCATCTTCATGCCCTTCAAACTGTGGAGAAGAAAAACGATGAATCGTTTCCTTTTTCAATTCATCCAAAGGAATAGCCAAAGTATCAGCCACATCCTTTAAATTAGAGAACCGAAATGTAGCCTTATTCATGGATCCTCCCTTGTCATAATCACCAAATTTTCCACACAAGTCCCCATCTTTCATGAATTGTTCTATCCATTCCGTGATGGATGGAATACCAGTATAGTCTATTCGTATAATGATTTTTTTCAACAAGTCACTGCGTACTTGTTGTCTTGTGATAGATAAAGCATCCATATTACTTAATTTTAGTTAGAATATATTCACTCAATTCTAAAATACGTTCAGATTTAATGACATATCCCAAATTGTTTGGTATAGAAGATAAAGCATAAGGTGTCTGAGTTGCATCGGGTACTGTCTTAACACAAATTTCTCCTTCTATTGTCTGTTGTGGTCCGCCATAAAGCAATCCTAAAAGATATATACGATTAATACCAAATTGGATTCCACCGAATTTATCTTTGACATTCCCTATGTTACATATTAGTACAGGTGAACCACTTGAGCCAGGGAAACACGCAGCATCTATAACAAACTCTTTCTTGCCATTGAAATCAAGCCACGCAGGTGTCGCTGTAATTCCTTTTCTTACCAAAGGAATATTATTCACTTCATCCCAAAGAGCATTAGGATATCCTATCATGATAATATCCTCCACGGAATCTAATTCTTTCAACTGAGCAACTGTCGGAATTAAACTCTTGTCAAAATGCTGATGAAACAATTTTAAATCAGCTCCTTCCATTTGCCTCAATAAAGGTTGAAAAGCTATAGCACACAAATCAACAGATGAATCTGGATGATAAAAAACCAAACCAGAATTTATATCAAACCTAAACTTATATGGCTCACCATAAATAGGATTACCACTTTCATCTGCTCGTGAAAAGTTAATCTGAGCATGAGGCATACCATGCAAAACATGTTTATTTGTTAAGACAACTGGTATTGTACCCTTATCGACTAAAATGTCATAAAAGAATCCCGTACCATATTGTTTACAACCAGCATCATCAAAAGCCATGATTCTTGTTGTTGAAAATTCAAGCTTTTCAAATAAAGATAATTGTTGAGTCATAGTATAAATATTACTGAATATGCATTCCTTAGGTTCCTCAAATCTCAGTTTTACCACTGTGATTCAAGTACTTAGAGAATTCTGCATTACAATATTTCATTTTTTTTATCCTCATCTCTAACAAAAGAGTGAGATTCATGATGCAAAAATAGATATAAATTATGGATTTCGCAAGTTTTTTATATCTTTTAACAGTAAGTTGAACTTCATACCTACTTTACTTTCACAAACTTACACTCCACGCTGCATGCCATTGCTATCAAACCTTCTATCAACACTATGAAGCGCTTGTCCTTCGCCCCCTTCACTCGCTGGTAATAACCAGAGATGCCAGCAAGTGGGCCATCGCCGATGACCACCCTTGCATTCTTCCGAAGCTGCCCCATCGTCTGGGGAGTGAGAAACTCGGGCTCGTCATAACCGTCCGACTCGTAAAGACGGATGAAGTCATCCATCTGTCTCTGTGGCACAACTATCGGAGACAAGGGATTTAGAATGAACTGCAGGATGTCCAGCCCCTTCTTCACCTTCATAATGCCATTGTAGCTGTCATGCACGAAGACAAAGTTGTGGATAGCCGGCTCCTCCCACGTCACGATTTCACCATCCCGAATCTCCTGTCTTTTCTTCATCGGGATAAAATTCTCTATATGGTGAGCATCCAAGAGTGCCTTGGCCTTCATCTCCCGTCGAAAAGGAGAACTCATCGCATACCACAAAATTTCATTGGGATCACAAGATAACCTCATACCGTCTTTTGTTTGTTTTCTAACAGCTTACTTCTCTTTAATAGCAGAGAGTAAAGTAAGTTCTTTATTTTTCTTGCCAACCTATCGTTATTTATTTTGACGAAAGTAGCAAAGGCAGTATTCACTCCCTCATACAGCGGTTGGAAATGAGAATTGGTGATGAAGATGGCAGCCATACACTTCATCATATCCAATGAATATAAACACTTCTTACTTAAATCGTTCATAGATATCTTCCATTTTTTTATTTATACAATCAATATTAAAGGTAGTATGAGCCAACTCTAATGAAGCTTGAGCTATTTTTTCACGCAGAAAGTCATCACTAATCATTTTCTTTAATTGGCTTGACAACATATCTACATCACCCACAGGGAACACCAATGCATTCTCACCATCAATTACAATGTCAGGCAATCCACCTACAGGAGTAACCACACAAGGTATGCCATAGGCCCAGGCGTCAAGTACACCCATTGGGAAGCCCTCACCATCTTGCGGCTCTTCAGTCTCAAGGCATTAACATTGTGAAAATCGAAGCCTACGAATATGCTGATGTCCCAGGCATCAAACATCTGTTTTTCTATTTTGCAGAGGATAGTAGGAAAGCTATTCCTTACTTCATGCTAGATAGCGAAGTCTGGGAGAAAATCTTCCAACTGGTATCCCTTACCCATTCTGGTCATTATATACTTTAATACCCAATTAAATCCTCTTTCATCTTTGTATGCAGCTCTGTACCCAAAGCCTCGCTTCTGGGTTTGCCAAAGAATGAACGCTTTAGTTCCTCTACCGTTCCAAATCCCATACGCTCCATCTCTGCCAACTTATCATCGTCGAAGTTCTGTTTGTTCTTCAGCAATTGACAAGCAGTAGAATTCAGACTTTGATATCTTTGTTCTAAACCTAGGGTATCTTGATTAACCACCATATTTCCCTCTGTATGAAGCCCGATTGTGAAGTCTGTTTCTGATACTGCAGTATAATTCACACCAATCAGTTGGTTTGAATAGAAATAAGAAAGATTTTCTATATTAGCCTCATAAGGATTAGCAGCTACCGGATTCGTCATTTTTAGCTGATTACAAGATTTACAACTTGGTATCAAATTGTAAAAACACATAGCCAAAGCTGGATACTCATCACTCCCTTTAGGATAGAAATGGTCAAACTCCATAGTACGTTTCGTCTGAGTACCCTGCATCACTTCAACTACATCCAGAAACTCATGCTCGCAATATGGACAAACCTTCAAATTCATCTTCTCAAACAAAGCATACGAATTATAGGTTTCTTGCCGATCAACATATTTCGAGATACCATTTGAGAATCTGTTTATATACACTTTCTTCATATAATCAAATTTCAGAAGCTTAGGGCAATTAGCCACCCAACTGGCAAGAGTCGAGCAATCGGCCAGCACAAATTGTTTGAGCCAATCAAAAGTGTCATGTCTAAAATCATACTCCTTGTCATAACTTTCAAATCCAGGAAGATCTATAACCTTCTGATAAAAGTCCATACGTTGTTCCTTGCGCATGATATCAGCCACATAACTTTTTACCGCTTCATAATGAAGCTGCTTCAATTCTTCTATATTCGGGAATAATAGTCTTATCATCTTATTGCAACTTTTCCAACAACATACTGAAACAATGACGAATCAATGCATCACCTATATTCGGAATCAATTGGCGAATCATCGTAAGTTCCTCTTTTTCTGATAAAGAAAGCTCACTTTTCCTAGATACCAATGATTTTAACAGTTCAAACTTATCTTCCAAGAAAATACGAGCCTGTTCCCCGATGGTATATTTCAAAAAGAAGCCATCTGCCATAATACTATGAACATTGGCAGCATAATAAGGTCTCTCACTTTTTGAGATAATACACCTACCATACTCATCATAGTTCATTTTAATAACCTGAGATGCCATAACATCAGATAGCATAAATGGTGAATGAGTACTAATCAGAACTTGCAATTCCGAATTTGGGTTACGTTTACTTAGCAAGACATTTAGATTTCTAATGAAAGTCCTGCACATTTCCGGGTGCATATAATTCTCAGGTTCATCCAACAAGAGAATGAGATTAGGCTGAATGGCTTCCGAATATTTTTGTCCTTGCGTCAATATTTTAACTTTTACTCCATATTCTTCCAACACGCCCCATATCTTAGCATATTGATACTCACCAGAACTTACATAAGTCCAATGATAAGGTAACAGACATTTTGTAAAAACACCAATTTCGTCTGGTCGATATTGCTCCATCCGTTCAAACACTTCGCCCATCACAGATTTTTCACTAATATCTATATCCATTACAGGTATAGAGAACTCTGTATCTGTGAAGTATTTGTCATCCATCTTACTTAAAAGATGGAAAAAATCTCTAATATCAGAACCAATCTGCCAAACAAGTCCTCGATTACTGGTTTCTTCATCAGTATGGTAGTCAATATATTGGCATAACCAATCAATACGTTTCAAAATACCTATTTTCTCTCCATCAGGCAATTCTCTAGGGTCTTCAACTCCCAAATTATATACCATGCCGGCATATCTGTAGTATTTTTCAGGAAACTCATAATCCACCTGTTCAGCCCACTTACGCAAATATATGGCAAAATCTACCATCAAGTCATGTATAAAACGACTCTTGGGAGTAGATTTCTTATCATACTGTACTGGCTTGTCGTATTGCCCGCTACGAAGATTCTTTTCCTTTTGCTCTTCCGCTCTATCCTTATATGTCCAATACTCTTTTTTTACCAGTTTTTCATCCAAATCAGAATGGATTTTATTCTGCCAGTTATTCCATTTAATAACCAAAGAGGCCTTTCTTTTGATACTTTCTTCTGCAAAATGACTCAAGTACTCTTTTAAGAAATCACATTCCATAGAAATACTTGCCTTACCATATTGAGCAATTATTCTTGGGATAAATGTATCAGTATAATACACCCCTTCCTGCCTTTCATCTTCGTAAGGACAGTTTGCAAAAGCATATCTATCAAAGGCATTGACTATATACGTATTCTCTTTATCCGCTTTAGTTGCAGGAGTAGTGGAAAGAACCACATGCTTGTCAAAATCATATGTGAAATAATATGCACGTTTCTTATGACCAAGACCTACTTCCTCAGCAAAAAAGGCATTTCCATCATGCATTTTATACAACAACAGATAAGCATCACTAGCATCAGACTCTATTCTGCGCCACTCGTCCATACCAATTAGTTGCAGAAAATTGGTTTTACCAGACCCTGTTTTTCCGACAATGATCTTTAGATTACTCATGAACCCATTATCATAAATGTAATCCATCAATGGATTCTTTTCCTGCTTTTCAATAAGCAGCTTAGAATCATGGTAATGACAAACGAATTCATCAGAAAGAGATACTTCCTGGTTTTCGATATTGCGAAAGTGCGCTATATAGCAATATATCAGTTTCATATTATGTCTTACTCACACATTATTACATACTTCATGACATCACTATATAAACATTCAAACAAGAGAATCACCTTAATTCCCTTAACGATATAGTCTTTATAGAAGGCACCGCCACAGGCATTAGGTGTTATATATACCAAGTCCAGTCTAATTTCCTTCAAACTCTTTCTGATTCTACGAAGCAGCATGATAAAATCAACCAACTTTCTGATTCCAACCTTACCAATATCTTGCAGATTCTTAGCCGTGGTAAGATTGATGTAATGACTATCAAACTTATCATTAATCAACTTACTGTCATGGATTTATTGCCCCACCATCGCAGCACCATGCACAGGAGGCGGCATATGCATAATAAATAAAATTTCCTGTTTCATAACTATGTATGACATTATACTAAAACATCTCGTCCTTCTATCTTACTATATTTGAAAGGCATTTTAAAACCTAGTTCATCTTCAAATATATGAAGTACATCAAAAGATGACCCCCATCCGTTACAAAATTCAGGACTAAGTGCTATTGAAATGACATCAATTTTATCTAAAACTTTCTTTATGGCACGACATAGCCTTTTCACATAATGTGTTGTTAGAAAGCGATAATGTCCTTCCTCTCCTTGCCCTTGAAAAAAGAAATCAAGATCTATATTCAATATCCAATGCTCAATATTGCTTTCACCTATCCAATAGTCAACATTATCGACTAAGTCATATATCTTTACGTCTGTAGCATCTGAGCTTATGGATTCCAAACTCATTCTATGCCAATCACTACCATCATGATGAGTACAATAATAAGCTATTGTCAATAAATCTGGATGCAATCGGTAAAATGCATCTATATAATTATCATATCTGATACCAGCAGCATTTGCCAATGAGTTAAAATCATCAAAATTTGTTCCAGTTAACTTATCATGATTAGTTCTAAGATAAGCATCACTTAGATTATTCAATAAATCATAATGCCTATCTATGTGAAATATACCATATTGATATGCAGGATTGATTTTTTGTTCCCAACACCAACTTGCACACAAGTGATTATCCATCACATAGATTTTATTATCATGAACTAAAAAATTAACGTTACAACAACCGGATTCACCTAAGATTTCATTTTTATATATTGTTTCCATTATAATCAATAGTTCGTTAATAATTCAACAATGAGCTAAGCAGTTTTACGCTGTAAACACGAGAGATCTTTAAAATTTTACTAATATTTTTGAAACTATCATAAGTCCAAGTTAGATCAACGCTAGAAAAGAAATAGCCACAATACCCTATAACAGTCTGCAACATTTGATTGACAAGAGTATCTGGTATGTAAAATTAGCGTGTTCCGTAGGAATGCGCCAATCGATACATAGAGAATCATCTAAGATAGAGATACCCCCATCAGCCTCAGGGTGATAGAAGTTATCACACTTTTATTGGAATACCGCAGTTTTTGAAATCTATTATTTCTTATTCTTTACCCTCCAGAAGAAGTGCCAAGTTCTGAAGATTGGCTCACTTAAAGCCTCAGCAGGATAATATCTAACGAAATGCATATTTCTCCAAATCTTCAGGAAATACTTCTTCCCCGTACTCTGATGCGTAAACCCGCCATATTTGGTGAAGTGACGTCCAAAGTTGCCGCCCTCAAGAATCTCTGCCAGCAACAACTTTCCTCGTTTTTCATCCATCGGAGCTATCATCTTCTCCCCAGATAGTCCCAATGCCTCATGCAGCACATACATCACCGCCCTAGCAAACTTCCACAATCCAAGATATTTCAATTCCTTCTGCAAAGTATCCTTAATCGCCAATAATTCATCATTATTCACTACATAGTAGTAATCAATGATTTGCCTCATTCCAATCCCTTCATCAAAGAAATGGTGATACAGATGCGTCAGCTGATAAACCACATTGAATGCCGTCGTTGGTATAGCAATTTCTCCAATACCATCTGGCAGACTTACAACATTTGAGCATTGCAGATCCGCATTCCGTTTGAACCACTTCTGCAACCTGGCATGATAGATAGGATTATTCATGGAACAAGGAAAGAAATGAAGCTCCACAGGAACACTATCAAGAGAAGTCTCCAGATGCTGCAGTCTGATATCATCCCCGAGTTCAAACCGCTTTTGAGCATACTCCATAATCCTCTCCCTACTGGCATTTATCCAAACATCAATATCTCCAGGAGTACGTGAATAAGGATTCGGATACATCAAGGCATTCCCTTGTCCTTTCAGGATGCAGCACCTCATCCCATCCACTCTCAGCATAGAAAAGAGCTTGCTCGCCACAGCATTCACCTTCATATTCTGTCTGCGAATCTGTTGCGCTTTACCCATCCAAGTCATCAGCAGTTCCCTCCCTATCGGGTTCTGCTTCAACTCCTCAGGATACTCCTTCCCCAGTCTCTCGATACCATCAAAGCAAAGCCCAAGCAGAGCTTGCTTAGAAGTAAAGGAATATAGCTCCTGCCAGTCCATACTGGCAACGATCTTACTCATACTCTCCTTACTACAAAGACAATATCTTAGAAAAGCAAAAATTGGAAACATGCTATTTATTTTATGCATATAAGAAATACTATATTCACATATATAATCAACATTATCACTTACCATCGAAAAATCGATAATAAACAATTTACATAGTTTTTGCTAATGCCAACATTTTTTCTTTTAAAGGAATAAATTTATTTAGATTACATTTTTTTGCCATCATATTTTTCCATCCTTCTATAGGAAGATTAATCTTAAAATCCAGTTTATTGATTGCATAACACTTCATAAATGGAAGAAGATAATCCTTTCCTGATACTATTTTTAATAGTGTTTCTTCACTATAAGGAAATAGAGCTTTTAATTTTTCAAGTTCTTCATTATATTGTATATCACTAATATAGTTAGGAACTAGCTCTTTCTTTATTTTCTCAATCTCTTTGACAATTAAATCAACCTTTATGGCAGGAATCTTAGTTTGGTCGCAAAAACAATAAATACTTTTCAAAGTAAATGCTTTACGATATTTTTTTTCTAAAGCATAGTGCAAGAATAAATCTATAAGAGGAACTATGATACCATTGAACATATTGTCTACATCCAAGAGTTCTCTATATTTACTCATACTTTTCTTGCAAATCACATCATGCACCATAGAAACATAAGCCTCTTTATCAATAATCAAGTTCTCAATACAATATGCATTATGAACGTACAAATTCTGACTTGAACTTTTGGGCTGATAAATCAAATATATGTCTCCATCTATAATATATAATCCACGAGGATCATAACCTTTATTACATTCACGAACAACAGCATCACAATCGCCAAGCGGAGTAACATCGTTAATTATACAAGAAGTACCGTCTAACAAACGTTGATAAAGCTGTAGATAAAACTCCTTGTCATCCTCAGTATCTTCTGTATAGATATTTATTGTATTACGATATTCTTTAAATACAGAAACTAAAGCTTGACTTTCTTCAGAATACGTTAGTCCCATAATTTTTATTTTGATAAATCCTCACACCATGTTCTTCTAACAGATTTTGCAATTATAGAAGGAGCATGCGTTGCTAACACAAACTGATTATTCGGAGAAGCCTCCATTAAGGCATCAACAAACTTTTCTTGCCAGCTTACATGTAATGAAACCTCAGGTTCATCAACGATAAATATCTTCGATGAAGCTTTAAATGAAAGATAAGCCATCAATATTATTATCTGCTTTTCACCAGAAGATAAATCAAAAATGTTCTGTCTAGTTTCTGCTCCCAAATTTCTATTTATGATATACAAATCACCAGAACCACCAACTTTAATTTCCTTATTTCCCTCTTTAAAGAACATATTAACACTTCGCTCAAAACGATTAATGGGAGCATGAAGGTTTTCGATTTGCTTCATATTATTAATCGCAATTTGACCTACTCGATAGATTTTGTCAAATTGAGCATTAAAGGCTAGCATTTTCCTCAATATAATTTGATCTTTACTAGCCCCAGACATCATCTTTTCAAAATCAATCTTTTTAAAAGCATCAATAACAGATTGGTATTCAGACAAGTACTCCTTAATTTTATTAGTCAACTGCTTTGTCTCTTTCACAACAATTTTATCATTTAATAACTCTTTTAATTCAGTTACCTTATGATAATCATTAGTTCTGCTATGAGACAGGTCAGAATCTCGAGGTGGCGTTAACATTTCATCAAAAACCTGATTTTTAAATTCATCAGCCAATGAACTTTGTTTGCGTGCATTTTCTCTAATATGATCATAAATAAGATCTCGAACATTCTTAAGCGCTTCTGAAATATCATCGTTCTGATTTATCAAAGATAGAGGCATAGAATGATGTATTGAAGTATGGAATATTGGCTGTGTATCATCTTCGTCTGCATCTGTAAGAAGCCTATTTAATCCAACTATAACAGGTGTCGGTAATTCTTTTATCAAACTATAAACCTCACTTTTTTGAAAGAAATATTCCAATCTTTCGTAATCAGAACGCTCTATTTTCTTGGTAGGAAACTCAATACCATCATAATTGACACGATGCTCCTCATAAATATGCTTGGATTGGTTTTGAAAAAACATCACCATTCTATCATCATATTTCTTGCACACTATTTTTGAAATATTGTTTGATGTATCATCATCAGACAAGATGAGACTCACCTCTTTGAAATCTACAAATAAAAGCTTCTTTAAATTAGGTTTCAACAAGCCGTCTAATAAATTCAGAACTGTGGTCTTACCGGAACCATTTATACCAATTAGAAAGGTTGTATGATCTCTAAATGAGATTTCTTTAGTTAAAGCACCCCATACTCCTACAACTTTAAATGTTTTCAGTTTCATTATTTCTTTCTTTTAAAAACTATACTGTCTTATGTTCTTCTTAAACATAGAGATAAATACATAATAAGCATTCTGATTTATATGCCCGTAATACATATCCCAGCGGTCCCATCCCGCACAAGATGGCGTAGACCTTTGATGGTCCGCCAACCTTAAAACGTAGCGGTTCTGAGCACCGAGTAGGGCGGTTTCCCTCTTCTTCCCTGAGGGGAGAAGACCGAGATGAGAGGTGGAGCCTTCCTTAAGGGTAAGGAAGGACGGGTAGGTTTTCGAAAAAACTCCCTTTGGCTAAAGGGAGACGGAGGGATTCGAAAGACTCCTTCCTTAAGAGTAAGGAAGGTTTCTGTCCCCTACAAGGGGAACCGAAGGGGTCGTAAAGACTTTTAAGCCCATCAAGAATATCAAAAGAAATTAGTCATGACTATTAGGTTTTACCCTAAACATAGCCACAGTGTTTGAAAATTCTGCAACAATATCTAAAACATTCGGATTATCTTTTCGAATAATTAAAGCTGCAAAATTTTCAATTCCCTCCATATCTTCGATACTGACAGGCATCAAAATAAACTTATCTTTCATTTGATAAGAGGAAAACCAATATTCAAACAGACGGCTTCGCATATGCTGCTTACCATCCCCACTCTCACAAATATACAAGAGAGCTGCTTCGTTCATATTAAAGAAGTTCTCTATGATAAGCATTACCGTATCACGCATTTTCAAGTCTCGTGGAGAAGGAATTTTATTTACATTGATGATAGAAAAGACATATGATTCTGCATTTTCAATGATGTCATCATCATCAAAGCCAATAGCAAGTACCACACCAAAATCACTTTTAAAGCGATAAGTTCGAGACGTTTCATGCCAATAAACCTCATAAGGAGCAGAAGCATTAATTATATCCAAAGGAAGTGGTTTCATTACCAAACATTTATATATTTAGGATATACCCCCGTTCGTTCCTTATATTCCTCACAAAGGCTCTTAGTAATTTCAGCTACACGAGCCTTTTTACGCTCTTTTGCCGCCATAAATCTTTTCATAGCAGCTTCACGTTTTTCCCAAAATTCTTTATCTAATGTATCCATAATAGTTCTCCTTTTAAATTCTTTAATTGCAATCTGCCGCAAAAATACGCTTTTTCCTCGAAACCACCAAGAAAATCAAAAGAAATCTGCAAGTTATCATCAAATTGCTACAAAATCAACTGTAAACGATAAACTATTAACTGTAAACTATAAACTGCTATTCCCAGGCGGTCCCATCCCGCAAAACATGGCGAAGACCTTTGATGGTCCGCCAACCTTAGAGCGTAGCGGTTCTGAGCACCG
>OLSQ01001442.1_pt1 | contig 19677 bp, 10 predicted proteins | sample 1672561 | NCBI WGS metagenome assembly OLSQ01 (sample SAMEA3136699, study PRJEB25190) | human gut metagenome | biome: human gut; feature: human-associated habitat; material: faeces | place: Austria | collected 2013 | reverse complement strand
AAGATGTCGAAGTTGTTGGTGGCGTATGGATATTGATGATACTGCGGATTCTTCAGATTGTCCGGATTGCTGATGCACAGCACTCCGTACCCCCAGGTTCCTACCCAGAGGCGATGGTTTCTGTCGAAAAAGAGTGAGTAGGCTGAATTCCTATCATTCAGCTTCGGATAGCTTCGGAATACGTTGCTGCCACGTTTCAGACGCATCAGTCCGGAAGACCAGGTACCGATGAGAAGGTCGCCGTTCTTGTCTTCTGCTACACATTTTACGCTGAAAGAATTGAGGCGCTGTTTCTTTCCGTTTTCATCGATGCGCCAGGCATTCCTGGAAGTATAGGTATAGAAGGATTCATTTTCCGGATTGAAATAAGATAATCCTCCATCTGTACCAACCCAGAGTGTACCATCTCTCGAAACAAAGAGATGGTAGATGATTCTCTGATCTTCGCTTGGCAGGAAATAGGTCTTGAAAACGCCAGTCTTCCGGTTTATCTTTACCAGGCCGTTTCGGGTTCCCAGCCAGAGGTTCTGCTCGTGGTCTTCTGCCATGGAACGGATGTCGTTGTTGGGGAGAATACCTGGAGAAAGTGCATTCGATTTATACGATTTCACGGTATAGCCATCGTATGATTTGAGTCCGGAATTGGTTCCCACCCACATCATTCCTTCGCTATCCAGCATCATACAGTAGCTTTCAGACGCTGGCGAAATGTTAAAAGATGCAATGCTGCGGTATGGAAATGTTTCCGCTTTAGCAATGATGCAGCACACAAAAGTCAGTATCAAATATATTGTTCTCATCTCGATTATTAGTATTTCTTTGTATTTTGGGTACAAATTTACTACTTTTTCCCGAATTTTTCCCTTATTTTAGCGAAATTTTCCCTAATATATGATAAAAAAGTCCGAATTTTGCAATTGTGAAGCAATAAAAGTTGCCTTGGCGAGAGCGAAGGCGGCACTTTACATTTTTTACATAAATTGTATAATATAAACTAACAAATTTAAAATACAACTTAAAATGGAAAATCTCAAGCTAATAACATCGTCTAGAAGATTGATGGCTTTGGCAGCTTTGGCAACTGGCGTTGCTTTGCCTCCACAATCTATCATGGCAGCTTCTACAGCTCAGGTTGTTCAGCAGTCGGGTGTCGTTAAAGGTCAGGTTCTTGATCCTTCTGGTGAGCCGGTAATCGGTGCTACCGTAAAGGTTAAGGGTTCCAAGACGGGTACTGTTACCGATCTTGATGGTAACTTCTCGCTCAGTGCTGCTCCAGGTGCTATGGTCGAAGTGTCTTATATAGGTTATAAGACCATGACGGTAAAAGCTGGTAATGGTCCGTTGAACGTTACTTTGGAAGACGACAATCAAGCTTTGAGTGAAGTAGTTGTCGTAGGTTTCGGTACTCAGAAGAAGGTAAACCTCACAGGTGCTGTCTCTGTAATCGACAGCAAGGAGATTGCTTCCCGTCCTGTAGCCAATGCTACCCAGGCATTGCAGGGTCTGGTTCCTGGTTTGCAGATTTCCAGCTCGTCTGGTTCTATGGATGCTACTCCTAATGTAAATGTACGTGGTACTACTACCATTGGTGAGGGTTCCAAGGGTACTCCATTGATCTTGATTGATGGTTCTGAGGGTGATTTGAATACCATCAACCCACAGGATATCGAAAGTGTATCTGTATTGAAGGATGCTGCTGCATCTTCTATCTATGGTTCCCGTGCACCTTTCGGTGTAATCTTGGTTACTACCAAGAAAGGTAAGTCGGGTAAGGTTACAGTCAACTATAACAACAGCTTCCGTTTCAGCGGAATGATTCGTGGCAAGCACATGATGAACTCTGTTGACTATGCAGCATGGGTAAACGATGCTCATACCAATGGTGGTAGTGGTGTGTTCTTCGATCAGGAGCGTATGGATAAGATCGTGGCTTATCACAATGCCACTCCTGTAGGTCCTGGTACCCGAAAGGATGCCAATGGTAACCTGCTCTACGGTATCGATTCCAGCAACGGCACAACATGGAATGATGGCTACGGCTATGGAGTAGATGACGTTGATTGGTATGATGCCTTGTATAAGAGCACAGCCTTCTCTCAGGAGCATAACGCAAGTGTGAGCGGCGGTAATGATAAGTTTAATTTCTATGCTTCTTTCAACTACCTGCACAATGGCGGTTTCATGAAGCTGGATAAGGATAAGAACGACCGTTACAATACGGCAGCTAAGATTGGTGCGCAGATTACCGATTGGCTGCACCTGGATTACTCTACCCGCTGGACCCGTACCGATTTCCAGCGCCCTGCTAATTTGACCAACAGTCTGTATCAGGACTTGGCACGTCAGGGTTGGCCAGTATTGCCTTTGCAGGATCGCAACGGTTACTATTATTCTGCACCTTCTCCTGCCCTCGGTCTGGCTACAGCAGGTAAGGATACCAAGGAGCGTGACATTCTGAACCAGCAGGTGAACCTGTTGATTGAGCCTATCAAGAACTGGAGAACTCATATCGACTTCACCTATCGTTCAGAGAATACTGCACGCCACTGGGACAAGAAGATGCTCTACAACCATGATGTTGCCGGCAATCCTATCGTTTACGACAAGGGTTCCAATGTGCATGAGGATGAATATAAGGAGAACTACTATAACTTCCAGGCTTATACCGAGTACAACTTCTCTCTGGCTAAGAAGCATAACTTCCACGTAATGGGTGGTTTCCAGGCAGAGCAGTTGAGAAAGACCGAATTCGGTCTGCAGCGTGATGGTGTCTTGGATGAGTCTCGTCTGGAGGTGGATCTGACCAATGGCTTGAGCTACGAAGGTAAGGAAATCGTTCCTTCCGTGAATGGTGGACGCAACCAGTGGCAGACAGCGGGCTTCTTCGGCCGTTTGAACTACAACTATGATGAGAAGTATCTTTTCGAGTTCAATATCCGTCATGACGGTACATCCAAGTTCCGCAGAAACAATATGTGGAAGACCTTCCCATCCTTCTCTTTGGGTTGGAACATCGCTCACGAGAACTTCTGGAAGCCATTGGAGAATACAGTAAATACCTTGAAGCTCCGTGCATCTTACGGTTCTTTGGGTAACCAGAATATTGATAACTGGTATCAGACCTATTCTACAGTAGCTTATAATTCCGTCGCAGGTGCCTGGCTTCAGGGTGGTAAGAAGACCAACATTACTGCAGCTCCAGGTCTGGTTTCTGCAGCCTTGGGTTGGGAAAAGGTAGAAAGCTATGATGTCGGTCTCGACTGGGGTGCTTTCAACAACCGCCTGACTGGTTCCTTCGATTACTATGTACGTAATACCAAGGACATGGTAGGTCCTGCTCCTGAGTTGCCTGCACTTTTGGGAACTGATGTTCCTAAGACCAACAATACTGACCTCCGTACCACTGGTTGGGAGTTGCAGATTGGCTGGCGCGATCATCTGGAGAATGGCTTGAACTATGGTGTAACATTCAATGTTTCAGATGCTCAGGCTAAGGTAACCCGTTATCCAAACAACCCTACCGGTTCCTTGTCTAGCTATATCGAGAACCGCAAGGTAGGCGAAATCTGGGGTTATGAAACCATCGGAATTGCCAAGACTAATGATGAGATGAACCAGCATCTGGCTACCTTGCCAAATGGTGGACAGAGCCAGCTTGGCGACAAGTGGGCTGCTGGTGATATCATGTACAAGGACCTGGATGGCGACGGCAAGATCTCTAATGGAAGCAATACATTGGCAGACCATGGTGACTTGAAGGTTATCGGCAACAAAACTCCTCGTTATCTCTTCGGTCTTGATCTCACCGCCAGCTGGAAGGGGTTCGACTTCCGTGCATTCATGCAGGGTGTCATGAAGCGTGATTATTCTGATGCGAAAGAATTTCTGTTTGGAACTACCGACTCTGGTGTATGGTGGGCTGCAGGTATTACCGGAGTTCAGGACTACTTCCGCGATTCAGAAACCTGGTCTGTCAAGAATGGCTACGAATCAGAGAATCTGAATGCCTATCTGCCACGTCCGCAGTACAGCGGGAAGAACATCCACCCCCAGACACGCTATTTGCTCAATGCAGCTTATTTGCGTATGAAGAACCTTCAGATTGGCTATACCCTGCCACAGAGCTTGGTTTCAAAGGCAGGTTTGGGCAATGTCCGCTTTTTCGTTTCAGCAGAGAATTTGTTCACTATCACCGATCTTCCAAGTCAGTTCGACCCAGAGACCATCGATACCGATTATGGTAATGGTTATCCTCTCTCTCGCACTTTCTCTTTCGGTGTTAACGTTACATTATAATTAAAAGGAGATATTAATATGAAATTCAAACATATAGCACTTATGTCATTGGCACTTGCTGCATCCTTCTCTTCTTGTAGTGATTATCTGGAGCAGGAGCCACCATCAAGCTTACCTTCTGATGGATTCTTTACTTCAGAGGCAAAGGTGAAAGCTGCTGCCGATCAGTTCTATGGTGATGTCATGCCAGGGCACGCCAACTGGAGCTATGGTCTCTATGCCGGAGATGTGAATACCGACAACCAGATCAACTGGAATGGTGATGGCAAGTTTGCCACAGGACTTTGGAAAACAGCCAATGATAACGGCAACTGGTCTTGGAATAATATCCGCAACATCAACTATCAGCTCAATTCTATCCTCGAGGCTCAGAAGGCTGGTAAGATTTCAGGTAGTGAGGCTATCATCAACCAGTATATCGGTGAGATCTACTTCATGAGAGCATATTGCTACTTCGATATGTTGCAGAAGTGGGGCGACCTTCCTATTGTAACCGAGGCATTCCCTGACAATGAGGAAATTCTGGTGGCTGCCAACAAGCGTCAGCCTTGCAACGAGGTGGCTCGTTTCATCATGGAAGACCTGGACAAGGCTATCTCGCTGATGCAGGATGGTTTTGACAAGAACCATACCCGTATCTCTCCAGATGCAGCCCGCCTGTTCAAGAGCCGTGTAGCTCTCTACGAGGGTTCTTGGCTGACTTATTTTGCCGGCACAGCTTTCGTTCCTAACGGCGAGGGATGGCCAGGCAAGGCTAAGGAGTATAATGCCAACTATCAGTATCCTACAGGTTCTGTTGATGCTGAGGCTAAGTATTTCCTGCAGGAGAGTGCCAAGGCTGCCGAAATGGTAGCTGACAAGTATAAGGATCAGTTGATGGTGAACACCGGTACTATTCCTCAGAAGGAAGGTGATCCTCAGAACCCTTACTTCAATATCTGGGGTACTACAGATATGTCGGGTACACCTGAGGTTATCTTTTGGCGCCAGTATAGCAAGGAGTTGGGTGTAGTCAATAATGTGGAGGTTGGTGTCCAGCATGGAGACTTTGGTGTAGGTCTTACCCGCTCTATGGTAGAGGGCTATGTGATGAAGGATGGTAAGCCTATCTATAATTCAGCCTATACCTATAGCGACCAGACTATCGCCGATGTAGCTACCAATCGTGACCCTCGTCTCACCATCTTCCTGAAGGTTCCTGGACAGAAGAATGTATTCAAGAATATGTCTGCTTCAGAGGATCACTATGTCATCGACGAGCCATATCCAACCATTACCACACGTAATGCCGAGAATGACTATTCTACAGGTTATGCCATCCGTAAGGGTGGTACCTTTGATAAGGCTAATACAGGTAATGGTAACTGCTACAATGCAGCTGAAATCTTCCGTGCTACCGAGGCGCTGCTGAACTACATGGAGGCTGAGTATATGTTGACCAACAGTCTTTCTGGCAAGGTTCTGGAGTATTGGAAGGATGTACGTAAGGCTGCCGGCTTCACAGGTGATGCTGTTAACCCACAGGTTACCATCGATGCTACTGAGATGAGCAAGGAAACTGCCGACTGGGGTTCTTACTCTGCAGGCAAGCAGTTGACCGATAAGATTCTCTACAATATCCGTCGTGAGCGTCGTTGCGAGTTGATTTCAGAAGGTCTTCGTGGTATGGATTTGCAGCGTTGGCGTTCATACGATCAGTTGATGACAACTCCTGCTCACATGGAGGGTATTCATCTCTGGAATACTCCAATGCAGAGCTGGTATAACAACCTGAATGCCGATGGCTCTTCTAATGCCAACGTATCAAGCTCTTCTCTGAGCGAGTACTATCGTCCATTGGAGGTGAACATGACAGCTACCAATAGCTACAAGGATGGTTTCACCTGGCACATGGCTCACTATCTGCAGCCACTTCCTATCAAGCAGTTCCTGCTTACAGCAAGTGATTATGCTTCTGTAGAGAAGAGTCCTTTGTATCAGAACCCATATTGGCCAACATCAGCAGGTCAGTCAGCAGAGAAGTAATCTGCTCTGTTGTTGTCATGTTTGTTAAAGTGATTTCGCATATATAAGATGGTGGGTAACAGTCAGTTTTCTGTTACCCACTTTTTGTTTTTTGTAGTGTTTAGTTTCGGAGACCATGAATAAAAGATTTGTTATATTGTTTGTTATGCTTGTGAGTTGTCTTGTGGGATGGGCGCAGGTCTTTACCCTTGATGCCAAGCAGAAAGTGGAACCAGGCAGTTGGCTTTGCTTTCGCAATGTGATAGAAATTTCTGATAATCCCCAAGACGTGTGTCTGTCGATTGCTGCAGACTCCAAGTATTGGCTATGGGTGAACGGTGAAATTCAGGTTCGTGAAGGTGGCTTGAAAAGAGGACCTAACCCTAACGATACCTATTGTGATGTCATCCGTTCGCTTCCTGCTCTGAGAAGGGGTAAAAATACCATCGCGGTTTTGGTGTGGTATTTTGGTAAGGATGGCTTTAGCCATCGTAACAGTCCTACACCTGGTATGACTTTCGCTTTGCAGTTGAATGGCAGACCGATTGTCCCAAGACGTGACTGGAGAGTGAAGAAGCATCCTGCCTTTTACTTGCCACAGGGTCCTAACCCTAATTATCGATTGCCAGAGTCTAATGTCGGTTTTGATGCGGCAAGAGATATTCCTTTCACCGAGGCATCTTTTAACGATAGGTCTTGGGATAAGGCAAGAAAGGTTTCTTTAGATTGTGCGGGATGGAATCGACTTGTAGAGCGTCCGATTCCTCTTTGGCGAGACTTCGGGTTGAAGTCATACATGCATACAGAAATGAAGAATGATACTACTTTGGTGGCTTATCTGCCATATAATGCGCAGGTGATGCCTTATTTGAAGGTAGAAGCCCCAAGGGGACTGCGTGTTCGGATTCTTACCGATAATTATCAGGGAGGATCTGCAAACAATGTTTTTGCAGAGTATAAGACCAAGGATGGAAATCAGAGCTTTGAATGTTTAGGTTGGATGAACGGACACCAAGTGTTCTATCAGTTTGAGAAAGGGGTCCATATCAAGGAGGTAGGCTTTCGGGAAACGGGGTATGACACAAGTTTTGCCGGTTTGTTCTCTTGCGATGATCCCATGTTGAACCGTTTGTGGGAGAAATCTCAACGTACCCTTTATTTGACGATGCGTGACACCTATATGGATTGCCCTGATAGAGAAAGAGCGCAGTGGTGGGGAGATGTCGTCAATGAATCGGGAGAGGCATTTTATGCCTTGGATGAGAAAGCGCATTTGCTGACAAGAAAAGGTATTTATGAATTGATGGATTGGCAACGCTCGGACAGTACGATCTTTTCGCCTGTTCCTGCTGGCAATTATGATTCGGAATTGCCGATGCAAATGTTGGCGAGCGTTGGATATTATGGATTTTGGAATTATTATATGGGGTCGGCAGACAAGGCGACGATAGAGTATGTGTTCCCAAAAGTGAGAAAGTATATCCATGTGTGGCAAACGGACAAGGAGGGTCTGGTTATACCTCGCAAGGGAGGATGGACCTGGGGTGATTGGGGAGACAATAAAGATATGATTCTTTTGTTCAACCAATGGTATGCCATCGCTTTACAAGGCTATGAGCAGATGGCGATGCTGGTAGGAGAAAAGGCTGAGGCTGAATGGGCTAAACGAACTGCGGACAGGCTCAAGGTGGTCTTTCATCAGAAGTTTTGGAATGGCTCGTATTATGTCTCGCCTGCTTATAAGGGTGAACCAGACGATAGGGCGCAGGCTTTGGCGGTAGTCTCAGGCACATTGCCTAAGTCGCTCTATCCGGTAATACGTCCTTTCTTTGACAAGTACGAACACGCCAGTCCGTATATGGAAAAGTATGTGTTGCAAGCTTTGTGTGAAATGGGCTATTATCAAGATGCTATCCGTAGAATGAAACGTCGTTATGCAGCGATGGTAGAAAGTCCTTTGACGACCCTTTGGGAAGGATGGGGCATTGGTGGAGAAGGTTTTGGTGGTGGTTCTTATAATCATGCTTGGAGTGGCGGACCGCTTACTATTATGAGCCAGTATCTGGCTGGTATTGCTTCTCGTACCCCAGGATTTGGAGAATTCACGGTCTGTCCTCATTTGGGACATCTGAATCATCTTAGCACAGTTGTTCCTTTGAGCGGTAATCGTGAGATTCGATTGCGAGTTGATAAGAGCGAGAAACTGTGTGAGATTGTATTGGAGGTGCCCAATGGATCCCGGGCTATCTTCCGTATGCCCGAGCCATATTCCCGAATAGTAGTTAACGGCAAGGCCATGGGTCAAGGGACTATGGAATTCTCTTTGGAGAAAGGGTGTTGGCATATTCAGCTAAGAATGCTGTAGTTTCACAATTTGTATCTTTTCACATGTTGTAAGTAACATTTCAAGGGTCTATATGCCACCTGTTATCGTGGCATATAGACCCTTTCTTTTATTGCGATATCTGTAATTTACATCTCTGCTTTCAACAGCTGTATCTGCTCTGCCGACAGTCCCGTTATATCCATCACGGTCGCACCATCCATCCCCTTTGCCAGCATCTTTCTGGCAATCTCAAGACTTTGTTGGCTCATACCTTCTACCTTACCTTTCTGGTAGCTGTCATCTATGAGGGTTCTTTCAACGCTTACGGAATCCCAGAATTTGTCGTAGGCCCAGAGTTCGGCATCTGTGAAACCGGAAATCTCCAGTTCCTCTACGGCTTTTCCTATTTCCGGGTCATTAAGCAGGTCAGCAGGAACTTCCTTTGTATTGGAATTGATTTCCGTGAGGAAACGGAGCCACAAGACCATCATGCGCTTGTCGGTAATGGTATGTGGAGTGAACTTCGGGAGTTCTATGAAGGTGAAATGCAAGCCTTCGATGACCTTATTGCTGTCCTTGTCATGCACGATGCGGTAGTTGTGGATGAAATCTGGAGTATCATGCGCAAAGATATCATTCACAAGATTCAGGGAATATACGGGTTGGAGTTCACTGTATTTTCCTCCCTTTTTAGCCTGGCTCACATAGAGCTTGGATGCATTGAACAGTACTCGCTGCTGGAAAGCATCAGACCATTCCATCTGCATTTCCACGCAGAACTTCCTGCCTCTGGCATCGGTACAGAGTACATCCACAATGGTGTTCTTGCCCCCTTCGAGCTGGGGCACAAGTTCTGTAGGCAGATACTTGATTTCTTGTATCTGCTCCTCGTCGCTGAGTGGCAGGAGTGCGTTCAGAAGGCTGATCAGTCTTGCGGGATGATTGCCGAATATCTTCTTGAACGTGAGGTCTGCCTTAGGATCTAAGTACTTCATAACCACCTGTTTTATAATTATCTACCGCAAAGTTACAAAAAATATGAGATTACGGCAACTTTTTAACGAAAAATCTGTCGTAATCTCGCTTTTTTATTGAGATTACGACAGATTTTCTTAAATGTTACCCCGGAAAGCAAAATCTCCAGAGGGCTTCCATTACCCCTTTTCCTTTTCCCCGTTCTACTATCATATCTTTCTGTATATTAATTGTTTATTGTGTAGCAAAGATACAAATAAATAATTTATTAATCGTGGAAATGTGCGAAAAAACAATAGATTTCCACGACTAATAATATCAATTAATAGGTATTTGAACAAGTCTTCCATAGTGAAGACTCGGTGCGTTATAGTAATGGAACCATATATAAAGGTAAATACTCGATACCATTTTCTATTTTCAGATCTGCTGCATGAATAACGTATGGAGTCGCTAAATACTTATCGTATTTTTTTATACATTTAGTCAGCGAGGTCGTGGTGTACCTTACTGTGGATTTTACTTCTATAGGAGATATGTTGTGCCGAGATGTGGTCTTGCTTTTGGCAATGAGAAAATCGATCTCCATCCTAGAATCTTTGTCTTCTCTGTCGTTGTTAGAGTAGAAAAACAGATGATGACCTGAGGCTTTGAGCATCTGAGCAACAATGTTTTCAATGAGCATACCTGAGTTCATTTCGAGTTTGTCCTTCAGTATCTTTTGATATAACTCTTCGGATATGATGCCTCGTTCGTCAAAAGCGTGACTGATAAGCAATCCTGTGTCTGCCATATAGCATTTCAGAGTTGAGTCTTCTCTTTTTAGATTAAGTCCAATACTCGGTTCTGTCGTGTTGTAACACGTATTGATAATCATGGCATCTTTTAGCCACAGAAAAGCACTGTCGTAATCACGCATTCTAGCATCCTTGCTTAAATCTGCCAACTTGAACTTTTTCTCATGCTTTTGGAGCTGTGAAGGAATCTGGTCAAAGATGCTTACTACCTTTTCTGCATAGTTGCCTGCATAGTCGTAAATACTGTTGCGGTATAAGGTGAGTATTTGCCTTTTTACTCTGTCTGTGTCTTCGAAACTATGCGTGTCTATATATTTCTGGACAGCTTGTGGCATACCACCAACAATCAAGTATAGCCTAAAGTAATCCATGACCTTTCGATGCAAGGCTTGTCCTAAAGGTTGTTTGTTGGCAAATTGGTTTCTGATGAAATCCATCATCATGTCGTCACCATTTGCCCATAAGAATTCCTCGAAGTCCATAGGATACATATAGATGGTTTCTTCTTCGGAAGGAATCAGAATGTTTTCTGTATTCCTTCGAATAGAGATTAATGAACCTGTCTCTATATAATCATATCTGCCGTCTGCAACCAAATATTTGATGGCTGTACGTGCACGTGGACAGAATTGTACTTCATCAAAGATGATGAGTGATTCTCTAGGATATAGCTTTTTGCCACTGTAAATGCTCAGGTGCATAAAGAGCATGTCTAGATTGTCGAGATAAATGTCGAATAGGTGTTTGACATCTTCCCCGACTCTGTTGAAGTCGATAAGAATATAGCTGCGATATTCCTTCTTGGCAAATTCTTCCACCATATAGCTTTTTCCTACACGTCTGGCTCCTTCCACCATCAATGCGGTTTCACCTTTCCTTTGTTGCTTCCACTCGACAAGCTTATCGTATATTTTCCTTTTCATTATAAACTTCTCTAAAATAGGTTTGATAAATACATTCCTTACACGAAAACGAGATTATTGTTTGGTGAAAATTACACGAAAACAAGGTTGTTGTTTGATGAAAATTACACGAAAACAAGATTATCTCGGCTGCAAAGATACTAAAAATATCGTTTTGCGCAAAATAATGAGTCACTATTTTGCGCGAAGTAGGGTAAAAAAGTCATTTCGCGCAGAATAGTGAATAGGGAAGATATTTATTAGTCGTGGAAATGTGTGAAAAATCGATGGGTTGCGTTTGTTTTTCCTGCATTTTCTCGATTTGTATCCCTTTTATACCGAATATTAGCCCCCTAAAAGGGGCTTTTTTCCTAATTTTGTAACCGAAATAAACAATTAGCATTTCACTTACTTATTTAATAACATCAGCAAATGAATAAACTATTCACATTTATAGTGTTGTGGATGATGTCTTGTCTCCCAACTCTGGCACAGGCTCCGATGGACGGAGGCGTGTGGAAGGACAATACTGGCAAGCATATCAATGCACATGGTGGCAACATCTTCAACTACAAGGGTACCTACTACTGGTATGGCGAAAGCCGCTCGCAGGATGGCAAGCCTTACAGCTCTCTCGGCGTAAGCTGCTTTACTTCGAAGGATCTCAAGAAATGGACCAACCATGGATTGGTGCTCCCTGTATCTAACGAACCGGGCAGCGACATCGAGGGTGGTTGCATCATCGAGCGCCCTAAGGTTCTCTACAATCAGAAGACCAAGAAGTTCGTCATGTGGTTCCATCTCGAACTGAAGGGGCAGGGATATGCTGCAGCCCGCTATGGTGTGGCTACCAGCGATACTCCTTTCGGACCATTCAAGTTCGTTCGTTCAGGAAGAGTGAATCCGGGAATCTATCCTATCGGATTCTCCAAACCTGATACCACCGACCTCAAACATCAGCTTCTCTTCCCAGAACTGAAAGAGTGGTGGACTCCAGCTTGGCGCAAGCAGATAGAACGGGGTATGTTCTGGATGAGAGACTTCCAGGGAGGACAGATGTCGAGAGATATGACCATCTTCATCGACGATGATGGCAAGGCTTACCACATCTATTCTTCAGAGGAAAACCTGACTCTCCAGATTGCACAGTTGACAGATGACTACATGCAGCACAACGGTTGCTACGTACGAGTTGCTGCCGGCGGACAGAACGAGGCTCCAACCATCTTCAAGAAGGATGGTATCTACTGGATGATTACCAGCGGATGTACCGGTTGGGCTCCAAATGCAGCCCGCATGTTCAAGGCAAAGAATATCTTCGGCCCTTGGGAGCAGTTGCCTAATCCATGCCGTGGCGAGGGTGCCGACAAGACCTTCGGTGCACAGGGTACCTATATATATAAGGTGGAAACTGCAGCACAGAAGAAGATGTTCCATGGCGCCGACTATGTATTCATGGCAGATATGTGGAATCCGAAGCATTTGAGCGACAGTCGTCATCTCTGGGTGCCTATTTCTTGGGAAAATGGTGCTCCAGTGTTGAAAAAATGATAAAAAACACGGTCGCTCTGCTCATTTTTAAATTATTTTAATTACATTTGCAGCATGAAATGATAATACTGCAATCATCGTTAAACAGAATTCGACAAACAAACAAATTGCAACTATCTATGATTCATATATATAAGAGTATCATGATCACCCTTCTTCTGGCTTTGGTTCCGTTCATGGGAATTAGCGCAGCAAAGAAGAAGGCACAACAGCAGAGCGACCGCCAATATTGGTGCTCGCTTGCCTATAAGATGGCTCAGCCTGTGCTGGAGAATATGGCAAAGGGCGAGCTGCAGAAGAATATGCAGACGGAGTTCAGTCCAAGCTTCGACAACCGCAACAGGAAGGTGCTCTATATGGAGTGCTTCGGCAGACTGATGGCTGGTGTGGCTCCCTGGCTGACTCTTCCTGATGATGCCACAGCCGAAGGCAAGCAGCGCAAGCAGCTGCGTGAGTGGGCCTTGGCTTCCTACAAGAATGCCGTAGATCCTCAGAACCCTGACTATCTCTGCTGGGGCATCGGCGGTCAGAACCTGGTAGATGCTGCCTATATCGCCGAGAGTTTCCTCCGTGCTTACGATACACTCTGGATGCCTTTGGATGAGGTGACCAAGCAGCGATACCTGAAGGAATTTGCCAAGCTCCGCCACATCGATCCTCCTTATACCAACTGGCTTCTCTTCTCTTCTACCATCGAGAGCTTCATGGCAAAGGCGGGTGGCGATTTCGATGAATATCGCGTGAATTCGGCTTGCCGCAAGGTAGAGGAGTGGTATGTGGGTGATGGCTGGTATGCCGATGGTCCTTCGTTCGCATTCGATTACTACAGCAGCTATGTGTTCCATCCGATGTATCTGGAGACACTCCAGGCGATGGTGGATGCCAAGGTGAATTCCCGCCTCGACTATCAGAAGTACTACGACCGGGAGTTGAAGCGCTGCCAGAAGTACAGCATCATCCTCGAGAGATTCATCTCTCCGGAAGGAACCTTCCCGGCTTTCGGCAGAAGCATTCCTTACCGTATGGCAACCATGCAGCCGCTTGCCTTGATGGCTTGGTATCAGACGTTGCCAAAGGATTTGAGCAACGGACAGGTGCGTGCAGCCCTGACCAAGGTGCTCCATCGCATGTTCGACCAGGAGAACAACTTCAATGAGAAGGGGTATCTCTCTATCGGTTTCTGCGGAAATACCCAGAAGAACGTAGCCGACTGGTACACCAACAACGGTTCGCTCTATATGACCACCCTTGCCTTCATGCCTCTCGGCCTGCCTGCCGATCATCCATTCTGGACCGATGCAGCACAGCCTTGGACCCAGGTGAAGGCATGGAACAATCAGCAGTTCCCTAAGGACCATCACTGGAAGGACGAGATTGTCACCAAGGACAAGTGGTAATTTATGATTGATAATAGATAATTAATTATGCGCAAGATATTGATGATGTTGGTAGCTGCAGCCCTGGCTTTGCCTTTGAGCGCAGCGCAGCCAGCCAAGAAGACCGCCAAGGTCAAGAAACAGAACAAGAAGGAGGTGAAGGCTTCCAGAAAGTGGGACCACGAGCAGGTGGTAGCACTCATCAAGAAGGTAAACAATTACTGGCAGGCCAACAACAAGCCTGAGGTTCGTGCCTTCTGGGACAACGCCGCTTATCATACTGGCAACATGGAGGTATATAAGATGCTGAAGGACCAGAAGATGCTCGACTACACCATCCGTTGGGCTGAGCATAACGACTGGACCGGCGCCACAGAGGCTAATCCTGCCAAGTGGAAGTACAAACCATACGGCGAGGGTAAGGATCACGTACTCTTCGGCGACTGGCAAATCTGCTTCCAGACCTACATCGACCTCTACAACATCGAGGCAGCCAAGGGCAATGCCGCAGCTTCAGAATTCATGGTGAAGCGTGCCAAGGAGGTGATGCACTACGAGGCTTACTCTGAGCCAACAGACTACTGGTGGTGGAGCGATGCCCTCTACATGGTGATGCCTGTGATGACCAAGATGTACAAGCTTACCGGCGATGTGAAGTATCTCGACAAGCTCTACGATAACCTCCTCACCACCGATGAGATTATGTTCGATAAGGAGACTAACCTCTACTTCCGCGATGGAAAGTACATCTATCCGAAGCACAAGAGTGCCAACGGCAAGAAGGATTTCTGGGCTCGCGGCGATGGATGGGTTCTTGCCGGTCTGGCAAAGGTGCTCCAGGATATGCCAAAGGACTACAAGCACTATCAGTTCTTCGTAGATAAGTTCCAGAAGTTGGCTAAGGCAGTGGCTGAAATCCAGCAGCCGGAAGGTTACTGGACCCGCTCGATGATGGATCCTGAGCATGCGCCGGGACCAGAGACCAGCGGTACCGCCTTCTTCACCTATGGAATGCTCTGGGGCGTAAACAATGGTTATCTCAACAAGAAAGAATATAAGAAGGTGATAGACAGAGCCTGGACTTACCTCACGGAAACAGCCGTTCAGGAAGACGGCAAGGTGGGCTATGTTCAGCCAATCGGCGAAAGAGCCATCCCAGGACAGACCGTAGATGCCAATTCCCAGGCAAACTTCGGTGTGGGAGCGATGCTTCTCACCGCTTGTGAATATGATAAATATCTAAACACAAAACTATAATAGTAATGAATAAAAGACTGTTCGTAACATTGAGTATGGCAGGATTGGCAATGGTGGCCTTTGGTGCAAGAAAACCGAAGGCTGCCATTAAGTCGTCTGTAAAGACGGTAGCCATCCAGCAGCCTACTTTCACAGAGTGGCACGACCTCCAAGTGAATGAAATCAATCGTTTGCCTCTGCACACAATGCACTTCGCTTACGATCCTAACGACTTCCCTGGAACAGGTGCCGAGTATCTTGACAAGAAGAAGAGTATGAACTACCTGTCGCTCGAGGGCACATGGAAGTTCAACTGGGTAGCCAATGCAGATGAGCGCCCTACGGATTTCTACAAGACCGACCTTGATGACTCTAAATGGAACAACATCCAGATGCCAGGCAACTGGGAGATGTTGGGCTATGGCCAGCCAGAGTACGTAAACGTGGGCTTCGCATGGCGTGGCCACTTCGACCAGCAGCCACCAGCTGTTCCTACCAAGGACAACCACGTAGGTTCCTATCGCCGTGAAATCAATATCCCAGCCAACTGGGATGGCAAGCGCGTCATCGCTCACTTCGGTAGTGTAACATCCAACATCTATCTCTATGTAAACGGAAAGTTTGCCGGATATGCAGAGGATAGCAAGGTTGCCGCTGAGTTTGATATCACTCCTTTCCTGAAGAAGGGCAAGAACCTCATCGCCTTCCAGACATTCCGCTGGTGTGATGGTTCATGGTGTGAGGATCAGGACTTCTGGCGTCTGAGCGGTCCGGCTCGCGAGAACTATCTCTATGCCCGCTCTAAGGAGCATCGTCTGCTCGACGTCCGTGTAGAGACAGAGTTGAAGAATAATTATAAGGATGGTGCCCTCAACATCACAGCCAAGGTGCAGGGCAATACCCTGGCATACTTCGGTCTTTACGACCCGGATGGCAAGGAGGTAATCGTTACAGGTACCGATAATGTAAGGAATGGTGTGGCTAAGTATCAGCTCCGTGTGAAGAATGTTCGCAAGTGGAGTGCTGAGACTCCTAACCTCTATACCCTCGTTGTTTCTCCTATCCAGAATGGCGGTATGTACTTGCCATACGAGATTGTACAGGTAAAGGTAGGTTTCCGCAAGGTGGAGATCAAGAACAAGCAGTTCCTGGTCAATGGCCAGCCTGTTCTCCTGAAGGGTGCCGACCGTCATGAGATGGATCCTGATGAGGGCTACAACGTAAGTGAGCAGCGTATGATTCAGGACATCATGATGATGAAGCGCATGAACATCAATGCCGTTCGTACCAGCCATTATCCTAACGATCCTCGCTGGTATGATCTCTGCGACAAGTACGGATTGTATGTTGTGGCTGAGGCTAACCAGGAGAGCCATGGTTTCCAGTATGGCGACGATGCGGCTGCCAAGAAGCCTGAGTTTGCCAAGCAGATCATGGAGCGCAACCAGCACAATGTGTCTATGTTCTACAACCATCCTTCCATCGTAACATGGAGTATGGGTAACGAGACCGTGATGGGCGACAACTTCCTCAAGGCTTACAAGTGGATCAAGAGCCAGGACAAGACCCGCCCTGTTCAGTATGAGCAGGCTCGCCGTGGCGAGGGTACAGATATCTTCTGCCCTATGTACTACTCTGTAGCAGCTTCCGAGAAGTATGCCAAGGATCCAAACAGTCCGATGCCGCTCATCCAGTGTGAGTACAACCACACCATGGGTAACTCTGGCGGTAACCTGAGCGATTACTGGAATCTGATTCGCCAGTATCCTATCCTCCAGGGTGGTTTCGACTGGGACTTCGTAGATCAGGCATTGCACCGCAATATCGTGAAGCCTATGAGCATCCTGCCTTACAAGATGAACAATGAGGAGCTTCGCAAGATAGAATATTGCTACGGTGGTGATTACAACAAGTATGATCCTAGCGACAATAACTTCAACTGTAATGGTATCATCGGTCCAGACCGTCAGATGAACCCTCATGCTTACGAGGTGGCTTATCAGTACCAGAACATCTGGGCCAAGATGGTGAATGCCGAGACTGGCGAGGTAAGCGTACACAATGAGAACATCTTCCGCGACCTGAGCAACTATGCCCTGGCATGGAGCCTCGAAGAGGATGGCGTAGAGACTCAGAATGGTACCATCGCCGACCTCGATGTTCCTGCACAGCAGACCAAGAACTTCACCATCCCTTACGACAAGAGCAAGATCAAGGGCAAGGAGGTATTCCTCAACATCGACTTCCGTCTGAAGGAGGCTGAACCATTGCTCACAGCTGGTCAGGTGATGGCTTATGCCCAGCTGCCGGTAGTTACCAAGCAGGCTTGCTCTGGCGACTGCAGCAAGATGCTGGCTCAGGGCAATGGCAAGAAGAAGATGAAGCTGGCTGCCAAGAAGGACAATGTGGTAGCTGTTACCACCCCTAACCTCACCTTCAAGATCGACCGTTCTACCGGTCTTATCTCTGAGTATGCTTACAATGGCAAGTCATTGCTCGGCGAGGGTGGTACCCTGAAGCCAAACTTCTGGCGTGCTCCTACCGACAACGATATGGGTGCAGGCCTTCAGAAGAAGTTCCAGGCTTGGAAGAACCCTCAGATGAACCTGAAGAACATCGACGTGAAGAAGGACAAGAAGACCAACTCTGTAACTATCCTCACATCATTCGATATGCCGGAGGTTCAGGGTCAGATGGATATCACCTACGTAGTATTCGCCAATACTGGTGCCGTGAAGGTAACAGAAGACTTCAAGGCTACAGAGGGTGCTAAGGTAAGCGATATGTTCCGTTTCGGTATGTTGATGCAGATGCCATACACCATGGAGAAGAGCAACTACTACGGTCGTGGTCCTATCGAGAACTACTCAGACCGCAAGGACTGCATGCGCATCGGTGTTTACACAGATGATGCCGACAACCAGTACTTCCCATACATCCGTCCACAGGAGAGTGGTACCAAGAGCGATATCCGCTGGTGGAAGCAGACTGATGCTACCGGTATGGGCTTGCAGGTAAAGAGCTGCACTCCATTCTATGCCAGCGCTATCCACTTCGATACCGAGGAGCTCGACGATGGCGACGACAAGGAGCAGCGTCACAGCTTCGACCTGAAGAAGTCTAAGTTCACCAACCTCTTCCTCGATTCAGCCCACATGGGTGTAGGCGGCGAGAACTCTTGGGGTGCTTGGCCTTTGGAGAAGTATCGTGTACATTATGGCAACAAGACCTTCACATTTACCCTTATTCCACAGGGTAAATAGTAGAAAAACAGCGATTTGGACGAAAATCCAATATATTATATCAGAAAATCCACCTCATTTGGGGTGGATTTTTTGTATCTTTGCACCGGTATTCGTATGTGGGGAAGTTGGAAAGGAAGTGATAACTTCTTTAACTTCTATCAATTCCCTCACGGAAATATAAACAAACCTACAAAACAATAATAACAAGCAATATGAGAAAAGCTAAAATTTTCGCAGCAATGCTGATGGCGATGTCTTCGCTCGGAGCTTTCGCACAGCATCAGTTTATGGTTCAGGCAAACAAGCCTGGAGTAGAAATCCAGCCTACCATGTATGGTATCTTCTTCGAGGATATCAACTTCGGTGCCGATGGCGGTCTCTATGCAGAGATGGTGGAAAACCGTTCTTTCGAGTTCCCACAGCGCCTGATGGGATGGAATACATTCGGCAACGTAACCCTCAACGACGTGAAGCCAGCCTTCGACCGCAACCCTCATTATGTAACTCTCGAGAGTGCCGGTGCGCGTGAGAAGCAGACCGGTTTGGAGAACCGCGGTTTCTTCGGTATGGGTCTGAAGAAGGATATGAAGTACGATTTCACCGTATATGGCCGTCTTCATCTCATCGATGGCAAGCAGGGCAAGATTCGTGTAGAGCTGGTCAATTCCAAGAATGATGTCATTGCCAAGCAGGTCATCAACATCACCAACAACAAGTGGCAGAAGCTTACAGCTACCCTGACATCTCCTCAGACCGATGCCAAGGGTTTGATGCGCGTATATCTGGAGAAAGGTTCCGAGAGCGTAGATCTCGACCACATCTCTCTCTTCCCAGAAGATAACTGGAATGGTCTTCGTGCCGATCTCGTACAGGATCTCGCCGACCTGAAGCCAGGCATCTTCCGTTTCCCTGGTGGATGTATCGTAGAGGGAACCGACCTCGATACCCGTTATGAGTGGAAGAACTCTG